>WBZL01000617.1_pt1 | contig 39870 bp, 32 predicted proteins | sample 5204291 | NCBI WGS metagenome assembly WBZL01 (sample SAMN12344345, study PRJNA552823) | activated sludge metagenome | biome: Activated sludge suspended growth; feature: Nitrification reactor; material: Wastewater; isolation source: activated sludge from nitrification reactor of wastewater... | reverse complement strand
CGCAGGCGGGCGTGAATTTCCTGTTTGACGAACACGACAGCGCTCTTCTGTCGTGTGAGGAGTTGAAATTCACGTAGCCAAAGCGAACAATTTTAGGCAATTAGGATGCAGCCTGCCCGAAGAATACTGAACTTCAACACTCTTCGCAGGCGGGCGGGCGACTTTTCTTTGCCAAGCTTTCTTTTGGTCGTTCAAAAGAAAGCGGAATAACTTCTTGCAACATATTTCGTCAAACTTTTCACCTAATGAATTTCAAACGTTTTGGACAGAGTTGTTCAGCAAGCCATTAAGTCAGAACTTACTAAATTGAATAAGCATCTTATTTTAAATATCTTTGTCCGTGCGATTTATTACTTTCATTGCAATTGTTTTACTAGCAGTAACCACTGCTGTTGGCAATTCTGCAGATTTTTCACAGGCAGATGTTATTGTATCAGGCGGAATCTCACAAGGGGCGTATCCCGGTGCGCAACTTATTATTGGGAATAATGAAGGAATACTGTTTGAGAGATATTACGGGAATTATACTTTCGATGAGTTTTCAAAACCGGTTACCGAGGAAAGCATATATGATCTTGCTTCTGTAACCAAAGTTGTAGCCACAACATCTGCGATTATGAAGTTGTATGATGCAGGATTGATAGATCTCAATGCAAATGTCTCAAAGTACTTGCCCGATTTCGAATCTAATGGCAAGAATAACATAACGGTTCTTAATCTGCTTCTTCATAATTCCGGGTTGGAAGCATTTGTTCCTTTCTATACAATGTACAATGATCCTGACGAGGTATTGCAGCATATATACGGGATGAGTATCAGCTACCCCACGGGAAGCAAAACTGTTTACAGCGACCTTAATGCAATATTGATGGGTGAGATAATTGAGAGAGTATCAGGACAATCACTTGATGAATATTGCTCAGTTAATATTTTCATTCCGCTTGGAATGAGATCAACTTGCTTCAAACCTGCCGGCGAGCTATTTGAGCTGTCCGTGCCGACTGAGTTTGATCAGTATTGGAGAATGAAACAGCTCAAGGGTGAAGTTCATGATGAAGCTGCATTTCTTTTGGGAGGTGTATCAGGAAATGCGGGGCTTTTTTCAAATGCCAAAGATGTTTACAGGTTCATGAAGTCAATGCTTAATGACGGAAGGTTTTACGATTTTGACTCAGGCAAGGAAGAGCAGTTATTCAGGCAGTCAACAGTTGATTTATTTACAAGCAAGTTTACGGGACTTCCATACAATAATACAAGAGCTCTCGGCTGGGAAACCAAACCAGTAATGGAAACCAGAAATCGAATTGCTTGCGGAGAATTGATCTCTGAGAACTGTTTTGGTCACACAGGATATACAGGAACAAGTGTCTGGTGTGATAAAGATAGAAGAGTAATCGTGATCTTTTTTACAAACAGAGTTTATCCGGACAGAAACAATAGCAAGATACGTGATATAAGGCCTGACCTGCACAATGCAGTGATCAGCGCCATTGACAACAAGAATTGAAAATACTAAAAACAAATACAATGAGATTACCAAAATTTGCAAATGAACCATTTACAGATTTCTCAAAGAAAAAGAACAAAGCTGATTTTGAGAAAGCACTGAAGAAGGTAACGTCAAGATTCAGAAACGAATATCCCCTAACCATAGGCGGTCAGAAATTCTACACCGATTCAAAACTCTATTCATACAATCCATCCAGAAAAGATGAAAAGCTCGGAGTCTTTCAGAAGGCAACAGCAGAGATGGCAATGCAGGCAATTGATATTGCACATAATACTTTTCAGACATGGAAGTATATTCCGCCAAAGACTAGAGCAAAGTTTCTCTTGGAAGCTGCAAAGAAAATGAGGAAACGAAAGCATGAATTCTCTGCAATGATGGTGTATGAAGTTGGAAAGAACTGGGCAGAAGCAGACGGTGATACTGCTGAAGCAATCGACTTCATGGAGTTCTATGCAAGGGAAATGCTCAGATATGCAGAAGGCCAACCGGTGACAAAATATCCCGGTGAAAAAAACCGGCTCGAATACATACCGCTTGGTGTAGGCGTTGTCATACCGCCATGGAATTTTCCTCTGGCAATACTCGTAGGAATGACTACCGCTTCAATTGTAACCGGAAATACTGTTGTTCTAAAACCTTCGAGTGACTCACCTGCTATTGCGCAGATGTTCTTTGAACTTATGGAAGATGTCGGTTTGCCGGCCGGAGTGCTGAACTTTGTTCCCGGTGACGGAAGTGTCATAGGAGACCTTCTCGTTACTCATCCGAAGACAAGGTTCATTGCTTTCACCGGTTCGATGGAGGTTGGATTGAGAGTGAACGAACTCGCGGCAAAGACTCAGCCGCATCAGATCTGGATTAAGAGAGTCATCGCTGAGATGGGCGGAAAGGATGCTATTGTTGTAGATTCAGAGTTGAAAGATTTCAATGATACAGTAAGAGGCGTCATACAATCAGCATTCGGATTTCAGGGACAGAAGTGTTCGGCATGCTCAAGAGTCATAGTTGATGAAAAGATATATGATAAATTCTGCAATGCACTTGCTGAAGAAGCTAAAAAGCTGAAGGTTGGTGATGCAACTGAGAACCCGAATCTTGGTCCGGTGATCAATGAGAAATCAAAGAACAGCATTGCTGAGTATATAAAGAAAGGCATTGAAGAAGGCGGTAAGCTGATACATGGCGGAATGGAAGTAAATGATAAAGGTCACTTCATTCAACCTACAATAATCAAGGATGTTTTGCCGGATGCTACTATTGCTCAGGAAGAAATCTTCGGACCGGTTCTTGCAGTTATCAAGTCGAAGAATTTTGATGATGCATTGGAAATTGCAAATGGCACAATTTACGGACTTACCGGTGCTGTCTATACTAAGAGCAAGAAGAAGCTTGAGCGTGCAGAAAAAGAGTTCTTCGTGGGAAATCTTTATCTGAACAGAAAGTGCACCGGAGCGCTAGTTGGAGTTCATCCCTTCGGCGGATTCAATATGAGCGGTACCGATTCAAAGGCAGGCGGAAGAGATTATCTAGGACTGTTCATGCAGGCAAAATCCATTGCAGAAAAAGCAAAATAACTCGAAAATGAAAATCATAACAACACTCTTTTTTCTCGGTGCAATTACTTTAGTCGGATGCGGAGACATTCAGGAAAAGGTAAACCAGAAAATTGAAGAAAAGGTTGACAAAACGATTGATGAAAATTTGAAACAGCTTGAAACGGAACTTGACAAGGCATCAAAGCAGCTTGATTCAATGAAAACCAAATCGCTGGAATCTATGGACTCCGTCAAGTACACTCTGGACTCTGCAAACACAAAGATCAAGGAACTGCTTGATCAACAAAAAATTAAGATTGAACAAAAAACTAAAGAACTGTCAAAATGAAAATTCATGAGTATCAGGCAAAATCATTGTTGAAGAAGTATGGTGTACCTGTTCAGGACGGACATGCAATTCAAGACATGATGTACTTTGATTCTGCTGTCGAAGATCTCCGATCCAAAGGCATTGAACAATTTGTAATCAAGTCGCAGATACATGCAGGCGGAAGAGGCAAAGGCAAGGTATACAACAAGAATAACAGAGAGGAACTTGTAGTAGAGGGTGGTGTAAAATTCTTTGGAGATAAGATCGATAAGGCCAAGGAATTCGCAGGCAAAATTCTTGGCAATATTCTTGTAACGCATCAGACCGGAAGCGAAGGAAAAGAAGTTCAGACTATATTCATTTCAGAAGGCATTGATTATGCAAAGGAACTTTATCTTGGAATACTTCTTGACAGAAATGTATCAAAGAATGTTATCATGGCTTCAACTGAGGGCGGCGTGGAGATAGAGAAAGTTGCAGAAGAAACTCCGGATAAGATCATAAAAGTCTGGGTTGATCCGTCTGTAGGATTTCTTTCTTATCAGGCAAGAGAACTTGCTTACGGACTGGGACTTGAAGGCGATCTCCAAAAGGATTTTATCAAGTTCATCACTAACCTTTATAAGGCATATGAGGATCTTGATGCTTCGCTGATCGAGGTCAATCCCATGGTCATTACCAACAACAACAAGATCCTGGCGCTTGATGCAAAGGTCACGCTTGATGACAATGCAATGTTCAGGCACAAGGATTTCCCTGAATTGAAAGATGAAAACGAAGAAGATCCGCTGGAGCTCGAAGCTGCCAATCATAATCTTAATTACATTAAGTTGGATGGGAATGTAGGATGCATGGTTAACGGAGCAGGACTGGCAATGGGCACTATGGATCTCATCAAGCTTGCAGGAGGATCTCCGGCAAACTTTCTTGATGTTGGCGGAACAGCAACACCGGATACAGTAGAGAACGGCTTCAGGATAATTCTTTCAGATAAAAATGTGAAGGCAATCCTGATAAATATCTTCGGAGGAATTGTCAGATGCGACCGGGTTGCGGCAGGTGTAATTCAGGCAGCAGAGAATATCCACATATCTGTTCCTGTTGTTGTCAGATTGCAGGGTACAAATGCAGAAGAAGCAAAGAAACTTCTCGATGAATCAGGCTTGAATCTCATTCCGGCAACCACTCTTGAAGAAGCTGCCGCGAAAGTTAATGAAGCGCTTTCGGCCAAGTCATGATGCAAAAAGAAGAATTTCTCAGAGATCATACTGATCACGGTTCAATATTTGAAGAGAGCTACTCATTCACTTATGATGATATCTCAATAATCCCTAATCAGATATCAAGAATAGAGCACCGATCAGATTGCAATACTTCCGTTGAATTTCTTGGAGTCAAGCTGTCAGTTCCTATCATTGCTTCTCCCATGAATACAGTTTGCGGAGGCCGTATGGCAAAATCACTTTCTGATTTGCATTGTCTTGGCATTGTTCACAGATTCAACTCACCCGAAAGCCAGGTGTCAGAATTCCGAATGTACCATTTCGAAAACTCACCCTATAAGTCAGCAGCAATAGGCATCAACATTGAGACTGAACCAAGAAGACTTAAGATGCTTGCAGATGCCGGCATAAACATAGTTTGCATTGATGTTGCCAACGGCGGTTCAAGAATGCTTGAGAGTTTCATGAGCAGGATTGGAAGCATAATTGACGAGTATGGTATAAAGGTCATAATGGGCAATGTGGCAAGTTATGAAACTACAAAGTTTCTTATTGAGCTTGGTGCGGATGCAATAAGAGTTGGGATAGGCTCGGGTGCAATGTGTTCCACTTCAATAAAATCAGGTATTGGCATAGGACAAGTTGATGCGATCTTAAGAGCGCTTGCCGCCAGAAATGAATCCGGAAAGGATGTAAAGATCATTGCTGACGGAGGAATCTCAACACCGGGTGCAATGTGCAAGGCGATAGCTTTGGGCTGCGACGCAGTAATGTTCGGAAGAGTACTTGCAGGAACTGATGAAGCTCCCGGGGAAGTTCTCAAATACAATAATCAAAGATGGAAAAAGTATTGCGGCAGTGCATCATTTGCAGTGAAGCAAGACAACAAGAATTATATTGAAGGTGAAGAGTCTTTGGTACCTTACAAAGGCTCTGTGTCTAAGATCATTACTGACTATCGCGAAGGACTTCAGTCTTCAATGAGTTATCTAAATGCGGCAACACTGGCAGAGTATAAAGCCAACGCAAGATTTGTAAAACTGTCATCCAGTTCATTCAACGAAAGACAACCGCAGCTATAGTTGTTTATTGAATGAACAAAATCTATTGGTTCAGAAAAGATCTTCGGCTCGAAGACAACACTGCCCTTGCCGCATTCTTGCAAAATGCTTCTGATAAAGATAAGATATCGTTCGTTTACATCAAGAATCGGAATTCGTTCAGATATTTTGGAAAGAAACGTATAACATTCTTGAATGAATGTATCACCGAGCTTTCCGATGATCTGAATGCACTAGGATACGAATTGCAGATCTTTGAAGGCAGGAGCGATGAAGTTTTTAAGAGTATTACACGTGAGCACGGTCATGTAGAATTGTATTTCAACAGGCAAGTTGAACCGTATTGCATAGACCGCGATAACAAAGTATTCGGCATAATCTCCCGCAGCGGCGGAATCGTAAACGCATTTGACGATACTACCCTGCTTCCTCCGGGCTCGGTAACGAATCTTGAAGGAGGACAGTACAAAGTGTATACTCCATTCAGAAATCAGTTTATGAAACAGATTGCTGAAGACGATTACTCTGCAAGGCGTGTTAAATTCAAAGACGGTTTGACAGAGATTATGTTCAAAGAAAGTTTGCGATGCAAATCTGTAAGTGACGAAGGCAGCCTGCTTAGAGGCGGAAGAAGTGAAGGAGTAAGAATGCTGAAGGATTTTTATTCCGGTGCACTTAACAAATATAAGTCATTGAGGGACTTTCCGGCAACACCGGGAACAAGCTTTCTTTCTGCTCATTTTCATTTCGGAACAGTAAGCATACGTGAAGCATTCAGGGCGGCAAACAAGAAGCTTAAGCAATGCGTGAGCGAAACAGAGCAGAGTGAAGTCAGAACTTGGATGAATGAGTTGCTTTGGAGAGAATTCTATTATCACATAACTTTTTCAAATCCGCAACTGACCTACAGTTCTTTCAGGACAGAATTTGACAAGGTTAAATGGAACAACAATGAAGAGCATTTCAGGATTTGGTGTGAAGGCAAGACAGGATTTCCAATAGTGGATGCAGGGATGAGACAATTGAAAATTGACGGATGGATGCATAACAGAGTGAGAATGATCACTGCAATGTTCCTGACGAAGGATCTTCTTATTGACTGGAGACTTGGCGAGAAATATTTTGCAGAGAATCTTATTGATCTCGATTTCTCAAGCAATAACGGAGGCTGGCAGTGGAGCGCTTCAACCGGTGTAGATGCCCAGCCCTATTTCAGAATTTTCAACCCCTATCTGCAAAGCAAGAAATTTGATCCTGAAGGTGAGTATATAAGAAAGTTTGTACCTGAATTAAGAGATGTTCCTCCAGAACATATTCATGAGCCCGGAACGATGAGCGAAGATCTTCAGCGAAGATACGGTATCAGAATAGGAGTTGACTATCCCCTGCCGATAGTTGATCACATGGAGGCAAAGGAAAAAGCAGTAAGAGAGTTCAGCATTGCATCAGGCAAAATTCAAAATGAAGATTGAATACACTTTACGATAAATATGAACCTGTCATAGGACTTGAAGTGCATGCTCAAATGAAAACAAGAACAAAAGCATTCTGCGGTTGTTCTACAGATTTTCATGCCGCACCGAATTCCAATGTTTGTCCTGTCTGCCTTGGGCACCCTGGCGTTCTGCCGGTGCTCAATATTGAGCTTGTAGAATACGCAATAAGGATGGGGCTTGCCACTAAATGCGATATTACTGAGAATACACTCTTTGCAAGGAAGAACTATTTTTATCCTGACTTATCAAAGGGATATCAGATCACACAATTTGAGACACCTCTTTGCACAGGAGGTCATGTTAACATCCGTCTCAGAGATAAGTCAATCAAGAGAATTGGCATTACAAGGATTCACATGGAGGAAGACGCCGGAAAGTCAATACATGACTTCTCTGACGACGATACTCTGGTTGATTTCAACAGATGCGGTGTACCTTTGATTGAGATTGTAAGTGAGCCTGATATCAATTCTTCAGATGAAGCTTACCGTTATCTTTACAAGATCAGGCAGATACTTGTTTACCTCGGTATCAATGATGGAAATCTTGAAGAAGGTTCAATGAGATGCGATGCAAATATTTCCGTCCGGTTAAAGGGAGATGATAAACTTGGAACAAGAACTGAGATCAAGAATCTTAACTCATTCAAGAATGTAGTTGATGCCATAGAAGCCGAGATAAAGCGACAGGTTGATCTGCTCGAATCAGGTGAAAAAGTATCTTACCACACGATGACCTATAATGCAAAGGATAAGACAACATCTCACACAAGGAGCAAGGAGGAAGCACACGACTACAGATATTTTCCTGAGCCTGACCTTGTTCGCCTCTATGTAGGCAAGCAACAGATCAACGATGTCAGGACAGCACTTCCTGAACCGCCCGATGAAAGAAGTGCCAGGTTCATTAGTGAGTATGGGCTTACTGAAGTTGAAGCGGAGGAGATCACTTCCGAGAAACCGTTGGCTGATTTTTTTGAGGGAATTACCGCTGCTTTAATGAATAAAGATTCAAAGACCTTCAAGGTTTCTGCCAATATTTTCCGGGTTGATGTAAAAAGGGTTCTTAATGAAGAGAAGATTGAAATAGATAAGTTCCTACTTTCCCCGAAGGTGATAGCAAGGCTTGCAGACTCAGTCTCTGAAGGAAAGATCAGCGCAAGTGCATCAAGGGAAGTGTTTGCTGAACTCTTGGAAACAAGAAATGAGGAGATGCAAATCAGTAAATTTACAGAACTCGAAAGCAAATACAGGCAGGTATCAGGTGAATCGGAGATCGAGGAAATTGTAGTGAGAGTTCTTAGCGAGAATGAGGATGAAGTTGACCGTTACAAGCGTGGCGAAAAAAAGCTTGCAGGATTTTTCGTAGGCAAGATCATGCAGGCAAGCAAGGGCAAGGCCAATCCGAAGATTGTGAATGAATTGTTAATCAAAAATCTGGAAGTAAATCAATGATGAGAAAGAAACTAATAGCAGGCAACTGGAAGATGAATCTTGATCTGCAAGCATCTAAATCGCTGGCTGAATCTATACTTGGTATTGTTACAAAAAAGGATATTAGTTCTGCTGATGTATTGATATGTCCTACATTTGTTGCATTGGATACGTGCGCAAAAGTTATCAAAGGTAGCGGTATATCTATCGGAGCACAGAATATGTCTGACAAAGATGACGGAGCTTACACTGGAGAGATATCTGCTTCAATGTTGCTTTCAGCAGGATGTGAATACGTGATCATCGGACACAGTGAAAGAAGAAAATATTATTCTGAGACAAATCAGATTGTGAACAGCAAAGTTATAAAAGCTCTCGAGTCAGGACTCAAGCCGATTATGTGTGTCGGTGAAACTCTTCAGGAGAGAGAAGACGACATATTTGAAGCAATAGTGGGAAAGCAAGTCACTGAGGGCCTTGCCGGTCTCAACGCTGAGCAGATGGCAAATGTTACTATTGCTTACGAACCTGTCTGGGCAATAGGCACCGGTGTGAACGCAACACCTGAGCAGGCATCAGCTATGCATCAGTTCATCGGAAAAGTGATCGCGGATAAGTTTGGCGATTCTGTTGCAGAAAACCTCAGGATCCTTTACGGCGGAAGCGTCAACGCTAAGAATGCAGGTGAAATACTAAGTGCATGCGGAATAGACGGAGCACTTGTCGGCGGAGCGAGTCTGAAAGCTGATGATTTCAAGACGATCATTTCTGCGGCAGCTATGCATTAAAAGAACAAACAAAATCAATCAAAACATAATGGCAGAATCAGTAATAGTAGCGGCAGTAAGAACTCCCATCGGGAGCTATCTTGGTACGTTATCCTCATTAAAAGGTCCGCAACTCGGGGCTATAGTAATCAAAGAACTCATAAACAGAACCGGAGTTAAACCTGAAGATATTTCAGAGGTTATAATGGGTTGCGTGCTACCTGCGGGAATGGGTCAGGCACCTGCAAGACAGGCGGCAATATTTGCAGGACTTCCCTATTCCGTTCCATGTACAACCATTAACAAAGTCTGCGGCTCAGGATTGAAATCAGTCATGCTTGCTGATCAGGCAATAAAAGCAGGTGATGCAGAAATCATCATAGCCGGCGGATTTGAATCAATGAGCAATGTTCCGTATTATTTGGATAAGGCAAGAACCGGATACAGAATGGGAAATGCCACAATGATAGACGGCATGGTCCATGACGGCTTGTGGGATGTTTACAATAATTTTCACATGGGAAGCGCGGCGGAAATGTGCTCACGCGAAATGAACATTACAAGAGAAGAGCAGGACTCTTTCTCAGAGCAAAGTTATAGAAGAGCCGTTAAAGCAATGGACGAAGGACTTTTCAAAGATGAAATAGTTCCTGTTGAGATCAAAGACAGGAAAGGCACTGTAACTGTTACTGAGGATGAAGATCCGCGAAAGGCAAACTTCGAGAAAGGAAGAACTCTGAAGGGTGCATTTGACAAAGAAGGAACAGTAACCGCATTCAACTCTTCTTCGCTGAATGATGGTGCATCAGCAGTTATGGTAATGTCTGAAGAAAAGGCAAAAGCTCTGGGACTAAAACCCCTTGCAAAGATCATAGCGCAAGGTTCATTTGCTCAGAAGCCGGAGTGGTTCACAACTTCCCCTGCTTATGCAATCAAAAGCGTACTGGCCAAAGCGGGACTCACTGTTAAAGATCTTGACCTGATAGAAGCTAACGAAGCCTTTGCCGTCCAGGCATGTGCAGTAAACAAGTTGGCGGAACTTGATCCGGAAAGAGTAAATGTTAACGGAGGAGCTGTTGCACTCGGACATCCGATCGGTGCAAGCGGAGCCAGAATACTTACAACACTGCTTCATGCTATGAACAACCGAAATGCAAAGCGCGGACTTGCAACGCTGTGCATCGGAGGCGGTGAAGCCAGCGCACTGATAGTTGAAAGAATCTAAAACAAAATAAACGACGACCATGGAAATCAAGAAAATATCGGTAATAGGATCAGGTACTATGGGAAACGGTATTGCACACACTTTTGCGCAGTTTGGATATCCCGTAGTATTGATAGACATAAAGGATGAATTTCTTTCTAAAGCAATTGCGACAATTACAAAGAACATTGACCGGCAGGTTGCAAAGGGAACTGTAACTGAGGATCAGAAAAATTCAACTCTGAAGAATATCACCACATCTACAGACCTGAGTGCTGCAAGCGACAGCGACCTTGTAATTGAAGCTGCAACTGAGAATGTTGGAATTAAGAAACAGATCTTCGAAACGCTTGATCAGAAATGCAAGCCAGAGGCCATACTTGCAAGCAATACTTCCTCCATTTCGATCACTGAGATTGCCGCTTTCACCAAGAGAGCAGACAAGGTTATCGGAATGCATTTCATGAATCCTGTTCCAATTATGAAACTAGTGGAAGTGATAAGAGGACTTGCAACAACTAACGATACCTATGACACAGTTAAAGACATTTCTCTTAAGATTGACAAAGTACCGGTTGAAGTACAGGATTATCCGGGATTCGTTGCAAACAGGATCTTGCTTCCTATGCTTAACGAAGCGATGTATTGCGTAATGGAAGGAGTTGCAACTCCGGAATCTATAGACACGGTAATGAAGCTCGGTATGAATCATCCGATGGGTCCGCTGACACTTGCAGATTTCATAGGCCTTGATGTTTGCCTGTCAATCATGGAAGTTCTTCACAACGGATTGGGTGATTCAAAATACAGGCCTTGCCCGCTTCTTCGCAAAATGGTTGCTGCCGGCTATCTCGGCAGGAAGAGCGGAAAAGGATTTTACGATTATTCGAATACAAAATAAATAAAAGCAATCAAATGAACTTTGAACTGACTGAAGATCAGGAAGCAATAAGAATCGCATCAAGAGAATTTGCCGAGTCTGAAATTGCTCCCAGCGCTTCTGAAAGAGATCTCAATTCGGAATTCCCGCACGAAATAGTCAAGAAACTCGGAGAACTTGGTTTCATGGGCATGATGGTATCTCCTGATTGGGGCGGCGCCGGTTTGGATACTGTGTCTTATGTAATTGCAATTGAGGAGATATCCAAGAAGGATGCATCTGTTGGTGTAATTATGTCTGTTAATAATTCCCTGGTGTGTTATGGAATTGAGAAGTTCGGAACTGATGTGCAGAAGGAAAAATATCTCAGACCTCTTGCAACGGGAAAAATGCTGGGTGCATTTTGTCTTTCAGAACCTGAGGCAGGCAGTGATGCAACTGAGCAAAGAACTGAAGCAGTAGCTGATGGAGATTACTATATCCTGAACGGAATGAAGAACTGGATAACAAACGGAGTAAATGCTGACGTATATCTCATTCAGGCAATGACGGATAAGTCAAAGGGCTACAAAGGAATTTCAACATTCATCGTCGAGCAGAATCTTGAGGGAGTTGAAGTTGGTAAGAAAGAAGATAAGCTCGGCATAAGAAGTTCAGACACTTGCACTCTCGGGCTGAACAATGTCAAAGTTCCAAAAGAGAATTTGCTCGGCGGCGAGGGTATTGGATTCAAGATCGCCATGGAAACTCTCAATGGCGGAAGAATTGGCGTTGCAGCTCAGGCGCTTGGAATAGCTCAGGCAAGTCTTGAAGCAGCCGTCAAATATTCCAAAGAAAGAAAAGCATTTGATGCACCGATTTCTGATCTTCAGGCAATTCAATTCAAGATCTCTGAAATGGCAACATTGATAGAAGCATCGCGATTGCTCATCTATCAGGCTGCTCTGCATAAAGATCAGGGAAAGAAATTTGTAAAGGAAGCTTCCATGGCCAAGCTTCTTGCTAGCCAGGCTGCCGTCCATTGCGCACTTGAAGCAATTCAGATTCACGGAGGTTACGGTTATGTGAGAGAGTATCTTGTTGAGAGGTATCTCAGAGACTCAAAGATAACTCAGATTTACGAAGGCACGAGCGAGATACAGAGAATAGTGGTGGCAAGAGAACTTCTTAAAGGCGGTTGATGCTCAGAATTTGTAAATGATGTTTGCAGCCATGTTGAAGCTGTTGAAGTTGCTTGCAATTGAAGTGATCAGAGGCTTTGTTTTTGATGAAGCGCCAAGAGGGATGAACCTGTAACTGATTTCAAATCCAATTCCGAATTTAGAGACTGTTGCAATTCCGGCAAGAGCTTCAAAGTTCAGTGTCCAGAAATCTTCAGCATAAGGGGCGGCTCCGAGATAATCGAGCCGCCCTTCATCTTTATAAACTCTCTGATTCATTTCTTCACTGATGTAAACCGGACCCGCACCGCCCCCAAAATAGAACAAGTTAAATGCAGAACCGTAATCCTTTGCAAAAGGAAAATACTTGATCCGGCCATTGACAGGAATTGCAAACATCTTTGCGTCTGTAGGCACATAATACCTGCTGACACCATTTTCAGTGAAGTAAAATCCGCCGCCGTCAGCCTCACTGTCATCAGAGCCGTAATCATTGCTGAACATATATGACGGAGCAAATTCAAATACAAACTTCTCATTTAGAACCATTCCGAAGAAACCGTCTACTTCCTTTACAAATGCCTGATTTGTTACGTCAAAGAATGGATAAGCTGAACGTGCTTCAGGATCGGTGAATAATACAAACTTGTAGCCCATGCCTGTATAGAACACTTGACTCTTTGATCTTTGCTTTATCTGTGCTTCTGACATTCCTGCAAAGACAAACAGCAACAGAATTATTCCGGCAATTGGCTTCATGTATAATATTAAAGTATGTATCTGCTTAGATCGCGGTTCTTCACAATAGAGTTCAGCTTTTCATTAACGTAATCTTTGTCAATCTCTATCTCATTCGTGCTGATCTTGTCAGGCATTTCGAAAAGCAATTCTTCAAGAACTGTTGTCAAAATAGTCTGAAGTCTTCTTGCGCCAATATTCTCAACCTGCTCATTTACTTGTGCGGCAATCCTTGCAATCTCCCTGATCGCTTCCTCAGTAAATTCGATCTTCACGCCTTCTGATTCAAACATCGCCTTGTACTGTTTGATGAGAGCATTCTCCGGCTGTGTAAGGATCTTGATGAAATCATCCTCGCCGAGATTTGAAAGTTCAACTCTGATTGGAAATCTTCCCTGAAGTTCGGGAATCAGGTCACTTGGCTTGGATGTATGAAAAGCACCTGATGCAATGAACAGAATATGGTCAGTTCGAACTGGTCCGTACTTTGTGATCACTGTTGATCCCTCAACAATAGGCAGAAGGTCTCTCTGCACACCTTCTCTGGAGACATCGGGTCCCATGCTTTTTGAATGACCACCTGCTACTTTGTCTATTTCATCAATGAATACAATGCCGCTGTTTTCAACTACAATAACCGCTTCCCTGACTGCCGCATCCATATCAATGAGTTTTCCGGATTCTTCCTGCGTAAGAACTTTTCTTGCTTCTGCAATTTCCATCTTTCTTTTCTTCGCCTTCTTGGGCATCATATTTCCAAAAAGGTCGTTAAGATTGACTCCCATCTCATCAAGGCCAAGCGGTCCCAATACCTGAAGCATAGGATAATTGTCACCTGAAACATCAAGCTCAATGACTCTCTTGTCAAGTTCTCCGTTCTTTAACTGCGTACGAAGCTTTTCTCTTGTAGAGGATTTATCTTCCTCCTGAGAAGCATCTTCATTTGCCGTTTCGGTAGTCTGTTTTTTCTTCGCCGGAAGTATAATATCAAGTATCCGTTCGTTGGCATTCTCCTCCGCCTTGATCTGCACCTCCTCCATCTTTTGTGCCTTCACAATGTTTACTGAGAGATCCGTCAATTCTCTTATCATGGATTCTACATCTCTTCCAACATAACCAACTTCAGTGAACTTTGAAGCTTCAACTTTAATGAAAGGAGCATTTGCAAGTTTTGAAAGTCTTCTTGCAATTTCAGTTTTTCCAACTCCTGTCGGCCCGATCATGATAATGTTGTTAGGCATTATCTCATCCCTCATAATGTCCTTTACCTGTTGGCGCCGCCACCTGTTTCTCAAAGCAATTGCCACAGATTTTTTTGCGCTGTCTTGTCCTATTACAAATTTGTCGAGCTCCTCAACAATCTCTGATGGTGTCAGCTGCTTGGCCGCTGAAACAATTTGTGGTTCTTCAGTTTTCTTGACACGTGCTTTTCTCTTTTTCTTTGGTTCTTCACTCAATGCAAGAGTCCTTTCCTATTTAAGGGTTTCGATTGTAATATTGCTGTTTGTGTAAATACAAATATCAGCTGCCTGTTTCAATGATTCTGTTACAATTTCCTCGCCGGACATGTCAGTAAACTTAACAAGCATTCTTGCCGCAGTCAAAGCATAGGGACCGCCCGAACCAATGGCCACAATTCCATCGTCCGGCTCAATTATATCGCCTGTGCCTGAAATGATAAGTGAATGTTCTTTATCGAGCACGGCTAGCAGAGCTTCCAGTCTTCTGAGATACTTATCAGTTCTCCATTCTTTAGCCAGCTCTACTGCAGCTCTGGAGAGGTTACCTTTGTATTGTTCAAGCTTTGCTTCAAACAGTTCAAATAGTGTGAATGCATCAGATGTTGCACCCGCAAAACCAACAAGGACTTTGTCATTGAAGATCTTTCTTACTTTTCTGGTCGTGTGCTTCATAACTGTGGGTCCCATTGTAACCTGCCCGTCACTTCCAATTACAGCTACACCGTTTCTTATAAGTCCAATAACAGTTGTGGCTCGGATCTGTTCTCTTCTTTTCAATTAGTGAGATTTATGTTAGAAAATTTTCTTCAAATACGAAAACCGGTTCAATCTGATTCATGACGTTCAGTATTAACTTACAATCTCTCTTCTCAGCTTGGCGATTTGATAATCCAATGCTTCGCGATACTTAGCAACAGTTCTTCTTGCAACTTTCAGACCCATCTTCCTTAGTTCGGCAGATAGCTCGAGGTCTGTAAGCGGATGTTCCTTATTTTCATTGTCGATAAGCTCTTTGAGCTTAATTTTTATCTCAGTATTTGAAATGTCCTCACCATCGGTAGTCTGCATTGTTGTTGAGAAAAATGACCTCAGATCATAAATGCCGAAATCAGTCTGTACGTATTTGTTCTTTACAGCTCTGCTTACGGTTGATGTGTCCATCTTAATATCCTCAGCGATCTCTTTTTCAAGCAGCGGCTTCAGGTCTTCACCGCTCCTTTCAAAGAAATCCTTCTGTCTGGCTATTATTGCATGCATGATCTTTATCATGGTTTCGCGTCTGGAATTGATTGCTTCAATGAACCACTTTGCCTTATTGAAATTATTAACAAGATAGGCCTTAGTGTCCTTATCCAATTCCTTCTTATTGCTTACATACAAATCTCTGTAAGCTTTGCTTACCCTTAGTGAAGGCGTGTATTTTTCATTCAGAAATATGTCATATTCACCGTCTCGTGACTTGACTATCAGATCAGGAACTATGTAATTCTCCGTGAGTGAATCGTCTTCACTGCCGGGCTTCGGATTCAGCTCATGCAGAAGTGCGAATACGGCTTTCATCTCTTCAGGCGTTGCATTGAGTTCCTTCTCGAGTCTTTCAAATCTCTTGTTCTTGATGTCCTGAAAATGATTTGAAATCGCTTCTGATGCTAGTCTCTTCAAATTACTATCATAATTGCCTCTTTCGATCTGTATCAAAAGACATTCCTTTAGATCTCTTGCTCCAATGCCGGGAGGATCCAGATCGCTATGAATGAATTTCAATGCAGAATCAAAATCCTGCATTTCGAAAGTTTCGTTTTCAAATTCAGTGCCTTTCTTCTTTTCTTCCAGATCAAGCAGGATGTTTTCCGGTGCATCTTCCAAGAAGCCGTCTTCATTGAAAGAACTGATGATTTCCTCAGCCACAAAAACAATTTTTCTCGGCAAATCTGAAAGATGAATCTGTAATATGAGGCTTTCATGAAGTTTGTTTCCGGGATCCGAAATGTTTCCGTAATCGAAAGGTATCACTTCACCTGCATCATAAGACTTGTACTCCTCCGCCTCATTCTCAAAATACTCATCCCAGTTATATTCTTCCTGTTTATCCGTAATCTCTTGCGGCACTGAAGCTTCCTCATCTTCTTGCGAAGGAATCTCATCTGAGGAGACTGTCGGTGACGGACTAACCCTGATCAGATCTTCATCGGGCTGATCTTTTTCTTCATTTGTAAAGGCATCATCGGTCGGTTCAACTTCCGTATCGGGTCCTTCCTCAAGCAGCGGATTCTGTTCAAGCTCACGCTTGACAAGATTATCCAATGCTATTGCCGGAATTGCAAGCAGGTTCTGATTAAGTACTATTTTGGGTAAAAGCTTTTGTGCCTGTTTCTGTGTTTGCATTTGCTTTAGCATGATCAATCCTCCATATTAGTTTTTTTCAATCCTTTGAAAAATTCTTTCCCGTATTCTCTTGTCAAAGGAACTTCTGAAAACTCAAAGACACTTATGTTTTCCTCTTCTCCTTTGACCAGTGCATCCTGGCATTCATAAAGTTCTTCATACCGGATGATATTTCTTTTTCTTCCCTGTATTCTTATCGGAAACAAGTGACAAGAAATTGGTTTCGGAAAATCGATTTGTTTCTCGTTATATGCTTTCTGAAATGCGCATCTTGCAATTCCCCCCTCATAATATGCAAACACGCATTCGGAATCATCTACACTCTTGATTGAATAATTTTCCTTATCACCTTCAACAAATCCTTCATTTTCAATGAACTCTCTGTGTCTTTCACTCAGCGTACCAATAACTCTTTTCAACACTCGCTTTATCTTCACAACTTCTTCATCAAGCAGAGGAGCACCGCCTGCTCCTTTCAAAGTACAGCATGCACCGAAACATTTGCTTAAATCACATGAGAACTTCACGCTGAAAATCCGGTCGTCTATTATGAATTTCTCCAATGCGATGTATTAGTTTCTTGAGAAAAATTTGCCGGGCAACTGTCTAACCAACAGCTTGAACTCCAGTGAAAGCAAATGAACAAGACATTCCTGCACAGACCTGCCGGCCAGATCGCTTATGCTGTCTATATGTAACGGTTCCCTCTTGATCACTTCAAAAATATATCTCTCTTCTTTTGTAATGTTAACATTGCCGGGCTTCAATGGCAATGACTGCTGTCCGTTCAGCAACGGAGACAATTTTCTTTCAAGCTCAGTTACCACATCATCAATTCCTGTGATGAGTTTTGCATGTCCTTTTTTGATCAGCTCATTTGTGCCCTCTGACTGCCTTGAGTGAATGAAACCCGGTACGGCAAAAACTTCCCTGTTCTGTTCAAGAGCTATCTCGGCTGTAAGAACCGCCCCTCCTGCTTTGCTGCTTTCCACAACTATAGTTCCAAGACTTATCCCGCTGATGATCCTGTTCCTTCTCGGGAAGTTTGTCTTGTCCGGCTTAGCCCCCGGCGGAAATTCAGAGATCACCGCTCCGTTCTCAATTATCTCATCATACAGTTTCTTGTTATCGGCAGGATAGACAACATCTATGCCGCAACCGAAAACACCGTAAGTAATATTTCCGCATCTGAGTGAAGTCTTATGCGCAATGGTATCAATCCCCCTTGCAAAACCGCTTATCACAGGTATCCCAAGAGAACAAACTTCTTCAGTCAGTTTCTCGCAGGTATGCTTACCGTATTCTGTAGGGACCCTCGTTCCGACTATTCCTAAAGAATACTTGTCGTTTTCCGAAAGTCTTCCTTTATAATAAAGTATCAGAGGTGAGGATGAAACGGTTCTCAGATTTTCCGGATACTTGTCATCGTAGATTGAGCAGATCTTAATACCCTTTCTCTCAACATCTTCAATGTGCTTTTCAAACTCGGATTCGATTTCCTTTTTTCTGCCGATTGCAATTCTGATTGCTGCCGAAAGCTGAAAATCAATCCCGTCAATGTTTCTTAAGTCCTTATCGCTAGCGTTAAAGAATTCCTCCGGCGAATCAAAGTGATCCAGAATATTCCTGATTCTCCAGGTACCAAGATTCTTAACTGAATTCAGAAAAAAAAGATAACAAAGATTATTCATGTTTGCTTTACTTTATCATTCGTCCAATGCAAATTTACTCATTAAATCAAATTAATTGAACTGTAAAAAAATTGATCATGTTTTTTGGAAATCGTCGGTAATGTGAAGATAAAATTTGTAAGTTGAGTTGTTTAGATTTTAGAGTTGAAATGCTGAAGCGTTGAGGTTAATTTGACTGTTTAAATGAGTCAACAAATTACATGCATAGCGGACAATGAGCAGCGGTAACATCAGCAGGAAAGAGCTTAAGAATAAATCACTCAGGCAACTTGTTGCAAACTTCCGGAACGAATACATCTCACACGGACTCGATGAAAAAGATGTGGATCCTGATCCGATAGTACAGTTTGAAAAATGGTTTGAGGATGCTGTTAAGAACAAAGTGAATGAGCCAAATGTAATGCATCTTTCAACTGCTGATTCTGATGGAAAGCCATCAGGAAGAATAATGCTGTTGAAAGGATTTAATGAAAACGGGTTCGTATTCTATACTAACTATGACAGCAGAAAAGGCAATGAGTTAAGAGTAAATTCTTTTGCCTCCATGACTTTCCTGTGGCTGGAATTATACAGACAAGTCAGGATAGAAGGAAAGGTGAAGCCATTAACATCGCAGGAGTCTGATGAATATTTTCACAGCCGTCCCCGCGGCAGTCAGATAGGTGCTTTTGCTTCATCACAAAGCCGGATACTGAACAGCCGTGCAGAACTTGAGAAAGCAGCAGAGGATATTGAAGTTCGTTTTAAGGATAAGGAGATACCACGGCCGGAAAATTGGGGAGGATTTTGTCTTGTGCCTGAAAGCATAGAATTCTGGCAAGGCAGGGCAAACCGGCTGCACGACCGCATCAAGTATCAGAGAGAGCAGAATGAAACCTGGACGATCAAGAGATTGTATCCATAGAAAGTTGAAATTAAGAGCAAAATTACGGATCAATGTTTGCTGTGGGAACAATAAGTTTCTGTAAATATTGAATCCAAAACACTATAATGTGCCCAATTCCAAAAACACAAATCATAACATGAATTCATTTTTGAGGAGTCTCTTCACCATAACAGTATTCGTACTGCTGGTCATTACAAACATCAACATTGGCAAATTAGATTTCCGGATATCAGGCACAGCGTACGCCGGAACATCTGCTGACATCTGGTCAGATATTTCAGAATCGTCAATCATCCTGAAGGGTGAAAGAAGAATTATCCCGCAAACTTTCAGAACGGTGAAGGCGAATTATGCAGAGCTGAAATCATTATTAGCGAATGCGCCGGCTGAATTTACTGAAGCGTCAAAAACAAACCCGCTTACAATCAGTCTGCCATCTCCTGACGGCGGATATTCATTGTTCGAAGTAGTTTCGTATTCGATGATGGAAGACGGGCTTGCGAGAAAATTTCCGGAGATAAGAACATTTACTATAAAGGGAATAAGCGATCCGTACGCAACAGGGAAGCTTGATATTACCATACACGGATTCCATGCAATGATACAATCCCCTTCCGGAAACTATTTCATTGATCCTTACAGCACAAATGAAGTCGAGTTCTATGTCAGCTACTACAAGAAAGATTACACGCAGACACAATCATTTGAATGCCTTACTGACATATATTCCGGCACACAGAAGAAGGAAAATTACGAATACAGAGGAGCAATTGTAGCCGGTCCGCAGCTTCGCTCTTACCGGCTTGCTATGGCAGCAACCGGCGAGTACACAGTATTCCACGGAGGTACAGTTCAGGCAGGTTTGGCTGCAATAGTTACAGCCATGAACCGTGTGAACGGAGTTTATGAAAAAGATCTGTGTGTAAGAATGGTGCTCATAGCAAACAACAATTTGATCGTTTACACAAACGGTTCGACTGATCCTTATTCAAACAATAATGGCGGTACAATGCTCGGACAAAATCAAACCAACCTTGACAATGTCATCGGATCGGCAAATTATGACATCGGGCATGTATTCAGCACAGGTGGCGGCGGTGTGGCATTCCTGAGATGTGTATGCGTTGACGGAATCAAAGCTCAGGGAGTTACCGGATTGTTCAGCCCGATTGGTGATCCGTTTTATATTGATTATGTAGCCCACGAAATCGGACATCAGTATGGAGGCAATCACTCATTCAACAGTACGTCCGGTGGTTGCGGCGGCGGCAACAGAAATCCCGGAACTGCCTGGGAACCCGGAAGCGGAAGTACTATTATGTCTTATGCCGGACTTTGCGGCGGAGATGACCTGCAGAGCAACAGTGATGATATTTTCCATACCGGAAATTTTTCGGAGATGGCACAGTTCACGCAATTTGGCACGGGAAATTCCTGTGCTGCAATTACAAACACAGGCAATACCCCGCCGACAATTACAATGCCTGCCAGCGGACTCACGCTTCCAATCAGAACTCCGTTTCAGTTGAGAGGTACAGCTACAGATGCAGAGAATCCAAACACATTAACTTACTGCTGGGAACAGATTGATATCGGTCCACCCGGATCACCTAACAATCCATCGGGAGATGCTCCGATATTCAGGTCGTTCAAACCAGACACATCGGGAACAAGGTATTTTCCAAAGCTTGCAAACATTCTCAACAATACGCAGACCATTGGTGAGATACTTCCCACATATTCAAGAACTCTGACATTCAGACTGACTGTAAGGGATAATAATCCCGGAGCCGGTGGCGTGAATAATGAATTGGTTCAATACTCGGTCGATGCTTCAGCGGGTCCGTTTCTTGTGACTTTCCCGAATACTGCGCAAACACTGAATTCAAATGTACCACACACTGTAACATGGGATGTGGCAAATACAAATGTTGCTCCGGTCAGTTGCTCAAATGTGAACATCAAACTTTCCACAAACGGTGGTCAGTCATTCGACATAATGCTTGCTTCAAATACCGCAAATGACGGAACGGAAACAATTACTCTTCCAAGCTTAAACAACAGTACTGCTCGGGTGAAGATTGAAGCTGTTGGAAATTTCTTTTTTGATCTTTCCAATGTAAACTTTACTATTACAAATACAGTGTCAGTTCAGAACAACGGTACAGGTGTTCCTGATGTATATTCACTTTCACAGAATTTTCCTAATCCTTTCAATCCGTCAACAAAGATTTCATTTGGCATCCCGGAAAACAGCAATGTAAGTCTCAGAATTCTGGACATGTCAGGAAAAGAAATTGCTTCTCTTGTTAACGGGTATTACAGTGCCGGCAATTATTCTGTAAATTTCAGACCGGAGAATGTGGCAAGCGGAATTTATTTCTATGTCATCAGAGCCGGCAATTTTGTTGAAAGCAGAAAGATGACTCTCATCAAGTAGCAATCAATGGCAATTAAGCTTTTGCAAATTTCTACATTGCAAGAGTCAAAAATGTAAGACAAGACGAAGCTCCGGCTTCGTTTTGTTTATTAATTCAAAAAATATTTAACAATAATATGTGCGGAATAATTGGAGTTTTCAATCTGAGGACAGACGAAGAATCTATGAGGTCAAAGGTCCTGTCAATGTCAAAGAAGATAAGGCATCGCGGTCCTGACTGGTCAGGCATTTACTGTGGCAATGATACTATCCTTGCTCATGAACGGCTTGCCATAGTGGATGTTCAGAGCGGAGGTCAGCCTTTGTACAGTGATGATGGCAAACTCATTCTTGCAGTAAATGGTGAGATTTACAATCATCGTGATATCCGTGAAAAGCTGCACGGTTACAATTATCTTACTCATTCAGACTGCGAAGTGATACTTGCCTTGTATAAAGAAAAGGGTGCAGAGTTCTTTGAGGATCTGAACGGGATATTTGCATTTGCTTTGTATGACAGTGAATCGGACTGTTATATCATAGGCAGAGACCACATGGGCATAATTCCACTTTATATGGGATGGGACGAGCATGGGCACTTTTATGTTGCTTCCGAACTCAAAGCGCTTGAGGGAGTCTGCAAAAAGATAGAGGAGTTTCCGCCCGGTCATTACATCTACAGTAAGAATGGAACTGAACCTGTGAAATGGTATCAAAGAGACTGGACCGAGTTCGATAATGTTAAGAACAATTCTTCAGACATTAATGCGCTGCGAGAATCTCTTGAAAAAGCTGTTCACAGACAATTGATGAGCGATGTGCCGTACGGTGTGCTTCTGTCAGGCGGACTTGATTCATCAATCATTGCGGCTGTTGCAAAGAAGTTTGCTGCTTACAGAGTTGAAGAAGATGACAAAGCACAGGCATGGTATCCACAGCTTCATTCATTTGCAGTCGGACTCAAGAATGCGCCGGACCTGCTCGCAGCTCGTGAGGTTGCTGCACATATCGGCTCTGTTCATCATGAAGTTAATTTCACTTTGCAGGAAGGACTTGATGCTTTGCGCGATGTAATATATCATATTGAGACCTATGATGTTACAACAGTAAGAGCAAGCACACCGATGTATCTGCTTGCACGGGTGATCAGATCAATGGGAATCAAAATGGTGCTTTCAGGCGAAGGCTCTGACGAGCTGTTTGGCGGCTATCTCTACTTTCACAAGGCTCCGGATGCGAAGGCATTTCATGATGAGACCGTAAGGAAGCTCGGCAAATTGCATTTGTATGATTGTCTGCGGGCAAACAAATCACTTTGCTCATGGGGAGTAGAAGGGCGCGTGCCTTTTCTTGACAAGGAGTTCATTGATGTTGCAATGAATCTGAATCCGACTGACAAAATGGCAAGCAACGGAAGAATAGAAAAGTGGATATTGAGAAAGGCATTTGAGAATTATCTCCCGCAGAATATTCTGTGGCGTCAGAAAGAACAATTCAGTGATGGTGTTGGATATAGTTGGATTGATACACTGAAAGAGACGGTCAACAAGAAAGTATCTGATGAACAACTTGCAAATGCAAAGTTCAGATTTCCTGTTAATCCGCCCATGAATAAGGAAGAATATTATTACCGAACTATCTTCAGTGAGCATTTCCCTTCTGATACGGCAGCAGCATGTGTTCCATCGGTACCTTCAGTTGCTTGCAGTTCACCTGTCGCTCTTGAGTGGGATGAGTCTTTCAAAAAGCTGAACGATCCTTCCGGCAGAGCAGTTAAGAGCGTTCATAACAAAAGTTACAAAGAATAAGTGATGAAGAACTGATTAATCATTTCCAGTGATTACCGTTTTGAGTTCTTAAGAATGCAAAAAAAGACCCGGCAGAAATTTACCGGGTCTTTGTTATTTAGATTTCTATTTAGAGATTAGAACTGCTCCCTGCCAGTCTTATGTTACGCACTACTTTCGAGCTCTTTGAGGTTGAACCGTATAACAAGCTATTGCTTGTAAACCCGTAAGGTGATTTCTGTTTATTGCAATGAGATAGTAAGATGTTCCGTTAGCAACTGCACCGCCGAAATAATATCTGCCCTGTAAAGTTCCGCCGTTAACAGTTTCGGTTGGCAGTGCAACCAGATTATAAGGCGAAGTTGAGGATGCAAGTCCAACAGTAACAATATCACTAGGTCCACCCGGCATAGCGCCTACAAATCCTGCGTTCACTGTAAGTGACTTGAAAAGTCCTGCCGCCAGTTCATCAGCACAGTCAAGCACTATGACAGCTTCAGCAAAATTCCCGTTCCCTGTCCTTGCTCCGTTTGGTGTTAAGGTGAATCATTTCATCCATAAGATTTCTGAATTGTTCTTTTTTCAGTCAAGTAATTGTATTGTCTATTCAAAATCCTTAAAGGTTAAGGTCCGGTGTAGTAATAAGTTTCTTTTTTGCACAGATGAGACTAATTTTGTAAAAACTTCAGACAGCATGACTTCCTCCTATATTGATCACCCTGAATTAATGAAGCGAAAATTCGCAAGTCTTGGGCACATGATTGGCAATACTCCCCTGCTTGAGATTGAACTCAAATACAAAGGGAAGTTCAGAAAACTCTATGCCAAGTATGAAAGCCTTAACATGACCGGAAGTATTAAAGACAGGATGGCCTTTCACATACTCAAAGAATCATATTACAATGGCACACTTAAGCAGGGAGATACCATCGCTGAGGCTACAAGCGGCAATACGGGAATCTCATTTGCGGCAATAGGCAAAGCTCTGGGACATCCTGTGATGATATTCATGCCTGATTGGATGAGCCGGGAAAGGGTTGATCTGATAAATAGTTTTGGTGCAAATATTACGCCTGTTACAAAGGATCAGGGAGGATTTCTCGGAAGTATTGAGATGGCAGATAAACTTGCATCTGAGAAAGAGAACATTTTCCTTCCGCACCAATTTTCAAATGCTGCCAATGTAAAAGCACATTATGAAACTACCGGTCCGGAGATCTGGTGGCAATTGAGTTTCAAAGGAATGAAACCGGATGCGTTCGTTGCAGGTATTGGTACGGGTGGTACTGTCATGGGAACCGGACAATTTCTAAGTAAAATGAATCCGGATGTAAAGATTCACCCGATGGAGCCGGCCGAATCTCCAACTCTTTCAACGGGTCATAAGATAGGTAAGCACAGGATACAAGGCGTTTCAGATGAGTTCATTCCTCCGATAGTCGAGCTTGGCAGCCTTGATCATGTGGTCCCTGTAAATGACGGAGATGCAATAATAATGGCTCAGAAACTTGCCATGATCGGACTTGCTGTCGGCATTTCTTCAGGAGCAAATTTCATAGCTGCATTGAAAGTTCAGAATGAGTTGGGTGAAGATTCCGTAGTTGCAACTGTTCTGCCGGATTCAAACAAGAAGTATTTAAGCACTGACCTCTTGCATGTTGAACCTCATAAGTCCGGTTTTCTCTCGGGTGATGTCGAGTTGATAGCTTTCAATGCCATGAAGAGAGTCTGCCACACGTGTTGCGATATGTATGAATGCGATCAGAAATTTACCGATATCACTCAAATAAAATTGCCAAGATGATAAACGAATATAGAATCTCTCCTGAAGCCCGCATCGGGCATGTTCATCTTAAGGTTTCAGATCTCGATAAGTCTCTGGAATTTTACTGTGGCTTGCTGGGATTTGAAATTACACAAATGTATGGAAGCAATGCAGCCTTCATCTCGGCCGGTGGTTACCATCATCATATCGGACTAAATACTTGGTTCAGCAAGGGCCAGGCACCGTCAGGTGTTCATTCACCCGGATTATTTCATACGGCAATTCTCTATCCTGCAAGGAAGGAACTTGCCGGTATCTATTCACGATTGCTTCATGCCGGTTATCCGCTTACCGGAGCTTCTGACCATGGAGTTTCTGAAGCATTGTACTTAAATGATCCGGACAGGAATGGAGTTGAATTGTATTGGGACAGGCCGCAATCTAAATGGCCAAGAAATCATGACGGGACGCTTGATATGTATACTCATGAACTGGATCTTGATGACTTGCTCAAAGAGTTATCTTGAATTTAAATTTTCACAATTTTATCCGACTCAATTGATTGACCTGATAATGTATCATCTTTCACTTCTTTTGAAATTAAATTGTATTAACTACTTATCATGAAAATTCTTTCTTCAGCCTATTGCCTCAGCGTTAATGATGTTGAAACTTCGTTGAATTTTTACAGAAATGTTTTGGGAGCAAAGGACTACTTCAGATTTGGAGATTATGCAGGAATATTGCTTGGCTTGGTTGAGATCCATCTTGCCGGGCCGTCAGTTGACCTTCGACGAAACGAAGGACACGGCTGTATTTATTTTTTCTGTGAGAATGTAGATGGTTATTATGAAGATTTCACATCAAAGGGAGCGAAAATAGTAGTTGCTTTGAGTGATCAGCCATACTCAATGAGAGACTTTGTAATTGAAGATCCTGATGGAAATTTACTGACATTTGGACAGGAGATTGACAAAGAAGGAAAATTAATTGTTAGAAGTCAATGAGTTCAATCAGTTGCAGAAACACTTTTTTGTCGTTAATCTTATCTCCGTAAGAATATCCGTTTAGTTCAGTTCTGTTTTAGACTGCCCTCTTAGTACCATAATCAAAGATTCACTATTCCTCCGCAATCTTCCTTATCCGCTACACAAATTTTCTACAAGTCCATACTAAAGATGATGTTTTACACTTCTTTGACAATGCTTTGACAAATCCACATCCCTGAGTATGTAGTTTTGTATAAGTTAAACGACAAAAAAACATCATGAAAAAGGTAGTATTCATAACTGGCGGTACCGGGTTGGTTGGAGGTTATCTTGTGTATAAGTTTCTCAATGATCCTGAAGTTTCAAGAATCCATTTATTGTTGAGAGGAACATCAAAGGATAAGGCCTCGGAAAAACTAAGAAATGTAATCCGCACATTCTCACAGAATGAAGATAATCACGATCCTGAAAACAAAATAAACATCCTTTTGGGTGACATAACTAAGAAAGATCTTGATTTGTCGCATGAAGTTATAGAATATCTCGCCGAAGAGATCACTCACATTATCCATTCTGCAGCAAATGTCAAGTTTCAACAGTCACATGAAGACGCAATGCTTGTAAATTATGAAGGCACTGAAAATGTGTTGAAATTTGCAGTGAAGGTTGAATCAGTATCAGGACTTGTTAAGTTTGTTTATGTCAGCACAGCATACACATGCGGAGATCATGAAGGTGAATATTTCGAGGACGGCTCATTTATTCCAGAGCATTTTGCAAATTCATATGAAGAATCAAAATTCAGATCAGATGAACTTGTTCGTAGTTACTCCAACAAACTTCCGGTAAGTATTGTCAGACCAAGCATAATTGTCGGGCATTCAATAACCGGTGCAACTCCGGCCTTTAACGGACTCTATGCTCCGCTGGAACTTATTTACAAACAGCTGATTCATTTTGTTCCGGGTTCTGAATCAGCAAAGATGGATATTGTACCTGTAGATTATGTAGGCGATGCAATAATCAGTATTCTGGACATGGAAGAATCTGCTAATGGTTCTATCTATCATATTACAGCCGGCAAAGACAATTGCCTTTCAGCCGGTGAAGTAATAGAGCTTGCGTGTGAATACTTCGGCAAACTGGATAAGAACCACAGAGTTGAAGCAAATTCTTATAAAGTAAATTTTCTGAATTCGTCTGAATATAAATTTCAAAAATCCGGAATGCAGGGAGCTGAAGTGATGTTGCACAATGCTGTTGAGATCTTCTCTCCATACATAACAATCAGCAGAATATTTGATAACACCAAAGCGGAAGAAGCACTTGTTAGAAAAGGAATAACAGTTCCATCTTTCAGAAGCTACTTCAATGCAATACTAGACTTTTGCCTGGCAACAAACTGGGGAAGAAAAGCCTTTCAGGCAGCATAAACGGAGGATAAGAAAATGAAGATCAGAATCATTGTCAATTCCAGTATGGGGGAAGATAAAATTAACGAAGTAGTCCATGCCGTCAACGACAATTTTTTTGAACACGATGCCTGCTTCGAGTTTACAGCATATAGAGGACATGCAGAAGAAATCGCTCGTCGCGCTGCAGCACAAAAATGCGATGTTGTAGTGGCAGCAGGGGGCGATGGTACAGTAAACGAGGTAATAAACGGAATTGCAAGGTCAGACGCAAAGATGGGAATTCTTCCGGTTGGCACAGCAAACGACCTTGCGGAATTTTACTCTCTTCCACGAGATTTGCATGCTGCGTGTGGGGTGATCAAGCATGGTTTTGTTCAACGTCCGGATTTAATACTTGTAAACAACACTTACTATGCAACTGCAGGCGGTCTTGGTTTTCCGGCAAAGGTCGTTAAGATTGCCAACAGGATAAAAAGCCTCAACTTTGCAGGCAATATCCTGAAGGAGTTGTTTGGAAGAAATCTTTATACGCTTTCAGTGATCCTTTCTCTGTTGAGCAAGAATGCTTTTAGAAACAAAGTCTGTTTGCATAAAGACGGCAACACCATTTCAATAAATGCTTTTTCACTTATGGTTGACAATCAGCCATTCCTTGCTGGCAATATGATGATGTCACCTGAAGCAATAAATAATGACGGAACACTCAATATCTGTCTTATTGGAAGCTTGAAGTCAAGAATTGATGTAATAAAGCTCCTATTGAAAATCATGAAAGGCAAACATATTGAACTTTCCAATGTGCAAACATGGAGTGCAAAAGCATTGGAAATAGAAGCAGATAATGAAGAAGATTTTTTTGGAGATGGAGACCTGTTATGTCATTCAAATAAGTTCAGAATCAGAGTTGTAAAAGACGCATTAAAAGTATTGTCCCCTTTCAACTCTTCAAAGACACAAAATTATCATGAGACTAATACCTGACAAATACTACTTGAGAAGGATGCACATTTATTTCAAACAAATGTTGCCTCTTATTCCATGTCTGCTTTTCTCTGCGGTTATCTACTTCAGCTTCAATGGATTTCTTGGAATTATTCATGGAGTTCATCAACCAGACATCTCTTACTATGCAATCGCAGGAGTCTGGAGTCTTTTCTCTATTACAACTATCCTCAGATTAATGGATGAACTTAAAGATAAAGAAATAGACAGGAAATTGTTTCCGGAAAGACCTCTGCCTTCGGGAATAGTGAGTGACAAAGATATTGTCTTTTCAATCTTCATTTCCTCAGCATCATTTCTCCTGATCAATTGCATTTTCAGCAATTCAATCTGGTTTGCCTTGCTGTTGTTTGCATACTCAATGTTGATGTTCAAATATTTTTTCATGCCTGATTTACTCAGGAAATATTTGCTGTTAAATCTTATTACGCATAATCCCATTGCTGCACTAATGATGATCTATTTGGTAGTACTGTTCGCTGACAATCATGAAATGTCAGCAAACCAGTTGGACTGGAACAAAGTTACAATTCTTGTTTTGATGTACTGGTCAATTTTCTTTTCATGGGAGATCTCGAGAAAGATCCGATCAGAGGAAGAAGAAAATGATTATGTTACTTATTCGCAGATCTTTGGTAGAATTGGCGCAACGCTCATATTGATCGTTGCTCAGACTTTCACTCTGTTATGCGGCATATACTTCTACTTCACTCTTAAATTCTCACCCTTGTTTCTGATAATAGTTTGCCTGGGCTATTTCACTACAATGTATGCTAACCTCAGATTTCTCATAGTTCCCGGCTCAAAAACTTCTCAGCTCATGCCTTTCACACAGAAGTATATGCTGTTTATTGTTAGTGCAATGATAATTCAACAGATCGTCCTTTATTCAGGAGCATCAAAATGATATCACAAAACAAATATATTGTAAAAAACAGTAGTTCGATCGGAACTGTAAAGAAACAGGAAGTCGGTGGCAAAGGATTTAACTTATTCAAACTGAATGAATTCGGTTTCAGAATTCCCGCATGGTATGTAGTAACTTCAAACTGCTTCATGGAAACGGTAGGTCCTCATAGGAAACGAATCAACAAGATCCTTTCAGAGACGAACTTTTCCGATTTTGACAAGATCAGCAGGTCTTCATTGCTCATAGCAGACATTGTATGTTCACTCAAAATAGAAAAGAACATTCTCAAAGAAATTCAAAGTACTTTCGCAGAAATGTTCTATAGAGAAAACAGTGTTTCAGTTCGTTCATCAATTTTGGATGAAGATTCCATTGAGAATTCATTTGCCGGACAAATGGATTCATTTTTATGTGTACCGCCTGAGAACGTAATAGAGACTATCAAGAAGGTTTGGGCTTCAGCCTATTCAGCAAGAGCACTGGTTTATAGAAACAAAAAGGAACTTGATATGGAAGATATTTCAGCTGCAGTCATAATTCAGAAAATGATAAATTCAGTATCCTCGGGTATAACATTCACATCTGACCCTGAAGGGATAAGCAATGATGTCATTATCACAGCAGGTTATGGACTCGGCGAAGGAATAGTACAGGATTCAGTTGAGACAGATACATACCGTTTGGATAAGAAGACTCACTTACTAAAATGTGATATCGGAAACAAACAGACCAAAGTTGTACCGGGAAAATTGAGGGGTACATTGATTCAGAGAGCAGTGTTTGATATGCAATCAAGAAAAGTACTCAATGATCTTCAGATATCAGAACTGTTCAACACTGCTCTGAAAATCGAGACTGAATTTGGAATTCCGCAGGATGTTGAATGGGCATTTAACAATAACGGCGAGTTAATGCTGCTCCAATCCAGGCCGGTCATTTTCAGAAGAAGTAAATCCCCAACTAATGGCACAACCGTATGGGACAATTCAAACATTGTAGAAAGTTATTCTGGCATTACCCTGCCTCTCACATTCTCATTCATACTTAGCGGATATGAAGCAAACTTCAGAGCTGCAATACTAAGTCTGCTTGGATACAGAAATGACGCGACTGTTGATCTGAATATATTCAAGAACATGATAGGGTTGATACACGGCAGAGTGTACTACAATTTGCTCAACTGGTATAGAATGCTTTCTTATCTGCCACACTTTGAAAGCTATCGTGAATCCTGGGACCGGATGATTGGTATTGAAAATAAGATAGAATTCCCGGGCAAGAAACTCTCACTGTATAACAGAATTGTCTGCAATCTAAAACTCTGTCGGATGCTGCTCTTTGTCAACGGCAGTGCGAGAAAATTCTTTAAACACTTCAACAAGTACTTCGGAGAGAGCAATAACAAAGTAGTTAACCACAAGGATCTTGCTTCATACATAGATGTTTACAGGCGGCTTGAAAGTGAACTCCTGCCTAAATGGTATCTTACATTGTACAGTGATATTACTTCCATGAAATATTATACATGGTTAAACAAGCTCTGTTTCAAATGGGGTCTGCAAAAATATCCCGGAATCCACAATGATCTGCTGCAAGGAATACAGGATATTGAAAGCGCAAAACCTGTGGAAAGAATTCTTGAGATCACAGACATTATCAAAAAAGATGTAGCATATAGTTCACTAATGAGTATTGATGATGATGAAATCATATGGAATAAGATTCAGGACAACACCATGTATGAAGAACTCAAGAGACTTTTAAGCAAATATTTAAGTGAATACGGTGATCGCTGTCCCGAAGAACTAAAACTCGAAAAGCCGACATACAGAGAACATCCCGAAGAATTGATAAAAATCATTAAGGCGTATTTTAAGAGCAATCTCTCTTCAGATTTGCTCTTTCGCGAAAATAATAGGAAGTACCTTGAATCAGAGAAACTGGTAAGATCAACATTGACAAATCCATTTAAGCGATTTGCATTTGATCTCGTACTTCATAATGCCCGATCATCTGTCAGGAATCGGGAGAACATGAGATTCGCCAGAAGCCGCGCTTATGGACTCGTAAGGAGGATCTTCAACATGATAGGTGATATCTTTGCCGAACAACAAATTCTTGAAAACAAAGAAGACATTTTCTATCTGACCATTAACGAAATATTCGGATACATAGAAGGCACATCAGTAACTTTGGATTTGAAAAGGCTTGTTGAGCTTAGAAGAAATGAATATGGCACTTATGAGTCAATTGAATTTGATGACAGAATAATTCACAAGGGAATTCCATACATTGAGATAAAACCAAAGATCAGCGGACAAGCGCCCGCCCTTAACTCATTGCACGGGATCGGATGTTCATCAGGTATTTCAAGAGCAAATGCCGCTGTTGTGCTGAACCCAAACAGCATTAACATAAATGGTAAATTCATTCTTGTGACCAGATCGACCGATCCCGGTTGGATATTCCTGATGATTTCTTCAAAAGGTATCATTACCGAAAAAGGCAGCATGCTTTCTCACTCGGCAATAATGGGAAGAGAGTTTGGCATTCCTTCGATTGTCAATGTTAATGATGCAACAAAACTCATTACTAATGGCTCTATGATTGAAATGAACGGTGAAACGGGAGAGGTAAAATGCATATAAGAAAATTTACATATGATAAGCGACTAGCAAAGTCATTCATTGATTTCGGATATGATCTTTATGAGAATGATCCTAAACGCATTCATCCCTTCAGGAATGAAGTTCACAACACGATGCAGAACATCACATACAATACAAATGGCAACCATATGACTAATTTCATTGCTGTTGAAAACGACAAATTGCTTGGCAGGCTTTCAGCATTTGTGAATGAGGATCTGAGAGATGAGTCAGCAAATCAAGTTGGTACAATCGGATTCTTTGAAAGTGTGGATGACGCAAGAGTATCCAAAGAACTCCTCAACACTTCCTTCGAGTGGTTGAAAACGGTGTACGGAATTACGAAGATCCGCGGTCCCATGAATTTTGATATATGGCACGGGTACAGATTCATGACGAAGGGCTTTGACAAGTATCCATTCTTCGGAGAACCATACAACAAGCGTTACTATAATGAGATGTTCATTGAAGCGGGATTCTTGCCTAAGTACTTCTGGGATTCAGTTGAGATTGACGGCAGAGATAATCTGATGAATGTAATTGCGCGTGGAGAGAAAAGGTACAATTTATTGACATCCAATGGTTATAAATTCAAAGATCTTGATGACACGAATTTTGATGAGCAGCTTAAATTGTTATATGATGTCATCAACTCTTCTTTCAGAAGATTCAATTCATTCACAAAGATTGGACTGGAAGAGTTTCGAAGGAACTACTCATCGCTTCGACATTCTGTTAAGCCGGGTTTCTTTTCACTAATTTATAATGATGAGCAAACACTTGCTGGCTTCACTGGAGTATTTATCGATCACTCATCGGCAATCAGGGCGATGAAAGGTCGCTCAGATATTTTATCTAAGATCAAGTTTGCTATTAAGAAGAATCAAGCCGACAAGGTAATCTTTTATTCAGCAGGCATAACACCTGAACAGGAATTGAAAAGGAGCGGACTCGGCAGAGCCGGATTTTATTATGGCATTAACAAAGCTTTGGAAGCAGGGTTTGACAAGATGCTTATTGCGCTTATGGCAAGGAATAATTTTGCACATGCACTGATCGGAGAGTATGCCAAATATCACGACCGCGAGTATGTGCTTTATGAAATTGAAACTTAAACTAAGGAATGCTATTCACATTAGATCAAGAGTTTTTAAGGAGAATTTCTAATGAACATAATCACATTTGAAAAGGAATGCTTGGCATAATCTCAAACATTAATTTAAAACAGCTTCTGGAAAAGTAGACTTGAATGAAGATTAATAGCAACAATGATATTTATGAAGAGCGCAATGCAGAAGTTATCAATTATGCGCAATGTTGGGAAGATCCGGACTCTCTCTTGAAAGCGCTTGATGTCAACCAAAATGATGATGTACTATCAATTTGTTCAGGCGGAGACAACAGCTTGGCATTGCTCCTTCAAGACCCGAAATCTATTACAATAATTGACTGTAATCCTACTCAATTGATTCTTCTTGATCTCAAAATCAAAGCAATACAAAATCTTAGTTATAATGAATTCATTGGATTTATAGGAGTTGCGGAATGTAACAACAGAATCGAACTTTATACCAGAATCAGAAGTCTCCTTTGTACAAATGCCGGGAAGTTCTGGGATGGCAGAATGAATGACATAGCTGCAGGTATCATTCATTCCGGAAAGTTTGAAAGATTCTTCAATTTATTCAGAAGGAGTATACTTCCTCTGATCCATTCGATTGATACTGTTAATGAACTATTGTCTTGCTCATCACTTGAAAGCCAAAGACAATTCTATGATTCATTTTGGAATAATCTTCGTTGGAGAACTCTTCTAAAAATATTTTTCAGCAGATTTGTAATGGGGCGAGTTGGCAGAGACCCATCTTTCTATAAACATGTTGATCTAAGAAATACCTCTGACGAAATACTTAGAAGAACTCATCATGGATTCAGAGACATAGAGATAAGTACAAACTACTTTGCCGAGTACATACTAAAAGGTAATTACAGCAACTTGCAAAATATTCATCCCTATCTAATGAAGTCACATTTCAACAAACTGAAAGCCAACTGCGGAAGAGTGAACATTGTACAAGGAAGTCTCACAGATTATCTGACAACTCTTCAAAACAACTCCTTATCTAAGCTCAACCTGTCAGACATATTTGAGTATATGTCACAGGAAGAATTTGAATCTTCTCTCAAAGAGATCAGCAGAGTATTGAGAAGAGGGTCAAAGCTTTCATTCTGGACACTCTTTGTTAAGAGGAATGTACCTAAAGACTTTAGAAATATCTTTTACTATGACAAGGAAGTATCAGAGAAAATATATGCAAGCAGCAGAACTTTCTTTTACGGAAGTTTTAACCTTTGGCAAATGGTATAGACGCTGAACATAGTAGTACAATCCTTAGTTTCCCCACAAAAAATATGTTTGCTTTGTTTGTTTAGAATTATGAAGTTATTGAAAATACGATTCTAGGATAACAGAGCTGTCATTTCTTTGCTGAATGCAACTCTAACTCACAATCATTCAGAACACTCAATTAAGAAAGGAACTTTGTCATGAAAAGTATCTTCTTAGTAATCCTGCTTACATCTTATTCCTTTTCTCAAGATCAATTTGTCGGAAGGCATGAAATTTTGAAATTCAGTAACTCTGCATCACAAACGCAAATTTTTTTGTCCCCTATGCCTAACAAGGACTATATCACTCAACAGAAGCAAAGCATTGTGCATCAAAACCCATCTGCTGGCAATTCTTTGAACAGCAGCATCAGGTGGGCATATACAGAGCCGGCTGCAGTTGGCGACAGATGTGCAGTAAGCGGCAATGGAAAATACAGCGTTGTTGGCTGGATGCTCAATAATCATAGGATCGCATTACATGACAACCTCAGCGCTACTCCCGTTTGGGAATATGTGACCGGACAAGGAAGTTACATTAACTTTGTCGCTATCTCTGATACAGGTGGAGTTATTGCCTTGGGTTCAAATCTGAATATACTTCTGTTCACAAATTCCGGCAATGTTCCATTTTTCAACTTTGACCTGACACAACTCGCCGATACGGGATTGGCAACAAGTGTTGACTTAACAAGAAACGGACAGTTTCTTGTCGCAAGCGTTTCACGAAATGACTCAAGCACTATTTACGGATTCAATTCCAATTCTACAACACCGGTATGGAAGAAAAGACTACAGCCAACTGTAACAGTCGGCGGAGGATCAATTCAAGGATTAAAAATTTCCGGGAATGATTCCCTGCTGATTGTGAACACTTATGGTGAGTTCTATGTGATGAATACTTTCACCGGGCAGATAATATTCAGCGGATTGATCAATCCTTCAAGTCCAAGCAGCGGAACACAGGCAGTTCAGGGTATAAGCGGTGACGGCAGCGTCATTGCAACAATCAATTACTCCGGTATAATCAGAGTGTATCAACGCTCCGGTTCAACTTACAATTTTCTCTGGCAGAATCAGGAACCGCCCGGACAATTCTTCAATTGGTACACAGCAGTTGACATCAGCAATAGCGGGGAATATATAGCAGCAGGCACATTGAATTTTGTCACATCTAGTTCCTATGACGGAAAGGTAAAAGTATTCAAGAGATCAGGATCAGGAACTCCACTCTGGACTTATAGCGGCTGCGGAGATGAAGTTACCTCATTGTCATTTTCATCCAGCGGAAATATTCTTACTGCCGCATCATGGGGAGAATTTGGAGGAACAACTCAGGATCTATATATATTCAAGACATTTCTTGGAAGCACACCAATATTCAAAGTTGATACCCCGGGGTCGTTCTTCTCGTGCGCCACTTCTAATGACGGAAGAACTGTGGTAGCAAGTGGCAAGGCAGTCCATGCAAGACAATTTGGCAGCGGTGGTTTACTTTATAATGTTGAAATTGACACTAGCGAAACACCAACTTCCATTGCCGGCACAAACTCAACACATATTGAAGGCTTTACTCTGAGACAGAATTATCCAAATCCTTTCAATCCCAGGACAACTATTGTTTATGAAATTCCGTCAAATGAATACATCAATTCCGGAATAAGTCTGGCAGTGTTTGATTCAAGAGGAAACAAATTAATTGAACTGCTAAACAATAAATCAGATTCATATCTTACACCCGGAATCCATGAAGTGATCTTTGACGCTGCAGATTATCCGAGCGGAGTTTACTTTTATCGGTTGAGAATTGGTCAAATAAGTCAGGCAAGGAAATTAATCCTCTTGAAATGATATTATGTGACACTTTTCCAGCCTTTAGATTTTATAATTATGATTAAAATCGCATGAGAGAAATTGCTCAAAAATACGAATGAACAATTTCTCTCAATTTTTTCATCTCTTTCATTAATCTTCAGACAGCATTACGAACTCAATCTATTGATTCTCTTAAGAATAGAATCACAAAGGTTGAATTTGATTGTAGCCTTTTATTCACGGTCTGATCACTGCAACAAAATTCGCTACATTATTATCTGCAATTGCAAAGTCGCTGCCATCAACAAAGTAATCCCCTGTCAGATCAGACTGAACATATCCACCTGTGAAACTTGTTGCATCATTGTCTATGATACTTATGTCAGTTGCTTCTATGACTCCATCCTGATTCACGTCACCACTATACATACCTCTCCACGTTTGAGTTGGGATCAACTGAATCATGTTATTCCCGTAAGATTCACCAGGGGGAATGAAGTCTTTGGTAAAGCTTGTTCCTCTCGAATAAGGTATAGCTGTGTTGCTCCATGTCTCGAGACTGTTCCTGTGTTTAACAACTAAATAGTAATCTCCCGAATATGCATTGGGAAAGAGAACATTCTCCATATAAGGATCACCTGAGATAACTGACTTTGCAGAGTCAACTATTGCAAAAGGTGCAGTAGCCCTGCGAAGCAAAAATCTTACAGTATCCTGAAGATTCCAGTATGGAGGATTGTTTACAAACATACCCTGGCTCATCAAACCAACCGTATTGGCTACCGGAATTGCTTCAAGGCTGATTTCAAAAACTCCTCTTCCGTGAGTTCCTACTCTAAGCTTATTCGTGGCAGCATGATAGTCGAGATGCATTGCTACCGTGTTTGGCAAGCCGTCCGCCAATTCTGTCCATGCTTGTCCATAGTCATTCGAAACAAAAACACCAACATCAGTTGCAACATAGTATGTTGAAGTTGAAACTCCCGGATAATAGATCAAGCCGTCATTTACCGGAGAATCAGGAAGGTTGCTGCTGATAGAGAACCAAGTTGAGCCGTTGTTTGTGGTCTTGTAAATTTTTCCTGCTCCAAATCCGGAAAATGTAACAATTGCAACCTGTGATGAATCCGGATGAACCGAAATGCTTGTAATTGTTCGTGACGGTGTTCCGGAAGTAACGTTAGAATAAGTATAACCTCTGTTTGTAGATCTGTAGATCGAGCTGCCTGAAGTTGCATACATTATATTGGGTGATGACTTGCTTATAGCCATTTCCCTGAGAGTTCCACCGGTGCCGGTTGAAATTGATGTCCAGTTTGCTCCCCAGTTGACTGACTTGAAAACAGACTGCCTGGCCGTGTAAAATATTCCGGCAGAGTCAGGGTGCGAAATAATAGGAGCAACCCATGCGGCCGAACCGCTGAGACCTGTAGTAGCTGAGGAAAAACTCCCTCCGCCGTCTGTTGATCTTCTCATGCCGTTATTCTGTGTTTCACCAAGTATGTAAGAATTATTAACAGAATGAAAACAAACTTCACCTCCGTCTCCTCCAAATGCAGCTGCCCAGTTAATCGTACCGGTCGTTCTTTGAGTTCCGTTATCCTGCGTGCCTCCTAGAATGTGCGATGCGTTTGAAGGATCTGAAGCTATTCTGTAAAACTGTGTCAGCGTTTGATTAGTGTTTTGGTTTGTCCAGCTGCTTCCCCTATTGGTTGATTTCCAGATACCTCCGTCATTTACACAAACCATCTGAAGCGGATCGCTTGGATGGAAATCCACATTATGCTGATCAACATGAACGTTACCACCACTGTATCCGTTCGTAATGTTAGTGAAATTAGATGCGCCGCCGTTGGTTGTCCTCCAAATGTCAATTGAACCGACGTATGCATAATTCGGATCAAACGGGTTTACATGCATGTAAAAATCATACCATGCCTGGCTTCCGCTGAAGCTCTGTCCAACTGCAATCTGGCTGAAACTCACTCCGGCATTCAATGATTTGAACACAGTGATGCTTGAACCGGAGTGCACAGCACAGTACATGACTGATGGAGAAGATTTGCATTGGGCAATATGATTTCTTGTGCCCATCGTAAGTGCCGAGCTGGAAACAAAAGTAGCTCCGCCATCTGTAGAAATCCTGTATCCGGTTCCGCTGCCAACTGCATATGCTGTGTCTCCCGATGGAGAGAAAATTACATCATCGCATCTTCCTGAAACAATACTTGTCCATGACACGCCTGAGTTTGTGCTTCTGTAAAGTCCGCTTGTTCCCATAGCCGCAAGTAAATGAGAACTGTTACCCGGCCTTATGACAATCCTCGAGCAGTAAGAAAGACCCGGCAGATCTGATGAATAATTCTGCCATGACACGCCGCCGTTTGTTGATTTCAGCAAACCTCTTCCATAGTAAGAAGCTCCGCTGTATGTCGCTTCACCCGTTCCGTAGTAAATGATGTTCGTATTTGAAGGATCTATTGCGATTGATCCGGTGGATAATGAAACTTCATAATCCGACATCGGAGCCCAGTTCATTCCGCCATCAATAGATTTCCAAACGCCTCCGAATGCAGCACCGGCATAAATTATGTTTGGATTTACCGGATCATATTTTACCGAAGTCATTCTTGAAGTAATGTTGGAATAAGAAAAGTAGAAACCTGTTCTTGGTCCAAGACTTGTCCATGTGTCAAACACACCTTGCATTGAAAATCCTCTTTGAATTTTCAACTCCTGTTTTTGCTTCAAAGCATTTTCATAAGCATCAGGATTAATGTAATTATACGGATACATTCTTTGCTCATAGAACCATTTTTCTCTCTGAAATGCCTTTCTGCTCTTTGTCTGTTCATCAGCTTTGTCATATGGATTATCAGAGATTTGTAAATCCTGCGAGAAGGATAATGATGTTACCAGCAACAACAAAACAGATACGAAATAAACCATGATCTTCATTGTACTTTTGTATGATTAAATTCGGAGTGAGGTTGGATTTTCCCTTTTGTCAAAGATGCAAATCTAAAACTCCAAAAGAAATGAATGAATTATTTGAGTTACTTTTAGTAGCGTTTTGAAAAGTGTGTAAATTGGGTATTAAAAAAGGTCTGTAAAAAAAGAAGCCTCGTTGTTAAGATTAATTTGTCTAAAAACCAAAATTAACAGGAGGCTTACTTGATGACTTCAAGTTA
>WBZL01000616.1_pt1 | contig 39885 bp, 44 predicted proteins | sample 5204291 | NCBI WGS metagenome assembly WBZL01 (sample SAMN12344345, study PRJNA552823) | activated sludge metagenome | biome: Activated sludge suspended growth; feature: Nitrification reactor; material: Wastewater; isolation source: activated sludge from nitrification reactor of wastewater... | reverse complement strand
TCCGCGTTTTCCGCTCGCCCCGGATTGCCAAATCCGGGCCTCCCTCCCGGCGGGATTTGGCAATCCCGCCGGAGCGATCTACGAAATTATTCTTTTACAAGCCCTAAGTTTCGAGTATCAAAAAAAAACAAGTAGCACAACTCCATAAATTTAGCTAAATTTATGGAGTTGTGCTACAATCTTTTTATGATTCCTCGCCTTTATGAACCTTTAGACCGGTTTCTCCTGCCCAACAAAGTGCTGGTTTTGTACGGCCCGCGGCAAGTGGGCAAAACCACTTTGTTACAAAACTTTCTCGCGGGGACTTCGCTCAAATACAAACTGGACTCCGGCGATAATATTCGCACCCAACACCTGTTGAGTTCCCTGGATTTTTCACAGATTTTGCCCTATGTGGAAGGATACGAATTGCTGGCGATTGACGAGGCGCAGGAAATTCCAGAGATTGGCAAAGCGCTCAAAATTATCGTCGATCAGGTGCCGGGCATCCGCGTGATCGTGACCGGATCATCCTCCTTTGAACTCGCGGGCCAGACCGGAGAACCGTTGACCGGGCGCAAACGCACCCTGTCGCTTTACCCGCTCGCTCAGGCGGAATTGCTCACCCGTTACAACCGGTTTGAACTGCGCGAACATTTGGAAGATTTTCTCATCTACGGCACCTACCCCGAAGTGATCGAAGCCCCCACGCGGGAAGCCAAGATCACAGCCATTTCCGAAATTACCGATTCTTATTTATTAAAAGATTTACTGGCTTTTGACCGGGTACGGAACTCCCGCACCCTCGTTGATTTGTTGCGCTTGCTGGCATTTCAGGTGGGGAATGAAGTTTCGCTCAATGAATTGTCCCGACAACTGAGCGTGGATGTGAAAACCCTGCAACGGTATCTGGATTTGCTCGAAAAAGCTTTTGTCCTCTTTCGGTTGGGCGGGTTCAGTCGCAATCTACGAAACGAAGTCACCAGCAAAGCGAAATACTACTTTTTTGACAACGGGATTCGGAATGCCCTCATCGCCCAATTCAATCGCCTCGATCAGCGGAACGACATCGGGGCCTTGTGGGAAAACTTTATGATGATCGAACGGTTGAAAGCGCGGGAATACCAACCGATCCTGGCGAACGTGTATTTTTGGCGCACGTATGACCAGCAGGAAATTGATCTGATCGAAGAACGCGAGGGGCAACTTTTTGGGTATGAGTGTAAATGGTCTGCAAAAAAAAGTGTCTCACCCCCAAAAACCTGGCAGGAAGCCTATCCCAATTCCGTGTTTACGGTCATTCATCCAGAAAATTATCTGGATTTTGTTCTGTAACGGGCTTCTCCACCCCATTCGCATCCCGCCCCAACACAATCAACGTAATATCATCAAATTGTGCCGCCTCGCCGATGAAAGTCTGAACGGCGTCAATGATCGTGGTTTGTAATTCGTGCGCACTGCCACAGCTTGCATTCGAGAGGGCGACTTCGATTAAGCGCTCCTCCCGGAAAAATTCGCCATTTTCGTTTTGGGCATCGGGGATGCCATCGGTGTACAGGACGAGGACATCGCCCGGTTCCATCTGCACGGTGGCTTTGCCCCACAGGGTATCTTCATCTATGCCAATCGGCATCCCGGTAACGGACAGGGGTTGCACTTCTTTGGTGTTTTTTCGCAACAAATAAGGGGGGTTGTGTCCGGCGTTGCTGTACGTCAATTCGCCCGTTTCCTGATCGAGAATGCCAAAAAAAGCGGTGACAAACAACCGGGCGCGGGAGTCTTTCAAAATGCGACCGTTGGCGGCGAAAAAGACAATATCCGGGTCAAATTCGTACTCGATGGCGTAGGTGCGGATCAACGTCCGGCTGAGGGCCATAAAAAGGGCCGGGCCGACGCCTTTATCGGTCACGTCGGCGATCAGGATGCCCAGTTTCCCGTTTTCGAGCGGAATGAAGTCGAAGAAATCGCCGGAGGTCTCCCGCGCGGGGAGGAGGGTGACCGCCAGTTCCCACCCCTCTGCAACCGGGAAGGTGTCGGGGAAGAAACTGGCCTGAATTTCCCCGGCAAGGCGGAGTTCCTGAGCGGTTTCCTGTAATTCCAGCGCTTCTTTGTAAATGCGTGCCTGATTCATGGCCGAGGCGATTTGCGCGGCCAGGGCATTGACGGCAGGGAATAACCGGGTGAGGGTAGGGAGGTCCCAGGGTTGGACGAGGGTTTGCAGTTCAACGTAAACGCCTCCCACAGGTTCGCCTTTTTCAACATCGATGATTGGGGTGACGACGAGCGGGCTATGAGCCGTCGTTTCTTCGCGCCAGGGGATTTTTTGGTCAGCGAGGATCGCGTGGGGTTCGGTTTGGGTTTGGATCCAACTCCAAAAACGGTCCACGGTGGGGGTCCATTCCACCGGGTGGCGGAGAAGGAAATGTCCCGGCTCCATCCAGATCAGCACCCGCCCGGAGGGGAACATCGGCGGCACGTGGGTTTGAAGCACCCCGGGCAGGGTGGAGGTGTCCGGCGGGCCGTTGAGAATAGCGCGTCCTAACAGCTCCAATTGCTCCAACTGGCGGGATTGTTGGCGACTGCTTTCTGCCGCGCGGCTGAATTGGCGGGCGAGCATGGCGACCATAAAAATCCCAGACATGAAAAATAAATAGCTGACCAGATTGTTTTGGACATAGACCCCCGAGGCGAGGATGCCGAAGGGGTAAGCGACAAAGGGCAGACCCAGGCCTAGAATGAGGAAAACCGCCATGGGTTTTGAAGAAATGGAGGGCGTCAATTGTCGTTGTGAACCGACGAGGTAGATCAAGTAGCCGGAAAAAATCAAAAAGGAGAGGACAAAATGGATCAGGATGGCGGCGAAAGCGGGCAGAATGTCGTTCAGCATTAAGCCTTGAAGCGGAATTTTTCCGCCAAAAAGCTGATAAAAACGCAGGGCCGCGAGGGGTGCCAGAACCTGTGCCCCGACATTGAGCATAAAGCCGCGGGTTAAACTCCACCGTCCACTTTCCGTGGTGACTTTGCGCCATTGCATCGCCAGTTCAATGCCTTCCGATGCAATTTGGAGCCACAGCACGGTGGGGCCATAGAGTAATAGAGCCGACCATAGCACCATCCCGGACAGGGTGCTTTGGGTATTCGCATAACTTCCTGAACTCAGTTCAAAGATAATGAAGAAGGCCAACCGCTCAAAGAGCACATACAAGCCCGCCACAATCAAAAAAAACGCCCAGGCATGTGTGACCAACTCCAGATCGGTTTCACGGATGAGCCAGAGCAGGGTCCCGATCACCAGGGGCGCGCCATACAACACGCCAAACACATTCGCTGTGCCGACCGCGCGGCGCAGGGGGCTGGCGTTTTCCAATTCGGGCCGTAATCTGCGGGCAATTTTGTATAAAAATGAGGATTCAGGTGAGGGCGTCATGCTTTTTAAGGTCTCTCTCAGGTGATTATAATCGGAAAAGGCGTTTGGTTTTACGCACAGATACTCCCTCCCCATCCTTTTTTCGCAAACACCCGCATGAGAACACAGGCCTCGAAAATCAGAAATTTATAAACAACCCCTTGCGCGTGAGCCGGTTTCTTGACGCTCCTTAACGCACATGGTATCATCACCTGAAATATCGTTTTAGCACTCTTGGCGATAGAGTGCTAAAAATTCGCCGGATTTTCGAGATTCCGAACGGAAAAATTGAAAATCAAACCCCAAAAGTCATTCGATGTTCCCAGTTTTATCCGAACGCCAGAAGATTCTTCTCGCTCTGATCATTCACGAGCATACACGCTCCACCCAACCGGTCGGCTCCAAAAACCTGATCGAGCAATATAGCCTCGACATGAGTTCGGCCACCGTGCGGAATGAAATGGCGTCCCTCTCCGAGATGGGGTATCTGCGCCAGCCGCACACCTCCGCGGGGCGTGTGCCGACTGAGGAAGGGTATCGTTATTTTGTCGGGCAGTTGATGGGAAACACCGAACTTCCCAGTGCCACACGCAGTACCATCACCCATCAGTTTTATCAGGCCGGGCAAGACCTCGATCAATGGATGCGTCTGGCGGCGTCGGTCCTCGCGAACCAATCCAAAGCGGCGGCCCTGGTGACGACCCCTCAGCCCGTCAAATCTCGTTTCAAACATCTGGAACTTATCGAACTCCGGGGGCGGCAAATCCTGATGGTCCTCGTTCTGTCAGGGGGGGATGTCCGCCAGCAAATGCTGACCCTGGCCGAACCCGTGCCCCAAGAACGCTTGAGCGGGGTCGCAGAACGGGTCTCCGCCCTCTGTCAGGGGATGGATTATGACGCAATCGCCACGTTCCCTCACCCTTCGGACGCACTCGATCAAGATATCCTACATCTCGTCGTCACGACAATGCGGCAGGAAAATCAACTCACGGGCGAAGTCTATCGCGATGGGCTGATCAACGTGCTGGAAGAACCAGAATTTGCCGAAGCCTCCTCCGCCCGGCGGGCCTTACGTGTGCTCGAAGAGCGGCCCTTCCTCGAAGATTTAATCGCCCAGACCATCGTCCACAGCGATATTGGCTCGGTGCAGGTCCTCATCGGCGGCGAAGGAAACTGGGAAGAACTCAGCGATTGTTCGGTCGTGCTTGCCCGGTACGGCGTGCCCCACCTCGCGATGGGCACCGTCGGCGTTTTAGGCCCGGTGCGGATGCGCTACGGGCAAACGATTTCCGCCGTGCGTTTCGTCGCTGGCTTATTGAGCGAACTCGTCGCCGAAAGTCACGCAGAATAAACCCCTTGTAGTGACGACTTTAGTCGTTAAAAAAGAACGACTGAAGTCGTCACTACAATATTGATCAACTTTTTTATTAGACAGAATTATTATGGCAAAGAAAAAATCTCATTCCGAAAACGAAACTCCCCCCGAAAATGGTCAACCCCCCTCCCCAACCGGAGAGGGGACCCCTTCCCCATCCGTTCCTGACGCCCTGATCGCCATGAGCCAGGAAGACTACGACAAGCTCCAGAATGAATTGGAAACCGCCCGCCTGGAAGCCCAAACCCATCGCGACAACCTCTCCCGCGCGCTGGCCGATTACCAAAACCTGAAACGGCGCGTCGAAATCGAACGTAATGAGATGTATCAAACTGCGATTGGCAGTGTGGTAAAAACATTTCTGGAAATTGGCGACGATCTGGACCGCGCCCTCAAGAATCGCCCTACCGCCGAACCCGGCAAAGCCTGGGCGGATGGCGTAGAACTGGTGTATCGCAAAATCGTCAACAAACTGGACGCACAAGGCGTCAAACCCATCGAAGCAGAAGGTCAAATGTTTGACCCCCACCAGCACGAGGCGATTGGGCAAGTGGAAGATCCTCGCTTTGAAAGCGGTCAGGTTGCCGAAGTCCTCGCCCCCGGCTACAAAATTGGAGAGCGTATCCTTCGCCCGGCCATTGTCCGGGTTGCCGCGTAAATCCCCAATATCTCAGATATTGGATCATAGTTTTAGAAATTTGGAGCACTTATCATGAGCAAAATCATCGGAATCGACCTCGGCACCACCAACTCCGTCGTCGCCGTCATGCAGGGCGGCGAACCCATCGTGATCCCCTCCGCCGAGGGGGAACGCCTCGTCCCATCGGTCGTCGCTATCAACAAAAATGGCGAACGGCTGACCGGGCGCGTGGCCCGCAACCAGGGCGTCATCAACCCCGACAACACGGTTTTCTCTGTCAAACGGTTCATGGGCCGCCGGTTTGACGACGCCGAAGTTTCCCACGCGAAAAGCCGGGTCTCTTACAAAGTGTCCAAAGCCCCGAACGGAGATGTGCGGGTCGAAATGGGCGGCAAAGAATATTCCCCGCCCGAAATTTCCGCGATGGTGCTCGCCAAACTCAAACGAGACGCCGAAGCCTACCTGGGCGAAGCGGTCACCCAAGCGGTGATCACCGTCCCGGCCTACTTCAACGACTCCCAACGTAACGCTACCAAAGACGCGGGAAAAATTGCGGGTTTGGAAGTGCTTCGGATCATCAACGAACCCACCGCCTCCTCCCTGGCGTATGGGCTGGACAAAAAGAATAACGAAATCATCGCCGTGTACGACCTCGGCGGGGGGACGTTCGACATTTCCATTCTGGATGTCGGCGATGGTGTTTTCCAGGTGCGCGCGACAAGTGGCGATACCTTCCTCGGGGGGGATGATTTTGACATCCGCATTATGGATTATCTGATTGCCGAATTCCGCAAAGAATCCGGCATCGACCTCCGCCAGGATCGCCAATCCCTCCAACGCCTCCGCGAAGCCGCCGAAAAGTCCAAAATCGAACTCTCCACCACGATGCAGACGGAGATCAACCTTCCCTACATCACCGCCGATGCCAGTGGCCCGAAACATTTAGTCATGAACCTCTCCCGTGCCAAACTGGAACAGCTCACCGCCGACCTCGTGGAACGTTCCCTCGCCCCCTGCCGCAACGCGTTGAAAGACGCGGGCTTGAGCGCCTCAGAAATTAACGAAGTCGTGCTCGTCGGGGGGATGACCCGGATGCCCGCTGTGCAGGAAGCGGTCCGCAAACTGTTCGGGCGCGAACCCCACAAGGGCGTCAACCCCGATGAAGTTGTCGCGATTGGCGCGGCGATTCAAGCCGGCGTGTTGGGCGGCGATGTGAAAGACATCCTCCTCCTCGATGTCACCCCCCTCTCGCTCTCGGTCGAAACCCTCGGCGGGATCGCCACCCCGATGATCGAACGGAACACGACCGTGCCCACCCGCAAGAGTCAGGTTTACTCCACCGCGTCGGACAACCAACCCCAGGTGGAAATCCACGTCGTTCAGGGTGAACGCCCCATGGCCGCGCAAAATAAATCGCTCGGCAAGTTTGTCCTCGATGGCATTCCCCCGGCCCCGCGCGGGGTGCCGCAAGTCGAAGTCACGTTCGACATCGACGCCAACGGTATCCTCAAAGTGACGGCGAAAGATAAAGCCACGGGACGCAGTCAACACATCACCATCACTGCCTCCTCCGGCCTCAGTGATACCGAAATCGAACAAATGCGCCGCGAAGCCGAATCTCACGCCGAAGAAGATCGCCAGCGCAAAGAAAACATCGAAGCCCGCAACCAGGCCGATAACACGATCTACACCGCCGAAAAAGCCCTGCGCGAATTTGGCGATAAAATCCCCGCCGATGTCAAAACGAGTGTCGAAGAGAACGTCACCGCCACCCGCAAAGCCCTCGAACTCAACGACACCACCTCCATTAAAAAAGCCACCGAAGAATTGGGGCAGGTCATTCAGTCCATCGGGGCCGCCGCGTACGGCGCTTCGGATGGCGCCCCCAGCGGCGAGGGCACCCCGCCACCCTCCGGCTCTGGCTCCGATGAAGATGTCATTGACGGCGAGTTCAGAGAATCCTAACCCCTACATCGTATTCCGTATTCCGTAGATTTCACTCCTGCGGAATACAGAATACGGGATACGCATCTATGTCCCAACGCGATTATTACGAAGTCCTCGGTGTCCAAAAAACCGCCTCCCCGGAAGACCTCAAGCAGGCCTTTCGGAACCTGGCGCGCAAATATCATCCCGATGTCAGCCAGGAAGAACACGCTGAAGAACGGTTCAAAGAGATCAACGAAGCCTATGCAGTGCTTTCCGATGAGCAAAAACGCGCGGCGTATGATCGGTTCGGTCATGCCGGGGTGAATGGCATGGGCGGAGGGGCGCCAGGGGGCTTCAACACCGTGGACCTGTCCGACATCTTCGGGGACCTGTTCAGCGATTTCTTCGGGGGCAGTACCGGGCGGGGGGGCGGACGCCGCACGCGGAACATGCCCCGGCGGGGGGATGATCTGCAATATTCCCTTCAATTGACGTTTGAAGAAGCCGTCTTCGGGAAAGAAAAAGAAATCTCCATCACCCGCGATGAGGTCTGCCACACCTGTAACGGGAACCGCGCCGAACCAGGCACCTCGTCCGTGCGCTGTACCACCTGCGGGGGGAGCGGCGAAGTGCGTCAGACGCGCCAGAGCATTTTCGGCGCAATGGTGCAGGTCACCACTTGCCCGGCCTGTCGGGGCGTGGGGGAAACCATTCCAACCCCCTGCCACACCTGTAACGGGCGCGGGCTGGAACGGAAAGTGATTCGCAAACTGGTCAACGTCCCTGCGGGCGTGGATGCGGGCAACCAAATTCGAATTACCAGCGAAGGCCAACCGGGCGTCAACGGTGGCCCAAGCGGGGACCTGTACCTGGTCATTGATGTCAAGCCCCACAAATATTTCAAGCGGCGAAACAACGACATCATGCTCGACCTGAATATCAACATCGCTCAAGCCACCCTCGGGGCCGATATCACAGTCCCCACCGTGGACGGGGACGAAAAACTGACGATTCCCGCCGGAACCCAACCCGGCAAAGTGATCTCGATGCGTGGCAAAGGCATTCCTTTCGTGCGCGGAAACGGGCGTGGCGATCAGCATGTCGTCGTCAACGTGGACATTCCCTCGCGTCTCACCCCGGAACAACGCAAACTCTTCGAAGAACTCGCCAAAAGCCTGGGCACAGAAGTCCGCCCGCAAGAGCGGGGGTTTTTCGATAAGATCAAAGAAGTGTTGGGCGTAGATTGAACCGGTATTTAGTAACCAGTAGTCAGTTTTCAGTGTTCTGTAAGCAGTGTTCGGTGAAAGAAACTCAAACTGATGACTGAAAACTGAATACTGAATACAGAAAACTGACCACTAAATATGAACTGGATCGAAGTCTCCCTCCTCGTAGATGGCGAAATGGCTGAGGCCGTCGCCGAAGTGCTGACCCGGTACGTTTCCGGCGGCGTCGTCATTTCCTCGACCGCCATCGAAGCCGATCCCGATGATGTGGGGCGCGTCGTAGGGCCGTTAAAAGTGGCCGCGTACCTGCCCGATGACGAGAATCTGGAAACCACACGCCAGAAAATCGAAGAAGGGTTGTACTATTTGGGGCGCATCCGCAGTTTACCCCAGGCAGTTTTCACGCCCATTCAGGAAACGAACTGGGTGGAGAGTTGGAAAGAGCACTACCACCCGATCCCACTCGGTCAGCGGCTGATCATTCTGCCGTCCTGGTACGAAAACCCCGACCCAGCCCGGATTCCCATCATCATCGAACCCGGCATGGCGTTCGGCACGGGAACGCACCCCACCACCCAAATTTCCCTGGAATTGCTCGAAATTCATTTCCCCGCGACCCATCCGACGGTCATTGACGTGGGATGTGGCTCCGGCATTTTGACCATTGCCGCACGCAAACTGGGCGCCAGTACCCTGTTGGGCGTGGATATTGATGCCGAAGCGTTGGACAACGCCCGTCAAAACGCCGACCTCAACGGGGTAGGGGATCAAATCGCGTGGGGGGCTGGTTCTGTCCGGGAAATCCGGGGCGGGCAGTATGTTCCGGACAAAGCAGAACTGGTCCTTGCAAACATCCTGGCCCCGATCATCATTCGCTTGCTCGATCAGGGACTGCCGGAATTACTCACCCCGAACGGGATCTTGATCCTGTCCGGGATCCTGGCCGAGCAGGAAGAAGATGTGCGCGCGGCCTTAAAATTGCACCAAATGGGGGTCACAGATCGCCGTCAGATGGGAGATTGGGTGGGGTTAGTAGCACATTTTGGCTACCATTAAACTTAATCGCTCTGAGATCAGGTAAACTATCGTCTTTCGTAATTACTCAGCCTGCCTTGAAAATACTACAGCGGATTGAGAAATGAACGGATTTTTTGAAGAATGTCCGGGTTGTCTTAACCGTTTTCTTCCAAATCCGTTGTAGAACTGAGTAGTTCCCATCTTTCTTAAATAACGATAGTAGATGACAGCACTTATGACCACTGACCTTCACATGCACTCCATTTACAGTTCAGACGGGCACGACACCCCGGACGCCATGTTTCAGCGCGGGCTTGCGCTCGGCCTGGAAGCGATGGCGATCACCGAACATGCCGAATGGCACAAAGGTGACCGTGGCTTTCCCCGTGTCGAAGAATATTTTGACGCGATGATGGCTTGTCGGAAAAAATATACGCCTCAGGGGATCATCGTGTATACGGGCGTAGAACTTGGCAATCCGCACACCTACGCGACACAGGCGAACGCGCTCCTCGATGAGTTTCCTTTCGATATTATCATTGGCTCCGTTCACTGGTTATACGACATCAATATACATGACGCGGCGGTGTTTCAAGGGCGCGAGTTGAACGCTGTGTACACCGATTACTTTGAAAAAGCCCGCCGTCTGTGCGAAGAATTCCCGATAGACATTCTCGCGCACTTTGACCGGATTTTATGGCGCGCGACCCTGCTGGGTCTGCCATTTAACCCCATTCAGCTTGAGAGCACTATTCGCAACATGCTTGTCACCGTTGTCCGCCGGGGCGTGACGCTCGAATTGAACACCCGCCACCTCGCGATGAGTCCAGCCTGGCGCGAAAGTCTGCTCACGATGTTGCATTGGTACAAAGAGGAAGGGGGGAGAGGTGTGGTGGTAAACTCCGATGCCCACCATACCGGGCATATCACGTTCAACTTCGAGATTGCGAAAACGATCCTGGCACAAACAGGTCTGACGGCGATTACCCCGGAACGCTTGGGGGAAGTGACGTTGGCATAGCCCGTTTTCCCACCACAAACACACACACACGTAAACCTAGCGGGGTTTTCTCCAGTTTGGTGGTTTGAGAGACCTTTTCCTTCAATAAATTTTCCAATAAATGTGCATCTATCTGGCATAGTTCAGGATGCCCCTCGATAATTGCCGCGTAGGGGCAATTGCCCAGGATGACGCGCGGGGCGAGGGCGTGCGCTTCCCACCGCGCCTGATATTCGAGGTCATTCAACCGGCGGACAGTGGCCGCCAATCGTTGGGTAATGTGCCGCTCGGAGGTCGGTTCCCCGCCCAGGCGGAGGGCGAGGGCTTGCAGGAACACGGTTTGTTGATCGGGGTCGAGGGGAGTCAGTACCTGATCGAGGAGATGCCCCGCGAGGCGATCTGTCCCCTCGCCGTGTTGGGGGAGCGCAAACAAGCGTTGGGGGCGACCCCGTCCGCGCGGGGGGCGTTCCCCGATCGCGATCACCCGCCCGTCCGCTTCCAGGCGTCCAAGATGATGGCGGAGATTGGCCGGGGTGAGTTGCAGAACGTGCGCGAGATCCTCTGCGGTGGCGGTAGGGCGTTTTTCTAAAATTTCGAGAATACGCTGGCGTGTGGACATGGAAATAAGTAAACAAAGTAGATAAGTTAAATAGGGTAGATAGGTTGAGTTACTTTGCCTACTTTGTTTACCCTATTTGCCGGGTTTACCCAATTATACCCATTTATGCAAACATATCTTTGCATAAATGACGCGTTTTCCCCCGATTCCATACGGTATAATATGTGACGAAAACCACGAACGAGTGTTGTATGAATGAACCCCTTGTGTGGGACGCCAGTTATGCGATTGCAAAGGCTTTAAAAGCCCGCTACCCCCAGATCGAGTTGGAAGAAGTTTCTTTACAACTCATTTATCAATGGACGCTGGCTTTACCCACTTTTGACGATGATCCGGAACTGGCAAACGACGAAATTTTGATGGCAATTTACAAGGATTGGCTGGAAGAAATCCTTGAAAGCAAATAACCAATCTCCAATCTCATCCTTTCCATCCTTTCAGGAGACCTTTATGAGCAAAGAAATGGCTGAAACCAAATACGATATTCCCCCTGAGATCCGCCAGCAGGTGACTGTGACCACGCTGGATAAGGTGTACAACTGGGGACGGCGCAACTCGATCTGGCCGATGATGTTTGGCCTGGCGTGTTGTGCGATTGAGATGATCTGTACCGCCGCGAGCCGCTATGACCTGGCCCGCTTCGGGATGGAAGTGATGCGCCCTAGCCCACGGCAGAGCGATCTGATGATCGTCTCCGGCACGGTGACGAAAAAAATGATCCCCACCATCGTGCGTCTGTACAACCAGATGTCCGAGCCGAAGTATGTGCTGGCGATGGGTGCGTGTGCGTCCGGCGGTGGCCCTTTCAAGGAAGGGTATAACGTCGTTTCGGGTGTGGATAAATATATTCCAGTGGATGTCTATATCCCCGGCTGTCCGCCCACCCCCCAGGCGTTGTTGCACGGGTTGGTCAGTTTACAGAAGAAGATTGATGCCCAATCCATTTCCGAGGTTCGTTGGTACGGTAAAAACGATTCCGGCGAAGCCATTCCGATCCCGGTGCTCGGCCCCGATCTCATGGACCCCCGGCAGTACGAGCAAATCCGCAAATATTCTGCGGAAAAACTTGCCCAGGAAAAAGCCGCCGCGGCGGCTGGGGTTGTTGAAGCCAACGCCGCTCCCGCGCACTAATGGTGGAGCATCCTTAGGAGACCCATGACTAATCAAGTTGCGACTGTTACGGACGAGATTCTGGAGCGTTTTCCTGATTTCGTCGTTAAAGATACCCGGAAAAGCTTTGAAGGCTACATTGTCAAAGCCGAAAATCTTGTTGAATTTGCCACAGCCTTGCGGGATGAAATGGGCTACGATTACCTGTCTTCCGTGACGGGCGTCGATTATCTGCCCAACAACCAGATGGAAGTGGTGTACCACGCCTATCGTTCTACCGGGGGAAGTTCGTTGGTGTTCAAGGCTCAGGTGCCGCGCGACCACCCGGTGGTGCCCTCGTTGGTGTCTGTTTATCCCGGTGCGGATTTTCAAGAACGCGAGGCCTGGGATTTGCTCGGTATTCGTTTTGAAGGCCATCCCAATCTCAAACGGATTTTGATGTGGGAAGGCTTTCTCGGCCACCCGCTCCGCAAAGACTGGCACGAGGCCTATTTTGAAGAAGAAGGCAAACCCTTCGGCAGTCGTTGGCCGGGCGGACAGGTCAACCGCGCGGAAGACAAAAATCCCTTTGGAAAGAACGTCGATTACCCGTCCGGGTTCGTGCCCGAGACCTGGGTGCCGGAAGCGGATGCCGCTGTGTACGCCGGCGTGGGAAGAGTCGAACACGAAACCGGGAGCATTGATACGGAAGAAATCGTGGTCAACCTCGGCCCTCAGCACCCCTCGACGCACGGGGTGTTCCGCATCGTTGCCCGGATGGATGGAGAGACGATCACCGCCCTCGAACCGGTGATGGGTTACCTCCATCGGAATCACGAAAAGATCGGGGAACGCAACACATACCTGATGAATATCCCCTTCACCGACCGGTTAGATTACCTGTCCTCGATGAGCAACAACTGGGGCTACGCGATGGCGGTCGAAAAATTGATGGGGTCCAAGTTCATCCCGCCGGAACGGGCGCAGTATATTCGCGTGATCATGGCTGAACTGACCCGGATTTGTAACCACCTGTGGGCCATCGGCTTCCTGCTCAATGACCTGGGCGCGTTCTTTACCCCGTCCCTTTATGCGATCAAAGAACGGGAATTGATCCTGGACCTGTTTGAAGCCACCGCTGGCTCCCGGATGATGTGCAACTACTTCCGCTTTGGCGGCGTGGTGCGCGATTTCCCGCCTGGGGTGTTGGACGAAATCAAAAAACTGGTCAATGACCGCTTACCACGCAAAGTGGACGAACTCGATGTCTATTTGACCAACAACGAAATCGTGCGCTCCCGTTGCGAGGGTGTCGGCATTCTGACCCCCGAAGATGCCATTGCGTACGCCGCCTGCGGCCCCGTATTGCGGGCCTCGGGTGTCCCGTACGATGTGCGCCGCGCGGACCCCTATGGGATTTATGAGCGGTTTGACTTCGACGTGGCGGTGCGCTATCACGGCGACGTGTACGACCGTTACCTGATTCGGTTGGATGAAATCCGCGAGAGCCTGAAAATTTTGCAACAAGCCGTAAAAGACATTCCCGAAGGGGACTTCATCGCCGGACGCCCCCAATATCAGGTGCGTGTGCCGGAAGGAGAAGCCTACGGACGGGTGGAGGGCCCGAAAGGCGAACTGGGCTTTTACGTTGTTTCAAACGGGAAACCGCACCCCTGGCGGTATCACATCCGCGCCCCATCGTTCATCAACCTGACAGCGATGGAAAAGATGTGTCTGGGCCAAAAAATAGCGGACGTCGTTGTCGTCCTGGGTTCGATTGACATCGTGCTGGGCGAAACAGACCGGTAAAGGAGCGAAAAATGTACGGAAAAGGCATTTGGGAAGGCTTAAAAGTCACCCTCAAACACTTCATCATGTCCTATGTGGACGATTTCCGGTTTGGGAACAAACGGTATTACAACACGGAAGGGATCAAACATCGGAGCAGTTCAGAAACTGAAGGCATTTTCACCATTCAGTATCCCGAAGAGAAACTCATCGCCCCCGAAGAGTTTCGTTTCATCCCCTTCCTGGTGTACGATCCGGGCGAAAATGGCGCACAGGTTGATCGGTGTACTTCCTGCGGGATTTGCTCCAAAGTCTGCCCGCCGCAGTGTATCTGGATTGTGCAAACCAATGACCCCGTGACCGGACGCCCCATCCCTGAACCGCAAGAATTTTTCATCGATGTTGATGTCTGTATGAACTGTGGTTTGTGCGCGGAATATTGTCCGTTTGATGCGATCAAGATGGATCACGATTTCGAATTGTCTGTCTATAACCGCCACGAAACCAACATTTTCAACAAAGCACGTTTGTCGAAACCCGCTTCCTATTATGCAGGCATTCGCCCGCGCAACTATGAAGCAGAAGAAACCGCTCGCCGCGAAAAAGAGGCGAAGAAAGCCGCACGCAAGGGTGGATAGGATTTCATCATGCCGAAAAAATGAGGTGGGGGAACATGCTCCCACCTCATTTTTCGGGCTGTGCCCCAAAAGAAACCTTGATTAGTAACACAGATACCGAAGTTCTCTTTCCATCACGGGTGATCCCAGCCTTGCGCGATTTGCGCGGGGAAACCTGGCAAACCCTGGTGGAGCATGTGGACGAACAAAGTGCTGGCAGTCCAGAAAAAAAGACTTTTGTCCTCATGATGGTCAAATTAGGCGGCTGTTTGACCTGCGATGCCGACGCCTTCCGCGCCCATCTGGGCTGTACAGAATGTGCCCGCCAAACCATTCGCCGTTTTCGGGGGGAAGATAAAGAACTAATTGACCTGTACACGCAAGCCCGCCTTGAAATTGAACGCCAATTCGGATAACGACCTATTCAGATCACGTCCCAATAGGTCAGATCATATGCTTAGGATAATTCTTCATGTTTAATCGGAATAAAAATACCCCCGCTCCCGAACCAGTCTCCCCCGCCACAGAACCCGTGTTTCACCATGCCATCGCAGTCGCCTCCGGAAAAGGCGGGGTTGGAAAAAGTACCGTTGCCGTTAACCTGGCCGTCGCCCTCGCCAAACGCGGAGCGCGCGTCGGCCTGATGGATGCCGACATCTACGGCCCCAATATCCCCACGATGATGGGGCTGGACGCCCTACCCCCGGCCAAAGACAACAAAATGACTCCCGGCGAAGCCTATGGCGTCAAAGTCATTTCCATCGGCTTCCTCGTCAAACCCGGCCAGCCATTGATCTGGCGTGGCCCAATGCTTCACTCCGCCATTCGCCAGTTTGTTCAGGATGTGAACTGGGGCGAAATTGATTATCTGATCGTGGACCTGCCCCCCGGCACGGGAGACGCGTCCCTCTCTGTTGCCCAAACCCTGCCACTTACCGGGGGCGTCATCGTCACCCTGCCCCAACAGGTGTCGTTGGACGATGCCCGCCGTGGGTTGGAGATGTTCCGCCAATTGGATGTCCCCATCTTCGGCGTGGTGGAAAATATGAGCTATCTCGAACTCCCCGATGGGAGCCGGATGGACATTTTCGGGACCGGAGGGGGGGAACGACTCGCGCGCGAGGCCGGTGTCCCCTACATTGGCGCTGTCCCGATGGACCCCTCCGTCCGTGAAGGCGGGGATAACGGAAGACCGGTCGTGATCTCCCGCCCGGATTCCCCCGTCGCAAAAGCGCTGACCGCGATTGCCGATGACGTGCTCGCAAAAATTAATGCCGGCGATTTCCAGCAAGAAAACGCCATCCCGATCAACATCATCGGCTAGGGTTACCCCCTTGTTTTTTGTTTTCCCCATAACTACTCAGCTTAGAGTAGAACGTTCCGAAAAAAGAGATGAAAGGGGAAGGCCTTCCCCTTTCATCTCTTTTTTCGGAGATTCTTCGCATTACGTCTGAATAACTACTTTTATTTTTTGACCAATTCATTGACTTTTCAAAGGAAAACCGTTAGAGTAAAGTGCGTGCCCTGGTTGCACGGCCTCTCAACTGTTAATTGACCATATGACCCCTTTTATTGTTGGTATCCGCTTCCAAAAGCTGGGAAAAACTTATCATTTTGACGCCAGTCGATTTCGCGATGTAAAACCTGGAGATTTCGCCGTTGTAGATACGCGGCGAGGAAAGCAGATTGGACAAATCGTCCAACTTGTCCCGTCTCCCCCGCCTCCCCCGGAGGGAACCTGGAAACCCATTCAACGGGTGGCCAATCCCAGGGATTTACTCGTCCGCGAAGAAAATAACCGTAAAGAATTAGAAATTACGATTGAGTGCCGCGCCAAAGGCTCCGAATTGAGACTTCAGGAAGTGAAATTTGTCGCTTCTGAAATCAGTTTTGATGGGAAATTTTTGACCGTGCTGTACAGCTATGAGGGGGAAGACAAGCCCAATTTGTCGGGTATCCAGGATTTTCTCGATCACCAATATGCCGATCTGAAATCGGAATTACGTCTGATTGGCCCGCGCGATGTCGCCAAGATTTTGGGTGGGTTGGGCGCGTGTGGTCTGGAAACGCGTTGTTGTTCGACCTTCCTGACCGAGTTTAGCCCGGTGTCGATCAAAATGGCAAAAGCCCAGGGCATTGCCCTCACACCTACGGAAATCACCGGGATGTGTGGGCGTTTGCGCTGTTGTCTGATTTATGAATATGAACAGTATGTGGAAGCGCGCAAAACCTTACCGAAATTAAATAAGCGCGTGGTCACACCGCTGGGAGAGGGGAAAGTGGTAAATGTGCTACCGTTGAAGCAGGCCGTGATCGTAGATGTCCCCGAAAAAGGCTACACGGAATTTCTCAAACATGAGATCGAACCGTGGGACGAATTGGAGGCCCTACGCCGCAAAGCAGAAAGCCCGTGCGACCGTCACGAAAACGGGGGCTGTGACTGTGGGAAGGCCGGAAGTAAACCCGCATCAACGGCGGCTGTCAGTCATGTTAGTGAGGAGGTGGATGAGGAGCTCCAGGCAGATGAAAATGATCTGGGGGATACGAACACTGAGATTGGGCTGTAACTAAAACATTTCATATTCAAATTCTGTTTGTCTTTGCGATTCATTTCGCCTTCTTAAAGTTTGTTCATATTCATTGAAGCTTTTCACCCTACTGAAAAGCCACTTCTTTTGGAGAATTTTTAACAATGGAAAGCAAGTTGTATGTTGGTAATCTTGCCTTTGGCACGACCGACGAAGATATTCAGTTACTTTTTAACCAGGCTGGCGCGGTGAAATCCGTCAACCTCATCAAAGATCGCGAATCGGGCCGTTCTCGTGGGTTTGCCTTCGTGGAAATGGGTTCGGAAGAAGCCGCGCAGGAAGCGATCAGCCAGTTCCACGGCATCCAGTTCCAGGGACGCCAGATCACGGTCAACATCGCTCGCCCCCGCGAGGATCGCCCCCGCGGTGCGGGAGGTGGCGACCGCCCACGTCGTTATGATGGCGGTGGTGGTGGTGGCGGTGGGAATCGCGGTGGCGGTGACCGTGGTGGTAGCGGTGGCGGAGATCGCCGGGGGGGCGGACGCTCCAGCAGTAGTTACAGCGACGAGGAATCTGACAGCCGCCGTCGCAGTTGGTAATCCCGTACGCTCACACAATTGAATATTATTAAATAAAAAGGAGCGGGTTCCGTATGGAACCCGCTCCTTTTGTTTGCATAGTTGCGGATTTAGCCAGAGGCCTTTCTCGCGACAAGCAAAAACCGGTGACTCTTCACATCCACATACCCCTCCCGTTGAATTTTTTCGTGGATGCGGGCAAGGGGTTCAAAATATTGTTCGACCGAAAAATTGGGGATTTCCCAGGGAATGACTTTGAAATAATAGGCAATCGCCCCCACGTCAAAAATGCGGGTGATGGGGAAACATTCTTTGGCGGTTTCAATTTCAAACCCGGCGTTTTTGAGTTGTTGGGCCGCATAAGCCAGATTCCACGGTTGGTCGTTCGTGGTCATAGGGGCATGGAGCAAACGGATCAATTCTTTGTCGTTTTGTTCGCCAACCTGTTGGGTGTAAAACCGTCCGCCCGGTGTGAGGATGCGATGCACTTCGCGCGGGGCGTAGGATTCGTGGCGGTTGATGATCATTTCAAAATGGCCGTTGGGAAAGGGCAAATGATCATCGTCCTCGAAGTGAAACACTTCCACCCCCAGCGGGGAGAGACGTGCGCGGGCGAGAGGAAGATTGGGCGCGTACCCCTCGGTGGCACAGGTGTTGGGGGGGAAAGGGCGTAGTTCGGAGAAAAATTCTCCGCCACCCGTTCCCATATCGAGGAGGGATTGGGGTGGATTTTCCCCGTGCAGACGGGTCAGGATCAGGCTGGGGTAGCTCCACTCCAACGGGGCGTTGACGATCCGGTTGTCGAGATAGGAAAAATCCCATCCGTAAAAAGGTTTATCCGCTTCACTTTGTAAGAATTCGAATAATTGGTCCATTTATCGTTTCCAAAACTGCCAGCCCTTTTTATGGAGCGCTGTATCCACCAGCGGGCTGAGAATTTTATCGTTCCGGGCCTGGGTTTCCCATTGCGGACGAAGGTGTAAGGCTTTGTGCAAATATTCGACAGCTTTTTTTTGCTGATTCTGCCGCATGGTTAAAATGGCGAGGTAATAATTCGCTTCGACATCGTTGGCGTTGAGTTGCACGGCTTGTTCGAGCGACCCCAATGCATCCGCCGTTTGTCCGAGCAGAAGTTGACACTGCCCGAGACGGCTCCACGCGGCGGGATCGGGGGCGAGTTCGAGCAGGGCGCGGTACGCATCCGCGGCCTCAGCGGGGCGCTGAAGTTTGAAGAGCAGGTCCCCCACGACAAGGTTGAGCGTGCCAAACGCGGGAACAAGCCGGATCGCTTCCCGGTATAAACCGATGGCGTCGTCAAATTTCCCCCGCTGGCGGAGATCATCAGCCTGGGTAATGAGGGCGTGAGCGCGAGCCTGGTTGGTTTTCATAAAACTTAGCGGTTACGCAATACGAAATACGGAATACGGAATATCCCTACGTATTGCGTATCCCGTATTCCATCATGGGTTGAATAAATTCTACCCGGTTTCCAAACGGATCGCGAAATTCAAACCGATCATACCCCGGGATGGGGACGGAGGTGCCGATCTGGAATCCGGCGGCGGTCAGTTTGGCGCGCCACGCGGGGGCATCGTCCACCTGATAGGCGAGGTGGGCTTTGGTCGCGGTCCGGTCAACACCGTCCTCGGTGCCAACGTGAATTTGTACGTCACCCAGCGCGAGCCAGAATCCGCCCCGACCTTTGAGAGAGTCCGGTTTTTCGATTTCAGGCAGGCCGAGCAAGGCGCAGTAAAACGCACGGGCCTGGGGTTCGGCTCCTTTCGGGATCGTGATTTGGGCGTGGTGCAGGCGGGTAAGCCTGTTTTCTGTGCTCATTTTTCCCCTTCGATTTTAATCGTTTCCCCGCGTTTGACTTGAAAATGATCGAAATCTCGCATGACGTAGGTGTTGGGGAACACGGAACGGGCTTCTTCGACGACCTCGCGTTCGCGGTAACGGCGGGAGATGTGGGTGAGAAACAGGTTTTTGACCCCGGTATCCCGCGCGAGTTCGGCGGCGCGGCGGGCGGTCATGTGGGCGAAAGCGGTCGCCATCTCGGCTTCTTCATCGAGATAGGTGGATTCGATCACCAGGGCATCGGCCTCGCGGCAGACCTCGTGCAGGTTGTCCGTGCGCCCAACATCCCCGACGTGAACGAACCGCGTGCCAGTGCGCGGAGGGCCGAGCACCTGATCGGGGTCGATGGTGCGCCCGTCGGGCAGGGACACCGCTTGACCCAGGACCAGATCACGCCGCCACGGGCCAGGGGGAATGGCGAGCGCTTCCGCCTTTTCGGGGAGGAAAGGGCGTCGGGTCTTTTCTTCAAACAGAAACCCGTAACAATCCGGGGAACGATGATCCACAGGGAAGGCAGTGACGGTGAAATCGTCGTCTTCAAACAACGTGCCCGGTTCGATTTCGCGCAGGTGGAGGGGGACCGGGGGCTGTTGGCCGCGTAAGACGACGCCGTGCAGGAGGTCCTGGATGCGGCGCATCGCCCAGCGTCCGGCGAAGATTTCCATTTCTTCCATCGCTTCCCAACGCATGAGGGTGGAGAGCAGGCCCGCGAGACCAAGAATGTGATCGAGATGGCCGTGGGTGATAAGGATTTTGTTGAGCCGTTTAAAACCCAGGCCGGATTTCAGGATTTGGCGTTGCGTGCCTTCGCCGCAATCAACCAGGAAGCGGTGTTCGTTGTGGATGATGACCTGCGCCGAGAGGCCCCGATGAATCGAGGGGGCAGAGGCGGAGGTACCGAGGAAAATGATTTCAAACAAGGGGAAGCCTTTGGGGTGGATTTGGTAAAACGTTCTGAATGCGCCCGGCATACCGGGGAACGGTATTGTACCCTCTTTGTTTTGAGGTGGACTTGCGAATGTGTTGGCTCACGAAGGTTTTTCTTCGCAAGTCCCCCCCACCGTCCCCGAAGCATCGAAATGATGGACTTTAAACGAAGTCCACGCCTGTTTTTCCTTCATCCGCCGAAGAGCCGCGTCCCCACCGTGTGCCCACGCAACGCCTCCGCGACCCGCGCGGGTACCGCGCCGCTGAAAATCCACCCCTCCAAACCGGGCACCGCCTCCGCCAGCCCCAACATCTCCCCCACCTTCGACGCCATCCCCCCCGTCACATCCGTCGCCGCCGAGCCGCCCAAAGCCGGAGTCACTTCCGCAAAATTCGCCGAGGTGATTTCGGGAATCAATCGGGTACAGGCGGGGTAATCCGCCCAAACGCCTTCTTCGATGCCCGCGTTCAATACGCGGACGGGGTGCAGTTCCCGCGCGAGGTGGGCAAAAATATCTTCCGTCGAAAGAATCGTCCCGCCCCTGGCCTGATCGAAGACCACATCCCCGTACACCACTGGCAGTAACCCCGCATCCAACGCCGCCCGGAGCGGAGTCAAATCCCACGCGGCCACCTGCCCCGCGCGGGACACCGTACTCCCCGACACAGCAAACCGGACCGCGGGCAGGCCCGCCTGCCACAACGCATCTACCACATGCCGGTTCAGCAAATCCGCCTCCCGCCACACCTCGGCGAACCCGCGCCACTGTTCGGGGGTGTGGACGCCCTGCCGGGTTCCGTACTTCTTCGCGGGGACGTGCCCGAACGAGCCGGAGCCATGCCCGAGGATCAGGTGCAAGTCCCCCTCCCGCCACACGTCCGCAATCTCCCCCGCCAAGCGCGCAAGCACATCGGCCCGCACCGTGCCGGGTTTGGTTTTGTCCGTGATCAGGGACCCGCCAAGTTTCAGAAATTGAAATTGCATAGAATCTCCGTAGAAAGGCCCCAAACATGCGCCAGGGTCTGCCCTTCCGCCTGAATGGCCTCTTGAATGTGATAAGCGAGCGGGGCAAACGCTTCCACGTCTACCTCCACCCGATCCCGTTTGCGAACGGTTTTCCACTTCCCCACCACCTCCCCATCCACCAACACCGCCGGGTGAATCATCCCGCCGCCGGGATAAATATGGTGGGCATGTTCGGGGGCAATGATCAGGCTCCGATCCGCGTAACCGAGCAGGTAAGTATCGTACCGGGGCAGGAGGCGGACGATGGGCGGATGATCTTCAAGAGCGTCCAGTCCGTCCATTTGGCTTTTTAGCAGGTAGAGGGCGTTCCCCGCCTGCACTTCGACGACATCCAGCGTCTCCCAGGCGGCGCGGCACTCCCGGAGCGGCAGGCCCGACCAGGAAGCGAAATCTTCCACCGTCGCGGGTCCATAGGCGGACAGGTAGCGGTGCGCCAGTTTTTGAACGCTTTCTGCTCCTGCCGGATTGCCCGCTCCTGCCGGATTGCCAAATCCGGCAGACACCCAATCTTCCAGCAACACAAACGTATCCTTTTTCCCACGCGGCGGGCCATAACACACCCACCCCTGCGCCGCCGCCAACCCGATCAGGTGAATGCTCGCCTGCCCCTCCATCGGGATCCCCTGCGCCGACAAGACCTCGACGATTTCCGCCTTCGTCAGCGGGCCGCGTGCCCCCAACACCTCCCGCAACAGGCGGACGCCGCGTGCCCCGGTTTCTTCGTCCAACCCCAAATCCAACCGCCGTTTCCGGTTCCCCCGCACGAACCCCGGCCCGAACAGCGGAAGCATCCACGCGAGGTCCTCCACCGTGACGAGGTGCAGAGTCCCGCGCATCAGCCAGGTGCGGACGATGGTGCGGTCTTCGGCCTGGGCGTGGTGGACATCGTTGGTGGTCAGCCCCGCGCCGCGCACGCAGATGGACAGACATCCCGCCTCCACTTCCTGAGTTTGGATGCCGCACAGGGCGGAGACAATGTCGGGGACAGAGAGACTTGGGTGGGGGTGGAGGTGTTGGGCGCGCTGGCGGAGTTGGCGGGTTTGGGTGGGGGTGAGGGAGAGCATAAGATGGGACGCGGAGCGTTGGGGGGGGCGTTCGCCACGCGGGAGCGTGGGAACGAGAAAACATCTGCTTGATTCACGGATAGGTTTTTGAGAACCATCCGTGATCGCCTTATCTGTGAGTCACAAAAGCGCAATTTGTGACTGAGATGAGTATATCTCTGTCGCGATGGTTCGTACGGCCCCTGCGTTCCGTAACGCCTCTACGACTTTCTCCGCACATTCGGCCTCGACCAGTGCGATCATGTTCCCGCCCCCGCCACCGCCGGACAGTTTGGCCCCCAACGCACCCGCGCCCCGTGCCGCGTCCACCAATCGATCCAATTCCGGGGAGGAAACGCCCATTTGCTGAAGGAGCGCGTGATTTTCGTCCATCAACGGGCCGAGCGTGAGAGGGGCGCCGGATTCGATGGCGTGGCGCGCCGCCCGAACGACTTCCCCGACCCGCTCAAACCACGGGTTGAACCGGTCAGGGTCCGCCTGCCAGCCTTTTCGCACGTTGCCGACGGTGATGGCGGTGGAACTGGGGACGCCTGTATCGGCAATCACGATGGTGAAAGGCGTCGGGACGGTGAAGGTTTCGATGGGGTGGCCGCGCACGAAGTAGACCGGGCGGGCGTAGGTGATGACCGTGTTATCAATGCCGGAGGGCGTGCCGTGATGGAGTTTTTCGACCTCGTAGGCGAGGGCGTTCACCTGCTCATCGGGAAGGGGATGATTGAGGAAGGTGGAAAACGCGCGGATCACCGCTACCGACACCGCCGCACCCGATCCCATGCCCCCCGCGACCGGAATGGTGGAGTGGATGGTGAGGGTAAACGGCGGGATGTCCGACAGGGGTTCGGTGATCCCGCACGCGGACAGGGTCCCGCGCAGGGCCACGGACAGCGGATGCGAGAGGGGTAAATCTTCCACGCGCGTGTCCAGTCCCACGCCGGGGGCGAGAATCCGCGCGGAGTCCCCACCCCGCGTGGGTTCGATCCTCGCCTCCGCCCGGACGTGGGTGACGGGCACGGCGATGGCGGGTTGTCCGTAGACGACGGCATGTTCGCCGAAGAGGATGATTTTGCCGGGAGCGGTGGAGGAGGTGGGGAGCACGGAGGGGGAGATGGGGGGAAGAGGAGAGGAGGAGAAAAGGAGAAGGTGTGAGCGGCGTTTTCGTTCTACGTTCTACGTTTCTACGTTCTTACGGGGAGGGGAAGATGTAGAAGATGAGGAGAACGGCAATTCCCCAAAGCACCATACACACTTGGAGCGGTCGGTCGGCGAATAGCACTTCTTCGGGGGCGTCGCCACTGTTGGCGACCTGGATGAGGTAGAGGTAGCGAAAAATAGCGTAGATGACGAAGGGGATGGTGAGCATCATCACGTGGTTTTCGGGGAGGTTGGGGGCGTCGAACGTGTAGAGGCTGTACGTGACGATGGCCGTCGCGGAGACGAGCAGAATCAGGTTGTCGAGGAAGGGAAGGGTGTACCCGTCGAGGACGCGGCGAGTGTGGGTTGCTCCAGCGGCGAGTTGGGAGAGTTCGGCGCGGCGTTTGCCGATGCCGAGGTACAGCGCGAGGAAAGTGGTAAAGACGTAAAGCCAGGGGGAGAAGCGCTCGACATCCACGAGGGCGACGCCTGCCCCGACCCGGATGACATAGAACCCGGCCAGGAAGAGGACATCCAACAGGGGGATGTGTTTGAGCCATTTGGAGTAGGCGAGGTTGGTGGTGAGGTAGATCAGGCAGAGGGCGAAAAAGCCGGGGCTGAGGAGGTAGGCGGCTGGGAGGGAGATGATCAGGAAGAGGAGGGCCGCAGTCCAGGCTGTGCGGACGGAAAGCGCGCCGGACGCGATAGGGCGGTTGCGTTTTTTCGGGTGTTGACGGTCGGCTTCCACGTCGGAGAGATCGTTGATTAAATAAATGACACTGGCAAGCAGGCAGAAAACCCCGACCCCTGCGAGCGTCGTGAGCAAGGCAGGGACATCGTTCAGTTTGCGGTCAAAGACGAGGGCGGCAAAAATAAAGACGTTTTTGGCCCACTGTTTAGGGCGCATGGCTTTGAGAAGGGGAATCATCATGGCTGAAATGATAAAACGTAGAACGTAAAACGTAAAGCGTAGAATGTGGATTGGAGAAAGTGAATTGTAGTCTGTAAACGAGATATGTTGTGGAAAGCTTTACAAGATAAAATACGCAGGTGAGCAAAAAACGGATCGATTTATTATTGGTAGAACGCGGATTGGTGGAAACCCGGTCGCTGGCCCAACGGCTGGTGATGGCCGGGCAGGTGCGCGTGAATGGCGAGGTGGTCAATAAGCCCTCAGATATGATCGCGGAGGAAGCGAATTTGACGGTGGATGGCGGGGCGCGGTTCGTCTCGCGCGGGGGGGAGAAACTGGCGGGAGCGCTGGACGTTTTCCCCGTGCAAGTGGCGGGGAAAGTCTGCGCGGACGTGGGGGCGAGTACGGGCGGGTTCACCGATTGTTTATTGCAGAATGGCGCGGCGAAAGTGTACGCCATCGATGTCGGGCACGGGATTTTGCATTGGAAACTCCGCACCGACCCCCGCGTGGTGGTGATGGAGCAGACGAACGCGCGCCACGTCGAAACGCTACCGGAACCGGTTGACCTGGTGACGGTGGATGCGTCGTTTATTTCGTTGAAGATTTTGGTGCCGGTGATTAAGAAGTGGTTTACCTCATCCCCCCGGCCCATCTCTCCTCTGGGGGAGAAGGGGGAGCAGACTCCCCACCCTGCACATGGAGGGGAGGTGATCACCCTCATCAAACCCCAGTTCGAGGCGGGACGCAAAGAGGCCGCGCGGGGCGAGGGCGTGATCCGCGACCCGAAGATTCACCGGGCGGTATTGAAAGAGGTGCTGACGTTTGCCCAGGCGGAAGGGTTCGGTATCCGCGGGTTGATCCGTTCCCCGTTGGAGGGGCCGAAGGGGAATGTGGAGTTTTTGGCGTGGTTGGGGTTGTCGGGGGAGGACAAGGAGGGGGTCGAAGCGTGGGTCAACAAGGTTGTAAATGGGTGAACGCGGGCGAAAAAGATTTGTGACAGGGGTGAAAATCGAGTATATTTGGCTTGTTGCAAATTTCAGGCCTGTCAGAATTTCCCCCACCCGGCCTCCCCCAAATGCCAAAAAGCGTGGAATTTGGGGGAGGGGAAGAAATACGTATATGAAAGAAATCATTGTTAACAAGCATAGTTTTGTTCCTCCCCCATTTTCCGTCTTTGAAAATGGGGGAGGCTAGGAGGGGGCCATGCCGCGTCCACTCAGAAGCAACCCCACCACCAAACACCGGGCCATCGAACTCCGTAAAGAACTCACTCCCGCCGAACACAAGCTGTGGGCCGTTCTGCGCGGAGATCAACTTCGTGGCGTAAACTTCCGTCGTCAACATGCCATTGGGCCATTCATCGCGGATTTCTGTTCTCCGAAAGCCAAACTCATCGTTGAACTCGATGGCAGTCAACATTTGGAACAGCTAGGCTATGACCAGCAAAGAACGAAATACTTGGAATCACAAGGTTACAAAGTCATCCGCTTTTGGAATAACGAAGTGCTGAATAACCTCGAAGGCGTTATCCTTGCCATTCTCCATACGCTGGAAAACGGCCCAGAATAAACCCTGTATAGGAGAAATCACTATGCCCTCTCAATGGCTCTTCGATCCCAACTCCGGCGGTCAAAAAATCCCGCCCACTGTGCAAAAAGATGTCGAAAAGCGCATCCGCGCGGTTGCCGAAAAAGAATTCAACGGCAGATACGCCCGTTTGGAAATCCGCTTCAAAAGCCAATTCTGCTACATCGACGCTTACACCGAACCCATGCTCACCGAAGGCTGGCCCCCCGCGGACTGGCCCGAAACCCGCGAAGAATACGCCGAACGCCTCCGCAACACCCCAACGCACCTCTGCCGCCTGCGTTACTTTGGCCGGGACGAATGGGGCTTTGCTTTCTATACGTACAGCAACGAAAAATATGAACTTTCCATGTTTGACGATGGTGAATGGACTGGCACCCCAGAACGCGCCTTTTTGATTACCGCGAACGTATATCTAAATGAGTAACATACATCAAACTCTTTCAAGGAGTCTCTCATGAAGCAAAAAACCCAAATCCATGTGCTTTTTCTGGCCGCCTTACTCATCCTGTTGACGGCCTGCACCTCTAAAGCCCCGCCTCTCACGGGAGAAGCCCTCGACACCGTGTTGGCGTTCACCGAAACCCAAACCGATAGCCTGATGGAAGGGTTGAAAACCGGCGACTATGCCATGTTCTCTCAGAATTTTGACGCAGAGATGTTAGCCGCGATGGCCGAGACGCAATTTGAGTCCCTCAAAGCAGACCGAGATGCCACCGTCGGCCTCTACGTCTCCCGCGAGGTGTATAGCGTGACCCAGGAAGGCGACTTTTATGTCGTCGTCTATGATGCGGTTTTTGAAAAAGAGGAAGCGTTGACGATGCGTGTGGTCTTCCGGGTCAGCGAGCCACATCAAATTAGCGGCCTGTGGTTCAACAAATAGGCCCTCCAAAACGGAAACCCATCCTTGACACCGCCTCACTTTCCATTAAAATTGCCCCCGAAATGGCAACTGAACTCACCTTTCAAATCCTCCCCAAAATCAAATCCCGTGGAGTCCCCGCTCCCATAAAATTTATTATTCCCAAATAGAGCCGCAAGGCTCTATTTTTTTGTCTCTTTAGAGTTGAAGGTTGAAAGTTGAAGGTTCTTAACTTTCAACTTTCAACCTTCAAACTTCAACGCTAAACCCCCATGCTCAAACTCCCCCCCCTCACCGACATCCACGTCCACCTGCGCGAACCCGGCGCAACGCATAAAGAAGACTTCGACACCGGCACCGCCTCCGCCCTTGCGGGGGGGGTGACGACCGTCCTCGCCATGCCCAACACGAATCCCCCGCTCGTAGACGCCGCCGCGTTCCAACTCGCCCTCGACGCCGCCGCGCAAAAGGCGCGCTGTGACTACGGCATCTACGTCGGCGCGGGACTGGACAACGCCGCGCAAATCCCCCCGCTCGCCCCCCAGGCCGCCGGGCTAAAAATGTACCTCGACGCCACCTTCGGCCCCCTCCTCCTCGACAACATCGAATCGTGGATGGCCCATTTTGAACACTGGCCCACCGAAATCTCCTCTTCTCCTTTTCCCCTTATCTCCCACCCACCCTCCCCCCGCCCCATCGTCGCCCACGCCGAACGGCACACCCTCGCCGCGCTCCTCTTCGTCGCCGGACTATACAACCGTCCCGTCCACATCGCCCACGTCTCCCGCCGCGAAGAAATCCTGCTCATCCGCGCCGCGAAAGAAAAAGGTGTCCCCGTGACCTGCGAAGTCTGCCCGCACCACCTCTTCCTGACCACCGACGATTTCGCGTGGCTCCCCCCCGGACGGCGTGAAGTCCGCCCGCGCGTCGCCGCCCCTACCGACCGGGACGCGCTCTGGGCAAATCTCGATGTCGTAGATTGCTTCGCCACCGATCACGCCCCACACCTCCTCTCCGAAAAAGACAGCGACAACCCCCCGCCCGGCTTCCCTGGGGTGGAAACGATGTTGCCCCTCCTCCTCACCGCCGCGCAACAAGGATGCCTCACCCTCGACGACATCACCACCCGCCTGCACGACAACCCCAAAAAGATCTTCGGTCTGCCCGACCAACCCGACACCTGGATCGAAGTGGACCCCGACGCCGAATACGACCTCTACGCCGCCGACCTGCACTCGCGCTGTGCCTGGACCCCGTTCGAGGGCTGGACCGTGCGCGGGCGCGTCACCCGCGTCGTCCTCCGCGGCCAGGATGCGTACCGCGATGGGGTTGTCCTCGCCCCGCCCGGTTCCGGGAAAAACATCCGCATTCATCATTAACAATTCACTATTCACAATTGACTATTAGGAGTCCCCCATGTTCACCCAATCTCCCCTCAAAACCAACGGTTCCCATTCACCGCACTTGCCCTTTGGCGACCAGCGCACGGCGCCCTGGTATGGCAAAGACATTCTCTCGGTCAACCAATTCACTACCGATGACCTGGAATACATCTTCGGGGTGGCCCACGAAATGCGCGAGATGGTCGCCCGCGTGGGCACGTTCGACCTGCTGAAAGGCAAAATCCTCGCCAACCTGTTTTACGAACCCTCCACCCGTACCTCCTCCAGCTTTACCGCGGCGATGGAACGATTGGGCGGAAGCGTCATCCCGATCAGCGAAGTGAAATACTCCTCCGTCAGCAAAGGCGAATCCCTGCCCGACACGGTTCGCACCCTCGAATGTTACGCCGACGTGATCGTCCTCCGCCACCCCGAAAAGGGCGCGTCTGCCCTGGCCGCGCACTACGCCCGCAAACCCATCATCAACGCGGGCGACGGTGTCGGTGAACACCCCACTCAGGCCCTGCTCGACATGTTCACCATCATCGAAGAACTCGGCAACCCTAACACCCCCCTCACCGCCGAACTCGACGGCATGACTGTCACCATGCTCGGCGACCTGAAATACGGGCGCACCGTCCACTCCCTCGCCCGCCTGCTCGCCATGTTCAACGTCAAACTGAACTACGTCTCCCCCGAAATTCTCCGTATGCCGGAAGAAATCATCGCCGAAATCCGCGAAAAAGGCATCACCCAAACCGAGTACAATTCCCTCGACGCCGCCCTGCCCGAAACGGATGTCCTCTACGTCACCCGCGTCCAAAAAGAACGTTTCGCCGACCTGGATGAATACGAAAGCGTCCGCAACGCCTTCATCATCTCGCCCGAAACCCTCAAAGCCGCCAAGCAAAAAATGATCGTCATGCACCCCCTCCCCCGCGTGGGCGAGATCACGATGGAAGTGGACGATGACCCCCGCGCCGCCTACTTCCGCCAGATGGAATACGGGCTGTATGTGCGGATGGCGCTGTTGGCGATGGTTCTCGGCAAAGCATAAAAAAACGTAGAACGTAGAACGTAAAACGAGTTTTGCGTTCTACGCTCTACGTTCTACGCTCTACGTTCTACGCTCTACGTTCAAAAATATCATGGAATCCTTCTTCACCTTCCTCACCCGCCGCTCCCAAGACATTAGCTCCCTCCTCTGTGTCGGACTTGATCCGCACCCGAGCGATTTGCCCCATCCCACCGCGCAAGCCGCGCGGGATTTCTGCCTGCGGTTGGTCGAGGCCACCCTGCCTTACGCCGCCGCATACAAACCCAATGCCGCGTTCTTCGAGATGTACGGCCCGGAAGGGTGGGCGGTCCTCAAGGAAGTGATCGGAACCATCCGCTCCGCCTCCTTCGCCACAGGGTCGCGTGTCCCGATCATCCTCGACGCCAAACGCGGGGACATCGCCTCCACCGCGCAAGCCTACGCCCAATCCGCATTCGACACCCTCGGCGCGGACTGCATCACCCTCTCCCCCTACCTGGGCAAAGATTCCATTGACCCCTTCCTCACTAACCACGAAAAAGGCGTGTTCCTGCTCTGCAAAACGTCCAACCCAGGGGCGGGCGATCTACAAGATTTGCTCATCGCTAACCCGCATCCTTCGACTACGCTGGATAATTTTAGTAAGGGTGTAGGCGTCCTGAGCGGAGGCTTTGCGAAGTCGAAGGACGCCTACACCCGCTCCGCTCAGGATGCTACCTTTTTATACGAATACGTCGCCCACCTCGCCCAAACGTGGAATGAAAAGAACAATGTTGGGCTAGTCGTCGGGGCGACGCAACTCGAAGCCCTCGCCCGTGTGCGGGCCGCCGCGCCCGAACTGTGGTTCCTGGCCCCCGGCGTGGGCGCGCAAGGTGGCGATCTGGACGCGGCCCTCCGCGCGGGCCTGCGCCCCGACGGACTGGGGATGCTGATCCCCGTCTCCCGCGCCCTCTCCCGCGCCGAAAATCCCCGCAACGCCGCCCGCGACCTGCGCGACGAGATGGTGAGTATTCAATTTGCGGTATCGAGGGAAAGGAAAGAAGGAAGAAGGAAACAGGACGAAGGAAATGGGCAGACGGATGCCTCATTTCCTAATTCCCAATTCCTAATTCCTAATTCCCCCTTCCCAATTCCCCCTTCCCCCTCCTCCGCCCTCGCCGACGCCCTCCTCGACATCGGCTGTGTCAAATTCGGCGAATTCACCCTCAAATCGGGCATTCAATCGCCCATTTACGTGGATTTGCGCCGATTGGTGGCTGATCCGAAAGTGTTGGGGCTGGTCGCCGAGGCATTTTTGCCCATTCTGAGCAAGTTGCAATTCGACCACCTCGCCGGACTGCCTTACGCGGCCATGCCGATTGCCACCGCGATCAGCCTACGCGGCGGCTGGCCGATGATCTACCCCCGCAAAGAAGTGAAAGCCTACGGCACCAAAGCGGAGATCGAAGGGGTGTACGAACCCGGTCAGCGGACGGTAGTCATTGACGACCTGATCTCGACCGGGGGGAGCAAGTTTGAAGGGGTGGAGAAACTGACCGCGGCGGGGTTACTCGTCTCGGACGTGGTGGTGCTGATTGACCGTTCGTCCGGGAAAGCGGCGGGGGATCTGGCGGCGCACGGGTTAACGCTCCATGCGGTGTTCACCCTGCCGGAGTTGTTGGATTATTGGGAACGGACGGGGAAGGTGGACGCGGAGAAAATTGTGGCAACGAGAGAATTTTTGTTGAACGTTGCAGGTTGAACGTTCAACGGATGGGTCAAAGGTCATTTTTAAGTTCGTAGTGGCGATTTCAATCGCTCTCAACGACTGAAGTCGTCACTACCAACGCAAGATACAAGGTAACTACTCAGCCAGGGTAAAAGTTAGCCCGAAAAAAAGGGTGAAAGGGGGATGTACATCCCCCTTTCACCCTTTTTTTCGGGGAGTTTTCTCTCTAAGCCTGAGCAGTTACAATTCAAGTTTGATAGAAACAACCTACACCCTTCAACTTTCACCCTTCAACTTTCAACCTGCAACCTTTATGAACATCTATTTCGCCTGTTCGATCACCGGTGGCCGCAACGATGAGGCCGTTTATCAAACCCTTGTGGACGCGCTGGTCGCGGATGGGCACACCGTCCCGACTGCGAGCCTGGCCCAATCAAATGTGGTTTGGCTAGAGCAAATTGAGAGTCCCGCGGAGATTTATGCGCGGGATGTGGCGTGGATTCGCGCGTGTGATGCGCTGATCGCGGAGATCAGTACGCCCTCGCACGGGGTGGGGTATGAGATTGGGTACGCGCTGGGGTTGGGGAAACCGGTCTTGTGCCTGTATCGGGAGGGGGCGCAGGTGTCGAAGATGATCACGGGGAATCCTGATGTCAATCTGACTGTGCAGAGTTATGCCACGCCAGAAGAGGCGGTTGTGTGGGCACGGGGGTTTCGGGCATTGTAATGTTCCAGCAATTCTGTTTTTTGGACGAACGGCGTTCCTTTTTGAAGCGCTTCTGAACTTCAGGGTAGCTGTTGAAGGAACGCCGTTCGTGCTTTTGCGGCCATATCGAGAATTGCTGATAATGTTCAGATGGGGCACACTTTCTGGTTAAGCGCGATACACTTGGTGCTTGCACAGAGAAACGTTGTCGAAATTTAAGGTTCTACCGGAAATACTGTGAAAGTGTCCGAATTTTGAAGGGGGTGGGGAATGTACATTCCCCACCCCCTTCAAAATTCGGACACTTCACACCAAAAACGGTTGAGCCAAATTTAATTAATTTCAGCAGCTCACAATTTTGTAGTGACGACCTCAGTCGTTAGCGACGAGAAACGATTGAAATCGTCACTACAACCCGAAGCTGTGATCTACTGAATTTGTTATGTGGGTACGCCGATGGTTGATCAATCGGCGAGGTACCCATTTATCGTTGCTGAAAGGGTCACTGACCACTGGAGAACAATGCCCACGATCCTGCTCATTCGTCATGGAGAAAATGATTACGTTAAAAAAGGCCGCCTGGCCGGGCGGTTGCCTGGGGTGCGTCTTAACGAAACAGGCCGCAAACAGGCGGATGACCTGGTAAACACGCTTGAAAATGCCCCCCTCGTCGCGGTGTACAGTAGTCCGCTCGAACGGGCGATGGAAACCGCCGCCCCACTCGCCCGCGCAAAAGGGTTGGAGATAATCCCCCGCGCGGGGTTGCTGGAAGTGGATTTCGGCGAGTGGCAGGATCAAACCCTGAAATCATTACAAAAGCTGAAACTCTGGAAGGTGGTGCAAAGCCGTCCTTCGATGATGCGTTTTCCGCAAGGCGAAACTTTTGCGGAGGCGCAACAACGCGTGGTGCAGGAGCTTATGGCCCTGGCCGGGATGCACGCGCCGCATGAGGTGATTGCTTGTGTGTCGCACAGTGATCTGATCAAGCTGGCGGTCGCGTATTTTATGGGATTGCCGTTGGATTCTTTCCAACGGTTGATGGTGGGCACGGCGTCTATCTCCACCCTGCATTTCCAGGAGAATTTCGCGGTGGTTGCTAACCTGAATTATTTGCCCCATTTGGAGTTTCCTCGGCCTCCCGCGAAAGAAAACAAATAATGGCTCTTCCGGCCATCTTGTCCAGTCCCTTCTTGCCGATTCCTAAAGACCCAAATGAATGGAAAGGGCTGATTCTGGTATACTTGCACTTATAAAACTATGCCCCAAGAAACTGACATCCGCCCCATTCTTCATATCACAGCCGACACCATTGGCCCGCCCGGAAAACGCGTCTTCTATATCCAGGCCCAACAAGAGACCCGCACCACAACGGTCATCTTGGAGAAATTTCAGCTTCAGCAACTTTCGATTGGCATCGAACAATTCCTTGCCGAAATCCAGGGGAAATTTCCCCATTTGTCTGAAGCTTCTGCCAATTTTATCGAAGACACCATGCACATTCACCCCCCGGTGGATCCCGTTTTTCGGATTGGCGAACTTGCCCTGGGGTATGACGCCGATAGCGATCTGGTCATCCTCGTGACCCGTGAAGTGATCCCGGAAGGCGCCGACCCGGAAGAATCCCGCGTGTTCCGCTTCTGGTGTACCCGGTCGCAAATGCGTGCGATGGCCCACTGGGGCATCCAGGTGGTCAACAGTGGCCGCCCACTTTGTCCGCAATGCGGCGCCCCCATCGAACCAGATGAAAAACATTTCTGTCCCAAAAAGAACGGGCACCGGGGGGAGTGATTCATTGATTCGGCGAGTCAGCGGACAAGCTGATGGATAGATTGGCAAATGGATGGTAGTCTTCTTGAACCTTTGAATCTTTGAATCGCAGAATCATCATGCCCCCCCTCTCCCTCCTCCAAACCGGTGAAATTACCCTCGAAGGTCAATTCCTTTGGGGGTCCAATTACACCTTGTTCGTCAAAGTCTGTGCTGGGGAAGAAATTCTCCAGGCCGTGTACAAGCCCACACGGGGGGAGCGTCCCCTCTGGGATTTCCCCACCGCCACCCTGGCCCTGCGTGAAGTGGCCGCCTATGTGGTCAGTGAACAACTGGGCTGGGGCCTTGTCCCCCTCACTATTTATCGTGAAGAAGGCCCGCTCGGCCCCGGCTCGCTCCAACTGTACATGGAGCATGACGAAAACTACCACTACTTCAATTTCACGCTCGAAGACCGCCAACGTCTGCAGGCCACCGTCCTCTTTGATTTCATCATCAATAACGCCGACCGCAAGGGCGGCCACATTCTCAAAGGGAACGACGACCACCTTTGGCTGATCGACCACGGGATCTGCTTTCACGAAGACCCCAAACTTCGCACCGTCATTTGGGATTTTTCCGGGGAAACCATCCCGGATGACCTGTGCGCGGACCTCCGCCGTTTTCGGGAAAATTTAGACCCTCTTCGCGCGGGGTACACAGCCCTCGAACCCTTTCTCTCCCCGCGCGAGATCAACGCCCTCAGCCGCCGCACCGACCGCCTCCTTGCGGCCAATATTTTTCCGCGCGCCCCGCGCAACTCCCGCCCCTATCCCTGGCCGTTGGTGTAATCTGGTGACAGACTCTTGAATCCCATCACACCCGCGTTTTACAATTTCAATATCCTGAAAGGTCTGTCACCTCAAAAGAACCATGAAAGACTCCTTCCCCAAGCGCGTGGGCCTCGCCCTCGCCAAACTCACCCACTGGAAAGTAGACATCCAACAACCCCCACCGGAAAAATGCGTCATCATCGGCGCATACCACACGACGGGGTGGGACCTCGTTCCCGCCCTCATCCTCAGTGCAGTAGGCGATCTGAATTTTCGCTGGATTGGCAAAGATACGCTTTTCCGTTGGCCGTTGGGCGCGCTGATGCACGCCCTTGGCGGCATCCCCGTCAACCGCCGCGCCCGCAATAACTTCGTTGAACAAATGGTGGAAAATTTCCACAATATCCCCAATTTCCGCATCGCCATTTCCCCCGAAGGCACCCGCCGGATCGCCAATTACTGGAAAACGGGCTTTTACTACATCGCACAGGGGGCGGGGGTCCCCATCGTGTTGGGCTACGCCGATTACGCCACCAAAACAGTCGGCACCGGCCCAGTCCTGTGGCCGACAGGCAATATCCATCTGGATTTTGACGCCATCCGCAAATTTTACGACGGCATCACACCGAAATTTCCCAAGAAACAAGGGGAGATCAAATTACGGGAAGAGTGAAACGAGCGGCGCATTTTTGAAATGCGCCGCTCGTTGATTAATTTCAAATCTTTAAAGGCGATAACATTTATGCATACTCAAATCGCCCCTAATCTATTTCTTGCTAGCGTTCCATCAGATGAACTTGAGTTCAATGCTAGCCCCCAAATAGCTGGTAGACAACGTCAACAAAATTGGTGTTGGGCTGCTTCGGTTCAGATAGTATTGAATTATCATGGTCTCTACGTGACTCAAGAACAAGTTGTTCAACGTATCTATGGTAATTTAGTGGACGCTCCTGCTGTCCCAGAACAGATACTCACAGCTCTTAGCGGTTGGGCCCCAGATACTAGAGGTAGATACTCATCAATCCACGCATCACCTTATGTGTTCAATGGGACTGAAATCGTAACTGATTTATCCAATCATTGGCCTTTTATTGTAATTTTAAAGGGCGAGCCAATTAACCATGCTTGCATACTAACTGGGGTTTATTACAGTTTAGATCCGTTAAGACAACCTTTCTTCCATACCGCTATTATTCGTGATCCCTGGCCATTGAATCCAAGTAGGCAAGAGTTATCCTGGATGGAATTCAACTCAAGACTCGCTTTTATTTCAAGAGTTTATGTTGCACGCCACTGATGAAATGATAAATTCTGTCCAAGGTCCTTTAGTTACATCCATCGTAATAATCCCACTTTGTATAAGTTGTATCCATGTAAAGATAACTCCCATTTGCATTCTGTACTGTTCCTATTACCTTCACACATATTCCAGAATCTACTCCATCAAATAAAAAGTTCTCCCCACGCACTAAAAAAGTTCCCGCATTATCACTAAACCGAATAATTTGGATATATTGTTCTGTAGTCTGTATTTTGTAGATCATCCCATAAACACAAATCTGCTTTCCGACATGAGTTTTGGCTACTTGATTCCACCAAATACAGTCTGATAAATAATTCGTGGACGTATTATTCCTGTTCACTGCCGTTTGAGTTGCTGCTACGGTTGTCTGGCTTCTGTTTGGAGTAGAAGTTGGAGCTCTTACTGTTGGTCGAACAACCTTTGTTGCAGTTGGGGAATAATATGTATTTGAAGTTGGACTCTCACTTGCGCTATTCATCATTATTACCCCCCAAATGACTACAATGATCAGCAAAGTAAAACTAACAAGAAAAAAGTTGCGCGCCCAATTTGTATTCGGTCCTTCGTGAGTTTCAAGAGGAGCATCCATACCCCATGAGCCAATGTAATTACCTACATTCGACAATAAGATAAAAGGCGTAACAATCAAGGAAATAATTCCCCACCAACCTAAGAACAGAGTAATCAACGAATATTTCCAAAAATAGTCAGCAATGCAATCTCTACATAAATTCCCATCAATAGTTCTCTCAAACCGTAGCACCAATGCCCCAATATGACGCCTAAATTTTACTTTTTTTGTTTGACCTAGTCTTCCACAGTTTTGACAAATAGAAACCCCTGTTGCAGATTTATTTTCTGGATTTTCTGCTAAGTTACTTGGTTTATCTTCTCTCCAAGAATACTGAAAAGTAGCTGAGTTTGAGGTTTTTCCCGATGGTTTATATGGATTTGCGACATTTTGATCAAATTCAGTACGACGGATCGGATCACTGAGCATTTCATATGCCCAATTTATATCTTTCATCCGTTCCATTGCCTCAGACGTTTTGTTAATATCGGGATGATATTTGCGCGCAAGACTTTTATATGCTGCCTCAATAACTTCTTTTTCAGCAGTTTGAGAAACCTGCAAAATTTGGTATGGATTTTTTGGCATAAAAATTCCCTATAAAACCGAATATCTACAATCTTTCCTCTTTACGCCTGAGCAGTTCCATGCTCCTCATTGAGCAACCACTGAGATAAAATTTTCCTTGCCTTGTCAGTTAATGGAGCGCTCCGTCTCGTCATCTGATCCACTTGTACAATCACTGTTTCCGCGTTCGCCACACCTTGTTCTTCTTGAAACAATCTCTGAAACAAGGTGAGGGAACTGTTTCCGATTTTTAAAACCCCTGTCCCGATATGGACTTCTCCGGGCCAGGTAATTTCATTTAAAAACTCTAGCTTGAGGGAGGCGATTACAAAACTTGCGCCATCCCTAAGAATAGGATCATCTGGGTTGTATAAAACTTCAACTCTTCCAGTTTCCAAGAACGATGAAAAATTAGCGTTGTTGACATGCCCTTGCCGATCCGTATCGGCGTAGCGAATTTTGTCGAAGGTTTTTAAAGGGAAATCTTGCAGTTTTAGGTTTTTCATCTATGGCCTCGCTCGTTGGGTGGATTTCCGTTATGGTCGGACGGTTCTAAGTCGAACACCGACCAACAGAGGTCGTTTCTGAGCCGCTGGTCGTCCAGAACAAGGGCGCGAATCGCGTCCGGGAGTTGTGCGCGTTGCCACTGGCACTCGAGCTGGCCCGCGCGTGCTTCCTCTCCTTTTGGGACAGCCGCACGCACCGCCTTGATTGCATAGGCCGCCGCGCCGAGTTCATGGGCGGCGACATGGGCCACCACGGCGGCCTGCCCGGCGGCATACGCGGCGTGCCGGGCCGCCCCGGACTGCGCCCGTGCCGCGGCTTGTGCGTGGCCGCCCGCCGCACGGGCCTGAGACATCTTGATCTCGCCTCGCGCCCATGCCCGGGCTTGTTCGATGGCCTGGCGGGGCCGCGGGTCCGAGGGCTGTACCGCCTCGAAGAGAGGCAGAACGTGTTCGGCGCACACGGCCGCCCACAAGGCGAGAAGCTGATGGTCCATATCCGTGAGTGTCCCGCCACGTCGGATGGTGATGAAACGAGGGTCGCGTTCCTTGGGGAGAATCATGGGGAGGCCTTTTTGCATCTAAGGGCGGGTGGTCGCGGGGCAGGGGGGATGCTGTTTGGGCGCGGAGAAAACTTGAAGCTGGAGAAATGCTTGAAAATGTGGCAGAATCCCACACATCAGATACACCCAAGATGAGCCGAAGCCGCTCATTTTTTGGTGTGAGAGAACCTGTGCTCTGAGAATGCTGTGTTAGGTAGGTTTTGGGGAAACATACTATTAGTATAGTGAAATCCTGCCATGCTGTTTTAAGTCACTGACAATTAAAGATATAACCGATGATATACGCGCTAAAGGTTGCAATGTTGGATAACTTGCCAAACGCCATTTATATGCAAAGATAGCGGCGGCACATTCTCTAATTTCTAAATTCATGTCATCATCATTAACTATTTCTGCCAGACATAATTTTGATTGCGGAAGCGAAGAAATTATGGCTTCCACGCTTTGGCCTACCGTACCCCTGCTAATACCTTTTTCATCAATCATTGATAGCAGTTTTACTATTTCAGGTTTTCCCAACGATTCAAAAAGTTTCTTTCCGTATTCCCGGGTTTCATCGTTTATTTTTTCATTGCCACCCCAAATATCGGGATGCCAGGGAATGTGCGCTAAAAAATATGGAAAAACCTTTGGAAGTTCTTCCACATGTCTTTGGCGCAAATAATTTACAAATTCGTCCCACGTTTCTTTTTTGTCTGTATATAACCTGAATAACAAGAGCAAGCCCAGAAAGGATTCATCGTTATTTGACGAGCGAAACAACTCGACAGAATCTTCAAATGAAAAGCCTTCTGGAGACTCTTTTAGTATTGTAGGTACAAAAACTCTTTTGAAATCTACTGCGTCAAAAGTGTTGGCTTTTGTAGGCTTATATTTTATGGTTGAGGCGTCTTTGTTTTCTGCAAGATATTTCTTTATATCAACCCAATAAGCGCTGTTCAAACTTGGCACATATACGAGACCAAACATTGGCAAGTGGTGACTTGACCAATATTTGGCATGATTTTTAATTGGAATAACGCATTCACCATGAATAAAAAAACTTTCGCCCGACTTTATTTGGAACGCAACCATTTTTCCTGTAGGATGCTCATTCTTTATTATTTCAATAATAGCATCTACGCCAATGTCATCTTCCTGATGAATTTGATGGAAAATTGAATTGCAAGATTCCACAACCACTCTAGCGTGGTTGACACCAGATTTACTCGTTACATTGCGCTCAGGATATTTGGGCATTCCCATTTAGAAACCTTGTTTTTTTAGAGCCGAGAAAATGTTTACCTGCCTAACAACCCGAGCTCAGCGACCCGGCCTACTGGACGCCACAATTGTAACCAGAGCGCGATGGCCGCGTATGGTTAGGCGACTGGCTCATACAACAACTCGACGTGGAGCGGTGCGATCCGTCTGAATAACCTGCCGCCCAGCACTGACTCAATGCGTGGCGCGTCTCTCCAGGGAAGCACCCAAATCCAAACACCGTGGAAATTGTTAGCGACGTGAATAAGTCTGATGTCCCCTCCGCCACCAACCAACTCGGCGCGAGCCTCAGGTGGAAACTCTTGGAGGCACTCGGCATCACGGACAAATCGAGCAATCGCTTCTTCTGGCGACGATGCATCATACTGCTCAATTCCTTGCGTATGGTCGCTGAAGCCAACAATCACCGTGTAAAGATGCTTGGAGGCTTGAGCGTTCATTTCGTGGTGTGCGAAGTCGCCTAACATGTAGATCTACGGAATGTACATCGCATTATTATTGTTTATTACAACATTACCTCAGCACCGCCCCCAATGGCCCCG
>WBZL01000615.1_pt1 | contig 39895 bp, 30 predicted proteins | sample 5204291 | NCBI WGS metagenome assembly WBZL01 (sample SAMN12344345, study PRJNA552823) | activated sludge metagenome | biome: Activated sludge suspended growth; feature: Nitrification reactor; material: Wastewater; isolation source: activated sludge from nitrification reactor of wastewater... | reverse complement strand
CCGCGGTGACGCAGCGCGAGCTGCAGCTGCAGCAGGCCGCGGTGGCGTTCCGCCAGACCGTGGTCAGCGCCTGGCACGACGTCGACGGCGCGGTCGCGCGCTACGAAGCCGAGCGCCGCCGCGGCGATGAGCTGCAGCGCAAGCTGGCGGCCAGCGGCGAAGCCTTCGCATTGGCGCGGGTGCGCTTCGAACGGGGCTTGAGCGACGAGACGCCGCTGCTGGAAACCGAGCGCACCCGGCTCGAAGCCGAACGCGAGGCCATCGTCAGCCAGGCGCAGCAGGGGCTGGCGCTGGTGGCGGTGTACAAGGCGCTGCGGGTGCAGGGCAGTTGAGGCCGTCACGGCCGTCGGGCAAGGCATACGGCGGCTCCCGATGCCGTGCCCGGCTCGCCCCGCGCTGCACGTTGCCGGGCTCAAGCCCGCAGCGGCGAGCGTCGGGCGAGAACGGCGAAGATCGCCATGCCGAGCACCAGCGCCGCGGCAGCGGTCTGCAGCGACGAAGCGAAGCCTGCCACCGCGTTGGCGCTGCGCTGCAGCAGCCAGGCCACCCACGGCGGCCCGGCGATCTGGCCGAGGCCGTAAGCGGCGGTGAGCCCGCCGATCAGCGCCGCCGCGTTGTGCGGCCACAGCCGCCGCGCCTCCTGCATTGCGAACAAGGTGATCGCCGTGAACGGCAGCCCGAGCAGCAGGCTGCCGACGGCGAACCCGGCCAGCGTGGGCGACCACACGCCGAGCAGCACGCCGGTGGCCTGCATGGCGTAGCAGGCCGCCAGCAGCTTGCGCCGATCCCAGCGCAGCGGCAGGCGCACCGTGAGCAGGGCGCCGATCGACACGCCGATGCCGAAGATCGGCCAGAACAGATCGAGCCAGACCGAACCCGGCAGCGCCTGCCGCGCGATCACCGGCAGGAAGGTGGCGGTGATGATGTAGCCGAAGCCGGCCAGCCCGTAGGCCAGAGTGAACGCCGCGATGGCGCTGCGCGGCGCAGAATCGTCGCCCGTGGGTCTGTCCATCGGGAGCTTCACCGCGCCTTGCAGCTGCGGCCAGGCCAGCGCGGTCAAGGCCAGCGCCAGCAGCGCGAACACGGCCCAGCCGGTGGCCGCACGCAGGCCGAGCGCGACCATCGCCGTCGCCGCGAAGCCGCTGACCGCGATGCCCACCCCGGGGCCGACGTAGATGATGCCGGCCAGCCACGGCGCCGCCAGCGCGCTGAGCCGCGCCAGGCACCAGGCGGAGACATAGACGAACACCAGCGCACTGGCCACGCCGGCCAGGCCGCGCCACAGCGCCCACGCCGCCGGCCACGGCAGCGCCATGCCGAGCGTGAGCAGCACCGTGGCCACCAGCCCGAAGCGCACCGTGGCGGTATGCGCCAGCGGCGCGCGGCGCCAGCGGCGCCACAGCGTCGGCTGCAACGCACAGCCCATCGCGCCGAGCCAATAGCCGAGGTAGTTGGCGGTGGCCAGCCAGCTCGCGCCGGGCAGGTCGACGACGCCGTCGTGCAGCATCATTGGCAGCAGCGGCGTGAAGGCGAAGCGCCCGATGCCCATCGCGATCGCCAGCGCGAGCAGACCGGCCAGCGCGATCGCCATCGGCCGCGCGGTCTGGGCGCTTTGAGCCGGCATGCGGGGCTCTTCGGTGCCGATCGCAGCCTACGCGCCGCGGCGCCGCGGCGCCGCGGCGGCGTCGGGTGCTCGGCCTGCGCCAGCGCCTGAAGGCCGGCCATCATGAAGTGCACGAAGTCCGCGCGCTGCGCCTCGGCGTCCTTGGTCGCGGCCGGCAGCAGCCGCGCCGGCAACTCCTTGGGCGCCACCATCACGGCCATGCACGGCAGCACGGTGAGCATCACCGCGCGCTGCACCACCGGGTGCTGCGGCGTCAGGCCGAAATAGTCGGCCATCAGAGCGAGCAGCCAGCGCGACTTGGGGCGCACCGTGTTCTCGATCAGCGCCGGCAACGCGGGCGACGGTGACAGGAACTCGCGCAGCATCACGCGAAAGCCCCAGGGCGTGTCCGGCTGCGTGGCCAGCCGCACCAGGTGGCCGACGACGGCGCGCAGCTTGTCCTGCGGCGCTTGCAGCTCGCGCGTCAGCGCAACCAGATCGTCCAGCCCGATCAGCTGGCGGTGCGCTTCGATCAGCACTGCTTCGTACAGCGCGTCGCGGCTGCCGAAGTGGTAGTTCACCGACGCCAGCGGCGTGCCGGCGCGCGCGCAGATCTCCTTGCTGGTGGTGCCGGCGAAACCGCGCTCGGCGAAGACCAAGCCGGCGGTGTCCAGCAGGTGCGCGCGTGTCGCTTCGCCGTCCGGGCGCGGTGTGCCGCGGGCGCGGGCGCGCACCGCTTGCGGCCGGGGTGCGGCACGGGGCATGGTTTGAATTGAAATTTGAAGTTGTACGGCGCAGTGTACGCGCGGCGCGCGCCACGGCGGCTGCCTAGAATGCCGCGCCATGCCGAACGACCACGAGTTTGTCCTGACCCTGTCTTGCCGCGACGCCACCGGCATCGTCTATGCGGTGTCCGGCCTGCTGTACCAAGGCGGCTGCAACATCATCGATTCGCAGCAGTTCGGCGATCTGAAAGGCGACGACGCCACGGGGCTGTTCTTCATGCGCGTGCACTTCGCGGCGCCGGCGCACCTGGCCAACAGCGCCGCGCTGCAAACCCTGTTCGCGCACACGAAGACGCAGTTCGGCATGGACTTGCAGCTGTACCCGCTGGCGCAGCGCGCGCGCGTGCTGCTGATGGTCAGCCAGCACGGCCACTGCCTGAACGACCTGCTGTTTCGCTGGCGCAGCGGCCAGCTCGAGGTGGACATCGCGGCGATCGTGTCCAACCACCCCGACTTCGCCGCGCTGGCGCAAAGCTACGGCGTCGCCTTTCACCACCTGCCGCTGCCGCCGGGCAGCGACGCCGCGGCCAAGCGCGCGCAAGAGCAGCAGATCGAAGCGCTGATCGAGCGCGAGCGCGTCGACCTGGTGGTGCTGGCGCGCTACATGCAGATCCTCAGCGCCGAGTTCTGCGGCGTGCTCAAGGGCCGCGCGATCAACATCCACCACAGCTTCCTGCCCAGCTTCAAGGGCGCGCGGCCTTACGTCCAGGCGCATGCGCGCGGCGTCAAGCTGATCGGCGCGACCGCGCACTACGTCACCGCCGAGCTCGACGAGGGCCCGATCATCGAGCAGGACGTGCAGCGCGTGGACCACGCGATGTCGGCCGACGACTTCAGCGCGGTCGGCCGCGACATCGAATGCGTGGTGCTGGCGCGCGCGGTGCGCTGGCACGTCGAGCGCCGCGTGCTGATGAACGGCCACAAGAGCGTGGTCTTTCGCTGAGATGCCGCGCAGCAAGGCCCAGGCCGCGGCGCTGCTGGCCTCGCCGGACGATGTCGAGGCCCAGTTCTACGAGGCGCTGCAGCACGCCGACATCGACAAGCTGATGGCGGTGTGGGCCGACGACGACGACATCGTCTGCGTGCATCCGGGCGGTGGTGCGCGCTTCAGCGGCGCGGCCGCGATCCGCGCCAGCTTCGAGGCGGTGTTCGCCACCGGCCCGATTCCGCTGCAGCCGCACCACGTGCGGCGCATGCAGACCCTGGGTTGCGCGGTGCATCACGTGACCGAGCGCGTCGGCGTGATCGACGAGCGCGGCGCGCGCAGCGCCTGGGTGCTGGCGACCAACGTCTACCTCAAGACGGCGCAGGGCTGGCGCATGGTGGTGCACCATGCCAGCCCCGGCGTCGAGCGCGCCGAGCCCACGGCGGGCGAGGCGCCTTCGACCCTGCACTGAGCGCGCACGGTGCCAGGTTATGCCGCCGTTTCCGACGCGCCGCCTGGAGCGGCCGCGCGTACAGGAGGAAGGAGGACCGGCCATCATGGACGCGATCGTCGAGGCCGCGCTGCGCAAGTGGCCGAACGTGCCGCACTGCTACGGTTGGCTGGCGCTGGATGCGCGCGGCGACTGGTATCTGCGCGACGCCCGGGCGCAGGCAGCGGGGCCGTTCCCGCGGGTCAAGGGCAGCCGCATCGAGCATCGCGGCCTGCGCGAGTTCATCGAGCGCAACTACGGCGCCGACGAGCGCGGCTGCTGGTACTTCCAGAACGGGCCGCAGCGGGTGTACGTCGAACTGCAGGCTGCGCCATGGGTGTGGCGGCTGCAACCCGCCGCCGCGGGCGTGTGCCAGGTCGCCAGCCACACCGGGCTCGCCGCCCGGTGCGTGCAAGCCTGGACCGACGCCGACGGCAGGCTGTTCCTGGAGTGCGACCTCGGCATCGGCCTGGTGCACAGCCTGGACATCGAACTGGCCGCGCAGGCGATCGACGCCGGGGTGTGGCAGCCGCAGCCGATGGACTTCGCGGCGATGCCGGCGCGCTTCGGCTACGCGCTGCGGCCGCAACCCGGCTGAGGGCAGCGGCGCAGCAACGACAACGGCCACCGCAGGGTGGCCGTTGTCGTGAATGTCGCGTCGCGATTCCGGCCCGCCTGCCAGCGGCCGGACGTTGAAGCGCGGCTCAGAGTCTCAGTCAGCGGCGCTGGCCGCGGCAGCCGGCGGCTCGGGTTCGCTGAACTTGGCGCCGCCCTTGTTGGTCATGTAGACCACCGCGCGGGTGATCTCGAAATCGGAGAACTGGCCGCCGCCCTGCGGTGCCATCGCGCCCTTTCCCTTGATCGCGGATTGGGTCAGCGCGTCCAGCCCGGACTTGATGCGCGGCGCCCAGGCGGCCTCGTCGCCGAACTTCGGTGCGCCGGCCAGCCCCGCGCCGTGGCAGGCCGCGCATTGCGCGGTGTAGACCTGCTCGCCGCTGTGCAGCTCGGCCTTTGCCGAAGCGTCCTTGAGCTCGACCGCACCGACCGGCTGGATCCGCTGGGCGATGGCTTCTTCGCTCATCGCCTCGCTGCCGGCGCCCGAGCGGTCGCCGGCATTGACGAAGTTGGCCAGCAGCACGATCACGGTGATCGGCACCAGGAACGCGCCGATCACCGTCCAGATGAGTTGCTTGGGCGTCTTGATCGGGCCCTCGTGCGGCGCGTCTTCGTGCTGGGGGTCGGTCATGAAGTCCTCTGTGGCAACAGCGATTCAGCAAAGGTTGGCGGGGTCGCAACCAGGCGCATGGCCGCGCTGGTGCTTGCTGCGTGGGGCTGAACCAGCCAAAGCGCAAAATTATAGCGAGCCAGCCCCGCTGCTAGAATCCGCCGGCCTTGCGCCGCTGCGCGGCTGTAGCTCAGTGGATAGAGTATTGGCCTCCGAAGCCAAGGGTCGTGGGTTCGATCCCCGCCAGCCGCGCCAACCATACACGCCGAGCCGTCCGACGCCGATGCTCTGGTCGTCCAGCCCTCTTGCACTGCGCGTTGCCCGCCATCTTGCACGCCGTGGCGTGCGCGCCGCGCCGGCGCGCGCTTAGGCCGTGGCGCGCTGCAGCCGCGCCGGTTCGGGGATGCGATGGCGTCAACGCAGCCTGTGGCTGCTGGCGCCGTTGGCCTTGCTCGGCGCCTGCAGCACGCCGCCGCGCATCGGCGCCACGCGCGACGGGCCGCCGGCCCAGCCACCGTCCGACCTGATCACGCGCCCTGACCCGCAGCCGCAGGTCGAACCGATCCGCGCAGGCGGCCCGAACAAGCCCTACGAGGTGCTCGGCCAGCGCTACACGCCGCTGACGGCTGACCTGCCGCTGGCCGAGGCCGGTCTGGCGTCGTGGTACGGGCGCAAGTTCCACGGCCGGCCCACCGCCAGCGGCGAGGTCTACGACATGTACGCGACCACGGCCGCGCACCGCACGATGCCGCTTCCGAGCTACGCGCTGGTGCGCAACCCGGCCAACGGACGCCAGATCGTGGTGCGCGTGAACGATCGCGGGCCGTTCGAGGCCGGGCGCGTGATCGACCTGAGCTACACCGCGGCCTTGAAGCTCGATCTGCTGCGCGGCGTCGCGCCGGTCGAAGTGCGCCGCCTGACCCACGACGACATTCGCAGCGCGCGCTGGCAGGGCGGCGGCAGCACGCTCGTCGTGGCCAGCGCGCCCGCGCCCGCGCCAGTCCCAGCGCTCGCCACCGCGCCGGCACCGCAGACGCAGACGCAGACGCAGACGCAGCCGCAGCCGCCGGCGCAATCACAACCGACATCGCCGGCCGCGCCGCAAACCGTGCCGCAGGCGCTGGTCCAGCCGGTGGCGTTGCAGCCGCCGCCCCCACCGCCAGCGCCGGCTGCGGCTCAGGCGCCGGGTGGCGATTTCTGGGTCCAGCTCGGCGCATTCCGCCTGGGCCAGGGGGCGCACGACCTGCGCCAGCAACTGGTGCAGCAATTGGACTGGCTCGACCCGCTGCTGGTGATCGTCGACGAGCGCGCGATGGTCCGCCTGCAGGCCGGTCCGTTTGCCACGCGCGGCCAGGCCCGCGACATGGCCGAGCGCATCCGCGATGCGGCGGCGTTGCTCGAGCCGCCACTGGTGCTGCAGCGGCGTTAGCCGCCGTCGCGTGCCGCGGCGGTGCGCTCGAAGATAGGGCTGCCGCAGCGGCGCAATTGCGCCTAAAGTGCGCGCCCGAGCCGCAACATCGCGCGGCGTGCATCAGGAGTCGGCATGGCCAGGACCACTGTGGGCAAGCGCGAGGCGCGCGGCCTGTCACTGCACATCGGGCTGAACAGCGTGGGCGCCACGCACTATGGCGGCTGGGACGGCCCGCTGGCCGCTTGCGAGTTCGATGCCAAGGACATGGCGGCGCTGGCCGGCGCGCGCGGCATCAAGGCCACCGTGCTGCTGACCAAGAGTGCGACCCGCGCCAAGGTGCTGGCGGCGCTGCGCGCGGCGGCCAAGGCGCTGGTCAGCGGCGACTTCTTCTTCCTCAGCTACTCCGGCCACGGCGGCCAGGTGCCCGATGTGTCGGCCGATGAGTCCGACAAGCTCGACGAGACCTGGTGCCTGTACGACGGCCAGTTGATCGACGACGAGCTGTACCAGGAGCTGGGCAACTTCGCCACCGGCGTGCGCCTGCTGGTGCTGTCAGACAGCTGCCACAGCGGCACCGTGGTGCGCGCCGGCCCGCCGCCGCTGGGCGGGCCGGTGTCGCTGCTGCGCTCGAAGATGATGCCGCCGTCGGTGGCGATGCGCACCTACGAGGCGCACAAGGACTTCTACGACAAACTGCAGCACGACGTGGCCAAGGCCGGGGGCGGCGTCGTGATCGACCCCGACGAGGCGCTGGCCGGCGTGGCGGTGAGCACGCGGTTGACCAAGATCGCCAAGCGCTTCAAGGCGCGCGCGATTCTCATCTCGGGCTGTCAGGACAACCAGAGCAGCTACGACGGCGACCACAACGGCGCCTTCACCGCGCGGCTGCTGACGGTGTGGAACCGCGGCAACTTCGATGGCAACTACGCCACCTTCCACGCACACATCAAGGCCGGCATGCCGGCGATCCAGACGCCCAACCTGTTCACGATGGGCGCGGTGGTCGGCTTCATGAAGCAAAAGCCCTTCACCGTGTGACGCTGCGGCCGGCAGGCCGCGCGCCGCTGGCTGGCGCTGCGCGTGGCCGTGACCGCCGCAGCGAGTCTTGCATCCGTGCCGACCCACCTCAGCAAGGAAGCCGCAGATGGCCCCGACGATCCCGATCAAGCTGACCGGCCGCGCCGACGCGCCGGCCTTGCCCGCGCTGCTCAGCGGCGCCAGCCGCGCCGCCGACGGCCGCGGCGTCGAGTTCCTGCCCAGCGGCTACCTGCGCGCCACCGGCAGCTTCGACGTCGGCGCCGCGGCGCGCAGCGTCGCAGGCGCCGCCGCGCTGCAGCATGACGCCGCCGCCGACGAGATCGTGGTGCTGGAGCTGGCCGATGGCGGCGCGCTGGTCACCAGCGCGCAACGGCTGCGCGATGCGCTGCAGCAAAACCACCCCGACTGGCTGGCCGACGACGGCGCGATCCCCTTCGAGAAGCTGCGCATCGACGGCGCGTCGGCGCAGCGCGGCTTCGGCGAGGCGCTCGGCGGGCTGGTGAGCAAGGTCTTCACGCTGGTGGCCGGCGAGACGAAGGATGCCATCGCCGATGCCGCCATCGACTGGCTGAAGGGCAAGGGCATCGATGCCGCCGAGCTCGGCGTCAGCCGGCTCGGCACCAAGGCGCTGATGTGGGCGATCGAAAGCCGGCTGATGCAGCAGGCCGGCCGGCTGTACCGCTGGGTCGGCGCCAGCGGCAAGGCGGCCGACCTCGAGGCGACGTCGCCCGAGGAGCTCGAGCCTGCAGTGGCCGAAGGCAAGCCGCTGCTGGTGTTCATCCACGGCACCGGCTCCAACTCGCTGGGCAGCTTCGGCGACCTGCGTGCCGGCGACCGCGAGCTGTGGACCTCGCTCGACCAGCACTTCGGCGGCCACATCTACGCCTTCGAGCACCACACGCTGTCGGCCAGCCCGATCGAGAACGCGCTCGAACTTGCCAAGGCGCTGCCCAAGGGCGCCAGGCTGAACCTGGTGTCGCATTCGCGCGGCGGCCTGGTCGCCGACCTGCTGTGCCTGCGCGACTTCGATGCGCAGATCGACGCCTTCCGCCGCCCCGCCAACATGCCCGGCACCGGCGATGCCGACCCGGCCAGCGACGAGGCCAAACAACTCGGCAAGCAACTCGACGACGCCTACGCAGAACACCGCAAGACGCTGCGCGATCTGGCCGAGGAACTGCGCGCCAAGCAGTTCGTGGTGCAGCGCTACGTGCGCGCGGCCAGCCCGGCCAACGGCACCAAGCTCGCCAGCGGCAACTTCGACGTCTTCCTGTCGGGGCTGCTGACGCTGATCGGCCAGGTGCCGTTCTTCTTCGCCAGTACGTTCTACGCCGCCTTCAAGCGCGTGGTCATCGAGATCGCCAAGAACCGCAGCAACCCGCACCTGGTGCCCGGCATCGAGGCCATGCTGCCCGATTCGCCCACCGCGCGGCTGCTGCGCGACGCGCCGGTGCAGCCCGGCGTGGCGATGGCGGTGATCGCCGGCGACATCCAGGGCGGCAACCTGCTGGTGCGCCTGGGCGTGCTGCTGACCGACTTCCTGCTGTTCGACCGCGACGACAACGACCTGGTCGTCAACACCACCGCCATGCTGGCCGGCGTGGCGCCGCGCGCCGCGGCGCGGGTGCTGTTCGACCGCGGCGCCGATGTCTCGCACTTTCGCTACTTCGTCAACCTGGGCACGCGCTCGGCGCTGCGCGACTGGCTGGTGCGGGACGACCCGAGCACGGTCGACGCCTTCCGCGCGCTGCCCAGTCCCGCCGACTACGAAGCCGCGCTGGCGGCTGCCGCGCGCGACGTCGCCGCCACCGACCGCCCGGTGGTCGTGATCCTGCCCGGCGTGATGGGCTCGCACCTGCAGGTCGGTGGCAAGGACCGCGTCTGGTTCGACCCGCTGGACATCGCCACCGGCGGGCTGAGCAAGATCGCCTGGGGCCAGCCCGGCGTCGAGGCCGAGGCGCTGTTCGGCATGTTCTACGGCGCGCTGTGCCAGACGCTGGCCGCCAGCCACCGCGTCGAGCGTTTCGCCTACGACTGGCGCCAGCCGCTGGACGTGCTGGGCGAGCGCTTCGGCGAGTTCATCGCCGGGCTGATGACGCAGACGCAACAGCCGATCCGGCTGCTCGCGCACAGCATGGGCGGGCTGGTGGTGCGCGCGTGCATCTACAAGCGCCGCCCGGTGATGGATGCGCTGATGGCGCGCGACGGCGCGCGGCTGCTGATGCTGGGCACGCCGCACCAGGGCGCGCATTCGATGGTCGAGAACCTGATCGGCAAGGGCGACACGCTGCGCACGCTGGTGCGGCTGGACGTCACGCACTCGATGCAGGACGTGCTGGACATCGTCGCCGGCTTTCGCGGCGCGCTGCAGCTGCTGCCGCGCCCCGGCTTCAAGGACATGTTCCAGGGCCAGAGCGACGGCGGCGGCTTCTACGACTACCAGAAGGCGCAGACCTGGATCGACTTCGCGCCCAAGGTGCGCGACTTCTGGTTCGGCAACGGCCAGGTCGGCAAGCCGGCGCAGGACGTGCTCGACGCCGCCGCCTGGCTGTGGACGCAGGACGGCAGCACCACGCCGTCGCTGCCATCCGACTACGAGGCCAAGAGCAGTTACGTCTTCGGCGTCGCCGCCAACACGCCCTGCGGCGTGCGCGAACAGGGCGGGCGGCTGCGCATGGTCGGCACCGCGCACGGCGACGGCACGGTCAGCTGGGCGTCGGGGCGCATCGGCGGCATCGGCCAGTTCTTCTACATGCCGGCCGCGCACGGCGACCTGCCGTCGACCCAGGAGCATTTCCCGGCGCTGCTGGAGCTGCTGACCACCGGCACCACCGCGCGCCTGGCCACCGTGCCGCCGGCGCTGCGCGCGATCGAAGCGCCGCAGCCGCTGAGCTACGACGCCGGCCCGCCCCTGGCCGACGACCCCGAGATGCTGGGCCGCGCGCTGCTCGGCGCGTCGTTGCGCGAGTTCGTGCCGGTGCGGCGCAAGCGCCGGCTCGACGTGTGTGTGCAGGCCAAGGACCTGCGCTTCCTGGTGCAGCCGATCATGGTCGGGCAGTACGAGGGCGACCCGATCGCCGGGCCGCAAAAGCTGATCGACCGCGAGCTGCTCGACGGCGACCTGAGCCAGCGCCACAGCCTGGGCCTGTACGCCGGCCCGCTGGGCAGCGCCACCGTGGTGCTGCGCGCGCCCAACGCCAACGAGCGTGCGCGCGGCAGCCTGCGCGGTGCCGTGGTCGCCGGCCTCGGCCCCTACGACGGCGGCATGAGCGTGGGTACGCTGACCGAAGCGGTGCGTGCCGGTGCGCTGCGTTACCTGCTGCAGGTGGTGGACGTACTTGGCCGCGGCGAGCGCGAGGTGGCGCTGGCCACGCTGCTGCTGGGCTACAACTCGTCGGCCAACCTGAGCGTCGAGGCGTCGATCGAAGCGCTGGTGCGCGGCGTGATGGAGGCCAACGCGCGCTTTTACGAAACCACGCAACTGGACATCCGCGTCGTGCGGCTGAACATCGTCGAGATGTACATCGACACCGCGATCACCGCGGTGTACTCGCTGCGCCGCATCGAGCGGCGGCTGGCCAGCGCGGCCGCGCGGCTGCAGACGCAACTGGTATGCAGCCCGGCGCTCGAGCGCGGCGAGGGCCGGCGCCAGCGGCTGTTCGACAGCGGCGCCGGCAGCTACTGGCCGCGGCTGATCGTCACCGCGGCCGATGGCCGCCGCAGGACCGACGCGCCGGACGCAGACGACGACGCCACCGCGCGCAACGGCGCCGCGCCCGTCACCGCGCTGGCCGACACGCTGAAGTTCCTGTACCTGGGCCAGCGCGCGCGCGCCGAGTCGCAGCTGCACCAGCGCCAGCCGGGGCTGATCGAGCGCCTGGTGCAACAGCAGATCGGCAGCACGCTGTGGGACGAGGACTTCGGCCGCATGCTGTTCCAGCTGATGGTGCCGCACGACTTCAAGGACCTGGGCCGCCACCTGCAGCAGGTGGTGCTGGTGGTCGACGACGCCACCGCCAACCTGCCGTGGGAGCTGATGCTGGCCGACGACCCGGCGCGCAACGACGGCGACAAGCGCCCGCTGGCGCTGCGCATGGCCGCGGTGCGCCAGCTCAGCTCGGTGCAGTACCGCCGCCGCGTGCGCCAGAACGCCGAGCGCAGCGCGCTGGTCATCGGCAACCCGTCGACGAAGGGTTTCAAGGAAGCGTTTTCCACCGCCGAAACCAAGTACGCGGCCGACCCGGCCGACCTGCCCGGCGCCAAGGCCGAGGCTGAAGGCGTGGCCGCGCTGCTGGCGCAGATGGGCTACCAGACGACCTCGCTGACCGCTGGCGAGAGTGCGGCCAAGGTGCTGGCGGCGCTGTTCCACCGGCCGTGGCGCATGCTGCACATCTCGGCGCACGGCATCTTCGGCCTGCGCCACGCCGACGGCCGCTGGCGCAGCGGCGTGCTGCTGTCCGGCGGGCTGCTGATCACCGCGGTCGAGATCGGCGCGATGGAAGTGGTGCCCGACGTCGTCTTCCTGAACTGCTGCCACCTCGGCACGGTGGAGCTGGGCCGCCAGGGCAACAAGCTGGCCGCCAGCGTGGCGCGCGAGCTGATCGACATCGGCGTGCGCTGCGTCATCGTCGCCGGCTGGGCGGTCGACGACCTGGGCGCGCGGCGCTTCGGCGAAACCTTCTACCAGGAGCTGCTGCTCAACCGCCGCCCCTTCGGCGACGCGGTGTTCCAGGCGCGCAAGGCGGTGTACGAGGCCAAGCCCAGCGACATCACCTGGGGTGCGTTCCAGGCCTATGGCGACCCGGCGTGGCGCGCCGAGTCGCGCGCGCCGGGCGCCGATGCGGGCAAGGCCACCCCCTTCGCGTCGCCGGAAGAGCTGCTCGACGAGCTGGCGCGGGTGCGCGCCGAGCTGTCGCGGCGCAGCGCGCTGATGAACGACCGCGAATCGCGCGCCCGGGTGGCCACGCTCGAAGCGCTGCTGAAAGAGCGCTGCCCGCCCGGTTGGCTGCAGGCGCCGGGGGTGCAGTCGGCGATCGGCGCCACCTGGCTCGATCTCGGGCAGTTCGAGCGCGCGCGCCAAGCACTGCTGGCGGCGGTGCAGGCCGAAGACCGCGACGGCACGGTGCCGATCCACGACCTGGAAAAGCTCGCCAACGTCGAGGCGCGGCTGGGCGAACGCCAGGCCACGGCCGATGCGGCGGGCGACGGCAAGGCGGCCAAGGCGGGCAGCGCCGACAAGCCCGGCAAGGCTGCGTCGGGCGACGCCACCGCGCCGGCCGCACCGGCGGGGCAGGCGCTGATCGAGCTGGCCATCACCCGGCTGCGTACGCTGGACCGGCTCGTCGCCGCCGACGGCGGCGCGCTGCGCAACCCCGAACGCAGCGCCTTGCTCGGCGGCGCCTACAAGCGGCTGGCCAGCGTGCATGCGCGCGCCGTGCTGCTGGCCAAGGATGCCGGGCGCGGCGAGGCCGCGAACACGGCGATGCGCGACGCGCTGCAGCAAAGCATTGCTGCGTATGGGCGCGACGAAGGCCACCCCGGCACCGGCCACTTCGACGGTTATCTGGCGCTGAACCGGCTGGCGCTGCAGGCGCTGCTGGCCGGCGCTGAGAGCCATGAGGGCGCTGAGGGCAGCGCAACCGCCGACCCGGCGCCCGCCATCGAACTGGCGCGGCAATGCCGGCGCGAAGCGCAGGCGCGTTATCAACAGGACGCCGACCCCTGGAGCGCGGTGCTGCAGTCCGAAGCCGCACTGGTCGAAGCCATGCTCGACGGCAGCCTGGGCCGCGCCGACGAGGGCGGGCAGGCCGCTTTCGACGCGCTCGCCGCCAGCTACGAATCGACGCTGGTCAACCTGACGCTGCGCCCCGGCCAGCTCGACTCGGTGGTGACCCAGATGCAGTTGCTGTCGCGCTTTGGCGACGCGCTGTGGCGCGGTGGCGGTGGCGCCGCGCTGTACCGGCTGGCCAGCCGGCTGATCGAACTGGAGCAGCGCATCCGCCCCGCCGCGGCGGCGCGCACCGACCGGCCAGCGCCGCCGCCGGCCGTGGCACGTGCCTCAACCGCCATCCCAGGCAACGCCGACCCCGCTGCGGCCCCGAGCGCGCCGGCTGCCAAGAGGTCCCGGAGCAAGCCCACGAGCAAGCCAACGAGCAAGCGCAGCAGCCCGCCGTCATGAAGCCGCACGCCTTCGTCGCCATGCCTTTCGGCAGCAAGCCAGGCGACGACGGCGTGGCCATCGACTTCAACCGCATCTACACCGAGCTGCTGCGCCCGGCGCTGCACGACGCCGGCTGCGAGGTCTTCCGCGCCGACGACGAGCGGCGCGCCGGCGACATCCGCACCGACCTGTTCCAGGAGCTGCTGGTAGCCGACCTGGTGCTGGTCGACCTGACGCTGGACAACCCGAACGTCTGGTACGAACTGGGCGTGCGCCACGCGCTGCGCGCGCGCGGCGTGCTGCTGGTGCAAGGCCCGCGCGCGACCCAGCCTTTCGACATCTACACCGACCGCACGCTGCGCTACCACCTGCAGCACGGCGTGCCCGATCCGCAGTGCCTTGGCGCCGACCGCGCCGCGCTCACCGCGATGGCGCGCGCCACGCTGGACGCCCCCAGCCGGCGCAAGACCAGCCCGGTCCACCAGCTGCTGGATCACCTGAGCGAGCCCGACTGGCGTGCGCTGCTGTTGGCGCAGCCAAGCGAATTCAGTCAGGGTTACGACGCCTGGCGCGCCCGCATGGAGGTGGCGCGCCAGCGCAACCTGGCCGGCGACATCTTGCTGCTGGCCGACGAGACGCCGACGCGCGCGCTGTGGCTCGAAGCCAAGCGCCTGGCCGGCAACTGCCTGCTGAAGTTGCAGCACTTCGACCTGGCGCTGGAGCAGTTCGACGCCGCGCTGGCGCTCGAGCCCGACGACAAACCCAGCCTGGAAAAGCGCGCGGTCTGCCTCGGCCGGATCGGCCGCCACGAGCAGGCGCGCGAGCTGGTGCGCACGCTGACCGTGCGCCACGCGCAGGACCCCGCGGTGTGGGCCCTGGCCGGGCAGATCGAGAAAGAGCACTGGATCTCGCGCTGGCGCGACCCGGCGCTGCCGCCCGAGCGGCTGCGCGATGCCGCGGCGGCCGAACTCGCCAGCCTGGAAGACGCGATCGCCCCGTACCGCGCTGCCTTCGTCGCCGACCCGTCGCAGCATGCGTCGGGCATGCACGCGCTGGCGCTGCTGGTGCTGCTGCGGCACCTGGGCGGCGAGGTCAACCCGGCGCTGCTCGACAACCTGGCCGGCGGCGTGCGCTGGGCCAGCCTGAGCGCGCAACAGCGCGAGCCCAAGGATTATTCGGCGCGCGCCAGCTTCGCCGAGCTGTGCCTGCTGCTCGACCCGCTGGCGACAGTGCAGCGCGAATACCGCAGCGCGGTGGCGGCAGCGCAGCAGGACCGCTTTGCGCTGGAGTCGACACGCGAGACGCTTCAGTTGCTGCGCGACCTGCAGTTCCGCCCGGACGAAACCGCCGCCGCGCTGGACGTGGTGCAGCGCGAGATCGCGCGGCTGGCCGCCCCCTTCCAGCCGTGCCAGGTGCTGCTGTTTTCCGGCCACATGGTCGACGCCCCCGGCCGCGCCCAGCCGCGCCTGCCGCTGACCAAGCTGCCGCAGGCTGCCGCGGCGCTGCAGCGCGCGCTCGATGCGCTGGGCGCCGGCCCGGGTGATCTGCTTCTCACGCAGGGTGCGGCCGGCGGCGACTTGCTGTGCGCCGAGGCCTGCCAGGCGCGCGGCGTCAGGGTGCAACTGCTGCTGCCGCTGCGCGAACCCGAGTTCATCCAGCGCTCGCTGCTGCCCTGTGCCGACGGCGAAGCCTGGCGCGAGCGCTACTTCGCGCTGAAGGCGCAGCTGGCCGATGCGCCCAGGTTCATGCCCGACGAGCTGGGCGCGCCGCCCAAAGGGGTGAGCCCCTTCGAGCGCTGCAACCGCTGGCTGCTGTACAGCGCGCTGGCGCACGGCCAGCACAAGCTGTGCTACCTGTGCCTGTGGGACGGTGGCGGCGGCGACGGCCCGGGCGGTACCGCCCATATGGTCGACGAAGTCAAGCGCCGCACCGGCCGCGTCAGCTGGATCGACACGCGCCAGCTCTGACTCAGCCTGCAGACGCTGGCGGGTCCGCAGCGTCAGCAAAGGCAATCGGCAAAGTTTGTGCTTGCCGACTTTGGCTCTCGATGCCACCGCACCCACATCGGAACGCCACGGCCGTGTTGCCCCCAGGCAACGATGTCTCATTCATGTGACAGCGCGAAACCAATCCCGTGATCGCGGGGGATGAGCCGCCAAGTGTTTGATTCATAAGGCCCATTCGCCCAGTGGGGAGCACCTGTGGATGCGTGCCGGACACCGGGTGTCACGCCCGCGTTGCACTTCGGACCGTTTCAGGCCGTTGCAAACGCACCCAGGCCGCCAGTCTTGCTGCACAGATCTGAAATTTCCTAGTTGTTTCAAGCACTTGGCGCATGCGACCGGAGCTGGCACCGTTTCTGCATGGTCATGCACGGGGCGGCGCGAGATGCCGGTCCTTGTCATCAACCACTTGAGGAAACGATCCATGAACAAGACTTTGCTCGCGTCGGCCATTGCTCTGGCCTTCGGCGTTGCGGGTACGGCTTGGGCCAACCCGACCAATAACGGCGGCTCTGAAGTCACCGGCGCGCAGAACGCTGAAGCGCATTCGAACCAGTCGGGCGCGACGGGTGCGTCGGCCAACGAGTACTCGCAGGCCAACCAGGACAACTCGGCCAACAGCTCGACCAACGACTCGAACAACAACAACAGCAAGAACATCAGCAAGCCCGACAGCTCGACCAACGACTCGAACAACAACAACAGCAAGAACTTCAGCAAGAGCGACAGCTCGACGAACAGCAAGAGCTACTCCAACAGCTCGACCAACGACTCGAACAACAACAACAGCAAGAACTTCAGCAAGAGCGACAGCTCGACGAACAGCAAGACGATCGCCTCGAACAACACCAAGACGATCGATTCGAACAACAGCAAGAGCGTCAACGTCAGCAAGTCAGACAGCTCGACGAACGACTCCAACAACACCAAGACCGTCAACGTCAACAACGCCGGCAAGGACGCCCGTACCAAGGCGCAGGACTACGGTGTTGCGGCCAACAACGGCAATGCGACCTCCACCTGGACCGACGCCTTCAACACCAACAAGGCGATCGCGGTCAGCAAGCTCGAAGGCACGGTGACCAAGGTCATGGTGCACGGTCTGGGCAACACGGCCACCAACAACGGCAGTGCCGACGGCGGCAGCGGCGGCAAGGGCGGCATGGGCATCGGCGGCAAGGGCTATGGCGGCACGGCCACCGGCGGCTCGACCGCTGGCGGCACCGGCGGCGCGAGCAGCGGTGGCAACGGTGGTGCATCGGGCACCGCGAGCGGCGGTGACGGCGGCAACGGCGGCCACGGCGGCAGCGCCGCCAACGGCAGCGCCAGCAACGGCAGCGCCAGCAACGGCAGCGCGACCGCAGCCCGTGCCAACAACGGCAGCGCGACGGCTGGTGACGGCGGCAAGGGTGGCAGCAACTTCGGCACCAAGGGCGCCAACGGTGGTGACGCGATGGCCAAGGGTGGCAGCAACGCGTCCCTCGGCGGCACGTCCGCCGCTGGCAGCCTGCAGGACAGCGGCAAGGCGATCGCTGGCTCCGATACCGACGGTGGCAAGACCTACAACTCGTCGGACAAGACCTGGGCCGGCGACGCCTCTTCGGGCAACCTGTCGGCGGGCGGCCTGGCCGCATCGGGTCAGAAGTCGGGCACGACGACCGGCTCCGGTGCGCTGGGTGACGGCGGCAAGGCTGGCTCGGGCGCGCTGGGTGATGGCGGCGCTGCTGGCTCGGCGTCGCTGGCCGGCGGCAAGAGCGGTGCTTGGGGCGGCGACGGCGGCTCGAGCAGCAACGGCGGCAACGGCGGCAACGAGCGCGGCGCGGGCAGCAACGCAAGCGCTGGCGGCAACGGTGGCAACGGCGGCTCTGGCACAGGCTCGAGCAGCGGCACCGGCGCTCAGGCCGGCAATTCGCAGGCCGGCGGCGGCGCGGGTTCGGGTTCCAGCGCGGCTAACGGCGGCGCGGGCTCGGGCTCGAGCTCGGCCACTGGCGGCGCGTCCAGCAACAGCGCCAGCAACACCGGCGGCGCTGCCACGGGCTCGGCCGCTGCCACGGGTGGCGCGTCCACCAGCACGGCCAACGGCACCGGCGGCGCGACCACTGGCGGCAATGGCACGGCCAGCACCGGCGCCAACACCGCCACCAACAGCTCGACCGGCGGCGCAGCCACTGGCACGGCCGGCGGCGGCACCTCCACCGGCGGCAATGGCGGCTCGGTGGCGGCGACCGGCGGTGGCGGCGGCGGCGGCGGCTCGGCCTCCAACGGCAGCGCCTCGAGCACGGCCAGCAACGGCAGCGCGACCAACGGCAGCGCGACCAACGGCAGCGCCAATGGCGGCGCTGGCGCGGTCGGTGCGGCCGGTGCGACCGGCACCAGCAATGGTGGTACTGCGGCGGCCTCGAATGGCGGCTCGGGTACCGGTGGCACGGGTGGGGCGACCACGGCCCAAGGCGGCGCGGGCGGCGTCGGCAACGGCGCGGTCGGTGGCGCGGGTGGTGCGGGTGGCACCAACACCGTCAGCGCTGGCACGTTCGATATGGGCAACACCATGAACGGCACGGCGCAGTCGGCGGCTGGCATTCTGGCCATCGTGCAGAACACCGGCATCGGTGCACTGGCTCAGCAGAGCATCAACGTTCAGGCCAACCTGAACCTCGGCAAGTAAGAGGGGAAGTGGCGCCGGGAAGGGGGTTTCCGCCTTCCCGGCGCCTGGGTCTTTCAAGTCACAGAAGTCCAGGAGCCACCATGCGCACCCTCATGCGTTCCGTTGCGATCGGTGTCGTCACCATGGCGGGGTTGCACTCCGGCCTGGCGACTGCCGGTGCGGAAGACAGAGACGGCAACCCGATCTTCTTCGAACAAGTTCCCGTGCAGCGGGCCAACCCGCTGGGTATCAAGCCGGTCGAGGCCAAGGCGCTGGATGTGCGCCGCGGCGGTACCGATGTGGTCAACGAGATGATGCTCAAGGGCGTGGTCGCCAACAACAAGGCGAGCAACCTGACCACCGGCAGCAACGTCATCTCCGATGGCTCGTTCTCAAACGTCGTGGGCATGCCGCTCGTCGTACAGAACAGCGGCAATGGCGTGCTGATCCAGAACGCCACCATCATCAACCTGCAGGTCAACTGACGGCGCATGCCTGTCATGAAGCTGGTTTCCACCTTCGCCGTCCTGGTCGGGCTGTGCGCCTCGGCGCCCGCACCGGCCGACACGGTGAACCTGCCCTACGAGATGGGGGGCGCCTACTCGCTGCCCGTGACCAGCATGAAGGGCGCGCGCTTTCGCGCAATGGTGCGTCAGCAGTACGACTTCAGCTGCGGCTCTGCCGCGCTGTCCACGCTGCTGACCTACCACTATGGCTACAAGGTCACCGAAGAGCAGATCTTCGTCGAGATGTATGCAAAGGGCGATCAGGCGAAGATCCGCAACGAAGGTTTCTCGCTGTTCGACATGAAGCGCTACCTCGAAAACCACGGCTTCCAGGCCGATGGCTTCGAAGCGCCGTTGGACAAGCTTGCCGAGGCGGGCATCCCGGCCATCGTGCTGATCAACGAGAACGGCTACAACCATTTCGTCGTCATCAAGGGCCTGCGTGACGGCCGCGTGCTGGTGGGCGATCCGGCCGGCGGAACGCGCGCCCTGGCACAGCAAACGTTCGCCGGCCTGTGGACCAACGGCATCCTGTTCGTCATCAGCAATCGCCAGGATCAGGCCAAGTTCAATCTGGCAGCCGAATGGGCCGCGCTGCCCAAGGCACCCATCGCCGCCGGCATCAGCCGCGAAGGCCTGTCGGCGCTGGTGCTGCCGAAGGCCGGCCCGTCCGATTTCTGAGAAGTACTGATCGTGGCCAAGCCGACCCCCACGAAGCTGGTGCTGCTGATGTCGGCAGCCGGGCTGACCCTGTCGTGGTCGGGTCTGGCGATCGCATCGCGGGATGACTCGGCTGCGTCCGGTCTGGCCCTTGGTGAGGCGTCCGCCAGTGCGCACGACTGCCAGTCGACTCATTCGAATCAGTGGCTGTCGTGCCCGGTGGGCCACGGTGAGCTGATCCGTACCCTTGTCGCGCAGACCGACAGGCTGCCGCTGCCGTTGGCAGCGATCGGTTCGTCCGCTGAGCCCGGCCAGGCAACGCACGCAGCGGCCGTTGCCGCGCCGTCGTCGCGCAGCGCCCAGGTATCGAGCGGCGAGCGCGCACGAAACGCAATGGCGTGGGTCTTGTACGACGACGTCGATGCCATCGCCGAGCTCGGCGCTAGCGGCGCAGCCCCGGCCGCCAAGGCGGTGTCGGCCACCCGCCGCACAGTTGATGCGGCCGCCGCTGTCCGCGGGCCAGAGTCTGCGCCGCAGGCGGTTGCATCACTTTCCAACGATCCCGTCACCGAGCAAGTCGTCGTAGCGGCCGCTCCGCAGTCGCTGGAACGCGTGCTGAACAGTCTGGCGGCCGTGCTTGGCGCGGATCTGGACGCCTCGGACGCTTCGACACCCACCGCCGTGGCCAACACGGCCATCCCGGCGCAGCAGCCGGTTGCAGCCACGACCTTCGATGCCGAGCGTGCGCCAGTTGCGGTGGCGTCGACTTCGCCGGCAATGGACCCGGTCACACAGCCGGTCGCCGGGCCATCGGTCGCGACGGCGCTGCCGCCAACGGCCGGGCTGGCGCTTGCACCTGCACCGGAAGCGGACGCGGCAGCGCGCGAACACGATGTGCAGCGCGCAAGCGAAGCAAGCGACATCGTGGTTGCCGCCTCGCACACCGACAAGGTGCTGATGAGCCTGCAAAGCGTTCGCTCTGCCGACGCTGTTGCCGCCAGCGGCGAGCGCGCGGTGAAGGACAAGCCGGTCGTCGTGGGGCACAGCGACAAGGTGCTGCAGACGCTGGCGCTGTTCCAGGCCAAGCCGGCCGATCGGGCGGCGCATGCCTGCGCCAAGCCGGCAGGGCCGCACGCCATGCCGGTCGCGCTGAGCACACTGCATTCACATCAGACCGCAGCCGACGAAGCGCTTGCGCGGCTGGGGCTTGAACTCGATATCGATCTGGACCTGATCGCGTCGCAGGGCCAGCCCGTGAGCGATGGCGCTGGCCAAGCTCAATCAGCGCCGCCGGCGCCGCCGCCGCATATGGCTGCCGCGGCAGCCGAGCGCAGCGAGCCCAACGCGTTGGGTGCTGAGCTGGTCGCGCTGCGCAGCGATCAGTTGGAGGAAGTCCGGGGTGGCTTCGTTGGCGATGGCGGCCTGAAGATTTCTTTCGGTATCGAGCGCGCCGTCTACCTGAACGGCACGCTGGTCACCACGACCAGCTTGAACATCGCCGAGCTGTCGAAGATTTCCGGCGGCTCGGCGCAGGTGACAGGGAACATCGCCGGCAGCCTGGGTTTGCTGCAAAGCGGCGCTGGCAACGTGTTCGCGCCGGGTGCGGTGTCGAGCACGGCGGCCGGAACCATCATTCAGAACACGCTGGACAACCAGAAGATCAGCACCATCACGCGCATCGATGCGGTGGTCAACTCCAGCGGCATCCTGCGCTCGATGAACCTGCAGTCATCGATGAACAGCGCGATCATCAATTCGCTGCGCCGCTGACTTCAGGCAACGCGCCGCCTGACGGCGCACGCGAGTCGCTCACCAGGTACAAGCGGATGCGCCGCTCAGCGCGGCGCGTGTGGCAAGCGTGGGCCGGGCTGCGCGACGCAGCCCCCGGCCAAGCCGTCAGAACGACATCGGATAGCGCAGCGACAAGGTCACGTCGGGTGCGTCGCGCGTTACGCCCACGCCGAGCGTGAAGTTGATGTTGCTGGTTGGCGTGCGGCGGTAGGACAGCCCCACCAGCATCGTGCCGAGTTGCAGGCGCACCGCATCGGGCGGTTTCGCCCCGTTGATCTTCGACGCCTCGACCGAGTTCTGGTCGTAGCCCAGGCTGAGCGACATCTTCTCGTTCAGGCCCAGGCCAATGCCCATGTTGAAGCCGATGATTCCGCCCGGCTCCACCTTGCCGATGTTGGTGGTGCTGCCGTCTTCCATGCGCAGCGTCACGTTGTCGCGTGGAAACGAATACAGGTAGTTGACGCCGCCAAAGAGCACCACCGGATCCGCGGGGTAGAGCACCGTCAGCCCGCCTTGCAGGCCGTAGAAGCCCGATCCGGTCGGCAACTCGGTCTGGACCGGTTCGCCGCGAAAGCCCGGTATCGTGGTCGAGAACACGCCTTCGTAGGGATCCCTGCCGGTGCGGGTCTTGAAGCGCAAGCTGCCGACGAAGTAGGGAATGTCGGCGCCACCGTCATTGATCTGGTAGCGCGCGGTGACCTCGACGTCGCCAATGCCGTTGCCCGAGCCGTTGAAGACCGCAGCGTCGAAGCTGCCGCCTTGCAGATACTCGCGCCCGACGGCAGTGTCCGAGCGGTAGAGGTAGGGAATCCGGCCTTCGATCTCGAAGCGGTTGGTCACGCCATAGGCAGCCCGCAGCGCCGCGGTGTAGGTGTTGCGCCGCACGTCGCGCACGTCGATCAGGCCGATGAGGATCGCCGGAATGATGGTGTAGCCCACCAGCGAAACGCGCAGGCTCGACGAGTTGGAGTAGGCCAGCGACGGCTCGACCACGAAGTGCCCGCGCTGCGTCAGTACCCCGGGCAGTTCCAGGATGCGTGCGACGCTCAGCGGGCCGAGCGCTTCCTTCTCCGGGGCCTGCCCCACCGTGGTCGGGGTTTGCTCCTGCGCGGCGGCTTGGGCTGCCGGCTCGGCGGCTGCTTGTGCGGGCGCGCCCTGGGCCGGAGCCGCCGCGCCACCGGCGGCCTGGCCGCCGCGTTGCGTGGCCAGCATTTCGCTGGTCACCGCGCGCCGCATATCGTTCAGGCTCGCCTCTTGTTCGGCGACTGAGCGCTTCAGTGCGTCGAGCCGGCGGGTCTGCTCGTCAACCTGTTGCTTGAGCATCTGCAGCCGTGACGCGATCTCGTCCGGCGACTGCGCGCTTTGATCCTGCGCAACCGCATACGGCGTCAGCAGCAATGCGGCCGCCGACAGGCCCACCGGCGCCATCGTTCTCAGACGTCGAATCTTCATGAAACGCACTCCCCTACTGGCACGAATATGGATTGCGCGCGCGAAGCGCACGCGGCGAGTCGAGACCCTTCTGACACATGCAACCGCACCGCGCCATTCTCAACCGCCCCTTGGCTTGGAGCGTCGTTTGCGTCAATGCATGACTTCACGCTTGTCGCGCCTGGCTTGCATGCGATCAACGAATTGCGCACTGCGCTTGTTGGTTTCCTCGGCCGGCGCATGTTAGCCGTCACCGGACCCCGAACTCATGGGATTGCGCTCACTCCGACGATGGATCCGGCCCCCCGATTCGGGGGGGTAGCGGCCGGCGCGAGCTAGAAATGTCACGACGCATCAGTTAGCGTGTGGATGCGTGGCCGACCTGGCGCCGCAACAATAACGCACAAGACACTGCCTTCAGGCTCGCACCCGGCGAGACCAGGGCAGCGGAGGTATCGATGTCCGCTCGCAAAGTCCTGTTCATCCGCCCCAACAGCCATGATGCCGCCGTGTGCGACCAGCTCGCCACCGCCAACTGGGACATCCACATCGCGCTGAGCCTGAGTGCAGCGGCGCGCCTGCTGGCGGAGCAGCATTTTCTTGTCGGCTTTGTCACTCTGTCCAATGCCGATGCCCAGGCTTGCGCGGAGCTCGACGCCTTCATCCAGGCGCATCCACGCATCGAGTGGGTGGGCGGCTTCGATGCCGCGTCGCTGCAGTTGCGGGAGTGCAAAGACCTCATCTTCGGGCGCATGTTCGACCACGTCACCACGCCCGTCGATGCGCCGCGGCTGGCCGCCACGCTCGGCCACGCCTATGGACACGCCACGTTGCGGCCCAGCCCAGTCAGCGTCGAGCCCGGCGCGCGCGGCCGCACGATCGTCGGCCAGGCGCCTGCGGTCTTGCGGCTGCTGCGCCAGGTGCAGCGCGTGGCCAAGGTCGACGCACCGGCGCTGATCATCGGCGAGAGCGGCACCGGCAAGGAGCTCGTGGCGCAGGCCATCCACAGCGCCTCGTCGCGCGCCGAGGCGCCTTTCGTGGTCGTCAACTGCGGCGCCATTCCGGCATCGTTGATCCAGTCCGAGCTGTTTGGTCACGAGAAGGGCTCGTTCACCGGTGCCGACCGCCAGCGCCGCGGCCTGATCGAGAGCGCGAACCACGGCACGCTGTTCCTCGACGAGATCGGCGACTTGCCGCTGGACATGCAGACCAATCTGCTGCGCTTCCTGCAGGAAGGCACCATCGACCGCGTCGGCGGCACGCGCTCGATCGCAGTCGACGTGCGTGTGATCGCCGCCACCCACGTCAACCTCGAGGCCGCCGTGGACTCGGGCGCCTTCCGCAAGGACCTGTACTACCGGCTGAACGTGCTGCCGCTGTCGATGCCGCCGCTGCGTGAGCGCGGCGAGGACATCGCACTGCTCGCCCAGCATTTCTTCGACAAGTTCGCCGGCGAGCGCAGCAACCGTCTCAAGGGCTTCAGCCGCCGTGCAACGCAGGTGATGGCCGCGCACGACTGGCCTGGCAACGTGCGCGAGCTGGTCAACCGCATTCGCCGCGCGATGGTGCTGGCTGAAGGCAAGCTGATCGATCCGGCCGACCTGGGCCTGGAGCAGGCGACGGACAACGCGATCCGCATGCCGCTGGATGAGGCGCGGCTGAATGCCGAACGGCATGCCATTGCCGAGTCTTTGCAGTTCGCCGGCAAGAACGTCAGCCACGCGGCCAAGCAGCTGCGTATCTCGCGGATGACGCTGTACCGGCTGATGGCCAAGCACCGCATCACGGCCTGAGGATCAGCGCTGCGCCGCGCCGCGCTGCGCCCTTGCCATGGCGCAGCCCGCAGCCGATGCAGCGGAATGCTTCACAGACTCTCAGGGCCGCCCAGGCACGTCGAAGGCGAACACCACCGACAGATCGGCTACCGCGCTGCTCAGTTCGCCGTTTGGCGCCTTGATCCAGCCGGCGCCCAGGCGCACCGAGGTCGCCGGCGTCAGCTCCCAACCGGCGAAGACCATCGGCTTGACCACCGCGCCGCTGCCGGTGTCCACGCCGCCACCGCCGGCCGCGCCGGCCAGAAGCTCGGCGCCGGCCAGCAGCCCCTCACCGCTGTGCCACAGCCCGCCGATGCCGAACAGCCCGACCGAGAACGCACCGGCGCCGCCTTGGTAGGCGCTTTGCACCTGGCCGCTGAGGTACAGCGCGGGGCCGACGAAGCGCGTGTACTTGAAGCTCACGCTGTGCAGGTCGCGCGCGCTGCCGTCCTTGCGCGCGGCGTCGACGAACAGTTCGGCGCCGGCCGACCACTCCTGGCGCACCGGCGGCGCCGGCACATCGGGAAGCGGCTGCAGCGCCCAGCGCAACGCCAGCGAGCCGAAAGGCGCGTCGAAGTCACCCTGCGGCGCGCTGGCCCAGCCGGCCTCCAAGCCTAGGCGCAGGTCGCGTGACAGCGGCAGGCTCAGGTCCAGCGCCACCTTGGTCAGCAGCCCGCCGCCGGTAGGCATGTCGCCGCCGCCGCCCATGCCCAGCGCGGCGCGCCCGCCCAGGCGCACGCCACCATCGCCGAGCGCGACCTCGCCGCCCAACGTCGCCAGGATCTCGGCGTAACCGTCGACGCCGCCACTGGCCGCGCCGTTGGCCTCCAGGCCGACGTACAGCGCCGAGCGCAGTTGGGTCTCGGCGCGCGCACCGACATAGCCGATATGCGAGGGCAACGGGTTGCCGCTGGCACCCAGGCTGTGGCCGCGCGGCGCATAGGCGCCGGCGACGGCCAGGATGCGATCGAAACCGATGCCGCCGTGCGGGCTGCCTTGCGGCGCGACGCCGCGCCACCCCGCGGGCAAGTAGCCGAAACTCATCGGCAGGTCGAGCACCACGCCGAGCTGGTCGCTGTCGATATCACCGTTGGGAAAGTACACCTTGGCCCAAGACACGCCGGCGCGCAGCAGGCCGAAGTCCCACAGCAGATCGATGTGCGGGCGCAGCATCAGGCCGCCGCCCACCGGGGCGGCGGCACCGCCGCCACCGCCGACGTAGACCCCGGCGAGCAGGTTCAGTGGGCCGTGAATGCGCGTGCACAGTGCCGCTTCGGCGCCGATGGTGAAGAAGCCGCCACGCTGGCCGCTGGCCGCACCGTAGACCGCCGGCCCCAGGCACAGGCCTTCGGCCGGCTGCACCAGGTAGCTCAGGCCGGCCAGCCCCATCTGCTCGCCGCGCGGCAGCGTGATCGTCTCGTAGCCCAGGCGCGCGAAGGCCGGCACGACGCGAGCGCCGTGGTCCTGCGGCGCCTGGGCCGACGCCAGGCTGGATGCGAAGACCAACGCCGCGGCAAGTGCGCGGCGCCGTGCCAGGCCATGCCATCGTCGGGCCGTCATCGCCCGAGTCTCAGGGTGCCGAGCCGAGCCGAGCCGGGCCCGCGCCGACGTCGGCCGCTCGAACGCGTCCCGCGCCGCCCCACCTGACGCGGGTGGACCTCACCGAGCGATCTCGCGAGCAGGCGGCACCCGTGCACCGGCGGCGGTTGTGCCATGCAGCGGCAAGGCGGCCCCTGCGCGAATCGTGCGCCGACGCAGGCGGTGAATCAGTACACGCCCTGCGCCAGCATTGCGTCGGCCACCTTGACGAAGCCGGCGATGTTGGCGCCGTCGACGTAGTTGATGCTGCCGTCGTCGCGCTTGCCGTGCTTGACGCAGTTCTCGTGGATGTCCTGCATGATCGCGCGCAGCCGCTCGTCGACCTCGCCCGCCGACCAGCTCATGCGCTCGGCGTTTTGCGACATCTCCAGCCCCGACGTGGCCACGCCGCCGGCGTTGCTGGCCTTGCCCGGCGCGTACAGCACGCCGGCGTGCTGGAACACGTCGATCGCGCCCAGCGTGCTGGGCATGTTGGCACCCTCGGCGATGCAGCGCACGCCGTTGGCCACCAGCGTGCGCGCGTCGTTGTCGTCGAGCTCGTTCTCGGTGGCGCAGGGCAGCGCGATATCGGTCGGCACGTGCCAGGGGCGCTTGCCAGCCTCGTAGTGCAGGCCAAAGCGCTCGGCGAACTCCGACAGCCGGCCGCGCTGCACGTTCTTCAGCTCCATCAGCGCTTGCAGCTTCTCGGTGTCGAAGCCGTCGCGGTCGATCACGGTGCCGCCCGAATCGGAGATGGTGATCACGCGCGCGCCGAGTTCCATCGCCTTGTCGACCGCGTACTGCGCGACGTTGCCCGAGCCCGAGATCGACACCCGCCGGCCGTCGAAGGACTGGCGCGTGCGGCGCAGCATCTCGTGCGCGAAGTACACGGTGCCGTAGCCGGTGGCCTCCGGGCGCATCAGGCTGCCGCCGAAGGCGATGCCCTTGCCGGTGAAGACCGCGCCGGTGTTGTTGGACAGCTTTTTCATCATGCCGGCCATGAAGCCGACCTCGCGCGCGCCCACGCCGATGTCGCCGGCCGGCACGTCGGTGTCGGGGCCGAGGTGGCGGTACAACTCGACCATCAGCGCCTGGCAAAAGCGCATCACCTCGCCGTCGCTCTTGCCCTTGGGGTCGAAGTCCGAGCCACCCTTGCCGCCGCCCATCGGCAGCGTGGTCAGCGAGTTCTTCAGCGTCTGTTCGAAGGCCAGGAACTTCAGCACCGACAGCGTCACCGACGGATGGAAGCGCATGCCGCCCTTGAACGGCCCGATCGCCGAGCTGTGCTGCACCCGAAACGCGCGGTTCATGCAGGTTTGGCCGCTGTCGTCGAGCCAGGCCACGCGGAACTGGATCACCCGCTCGGGTTCGCACAGCCGCTCGAGCAGTGCGTAGTCGGCGTACTGCGGGTTGTCCTGGATGAACGGCCACAGGCTGCCGACCACCTCGCGCACGGCTTGCAAAAACTCGGGTTGGTGCGGATCGCGGCGCGCGACCGAGTCGAGAAAGGCTTCGGGGCTGTCGAACTTCAAGAGAATCTCCAAACGGGCGCGGCCCAGGCGTCATGCCCGCGGGCCTGGCATCGGCCAAGCGCACCCGGCCACGGATTCTAGGGGGCGCGCGCCGCCGCCTCGGGCGGCTCCCGCGGATGGTTTGCTACGCCGCCGCGATGGTCGCGCTGCCGTGGCTGAGCACCACCACGTCGCGCTCGACCACGCGGGTGTCGAACTGCACCTGCTCGCCGCGCTGCCACATGCGCACCCGCAGCGTCTCGCCCGGGTAGACGGGCGCCGAGAAGCGGCAGCCGATCTCCTTCAAGCGTGCCGGGTTCCAACCGGCCAGCGTCTTCAGCAGCGCGACACCGCTGACGCCGAAGCTGCACAGGCCGTGCAGGATCGGCCGATCGAAGCCTGCCGCGCGCGCCACCGCCGGGTCGGCGTGCACCGGGTTGGTGTCGCCGCTCAGGCGGTAGATCAGCGCGGCCTCCGGCCGCGTCTTCAGCTCGCACACCCGGTCGGGCGGGCCGTCGGGCGTGGGTTGGCGCGGCGGCGGCGGCGGGTCCGACGCCTGACCGCCAGCGGCAAAGCCGCCGTCGCCACGCAGGAACGACACGCTGCTGGACACCGCCAGCCGCCGGCCGCTGGCGGCGTCGACGATGTCGCGCTCGCTGAACATCAGCGCGCCCTTGGCGGCGCCCTTGTCGACGAGGGCGGTCACGCGGGTGTGGCCGACCACCGTGCCGGCGGCGGGCAGCGGCGCGAGCAGGCGCAAGCTCTGCTCGCCGTGCAGCAAGCGCACCCAGTCGATGCCGCTGGCCGGATCCTTGGCCCAGAAGCCGGGGTAGCCCAGCACCACCGCCATCGTCGGCAGCGCCTGCAGGCCGTCTTCGTAGACGAAGCGCAGCGCGTCGCGGTCCAGCGGATCCTGCCCCAGCCCCAGCCCCAGCGCGTAGAGCATGGTGTCGCGCTCGGTGTAGGTCTGTTCGACCGGCGGGAACGGCCAGTGCTTCAGCCTGGCAACGTCGATCGCCATCGCACACCCCCCCCTTGCTACAGCGCCAGATCGTCGGGCACCGGCACGTCCATCGCCAGCAGCACCTGGGCAAAACACTTGGCCAGGTTGTCGGTGCGCAGCGAGGCCATGCCCCCGCCGCCCAGCACGTCGTGCAGCACGAAGTTCATCGCGTTCGCCCCCGGCAGATCGAAGCGCTCGACCCGGCTGGGCGCGTTGTGCTTGAAGTGCTCGGCCACGCGCTCGGGCGTCAGCCAGGCCGACAGCAGCGGCAAAAACTCGGGCTTGCGCGCGATGACGCCGATGTTGGCCTTGTCGCCCTTGTCGCCCGAACGGCCGTGGGCGAGGCGGATCAGCGGCACGCGGTGCGTGCCACCGCCACCGGCGCCGGCCGCGAAGTGCCGCGCCGGGCCGAGCGTGGTGGTGTCGAAGCCGCCTGCGGTGGGCAGCTCGACTGCCGCGTCTTCGTCGCCGACCCGCATCACCGCGGCCACCTCGGCCTTGGGGATCAGGAACGAGAACAGCCGGATCACCGGCGCGGGCGTGGGCCGCCCGCCGACCAGCCCGGTGGTACCCGGCGCCATCGAGGTGCCGGCGGCGGCGAATTCGCGCGCGAACAGTTCGGCCGCAGGCTTCGACGGCGTCTTGATCGCCAGCTTCAGCACCACCTCGCGCGAGGTCGGCTGCGCATGCGCGCCGAACATGTGCTCGGCGCCGATGACTTCGATGCGCGTCTCGCTGAACGGCGGCAGGCCGGCTTCAGCCAGCATGCGCGCCATGCGCTGCAACAGCGCCTCGCCGGTGCGCCGCGCCTTCGCCGCCGCCTGCTCGCCGGCGATGGTGAGGAAGGCCATGTTGCGAAGGCCGTCCAGGTAGGTGGCGCTGACCTTGTAGCTGTCGGTGGGCGCGCGGCCCTTGGCACCGCTGACGCGCACGCGGTCCTTGCCGGCTTGCTCGAAGCGCACCGCGGTGAAGTCGCAGGTCACGTCGGGCATCAGGTAGGCGCGCGGGTCGGCGATCTCGTACAGCATCTGCTCGGCCACGGTGGCGGTGCTGACCAGCCCACCCGAGCCTTCGACCTTGGTGATGACGAAGCTACCGTCGGCTTCGGCTTCGACGATCGGAAAGCCGATGCGGTCCCAGTCGGGCACGGTTTCCCAGTCGGTGAACAGCCCGCCGGTGCACTGCGCGCCGCACTCCACCAGGTGGCCGGCCAGCGTGCCTTGCGCCAGCTTGTCGTACTCGTGCGCCTGCCAGCCGAACTCGTGCACCAGCACGCCCAGCGTCACCGCGGAGTCGACGCAGCGCCCGGTGATCACCACGTCGCAGCCGGCATCGAGCGTACGCGCGATCGGCAGCGCGCCGAGATAGGCGTTGATGCTGGCGCAGCGCTGCGGGAACGGCGCGCCGCTGAACATCTCGGTGATGCCGCGGCCGCGCAGCTCGTCGGCGCGCGCGCTCAGGTCGTCGCCGAGCACGACGCCGATCCTCAGCGCCAGCCCCAACCCGGCCGCCACCTTGGCCAGCGCGTCGCGGCAGGCGATCGGGTTCACGCCACCGGCATTGGCCACCACCTTGATGCCCTTGCGTTGAAGCTCGGGCAGCAGCGCCTTCATCGTGATATGGACGAAGTCGGTGGCGTAGCCGGCCGCGGCGTCCTTGGCCTTTTGCGCCGCCAGGATCGACATCGTGACTTCGGCCAGGTAGTCGAACACCAGGTAGTTCACCTCGCCGCCGCGCACCAGCGCCGGTGCCGCCGACGCGGTGTCGCCCCAGAAGCCCGACGCGCTGCCGATGTGGATGGTCTTGTGGTTCATCGCTGCTCCTGCACTTGCCGGGCACGTGCCGCCGGCCGCGCACGCCCTTCGAGCCGGGCGACGCGCGCTTCGAGCTGCTGCCACGGCGCTGCCTTGGCCGCAGGTGCTGCGGCCCAGCCCGCCAGCAGCATCGCCACCATCGCGCGCGCCACCGCCGCCGGGTCGGTGCGCCGGCCGCGGCCGACCGTGCCGCGCACCCAGTGCTCGACGCCGCCGAACAGGAAGTCGCGCGCCATCTGCGGATCGAGATCCGCGCGCAACTCGCCGCGCGTCATGCCGTCGGCCAGCGTGCGGCTCAGGAATTGCGCGTAGCGCCGGTTCAGCTGGTGCAGCTTCGAGCCGAAATAGGCCTCGCCGCCATGCGCCTCGCGATCGAGCAGCTTCAACCACGAGGCGTCGTCCACCGTGATCTGCAGGTGCCGCGCCACCAGGAAGCGCAGCCGGTCGGCGGTGCCCTCGATCAGCGCGAAGCGCGGCTCGATGTCGGCGATCAAGGCGTCGTAGAACGCGGCCAGCACCGCATCGAACAGTTCGCGCTTGCTGCCGAAGTAGCCGTAGATCGTGCCGACCACGCAGCCGGCGCGCGCGGCGATCTGCGCGATCGATGCCTGCTCGTAGGGCTGCGCCAGAAAGACCTCGCGCGCCGCCGCCAGGATCTCGGCGCGGCGCGCCGATTTGCGGCGCTTGGGAAGGGCGGTCATGTCCAACTATTGAAATCGCGTTCATTATTGGATTGGCTGCCGAACAGCGTCAATCGCCATCCCTGCGCATTCGGTGTTTGCCAGCAAGTCGGCGGACTGCAGCCGGCGCCAGCTTGACGGCTGGCGCGCGTGGCGGCAAGATTTTGCAACCACGTTCATTAAGGTCGCCGTGCCTGCACTCGAATCCCGCATCCGCCCCGACGGCGAGAGCTTCCAGGCGCAGCGCGAGGGCATGCTGCAGTTGGTCGAGCGGCTGCGCGAGCTCGAAGCGCGTGCTGCCGCGGCGTCGGCCAGGTCCAAGCCATTGTTCGACAAGCGCGGCCAGCTGCTGCCGCGCGAGCGCCTGGCGCGGCTGCTCGACCCCGGTGCGCCGTGGCTGGAGCTGTCGTCGATGGCCGGCTGGCTGGTCGACCACGAAGATCCGCACAAGAGCATTCCGGGCGGCGGCGTCATCAGCGGCATCGGCAGCATCAGTGGCACGCGCTGCGTGATCACCGTCAACGACGCCGGCATCAACGCCGGCGCGATCCAGCGCATGGGCGGCGACAAGCTGCTGCGCGCGCAGGACATCGCGCTGCACAACAAGCTGCCCTTCGTGCAGCTGATCGAATCGGCCGGCGCCAACCTGCTGCAGTACAAGGTCGAAGGCTTCATCAACGGCGGCAAGCTGTTCTACAACCTGGCAAGGCTGTCGGCCGCCGGCATCCCGGTGGTCGGCGTGGTGCACGGCTCGTCGACCGCCGGTGGCGCGTACCTGCCGGGGCTGTCGGACCACGTGATCATGGTGCGCGGCCGCGCCAAGGCCTTCCTCGCCGGCCCGCCGCTGCTGAAGGCGGCCACCGGCGAGATCGCCACCGACGAGGAGCTGGGCGGCGCGGTGATGCACACCGCCGTGTCGGGGCTGGGCGAGTACCTGGCCGAGGACGACGCCGATGCGCTGCGCATCGCGCGCGAACTGATGCTTCGGCTGCAGTGGGGCCCGTCGGGCCCGGCCAGCCGCATCGATGCCGACCCGGCGCTGGAGCCGCGCTACCCGACGGAGCAACTGGCCGGCGCGATGCCGCTGGATTACCGCCAGCCGGTGGACATGCGCGAGATCATCGCGCGCATCGTCGACCGCTCGGAGTTCACCGAGGCAGGCGCCGACTACGGATCGGCCACGCTGGTCGGCCACGCCGCGCTGTACGGTCAGCCGATCGGCATCATCACCAACAACGGTCCCATCGACCCGGCCGGCGCGACCAAGGCCACGCACTTCATCCACGGCTGCTGCCAGGCCGGCATTGCGCTGCTGTACCTGCAGAACACCACCGGCTACATCGTCGGCCGGATCAGCGAGCAGCAGGGCATGATCAAACACGGCTCGAAGATGATCCAGGCGGTGAGCAACGCCACGGTGCCGAGCATCACGCTAATGTGCGGCGCCAGCTTCGGCGCCGGCAACTACGGCATGTGCGGGCGCTCGTACGGCCCGCGCTTCGTCTTCAGCTGGCCCAACGCGCGCACCGCGGTGATGGGTGGCGAGCAGGCGGCGCTGACCATGCGCATCGTCGCCGAGGGCGGCGCCAAGCGCAAGGGCGAGGCGGTGGACGAGGCGCAGTTGCGCGCGCTGGAGAAGAAGATCATCCACAACTTCGACAGCCAGTCCGACGCCTTCTACACCAGCGGCCGCCTGCTCGACGACGGCGTGATCGACCCGCGCGACACGCGCCGCGTGCTCGGCCTGGCCTTCGACATCTGCCGCCAGGCCGATGCGCGCGTGCTGCGGCCGATGCAGTTCGGCGTGGCGCGGCCTTGAATACGAACAGCCTTCACCGCAGAGGAACGGAGTTGCGCAGAGTTGCACAGAGGCCTTCTGAGAAGCTTCTGCTCCTCTGCGGAACTCTGCGCAACTCCGTTCCTCTGCGGTGAATGACTTCAAGGAATCGCTGATGCAACCGACGATCTACACCGAAGACCACATCGCACTGCAGGACTCGCTGAAGAAGTTCTGCGAGGCCGAGATCAACCCGCACATCGCCGAATGGGAACGGGCCGAGATCTTTCCGGCCAAGGAGCTGTTCCGCAAGATGGGCCGCTTGGGCTTCCTCGGCGTGAACAAGCCGGTCGAATATGGCGGCCAGGGGTTGGACTACAGCTACGCCGCGGCCTTTGCCGAGGGCCTGAGTGCGATCCAGTGCGGCGGCGTGCCGATGGCCATCGGCGTGCAGACCGACATGGCGACACCGGCGCTGGCGCGCTTCGGCTCCGACGAGGTCAAGCGCGAGTTCCTCGCGCCGTCGATCAGCGGCGACTACGTCGCGTGCCTGGGCGTGTCGGAGGTCGGCGCCGGCTCGGACGTGGCGTCGATCAAGACCCACGCGCGCAAGGACGGCGGCGACTACGTCATCAACGGCGGCAAGATGTGGACCACCAGCGGCACGCAGGCCGACTGGTGCTGCGTGCTTGCCAACACTTCGGAAGGCGGCTCGGCGCACCGCAACAAGACGCTGATCTGCGTGCCGATGAAGACCAAAGGTGTGGAGGTCGCGCGCAAGCTGAAGAAGGCGGGCATGCACTCGTCGGACACCGCGCAGCTGCATTTCGACAACGTGCGCGTGCCGCAGCGCTATCGCATCGGCGAAGAAGGCATGGGCTTCACCTACCAGATGCAGCAGTTCCAGGAAGAGCGGCTGTGGGCCGCGGCCGGCTGGCGCAAGAACCATCAGCTCATCCAGGAGACGATCGACTACCTGCGCGAGCGCCAGGCTTTCGGCAAGCCGCTGCTGGAAAACCAATTCATCTACTTCAAGCTCGCCGAGCTGGCCACCGAGGTCGAGGCGATGGGCGCGCTGTTCCACAAGGCGGTGGCGCTGTACGTCGCCGGCAACGACGTGACGCAGCTGGCGTCGATGTGCAAGCTGAAATGCGCGCGGCTGGCGCGCGAAGTCGCCGACTGGTGCGTGCAGTTCTGGGGCGGCATGGGCTACATCGAAGAAACCCGCGTCAACCGCGCCTGGCGCGACAGCCGCCTGGGCTCGATCGGCGGTGGCGCCGACGAGGTGATGATGGGCATCATCGCCAAGACGATGGGCATCATGCCGCGGCAGGGCTGATCAGTAGTGGAAGCGCAACTGCGCGATCAGTAGCGCGTCGCCCTCGACCCGGTAGACCATGCGGTGCTCGTCGCTGATCCTGCGTGACCAGAAGCCCGCCAACGCGTGCTTCAGCGGCTCCGGCTTGCCGATACCGGCGAAGGGTTCGCGGCGCGTCTCGTCGATCAGCTTGTTGATGCGCTCGACCATGCGTCGGTCCTGCTTCTGCCAATAAAGGTAGTCCTCCCATGCGGCATCGGCAAAGACCAGCTTCACCGCAGCAGCTCACGCTCTCGGCCCTCGCCGCCGGCCAGCTGCGCGATCGCGCTCAGCAGGCGGCGCGCGTTGGCCGGGCTGCGCAGCAGGTAGGCGGTTTCTTCCAGCGCGCGATAGTCCTCGAGCGACAACATCACCACCGAGGCCTCGCCGTTGCGCGTGATGATCAGCGGCTCGTGGTCGGAGCACACCCGGTCCATCGTGCTGGCCAGGTTGGCGCGGGCGGCGGAATAGCTGATCGCATCCATCGGAGGGGCTCCAAGTTGTACGCAATATTGTACGGACAAACCATGGACGACGGTGATGTCTGACACCTTGCTCGTGGTGAACCGGGGCGACAACGGCCGCGTCGCGGCCGTTGCGGCGAAGCCAAACTGCTTGGCGCGCGCAGCGCGCACAGGCGATCTCCGCGCGAGTCACCATGTTTGACACCGTTCTGATCGCAAATCGCGCGGAGATCGCCTGCCGCGTCATCCGCAGCGCGCGCGCGATGGGCCTGCGCACGGTCGCGGTGTATTCCGACGCCGACCGCGACGCACTGCACGTACGGCTGGCCGATACCGCCTTGCGCATCGGCGAGGCCCCGGCACGCGACAGCTACCTGAACATCCCGCGCGTGATCGACGCCTGCAAGCGCTCCGGTGCCGGCGCGGTGCACCCGGGCTACGGCTTCCTGTCGGAGAACGCCGACTTCGCGCGTGCCTGCCGCGATGCGGGCATCGTCTTCGTCGGCCCGCCGCCCGAGGCCATCGACGCGCTGGGCCACAAGGCCGCGGCCAAGCAGCGGGCCGAAAGCATCGGCGTGCCCTGCCTGCCCGGATATGCCGGCGCGGCGCAGGACAACGCATCGCTGCTGCGCGAAGCGCATCGCGTGGGCGCGCCGCTGATGATCAAGGCCAGCTCCGGCGGCGGCGGCCGCGGCATGCGCCGCTGCGACGACGTGGACGATATGGCCGCGCTGCAGCAGCTGATCGAATCGGCGCGCGCTGAAGCCGTGGCCTCGTTCGGCAACGGCGACCTGTTGCTCGAGCGCCTGGTCGAACAAGCGCGCCACGTCGAGGTGCAAGTCTTCGGCGACGCGCACGGCGGCGCGGTGCACCTGGGCGAGCGCGACTGCTCGACGCAGCGGCGCAACCAGAAGATCCTCGAAGAAGCGCCGGCGCCCGGCGTCTCGGCCGAGTTGCGCTCGGCGCTGGGCGAAGCGGCGGTGAAGCTGGTGCGCGAGGTCGGCTACGTCGGTGCCGGCACGGTGGAGTTCCTGCTCACGCCCGACGGCACGTTCCACTTCCTGGAGATGAACACCCGGCTGCAGGTCGAGCACCCGGTGACCGAAGCCATCACCGGCCTGGACCTGGTCGAGTGGCAGCTGCGCATCGCACGTGGCGAGCCGATCCCTAGGCCGCAGTCGGACATCCGCTGGAGCGGCCACGCGATCGAGGCGCGGCTGTGCGCCGAGGACGCATTCAACGGCTTCGCGCCGCAGGCCGGGCGCATCCAGCACTGGAGCGTTCCGGCGGGCGAGGGCATCCGCATCGACCACGGCATGGTGGCGCAGCCGCAGATCCCGCCGCACTACGACTCGATGGTGGCCAAGGTCATCGCCTTCGGTGCCGACCGCGAGCAGGCGCGCGGCCGGCTGCAACGCGCACTGGCCGGCAGCAGCGTGCTCGGGCTGACCACCAACCGCGCCTACCTGCTGCAGGCGCTGGCGGCGCCGGCCTTCGCCGCGCCCGCGCTGTCCACGCGTTGGCTGGCCGAGTCCAGCGCCGGCTGGCGCGACCGCGTTGCCGACGAGCGCTGGGCGGCGCTGGCGGCTGCCGTGCGGCTCCACCGGCTGGCGCAGCGCTTCGGGCCGCTGGCGTTGTGGAGCTCGGCCGGCGTGCGTGAGACGCCGCTCGAGCTGGCCGTCGGCGAGCGTGTGTTCGCGTTGCGGCTGGCCTACCGCCACGGCGCGCCGATCGAGGTCAGCGCCGGTGAGGCGCGCCATGCGATCGAAGTTCAGCACGACGACGGCCATGAGGTCGAACTGATCGTCGATGGCGCGCACCTGCGCGTGCGGGCCTGGATGCAAGGCGATGCCGGCTGGCTCGACGCCGACGGCATCAGCGCCGCCTGGGCCGACGTCAGCCAGTTGGCGCCCGATGTCGACGACGAAGCCAGTCACGGCATCATCACCAGCCGCATGCACGGCGCACTGGTGCGGCTGAACGTGGAACTCGGCCAGCGCGTGCGCAAGGGCGATTTCGTGCTGGCGATCGAGGCGATGAAGATGGAGCACCGCATCGACGCGCCGATCGATGGCACCGTGGCCGAGATCGGTGCTGCCGCCGGCACGCAGGTGGCACCGGGGCGGCTGCTGCTGCGCATCGAAGCCGACGCCGCCTGAACCTCCTTGAAGTCTCGAAGCGAGCTAGCCATGTCCGAACCCGCCGTGCTCTATACCGCCGACGACGGCGTCGCCACGCTGACGATGAACCGGCCGCAGGTGCTCAATGCGCTGAACGGCGAAATGCTCGACGGCCTGCGCGACGGCCTGGCGCGGGCCAAGGCCGACGCCGCGGTGCGCGCGGTGCTGCTTACCGGTGCTGGGCGCGGCTTTTGCGCTGGCGCCGATCTGGCCGCCGCCGCGGCGCACACCGGGCCCTTCGACGTCGAGCAGTCGCTGCGCGAGCGCTACCACCCGATCGTGCTGGCGCTGCGGCGTTGCCCCAAGCCGGTCGTCGCCGCGGTCAACGGCTCGGCCGCCGGCGCCGGCATGAGCCTGGCGCTGGCCTGCGACATCGTGCTCGCGGGCGAGTCGGCCAGTTTTTTGCAGGCCTTCACGCGCATCGGCCTGGTGCCCGATTGCGGCAGCACCTGGTTGCTGCCGCGCCTCGTCGGCGAGGTGCGCGCGCGCGCCATGGTCATGCTGGCCGACAAGATCGGCGCGCGCGACGCGCTGCAGCTCGGCCTGGTGTGGCAGGTGTTTGCCGACGAGCGGCTGCTGCCCGAGGCGCGGGCTTGCGCGCAGCGGCTGGCGCAAATGCCCACGCGGGCCTACGATCTGATCAAGCAGGCGCTGGAGCAAAGCGCTGGCAACGGGCTGGCCACACAGCTCGAGGTCGAGGCCCGGCTGCAGGCACAGGCCATGGCCACCGCCGACCACAAGGAAGGCGTGGCCGCGTTCCTGGCCAAGCGGCCGGCCGTGTTCAAAGGAAACTGAGCATGTCCGACGAACTGAAGATCGACAAACGCGGCCACGTGATGTGGCTGACCATCGACCGCCCGGCGCAGCGCAACGCGATGAACAGCGCGGTGATCGCCGGCATCCGCGCCGGGCTCGAGCAAGCGCACGCCGATGCCGAGGTGCGCGCGGTCGTTCTCACCGGTGCCGGCGACAAGGCCTTTTGCGCCGGGGCTGACCTGGCCAAGGGTTCGGGGTCGTTCCAGTTCGACCCGTCCAAGCCGCACGCCGAACTGGCTGACCTGTTGCGTTACGCGCAGACCACGACGCTGCCGCTGATCGCGCGCGTCAACGGCCACTGCCTGGCCGGCGGCATGGGCTTCATGGGCATGTGCGACCTGGCGGTGGCGGCCGAGCACGCCAGCTTCGGCCTGCCCGAGGTGAAGATCGGCCTGTTCCCGGCGCAGGTGCTGGCGGTGCTGCAGCACATCTGCACGCCGCGCCACATCGCCGAGCTGTGCCTGACCGGCGAGCCGATCGACGCGCGCCGCGCGGCCGAGATCGGGCTGGTCAACTACGTCGCGCCGGCCGGCGAACTCGACGCCAAGACCGACTGGCTGGTGCAGCGCGTGGTGGGCAAGTCGCCCACCGCCGTCCGCCGCGGCAAGGCGATGATGCGCGCCGCCTTCGACATGAGCTTCGAGCAGTCGATCAGCTTCCTCGAGTCGCAGATCATGACGCTGGCACTGACCGAGGATGCGAAAGAAGGGCGGGCTTCCTTCGTCGAGAAGCGCGCGCCGAACTGGACCGGGCGCTGAGTTGCGCCAGGTCAGCCGCCGCTGCGGTCGTCTGACGATAATCGTCAGCTTGGCGAGCGTTCGGGGGCGGCTTGGACAGCATCGAATACGGCGGCGTGCGCATTGCGCTGTGCATCGGCAACGACGGCATCGGTGCCGCGCGCTTCAACGGCCTGCTGCTGCCCGGCAACGTCTTGACGGTGAGCGCGATCACGCTGGGCCTGGGCTCGAGTTGCGGCGCGAAGGGGCTGCTCTACCGCAACGACCGCGCGGCCGTGTGCTGCGACCCGCAATCGATGGCCGCCAGCTACGCGTCGTACACGCCGCGCCAGCGCGTGCTGCCGGTGGCCTTTGTCGTCAACGCCGCGCAGGTGGCGTTGTACGAGCGAGTGGTGCAGCGCGCCACCGCCGCTGGGATGCTGCGCCGGATGTTCTACTGCGAGCACGAGGCGCACGACTGGTTGAGGCACACGGTGCGGCTGCTCGACGAGAACGCAGCCTGGTGGGCCACGCGCGGCTGAGTGCCCGGCGCTGAGCCCCCGCGCGACGAGGAGCACGCGATGCCGCAGCACCTGATCGAAAGCTTCGACGGCGGCATCGCCACGCTGACGCTGAACCGCCCCGAGGCGCGCAACGCGCTGACGCGCGACATGCTGCTGGCGCTGGCCGAGGCGCTGCCGCGGCTGGCGCTGGACCCTGCGGTGCGGCTGGTGGTGCTCAGCGGTGCCGGCAACGCCTTTTGCGCCGGCGGCGACGTCAAGGGCTTTGCCAAGAACGCGGCCGGCGCGCCGCCCGCGATGTCGTTCGACACCCGCGTCACCGACCTGCGCGCACGCATGGAAGCGGTGCGCTGGCTGCACGAGATGCCCAAGCCGACGCTGGCGGTGATCCCCGGTGCGGCAGCCGGCGCCGGGTTGTCGCTGGCGCTGGCCTGCGACCTGCGCATCGCCGCCGACGACGCCAAGCTGACCACCGCGTTCGCCAAGGTGGGCCTGGCCGGCGACTATGGCGGAAGCTACTTCCTGAACCACCTGGTCGGCGCGGCCAAGGCGCGCGAGCTGTACTTCACGGCCGAGGTGCTCAGCGGTGCCGAGGCCCAGCGCATCGGCCTGGTCAACCGCGCGGTGCCGGCGGCGCTGCTGCCCGAGGCCGCGCGCACCTGGGCGGCCGCGCTGGCCGCGCTGCCCACGGTGGCGCTGGGCTACATGAAGCGCAACCTGAACACTGCGCTGCACGGCTCGCTGGCCGACGTGCTCGATGCCGAGGCGGTGCACATGGTGCGCACCTTCGACACCGAAGACCACAAGGCCGCGGCGCTGGCTTTCGTCGACAAACGCGTGCCGCAGTTCAAGGGCCGGTAGCGGGGCAATCCACCGAAGTTAAGGTGTGTCGGCTAGAATTGGCATCGTAAGTTGTTGATTCGTTTGGTGTTTTCACTCTTGACAAGGTCGCTCTCGATGTCGGCGTAAATACTGTACAGACATCCAGCATC
>WBZL01000614.1_pt1 | contig 39898 bp, 34 predicted proteins | sample 5204291 | NCBI WGS metagenome assembly WBZL01 (sample SAMN12344345, study PRJNA552823) | activated sludge metagenome | biome: Activated sludge suspended growth; feature: Nitrification reactor; material: Wastewater; isolation source: activated sludge from nitrification reactor of wastewater... | reverse complement strand
CTTCCACGAGCTCGGCTTCGACGGCAGCTTCGCGATGATGCGCGCGGTGGGCGACGCCTTCCTCGGGGCCTACCTGCCCATCGTGCAGCGCCGCCGCGCGCTGCCCTACGGCGAGCGCGAGCGCGACTTCCAGGCCTGGCGGCGTGGCCGCTACGTCGAGTTCAACCTGGTGTGGGACCGCGGCACGCTGTTCGGGCTGCAGAGCGGCGGGCGCACCGAGAGCATCCTGATGTCGATGCCACCGGTCGTGAAGTGGCGCTATGCGTGGGAGGCCGAGCCCGGCACGCCCGAGGCGCGCCTGACCAGTGACTTCCTGCGCCCGCGCGACTGGGCCGAGCTGGGCGCGTGACCGAACGCATCGGCCTGTTCGGCGGCAGCTTCGACCCGGTGCACGATGCCCACCTCGCGCTGGCGCGCGAGGCGCTGGCCGCGCTGCGGCTGGATCGGCTGGTGTGGATACCGGCCGGCCAGCCCTGGCAGAAGAGCCGCACCATGACGCCCGGCGTGCACCGCCTCGCGATGCTGCGTGCGGCCCTGGCCGGCGAACCGCGCTTCGTGATCGACGAGCGTGAGCTGCGTCGCGACGGTCCCACCTACACCATCGACACCGTACGCGAGCTGCGTGCCGAGCACCCGAAGGCCGAGCTGGTGCTGGTGATCGGCCAGGACCAGTACGCCGGCTTCCACACCTGGGCCGGCTGGCGCGAGATCCTGCAGACCGTGGACCTGGCCGTGGCCAACCGCCCCAGCGTGCCCACCGTCGTGGACCCCGAGGTGCAGCGCCATCCGCACCGCATGGTGCCGCTGCCGATGCTGGACATCGCCGCCACCGACATCCGGGCCCGTGCCGCTCGTGGCGAGCGGGTCGATCAGCTGGTGCCACCGCAGGTGGCGAGTTATATTGAACTGCACGGTCTGTACCGGACCGCGCCACCTTGAAAGGCCGGGCCGACTTCCCGCCCGCAGGAGCTGAATGGACATCCGCAAGCTGCAACGCGCCATCGTCGATGGCCTCGAGGACGTGAAGGCGCAGAACATCGCCGTCTTCAACACCGAGCACCTCTCCCCGCTGTTCGAGCGCGTGATCATCGCCTCGGGCACCAGCAACCGGCAGACCAAGGCCCTGGCCTCCAGCGTGCGCGAAACCGTCAAGTCGCGCGGCATGCAGGTGCTGCGCACCGAGGGCGAGGACAACGGCGAGTGGATCATCGTCGACTGCGGCGCCGCGGTGGCGCACATCATGCAGCCGGCCATCCGCGACTACTACCACCTCGAGGAACTGTGGGGCGGCAAGTCGGTGCGCCTGAAGCTCGGCGACGGCAAGGTCGGCCTGCCCAAGGCCGCCGAGCCCGAGCCCGCACCGGCTCGCAAGACCTCGCCCGCCACGCCGTCGCGCAAGACCGCTGGCAAGACCGCAGCCAAGACCGTGGCCAAGTCCGCGGCCAGATCCGCGGCCAAGACTGGACCCACGACGACCGGCAAGCGGACACGCCAGGCGCAGACGGGGGCCGCGCGCAGCGGCACGGCGCGCCAGTCGGCGGCCCGAACCAAGCCGGCCGGCAAGACGCCGGCTGGCCCGCGCGCCGGCACGGCCCGCAAGTCGCCGCCGCGCCGCGGCTGAGGCGATGAAACTGCTGGTGGTGGCCGTCGGCCAGCGCCAGCCCGCCTGGGCCGATGCCGCCTGGGCCGACTTTGCCAAGCGCTTTCCGCCCGAGATGCGTCTCGAGCTCAAGGCCGTCAAGGCCGAGCCGCGCCAGGGCGGCCGAACGGCCGTGGCGTGCATGACGGCCGAGGCTGCGCGCATCGAAGCGACCCTGCCGCGTGGTGCCCATCGCGTGGTGCTGGACGAGCGCGGCGCCGCACGCAGCACCGCGCAGCTGGCCGAGCGCATCCAGGCCTGGCGTCGTGACGGCCGCGACGTGGCCTTCGTGATCGGCGGCCCGGACGGCCTGGACCCGGGCCTCAAGGCCACGGCCGGCGAGACGCTGCGGCTGTCCGACCTGACGCTGCCACATGCCTTCGTGCGCGTGCTGCTGGCCGAGGCGCTGTACCGCGCCTGGTCGGTGACCGAAGGGCATCCCTACCACCGCGAGTGAAGCCGGCGCGCGGGCCTCGCGGCACACGCAAGGGCCGGGGGCGGACACAATCGCGCGATGCCCAGCGTCCCGCCCCAGCTACATGCCTTCGTCTACCTGGCCAGCCAGAGCCCGCGCCGCGTGCAGCTGCTCGACCAGCTCGGCATCTCTCACCGCCCGCTGCTGCCCGACAAGACCGAAGACGTCGAGTCCCTCGAGCTGGTGCGGCCCGGCGACACGCCAGCCGGCTACGTCGAGCGCGTGGCCGTGCTCAAGCTCGGGGCCGCGCGCCGCCGCCTGGCGCGCCGCCGCCTGCCCGAGGCGCCGATCCTCACCGCCGACACCACGGTGGCGGTGGGCCGGCGCATCCTCGGCAAGCCCGCCGACGAGGCCGACGCGCGCCGCATGCTCGAGGCGCTGTCGGGCCGCACACACCGCGTGCTGACCGCCGTGGCGGTGAGCGCCGGGCCGCTGCACCACGTGGCGCTGAGTGAGTCGCGCGTGCACTTCGCGCACCTGTCGGCGCACACCATCGATCGCTACATCCGCAGCGGCGAGCCCTTCGGCAAGGCCGGCGCCTATGCCATCCAGGGCCGCATCGCAGCCTGGGTGGAGCGCATCGAAGGCAGCCACAGCGGCATCATGGGGCTGCCGCTGCACGAGACGGTGCAGATGCTGGCGCGGGCGCGGCTGCGCATGGATTTGTAGTCGCGCGCTCACCGCGTCGGCGCGCATGCGCCCGTTCGCGCGATGGTGTGCCGGCTCGCGGGTTTGCGCCTCGAGTCATCCGTTGGGCATCGGCTCGACGACCCGGCGCCGCCAGCGGTGGGAGGGCAGCACCGTCGCCTCGAGGTGACGCCGGGCCTCCAGCCACGCGGCGCCGGCGGCCGCGCCGTCGCCGAGGCCCTGCATGGCCAGCGCCTGCAGCGCCAGTGCCTGGCCGGTGCGGGCCGACCAGCGGTTGTCGGCCTGCAGCCGGCGCGCCTCCCGCTCCGCCGAGCGGGCCAGCTCGGCAGCGCGTGGGGCATGGCCCAGCACCAGCTCGATCTCGGCCTGCACCAGCAGGGCTGCCAGCCGCACCGACGCCGGTTGGGGCTGGTCCAGCACCGGTTGCAGGGCGGTGCGCGCGCCGCCTGCATCGCCGGCCAGCAGACGAGACTCGGCGTCGCTCATGCGGCAGAACGGCTCGGCATTGCGCCGCAGCGGCTCGCCACCATCCGGCAGCGCGGCCGCCTCGTCGAAGCGGCGCCGGGCCAGTGTCGGCTGGTCTGCCAGCGCCGCGACGCGGCCGCGCAGGCACAGCGCGCGGTAGCGGTCCGGACCCGTGGGCCCGACCTGCGCCAGGCTGCGGTCCAGCAGCGCAGCGGCGCGGTCCAGGTCGCCGTGGGCGGTGTGGGCGCTGGCCAGCATGTCGAGGTGATAGGTAGGCAGGGTGGCTTCGGCCGAGGCGGCTTGCAGCACCTGCACGACGCGGCCATAGCGTTCGATCGCCCGGGCCGGCTCGCCGCTGACCATCGCCAGCGTGCCCCAGGTGTTGTACAGCCCCAGCACCAGGTCGTTGCTCTCGCGGCCCTGCGCGGCCAGTGGCTGCAGCGTGGCGGCCACCGAGGCGTCGAGCCCGCGGGCGCGGCCGTCGGCACGCAGGTACACCTGCATCGTCAGCGCCCACACGCGTTCACGCCAGGGGGCGCCCGGTGTGGCCAGCTGCGGCCACGCGGCGTCGACGTGGCGTTCGGCCTCGGCCAGTGCGCCGCCTTGCAGCAGCAACTTCGCCAGGGTCAAGCGGCAGGCGGTGCGCGCGTCGTCGGCCACGCTGGCGTCGTCGACCACCGTGCGCAAGCGCAACAGGTGCTCGTCGGTGCGACCGGCCTGTCCTGCCAAGGCCGCGGCACCGCAGCCCACTCGAACCTTCAGCGAAGGGTCCCGGGCCACGGAGGCAGCCTCTTCCAGCAGCGCGCGGGCGCGCACCGGGTCGCGCTGCGTGGTCTCGTCGTTGCCCACGAGGGCCAGCACGGTGGCCAGCTCGTCGGGTCGGTCGCGCAACTCGATGCGGCTCAGCCGCTCGGCGCGTTGCATCAGCTCGGCCACGGACAGCGGCTGGCCGGCGCGGGCGGCATCGCCCAGCAGGTCGGCCAGGAACTGCTGCGTGGCCTGCGCGCTGCGCCCGGCGGCGATGGCGCGGTCGCGCTCGCGTTCGGCCCTGGCGGCCTGCAGCAGGCTGGCGGCCAGGCCCAGTCCCAAGGCCGCCACCGTAGCGGCGACAGCGATCGACAGCGACCGATGACGGCGCACGAAACGACCCAGTACGTAGGCGGTGGAGTCGGGCCGCGCCGACACCGGCCGGCCGTCGAGGTGGCGCCGCAGGTCCTCGGCCATTGCCGCGGCATGGGCGTAACGTTGGGCCGGCTCGCGCTGCAAGGCCTTGCCGACGATGGCATCGACGTCGCCGCGCAGCGTGTGCCTCAGCTCGGAAGGTCGGCGCAGGTCGCCGGCATCGATGGCCTGCTCGAGCTGGGCCACCGATTCGAAGCGCGTGCGGTATGGTCGCTCGCCGGTGAGCAGCTCGAACAACACGATGCCCAGCGCATAGACGTCGGTGGCCGGCGTCAGCGGTTGCGCGCGCACCTGCTCGGGTGCGGCGTAGGCCGTGGTCATCACCCGGCCGGCGGCGCGCGTCAGCTCGGTGGCATCGCCCGTGGCGTCGTCGGTCAGCAGCTTGGCGATGCCGAAGTCCAGCAGCTTCACCTGGCCCTGCGTGTCGACCAGGATGTTCGAGGGCTTGAGGTCGCGGTGCAGCACCAGACGGGCCTGCGCGTAGGAGACGGCATCGAGTACCTGAAGGAAGACGCGCAGACGGGCCTTCGCGTCCAGTTCCTGCGCGTCGCACCAGGCTGTCAACGGCCGGCCCTCGACCCACTCCAGCGCCAGGAAGGGCGTGCCGTCCGCCGCCGTGCCCGCGTCGTACAGCCGTGCGATGTGCGGGTGATCCAGCGACGCCAGGATCGCTCCCTCGCGTGCGAAGCGCGCGGCGGTGGTGCCGTGAGGCCGGTGCAGCAGCGGGCGCTTGATGGCCACCATGCGCCCGCCCGGCACGGCGGACGCTTCGGCACGCCACACCTCGCCCATGCCGCCGCGCGCCACGCGCTCCAGCAGCAAGTAGCTCCCGATGCGATCGCCCGCTGCCAGGGCGTGTGCGTCGATGCTGTCGCCATCTTCCAGCCAGGTCTCGTCGAGCTGCGGTCCGCGCTGCAGCCAGTCGGCGGTCTCGCGCTGCGCATGGGCTTGCAGCAGGCGCTGCACATGCGGGGCCAGCGCCGGCTCACGGAGCGTCAGGCCGTCTACCCAGCCGGGCCGTGCCTGAACGTCCAGCGCCAGCGCTTCGTCCAGCAGCGAAGCGATGCGCGGCCAGTCGGCGGGGCGGAAGTCGACGGTCATGGGTCTGTCGCCGAACGTGAGACGGTGCGAGGCCTCGAAAGAGGGTGGGACGAGGCAGATCCCGATTCACCACCGCATTCGATGCGCCGACCCGGTCATGCGCCGATGCTGCAGGCTTCGACCGCAGGCACCATGGGCGCCGCAGCTCAGTGCTGCAGCGCCAGCGCCAGGAAGGCGCGCGCTCGTTCCCAGTCGCGCCGCACGGTGCGCTCGGACACGCCCAGCGCCATTGCCGCCTGGGCGTCGGTGTAGCCGGCGAAGAAGCGCATCTCGACGACGCGAGCGGCGCGCTCGTCGTAGCGCACCAAGTCCTGCAGCGCGGCGTCCAGCGCCAGCACGTCGTCGGGATCGTCGCCCGCGTCAGCTGCCGCCGGGTCACCCACCTGGTCGGCCACCGTGGTGCTCAGCGGCACGTGTTCGGCGTCGCCGCCACGCCGCCCGGCCTGCGCGCGGCGCACCAGGTCGACGATGGCCGAGCGCATCACCGAGGCGGCCAGTGCCAGGAAGTGGCCCTGGTGCTCGAAGCTCAGCGTGCCGGCGCGCTGCAGGCGCAGCCAGCACTCGTGCACCAGCGCGCCGGTGCCGGTGACGTTGGCCCCGCCGTGACGCCGCAGCCGCGAGCGCGCGATGACCTGCAGTTCGGGGTACAGCAGCTCGAACGCGCGGTCGAGCCGGACCCGCGTTTCCAGGTCGGCGTCGGCCAGCAGCGCGGTGAGTTCACCCATGCCTCCACTGTAGCGGCGCCGCGCCGGGATTCGGCCCGCCCGGCTGCGGGGGTGCCGTGTACGACTACGCGCGCTGTGTGCGGTGCACGCGGTGACGCAGACCCAGCAGCGCCGCCGCCAACAGGGCCAGCGCCGGTGGCTCGGGCACCTGGTTGCCGGGGCCGCCGCCGCCATTGGTGGCGGTGAGGAACACGCCCGATTCCGAGGTGAAGGTGACGTTGGAGGGCAGGATCAGCGACAGGCGAGACGTGCTGCCGTAGCTGGAGATGCCTCCATCGTCGGCGTCTGACCTCAGCGCGTTCGCAAGATCCCAGATGTCGGTGGCACCGTGCAGCGTGACGTAGCCCGTGAACACCGTGTGAGTGGCGTCGAGGCCGCTGAAGACGTAGCTGTCCCAGCCTGTCGCAATCTGGCGCGAGTTCAGCTCGGTGGTATACGGGAACCAATAGTCCAGCAGCATGTTCGCCGGCGAGTTGGCGTTAGCCGAGAAGAAACTCAGGCTTTCGCCCACGCTGGCGTAACCGCCGCGCGGGTCCAGTGAACCGTCTAGCACGACGGACAGGCCGATCTGCGTGAGCGTGCTAGCGGTGGCGCCGGCGATGCTGAAGGTCAGCCTCTCATCCTGGCGCGCGAATGACTGTGCGTTGACACCGTTGCTGATGGCCAGGGTGCGCAGCGTTCCGTCAGCCAGATTGGCAGCGGCGGCGGCCTCGCCGAAGGTCGTTGGCGTTCGCGCCCAGAATGTGGAGTTGCTGGTCGATGAGGTCAGGTTGTTGGGCGAACCGACCGGTGTGCCGCCGTTGGTGGCGGTGCAGTAGTAGTTGGGATCTCCCGAAGGGCAGCTCAAGAAGCTGCTTGTCGAGTTGTGCGTGGCATCGTGGTCCATGACCACTGTAAAACGGCCGGCAGCGTCTTGCGTCGTGCGGTAGGTGGACCAGGCCCAGAAAGGATCGCCACTGGGCACGCGGTTGTACGCCGCCGTGGCAACCGAGGCCTGGACAGGGCTTGCGAGTGCGGCGCCCAGCGCCAGCACGAGGCCGGCCAGTGACCACGAGGCCGCCGTGGTCCGAGGCCGGCCCGGCAGCGCCGGGCGCACGACTTGGGGTGAATTCAGTCTTGGCTTGAACGGGTGCATCGAAGTCTCCAAAGGGTTGATCCCGCACCTACAACCGCAGTGGCGGGCACGACCTGGCCATGCGTGACCCCCGGACCCCCACGGATGCGGGGGGGTGGGTGTTGCCGGGTGCTGGCGGAGGCCGGTTGGCGCCACGTGCCTCACCCCGCAATTGCATGGGGCCAGGCCCTAGACTTCGCCCATGGCCAGCCAGGACATCCTGATCAACTGGGCCCCGCAGGAGACGCGCGTGGCCATCGTCGAGAACGGCGCCGTGCAGGAGCTGCACATCGAGCGCGCGCTCGAACGCGGCCAGGTCGGCAACGTCTACCTGGGCAAGGTGGTGCGCGTGCTGCCGGGCATGCAGAGCGCCTTCATCGACATCGGCCTGGAGCGCGCCGCGTTCCTGCACGTGGCCGACCTGCACACCCACGGCAACGGCGGTGGCCGCAGCGAGAACCCCCAGCCCATCGAGCGCCAGGTGTTCGAGGGCCAGACCCTGACCGTGCAGGTGATCAAGGACGCCATCGGCACCAAGGGCGCGCGGCTGTCGACGCAGATCTCGATCGCCGGGCGCATGCTGGTCTACCTGCCGCAGGACAACCACATCGGCATCAGCCAGAAGATCGGCAGTCCCGAGCTGCGCGAGCAGCTGCGCGCGCGCATGCAGGCCCTGGTGGGCAAGCCCGAGGACGGTGGCGGCGGCGGCTTCATCCTGCGCACCAACGCCGAGGAGGCCAGCGACACCGAGCTGGCCGACGACATCGCCTACCTGCGCAAGGCCTGGGCGACCATCCGCGAACGCGCCCAGAGCCAGCCGCCCGGCACGCTGCTGCACCAGGACCTGGGCCTGGCCGAGCGCGTGCTGCGCGACCTGACCACCGAGGCCACGCAGACCATCCGCATCGACAGCAAGATGCAGTTCGACGCGCTGCAGGCCTTCGGCGCCACCTACATGCCGCGTGCCGTCGGCCGGCTGGAGCACTACAAGGGCGAGCGGCCGATCTTCGACCTCTTCGGAATCGAGGAGGAGATCGTGCGCGCGCTGGCGCGTCGCGTCGACCTCAAGAGCGGCGGCTACGTCATCTTCGACCAGACCGAGGCGCTGACCACGGTGGATGTCAACACCGGCGGCTTCGTCGGCGCGCGCAACTTCGACGACACCATCTTCAAGACCAACCTCGAGGCGGCGGGCGCCATCGCCCGCCAGCTGCGCCTGCGCAACCTGGGCGGCATCATCATCGTCGACTTCATCGACATGGCGCGCGAGGAGCACCAGCAGGCCGTGCTGGCCGAGTTCCGCAAGCAGCTGGCCCGCGACCGCACGCGCACCACCGTCAGCGGCTTCACCCAGCTCGGTCTGGTGGAGATGACGCGCAAGCGCACCCGCGAAAGCCTGGCCCACATGCTGTGCGAACCCTGCCCCACCTGCGAGGGTCGCGGCCTGGTGAAGACCGCGCGCAGCGTGTGCTACGACATCCTGCGCGAGATCCTGCGCGAGGCGCGCCAGTTCAACCCCAAGGAGTTCCGCGTCGTCGCCAGCGCCACCGTCGTCGAGATGCTGCTCGACGAGGAGAGCGTGCACCTGGCGGGACTGTCCGAGTTCATCGGCAAGCCGATCTCGCTGTCGGCGGAGCCGACGATGAATCCGGAGCAGTACGACATCGTGCTGATGTAGCGGCTCGCGGGGTTTCACCCCAGACCTTTTGATGCTGGCCGGGCTGAAGACGCAGTGGTCGCAGTGCGTCACGCGCCGGCTGGAGCCGTATCGACACCTGTCCGGCATCTTCGCCGACCAGTTGCACGACGTGTTGCAGGAACTGCCGGCCTGGCTGTGGCCGGCCGCGCGGGCCAAGCGCAGCTACCTCAACCAGATGCTGGCCCGCGCCGAAGTGCTCGGCAGCTACCTGCCCGCGCGGCGGCTGCGGGTGCGCACGAAGAACGGCCACTACTTCCCGAGCCTCGACATGCAGCTGAGGATGGGCGAGGGCTGGAAGCCGGTGGACGAACGACTGGCGCTGACCTGGATCGACCGCGGCTGCGGGCGCGAAATCGATCACCGACCGCGGCCGTCGGAGTCGATCCAGTGGGCGCGCGAGGCGCTGGAGCGGGCCACGGAACACGAGCCGCTGCCGGCGGATTCGGAGGGACAGCAGCGGTTGTTCTGAGGCCGAGCCCCTGCAGTCGCGGGTGACGTGGTCGGTAGGGATGTGCCTCTGTACCCATCTGCAGTCAGAGGCCATCGAAGGTCAAGTGGACATCCGCCTTATCCGTACCGAATCCGAGCCCAAGGATGCCCTTCTGGAGGTCGCAACCCTGATGACATCCGACCCCGCGCCGGGCACACCAGGAGGTGATCGCCAGGATGCCCTGGTCACCTTGATTCAGGACTGCGAGGCCCGGCACTTCGCGATCGATCGACCCCGTGCTGTCGATGCCTTGCCGGCATCCGAGATCGGCGGTGGAGTTCGGCACGAACAGCCCGGAGGGGAGCGGACGGGCGGGTAGATGGAAAATTGACTTTCCCCAAGGAAAATTGTATTCTCTCCACGTGCCCGCCCCGTCCCAAACCCAGAGTCACCTCCGGCATCCGCTGACGGCGCTGCTCGGCAGCGTGGGCCATGTGCGCGTCGTGCGGGCCCTGGCCACGCACAAGGTGCCGCAATCGGCGCCGCAGCTGGCTGCGGGGGCAGGTCTCACACCGCAGGGCACGCGGGGCGTGCTCGACGTGCTGGCCCGTCAGCGGCTCGTCAAAGTCCATGGTGCGGGGCGAACGCAGCTCTACGAGCTGAACACCGCGCATCCGCTCGCATCGTCATTGGCCGCGCTGTTCCGCGACGAGCAAGTTCGATGGGACGCGCTGATGGACTCGATCCGTGACGTGCTCGATCGCCATGGTGCCGTGCGCGCCGCGTGGCTCTACGGCAGCGTGGCGCGTGGCGAAGATGCGCCCGACAGCGACGTGGACATCGCGCTCGTCGTCCGGTCCCATGCGGTGGCTGATCAGGTTCGCGAGGCGCTCATGCCGCTGGAGGACGCGCAGCAGATCCGCATCTCGCTCACGGCCCTGACGGCCAAGGACCTGGCGGCGCTGCCTGAGGACGATCCCTGGTGGACCAACGTCATGCGGGAGGCTCGCGTGCTCAAGGGTGCGGCGCCGGATCAGGCCCGGCGGCGCCTTGCGCGGGCCGTCGCATGACGGGCAAGGGCCCCCGCAAGGCGGTGGACGGTCGCCATGCCTCGGCCCGGCTGCTGCAGGCCCGCGAGTTTCACGAGGCTGCACGCAGCCTGATCACGCTGGCGCAGAGCAGGAGCTACAACCCTGCCGTCACGCTGATGGTGACTGCGGCCATTGCCTACAGCGATGCGATCACCGCCAAGGCCAGGGGCGTCATCAACCAGCAGGACCACCAGGGAGCGCCGCGCCTGTTGCGCGAGGTCCTGGGCAACCGCCTGCCGGACCGGCAGGAAAAGGTCTTCCGCAAGCTGCTGGGCCGCAAGGACGAGGTCAACTACGGTGCGCGCAGCACTTCGCTCGAGGAGGCCCTGCGCCTGCTCGCGGAGCTTGACGACTTCGCCGCATGGGCAGAAGGTCATGCTTGACATGTGCACGTTTCATGGCGGCCCATCGCGTCACCTCAGAGCCCATGCGATCGAGATAGCCAGACGGGTAGCTCGAACCGCCACCCGCCGCAGACGCGAAGGCAAGCCATTGTCGTGCCAGCGCCATTCGCCGCTTCCCCCTCGGTACAACATCGTGCTGATGTAGCGGTTCACGGGCCGCTTGCCCGCTTCGATGGCCCGTGCGGGTGCCCGGTCCGCCTGGCGTCGTCGGGTGCAGGCGGACCTGGGGCTGTGCGGATGAGCGGGGCGCTGGATCGAGGGGGCGGCACGACCCGGGCACACGCCGGCGGTCGGCCCGGCATGTCCCGGCACAGGACTGGCGTGAGCGCGCGCTGGCTGCCGGCGGGACCATCAGGCCGGTGCACCACCGGGTGCAGATGAGGGACGAAGCGCTGGCCTGAACGGGTCCGGCGAGCCAGGCGAATGCGGCCGGCTGTCCCCCGACGTCGACCGGTGCAGGTGCCCGTATGATGGTCGCCCCTGCCGCCCCTCGCGCCCATGTCCCCGGCCTTCGAGCTCCGGTTGTTCGCTGTGCCGCGCGTGTTGCAGGGCAACCAGCCCGTGGTGCTCGGCTCGCGCAAGGCGATCGCCATCCTGGCGGTGCTGGCGCTGGACGGCACCACAGCGCGCGACCGGCTGGCCCCGCTGCTGTGGCCCGACGGCCCGGGGGCCGACGCGCGGCGCAACCTGCGACGTGAGCTGTTCCGCCTGCGCCAGCGCGCGCTGCCGCTGGAGGAGTCGGCCGACGGCGCGCTGCGGCTGGGGCCGGCCTTCGCGGTCGACGTCGCGCGCTTCCGGGCCGCCGCGGCCGAGGGCGACGAGGCCCTGGCGCTCGGGCTGTCGGCCGCCACTGTGCTGGAGGGCCTGGACGGCGTGGCCGGCGAGGCCTTCGACCACTGGCTGCGCGAGCAACGGGCCGCCCTGCTGCGCCAGCGCCAGCAGCTGCGCCACGCCCAGGCACGCCAGCGCGCCGAACAGGGCGACCTGCAGACCGCGCTCGAGCTGTGGCTGCAGGCGCTGGACGAAGACCCTTGCCAGGAGGGCGTGCTGGCTTCGGCCATGGCCGCGCTGGAGGCCCGCGGCGAACGAGTCACCGCGCTGGCGCTGTTTGAACGCTCGGCCGCAGCGCTGCGGCGGGAGCTGGACGTGGTGCCGTCGGCGGCACTGCGCGAGCAGGCGGCCGCGCTGCGGCGGCAGGCCGCGGGGCCTGCATCGGCGGCACCGGGCCGTGCGACGGCAGCCTTGTCGCCGCCACCGCCGACGCCGCTGCGCGCACCGGTGCCCCCGGGGCTGCCTTACGTCGAGCGTCAACGCTTCGAGTCCGCGGTGCGGGCGGCCTGCCAGGCTGGCCGCCGCGTCTACCTGTCGGGCGTGGCCGGCATCGGCAAGACGCGCCTGGCCTGCGCCTGCGCCGCGCAGCTGGGCGCCTGGCTGTACGTGGCCTGCCAGCCCACGGATGCAGGGCTGCCGTACTCGTCGGCGCTGCGCGCGCTGCGCAGCCTGCTGGAGGCTGCGCCCCAGCAGGCCCTGCCCGACTGGGTGCAGCGCGAGCTGGCCGCCCTGCTGCCCGAGATGGGCCCGGCCCCGCCGGCGCTGGAGACCGGCGATGCGCGCAACCGGCTGCTGGGCGCCTTCGCCGAGGCGCTGCGCCTGCTGGTGGCCGACAACTTCCGCGTGGTGGTGCTGGACGACTGGCACTGGTGCGACCCCGACAGCGTGGAGCTGCTGGCCCCGCTGGGTGATGCGGGCAGCCCGGTGGCCTGCATCGTGGCGCATCGCAGCGCGCAGCTGCCGCTGCCGGCACTGCAGCGCCGGCGCCAGGACGTGGACCGTGGCCATGCGGTGGCCGTGGTGCTCGATGGCCTGGACGAGACCGAGGCGCACCGCCTGGTCGACGCGATGGTGGACCCCGGCGCGCCGCCGCGGGACCGGACCCGGCTGGTGCAGCACCTGCAGCGGGCCACCGACGGCAACCCGTTCTTCCTGATCGAGACCCTGCGCCACCTCGGCGAGCGCCGTTTGCTGGATCGTGATGCACCCGACCTGCCGGTGCCCTCCAGCGTGCGCGACACCGTGCAGGCGCGCGTGCGCGCCCAGGGCGAGCCCACGCGCCGGCTGCTCGAGGCTGCCAGCCTGCTGGGCGGCAGCTTCGATGGCGCGCTGCTGGACGGCGTGACGGGCCTGGCCGCCGACGAGCAGGTGCCCTTGCTGGAGCATGCCGAGGCCGCCCAGCTGCTCGGCCGCGACGGGTCAGGCTACCGCTTCGCCCACGACCTGCTGCGCCAGTGCCTGGCCGATGGCCTGTCGCCGGCGCGCCGGCAGCTGCTGCACGGCCGGCTGGCCGAGCGGCTGACCGCGCTGGACGCGCCGCCGGCGCTGGTGGCGGCGCAGCACGAGCAGGCGCAGCAGCGCGCTGCGGCCGTGCGCTGGCGGTTGCGGGCCGGCGACGAGGCCTTGCGCGTGCACGCGCTGGCCGAGGCCCAGCAGCAGTACGAGCAGGCGCTGGCCGACGGCCCCACGCCCGACGAGACGGTGCAGGCCCGGCTGGCGCTGGCGCGGCTGCATCAACGTCAGGCCCACCGTGCCGAGGCGGTCGAGTGCACCTCGCAGGCCCTGGCCGCGTCGGGGCTGGCAGGCCTGGACCTGCGGGTGGAGGCGCGCCTGGCCAGCGCCCTGTCGTGGATGCAGGATGGCCGCGCCGACGATGCCTTGAGCCTGCTGGCCAGCCTGGCGCCCGACCTGGCCCAGGGTCCGCTCACCCGGCAGGCCCGGGCGCTCACCCACGCCGCCAAGGCCCTGCGCCTGCTGGGCCGGCTGGAGGAGGCCGCCTCGCGCGAGCGGGAGGCCCTGGTGCTGTTGGAATCGGCGCCCGACGGGCTGGTCGCGCTGGCCAGCGCGCTGGATGGTGCAGCACGGCTGGCGTTGACCCGCGGCGAGCCGCTGGAAGCCGAGGCGCTGGCGCGGCGCGCCCTCGCCACCTTCGAGGCCTGCCACGATCCCGGCGGCCAGGCCCAAGCCCTGTCGCTGCTGGCGGTGGCCGTGCTGCATGCTCGCAGCGACCGTGTCACGGCGCAGCAGGCCTGCCAGCGCGCGCTGGCCCTGGCCACCCAGGCGCGCCATGTGCCGGCGCAGCGCTCGGCACTTCTGAACCTGATCAAGGTCCACACGGACCAGGGCGATGCCGACGCGGCGCAGGCGCTGATCGAGCAGGGTCGGACGCTGGCGCTGGGGTTCGAACATCCCGTTGCCGAGCAGGCCTTTGCCCAGGCGGCCTACTTCGTGCGGTACCTGCGAGGCGACGTTGAAGGCGCGGAGGTCGCTGCGCAGCAGTTGTTGGCACTGGCGCGCCGGATCGGCGAACGCCACGTGCTGCTGGCCTCGCTGGTGATGGTGCTGGACCTCGACCTCGTCACCGGCCAGCTCGACCGCGCGGGCGAGAGGCTGCGCGAAGGCCAGGCGCTGATCGACGGCGGCCTGTCGCGCGCCGCCACGTCGCTGGAAGCCAAGCGGGCGTGGTGGCTGTGGTTGCGCGGCGAATGGGACGCGGCCGAGCGCTGCGTGTCTGACATCGAACCGGTTCTCACGATGTTCGAAAGCCAAGCCACGCTGGCCTGGGTGGGTGCCGCGGTGGCCCTGGCGCGCGGCGACGTCGAGCGCGCCGGTCAGCGCCTGTCCACCATCGATCTGGCGGCCGAGCTCCCGGCCGAGATCGTGGCGCAGCTGCTCATCCAGCACCTGGCCTGGAGTCGCGCCAGCGGGCAGCCGGCCGCCGCCGTGCGCGCCCGATCCGAAGCGCTGCTGGCGGCCGGCCGCGTGCCGGCCCTGGAGGCCCAGGCCCTGCGTCAGGCCTTGAAGCAGGCCTGAGCCACCCCCCTTGTTTCGGGGGGCCGGGTCGCGGGCCGCAGCGGTCTGCAACGGTTTTTCAACGCCTGCCCGCGCATCGTGGCGTCCTTCGAAGGAGGACTCCACATGACGATCCGATCCCGCTCCACCCAAGCCCGGCGCGCCCTGGCGGTGGCCGTGGCCGCACTGGCCGTCGGCAGTGGCCTGGCCCTGCCGGCTCACGCGACGGTCACGATGATCATGAGCGCCGAGCGCAATGTCGGGCCCGACAACCGTGCCGACGGCGGCGTGGTCGGTGACCCGGCATCGCGCGTGCGCGGCTTCGCAGGCACCGGTGGCATCGTCGGGGGCAGGGCCACCGCCGAGGCCTTCCCGGGGCAGAGCATGGGCCCATGCGCTGCCCCGTGCAACATCTCGCGGTCAGGCAACGTCTCGGAGACCGCCGCCTCGGCCGACGCCGACATCGGCCGGCTGCGCGGCTGGAGCTATGCCTCGGGCAACGAGAACGAGGGATCCGTGCTCGCCGGCCAGTCCTTGCGGGTGGGATCGCAGGCCGTGTTCGGCTGGGTCGACCCGATCACCGTCACCTCATTCGTGCCCACGAATCTCGACCTGGTGCTGAACATGCATGCCTCGTGGGACGTCAACGCCCCGCCCAACGTAATCGATTCCAGCTACAAGCGGGAGGCGGTGGCCGTGGTGAGCGTGTCGATGGCCTTCCAGCAGTTCTTGTGCTTTGGAGACGATGGCTGCCTCTGGGAAGACCTGGGCGTGCTGGCCTTCGAGGGTGCGGCGTCGGACTTCGACGGCAACCACCATCAGGGCTTTACCTGGACCATCGGGGCCGGGGGCGAGACCGGCAGCGGTTCGAGCGTCAACGCCACCCGCCATCTCACCCTCATCGACCTGAGTCCGCTGGGCGAATACCGGTTGGTGGTGGAGGGAACCATCGGAACGAATGCCCTCGGGCGGGCAAGCGCCAGCGTGGACTTCGCCAACACCGGCTACATCGGGCTGGTGGGCAGCTACCGGTCGGAAAGTGGCTACAGCTACCCGGGTGCTGCCATCGCCGACCCGGGCAACGGTGTGCCCACGCCCCCCTCGCTGCCTCTGGTGCTGGCCGGCATCGCGCTGGCGGCCGTGGTCACCACGCGCCCCGGCCGCCGGGGGCGCTGAGACATGGCCCGCCTGCTCTACCGAGGCTGCGAGCCCGGCATGGACGTGATGGAACTGCAGGAGTGCCTGAACCACGCACGCCAGGCGGTGGGTGAAGGCTCCGCCTTCCAGACCCTGACGGTCGACGGCGCCTTCGGGCCGATGACGCACGGCCGCGTGCTGGAGTTCCAGCGCGGCCACGCGCTCACGGCCGACGGCGTGGTGGGCAGCAAGACCTGGGGCATGCTGGAGGTGGTGCTGTGCGGCATCCCCGGCCTGGTGGTCAACCGGCCGCTGGGCGGCGGCGGCAATGCCGGCGCCGGCCAGGGCACGCAAGGGCAGGCCGTGTACGGCAAGCCCGGCACCGGCGGCGGGCCCGACGTGGCGGGCGCGGCCGCTGCCGCCGTCGGCGCCGCCGGCAGTGCCGCGGGCGCCGCCTGGTCGGCTGCCCGCGCAGGGCTGAGTGCCTGGGGGTCAGGGGGCGGCAAGGGCGGGGCGGGCGGCGGCGGAGCCCAGTTCGGTTTCGGCGACGGCAGCGTCAAAGGCGGCGGCGGTGGCGGCAGTGTCAAGGGCGGCGGCGTCAAAGGCTGAGCGTGTCGCCCTGGCCTGATCACGACCCGGCCCGCATCGCCGCGCTGCCGGCGCCGCTGGACGCCTGGGCGGCCGAGCTGCTGGCCGCGCCGCCGCCGAGCGAGCGCCACGCCACCTGCGACCGCTGCGCGATGTGCGCCGACCCGGGCGGCCAGGCGCCACCGCCGCAGCGGGTGCAGTTCTCGCCGCGGGTGCGCTGCTGTACCTACCGGCCCCAGCTGGCCAACCACCGGGTCGGGCGGCTGCTGGCCGCCGAACCCCCTGCCGCCACGCTGGCGGCGCGCCTGGCCGGTGGCGAGGCCACGCCGCTGGGCCTGCGCGTGGCACCGGCCTACCAGCTGCTGTACCGCCATGCCTCGGCGGCGTCCTTCGGCCGCGCCGAGTCGCTGCGCTGCCCGCACGTGCGCGACGATGGCCGCTGCGACATCTGGTCTGCCCGCCCGGCCGTGTGCGCCACGTGGTTCTGCAAGCACGAACGCGGCGCCGTCGGCGCTCGCCTGTGGACCAGCCTGCGCGACTGCTTCGTGGCGGCCGAACGCGCGCTGGCGCTGTGGTGCCTGGGCGAGCTGGGCCTGGGCGGCACGGCGCAGCGCGAGGCGCTGGCCGCGTTCGAGCAGGACCAGTTCGATCCCGACGCACTGGACGGCCGCAGCGACCCGGCGCGTGACGCACGCCTGTGGGGCGCGTGGGCCGGCCGCGAGGCCGCGTTCTACCGCGCCTGCGCCGATGCGGTCGCCGCCCTGACCTGGCCCGAGGTGGAGCGCATCGGTGGCAGCGAACTGGCCAGCCTGGCCGCCCGCGCCCGCGAAGCCTCGGCCGCCCACGAGGACCTGTCGCTGCCCGACGGCCTGGCCACCGGGCGCTTCAGCGTGGCGGGCAGTCACCATGGCCGCGTGTGCCTGCAGACCTACAGCGAGTTCGACCCGCTGGAGGTGTCACCCGACGTGCTGGCCCTGGTGGCGCGCGGCGACGGCGGCACGGCCGAAGCGCTGGCCGACGCCCACGCGGCCGCCGGAGGGCGCCGTCCCGACCGACGGACCTTGCGCGCCCTGGTCGACTTCGGCGTGCTGGTGGCGGCCGACCAACCGGGCAGCCACTGACCAACGGCGGGGCACCTCTGCCTGGCGGGGCCGCACCGGCCCGGGTTCGTCGTGGCGGAACGCGATGGGATTCCAGGTGATGCCGTGGACCGTCCGGCTGCGGAGGCACCCGGACAGCGCGGCCCGAATCAGGCCCCGGTCGCCGCGCGCAGCAGGTCCAGGGACGGCAGACCGGCGCTGCCGGGCAGCACCTCGCGGTCCAGCGCGGTGCGGCTCACCCCCAGGTGCTGTGCCAGCACGGGGCGCAGCACCGAGCGCAGGTCGGTGGTGACGCGCAGATCGCGGCCTTCATGGCGGTCCTTCGGCGACAGGCCCGGCCAGTCGGCGAACACCTGGCCACCGCGGACGGCACCGCCCAGCACGAAGGCCGCACCGCCGCTGCCGTGGTCGGTGCCGCCGGTGCCGTTGACGGCCACGGTGCGGCCGAACTCGGTGGCCACCAGCACGACGCCGCGACGCCAGGCCGTGCCGTGGCGCGAGGCCTGCATCGCATCACGCAGGGCGGCGATCGAATCGTCCAGGATGCGCAGGTTGTTCGACAGGGCCCCTTGCGGGGCGGCCTGGTTGGTGTGCGAGTCCCAGCCGCCGAGCTCGAGCACGGCGACGCGCGGGCCATCGTCGGTGGCCAGGAACTCGCCGGCCTTGCGCGCCAGCGCGATCGCGGCCTGCCGGCGGTTGGCGCCACGCGCCGGCGCCTCGACGGCCCCCATCGCGGGCTCGTCACGCAGGCGTCGCGCGCGCTCCAGCGCCGGGGCCAGCAGCGCGTCGCCCTGGTACAGGCTGGCCAGGCGCGCCACCAGGTCGGGCGATGGTTCGGGCAGGGCCGATGGCGCCCAGGTGTCCACCGCGGCCGGGCCGCGCAGCGCCAGCGGCACCGCGGTGGTCAGCGCCACGCCACGCCGGCCGGTGGCGGCCAGCGCGCGGCCCAGCCAGCCGGTGGCCAGCTCGTGCGGGTGCGTGCCGCCGGACTCCAGCACCTGCTGGGCCTCGAAGTGCGAGCGCTCGCGGTACGGCAGGCCGGTCGCGTGCACCACCGCCAGCTCGCCCTGGCGGTAGCGGGCGTGCAGCTGCGGCAGCAGCGGGTGCAGCACGAACGGGCCAGTCAGGGGCAGGCCGGCCGCGGGCAGGTCGGCCAGCGGGCCGCGCGCGCCGACGAAGGCCGGGTCGCCGGGCGCAGGCACGGCCGTCAGGCCGTCGAGGCCGCCGCGCAACACCACGAAGACGAAGCGCTCGTCGCGCGTCGAGGGTGCGGCCAGGCTCAGGCCGGCCCAGGGCAGCGTGATGCCGGCGCCCAGGGCGCCCAGCCAGCGGCGGCGGTGCAGGGAGGTGGGTCTCACGTCGGCTCCTCGACTCATTCACAGCTTCTCAGCGCCGCTGGAACTCGGGGGACAGCAGCAGCAGCGCCAGCGCCTGCGGACCGTCGCTGGCGCGTTCGATCTGCTGCAGCGTGGTGTCCGACAGCGCCGGTCCCAGTGCGGCACGGGCCAGCTCCCGCGCATCGACGCGACGGCCCATCCGGTCGGCGACGCGGGTGGCCCATTCGACGCGCTTCCACACCGCATCGGGGCCCAGCCACTCGTCGGCGCGGTCGGGCCAGCCGGCGGGCGAGGGGGCGGCCAGCACGCGCTGGCCGAGCATCGCGATGCCGCCGTCGGGCTGGCGCTCGAAGGCACGTTCGCCGAGCGCCAGCAGGCGCACCGTGCCGATGACGAACTCTTCGGGGCACTTCAGCTTGGCCGGCTGCGGCTGCCAGGCTTCGGGGGCCGCGACCAGCTCGCGGTAGACGGCGGCCAGCTCGCCGCCGCTGCGCGCATAGGCCTGGGCCAGGCGATGCACCAGCGCCGGTGGCGGGTCGTCGGCAACGAAGTGACGCGCCAGCTTGGCGGCCAGGAAGCGCGCCGTCGACGGATGGTGGGCCAGGTCGTGCAGCACGGCGTCGAGCGCCTGCGGGCCTTCGGGGTAGGTCTTGCCGAGCAGCTGCTTGGGGCCCGGCTCGTGCCAGCGGGGCTCGAAGCGCGTCGGCGCCTGGCCGGCCGGCCAGGCGGGCGAAAGCACCTCGCGCAGCGGCACGCGCCAGCCGGTGAGCACGCGCGCGAACTCGGTGACGTCGCGTTGCGTGTAGCCGCCCCATCCGCCGTAGGCCGCGCCGCCGCCGGCGACACCCAGCGTGTGCAGCTCGAGCACCTCGCGCGCCAGGTTCTCGTTGAGCCCGGTCAGGCGCGGCGCCATCGTGCCGTCACGCTGCGCGCGGCGCTGCAGGCGCTGGACCACTTCCGACTGCGGTCCCGCCGACTGGTCGTTGTCCAGGTAGCGCACCATGCCGGCGTGCCGCACCGCCGCGCCCAGCAGGGTCTCGAAAGGGCCGGCGATGTGCGGCCGGATCGCCTCGCGCTCGAAGGCACCGGCCAGTCCGCGCACGCTGGCCTTGGCCATCGACACCGTGAAGTGGTTGCACCAGAACAGCGCCAGGCGTTCGGCGAACGGGCGCCGCGTGGTGGCGGCCGTGACGGCGCGGGCCCGCAGGTCGGCACGCACGAGTTCGCGGAAGTGCTCGGCGAAGCCCTGCTCGGTCGACGCTCGCCCGGGGTCGCTGGTTGGCGCCGGGCCCGAAGTCGACGTGCCCGCCGTCATGCCGCTGCCCGCGCCCGCTGGCGGGTCGCGCGACGGGCGCTCCGCCGCCTCGCGACGCAGACGCCGGAACTCCGCGAAGCGGCGCAGGCCCTGCACGGCATCGGGCAGCGCGTCACCGACCTGTGCGTCGGCCGGACCGATCTGCGCCAGCAGCCAGCCGCGCGGATCGGAGCCGACGACCGCCAGGCTGGGTTCAGCCAGGCCGAAGCGATGCGCCGCAATGGGCGCGGCGGCGATCGATGCGGAGCCGGACGGGCCGGGCGGCTTCGAGGGGCTCGAGGCGCTCGTCATGGGCACCCTCCGTGCAAGGACCTGCAGTGTGCCCGCGCCGGCCGGCGGGCATCACGACGCGCGCGTAAAGATCGGTGATCGTCCCGGTGCGGCGCGCGGATGCGCGCGCCCAACGGACGGTGCCGCGCGGGATCAGTCGGCCAGCACCTGCAGCAGCCGCTCGGCGAACTGCGCGGCGCGCTGAGGCTGGGCATGCACGTCGTCGAGGATGGCCTCGATCGACAGGTCGCCGGCCAGGCCGGCCCACTCGGCGCACTGGTCGGGCGTGGCGTTGAGGAAGGCCATGTGCCAGCTGCTGAACAGCGGCTGCTCGATCTCGGCCTCGTAGAACACCTTGACCAGCCCATGGCGGGTGTCGGCGGCGATGCGGTCCATCAGCGCGCGCACCGTGTCGCGGTCGCCTTCGAGGATCTGCAGGAACACGCCGTCGACGTAGACCAGTGCGCCGGTGACCTGCCGACGCTGGTTGCCGGCTCGGGCATCGACCAGGATCCGCTCGAGTTCGGTCAGCGACAACGCGCGGCTGGCCTGCGAGGAATAGATGATCTGGTGCGTCATGGCGGGCCTCGTCGTGGGCAGGCCGCGCCGCGCCGATGCAGCGCGCCCCTGCGTGCGCACTGGCACGCAGGCCGGCATGCGGCGACGCACGACCTCCGAGGGCGGCATTGTGGCCCCTGCCGCTGCCGGCACCGAGGGCAGCGGCGGTGGCGGTGCACCGCAGGGGCCCGCCACCCGCCTCCGGCCGGGCAGCAGGTCCGGCCACTCGCGCCCGACCCGCGGACTGCGGGTGGCCGCGACGAGGCGCCTGCACCGAAGGACGCGCCGGCGCAGCGGGCGGCGTGGATCAGGCCGGGCCCGCGGCGCGGCGATGGCGTGAGCCGATCCAGGCGTCCATCGCCTCCCACTGCGTTGCCAGCCAGTCCGTCAAGGGCCGGGGCGCGCGGGGAACCTCGCCGGCCGGCATCCATTGCCAGCGCAGGTCGAGTGTCTTGTCCTCGGGCAGTGCCCGCCACAGCTCGCCGGCGCTGTTGAGGTGATCCAGGCCCGTGTGGGCCACCACGAGCACATCGAGGTCGGGCCTCGCGCACAGGGCCGCATGCAGACCGCGGGTGCGCGGTGGCATCAGGTGCCGCATCTGCTCGGCGCGTCGCGCCGCATCGGCCTGGCCGGCACGGCGCAGGCGCTCGATGGCGCGGCGGCGACGCAGCGGCGTGACCTTGCAGCCTTCGGGAAAGATCAACAACGCATCGCGCGGCGACATCGTGGCCGCCATCCGGCCGATGCGCGCCACGCTGTCGCGCTGGTCGGCGGCGGCGGGATCGACGAAGACCATCGGCAGCCGGTTGAAGACCAGGTCGATCATCGGGTCCCACTGCAGCGTGTGCTTGACCACGATGCGAGGCTGGCGTCGCGCGTGAACGAGCAGGTGCCGGATCAGCAGCAGCGAGTCGCCCGGCCCGGCGTGGCGGCTCAGCACCAGCAGGGGACGTGCGCGGGGTGATGCGCCGTCGACGGCAGGGTGCACCACGGCCGAGTCCTGGCGCAGGGTCAGACCGAAGACCCGCGACCCGGCGCCGGCCAGTGCCGCCACCACGCAGGCCAGCAGGCGGTAGTGCGCCTGGACGAAGGCCGGCCGGCGCAGCGCCCACCCGCAACCGCTGGCCAGCCAGAGGAGCGCGGCGCAGGCCATCACCAGCACCTCGGCGGCGAGGTAGATCCACGCGAACGTCAGCAGCTGCGCCAGGCGCGCCGGACGCCGCGCCGCGACAGCGTGCGCCAGCGCGCCCAGCCAGGCCAGGGGCGCGGCGGCGGCCAGCAGCAAGACGCCGATCGTCCACAGCAGCGGGTGCAGCAACGCCCGGCGCAGCCAGGCAGGCGGCAAGGACGGGATCGCCGTGAAGCGCGGGCGTCGGGGCGGACGCGCCGGGGCACCGCAACGCGGGGGTGCGACACCGGCGAGTGCCGGCGCATTGTGTTGGCTCATGACGAGCACCGATGGGTGGGCTCAGGATAACCGCGTCAGCCCGCCCTTCATCTTGCCCAGCGCAAGACTCGGTGGCGAGGTGATCGGTCCGGCTCGACGCCGTCCCTGTCGCGACGCCATTCGTGCAGGGGCCGACGTGAAACTGATTCGGGTGCAACACCCGTCGCGATCATGACCCAGCCACCGACACCCCGCCTTGCCCTCGCTCTCGTCGCTGCCGCCGCGCTGGCGGCCTGTGGAGGTGAACCGTCCGCCGGTGCCGGTCAGCGGTTCATCGCCGGCATCGCCTCGGTGGCCCCGGGCGTGCGGCCGCTGGCCCCCGGCGTGGCACCGGCCACGGCGACGACGACCGTGGTCGGCAACGACCAGGTGTTCGCCTGGGCCCAGCTGACCTACCCCGACCTGTTCCCCGGCGTACCGGCGGCCTTCGACGGGGTTGCCTATGCCGGCAAGCTGTTCTCGGGCCGCGCCTACGCCAACGGCAACTACCTGGCCATCGCCAACGGCGAGGCCTACGGGCTCGGCCTGTTCACCAACCAGCAGCTCACCAACTTCGGGGCGGTGCAGGGATACGCCGGACTGGTCTGCAGCCTGGTCGACTGCGGCCGCAGCGGTGCGCTCAACGCCTGCGCGCCGTCGACCGGTGAGACCTTGCGCACCGAGACCCGCCTGGTCACCACCCACGTGGCCACGAGCCTGCGACCGGCCGGCTCGCCGCGGGAGATCACGACCGAGTCGGTCGTCGACGGCCCCGCCAGCTTTGCCGGCCAGACCGCGGTGCGCGTGACGGCGACCCAGCGTGATGCCTTCGGCGCCAGCGTCGGCGAAGGCACGCTGCGCAGCTACCTGCAGGCGGTGGATGGCGGCCTCATCCGCACCCTCGGCACCGAGACCGTGCTGGCCGCCGGCGGCCAGACGCAACGCGTGAGCTTCGATCCGGCGCTGGCCAACACTGAGTTCACGCTGCAGCCCGGTGCATCGCTGACCAAGGTGCAGACCACGTCGACCAGCACCGTCGGCACCGCGGCGGCACCGGTGACCGCGCGGCGGGCCATCACCTACACCTTCGAGGCGCGCGAGAGGATCGAGGTCCAGGGCCGCAGCTACGAGACCTGCCGCTACCGCGAAGTGGCCCTGGGCACCATGGCGCCGGTGAAGATCACCTGGGCCATCGTCGGCAGCGGCCTGACGGCACGCAGCGAGACGCGTGATGCGACCGGCGCGGTCATCGAGCGCGCCGAGCTCAAGACGGGCACGATCAACGGCGCGCCGATCGCCCCGGGACCGGCGACGCTGGACGCCGCGGCGGCCGAGCGCCTGGTGGGTGACTACGCCTACGTCCTGCCCATCTGCAGCCGCTCCGGCAACGCCAAGGCCGCCCGCTCCGGCCTGGCCGACGCAGCGCGTCGCGTGCTGGACCTGCGCAAGGCGGCGCGCATCCTGGCCACATCGCAGCCGAGGCGGCGCCCGCTGGCCTACAGCGCCACGAAACCGGCTGACCAGCTCGGCGAGTGCGGGGGACGCCTGAGCTACCCGAGCTACGTGCACAACAACGGCGTGACGACCGGGACGATGCGCTGGGACAGCTACTGCTCGACCGACAGCGACACCGGAGGCACCAAGCTGGTCGACGGCTCGTGGTCCTTCGTCGAGACGGCCACTCCGGGTGCCAGCGGTGCGGTGGTCACCCGCTACGAGGGCGGGTCGCCGGGCGGCATCAGCGTCGTCGACAAGGACGCCGCCGGCAGGACCGTCGGCTCGCAGCTGCTCACCGTGGTCGGCTACGTCAGCACGCCGGGCGTGCCGGGAGGCGATGCCACCGCGGCCCACCCGGACCGCCTGGAGGCGGCCGAGTGGCAGGTGCGCAACACGCTCACCGGCAAGGTCTACCGGCAGACCGGCTACGCGATCAGCAGTTTCATGACCGCCGACGGCGGGGAGCAGACGACGATCAGCGGCCGCGGCTACCGGTCCACCGGCTACTACGACCTGCGCACCACCACGCCGCTGCTGACCGACGGCGACGGCAACTACCTGTCGGGCGTGCTGACCTCGACCGGCGCCGACAACAGCGTGGTCGTCATGACCGTGGTGCCCGGCGGCAGCCTGCAGGCCACGATGACCGTCGGCGGGCAGCCTGTCACCACCGCCCCGGCGTGCCAGTGAAGCCGACAGCCCTGCGCGGCATGGCGCGCAGGGCGCGGCCATCTGGCGGCGAAGTCCGATGATCTTCCTGCGCAACCTGCTTCGCGCCCGGCTGCGAAGCCTGATGACGATCGTCGGCGTGGCCAGCGGGGTGGCGTTGGCGGTGGCGATCACCGCCATCACCGCCGACCTGCAGGGGCAGATCGATGGCGCGGCCGGGCACTACCGGGCCGACCTCGTCATCAGCGAGCGGCGTGCCACCTCGCCGATGCACTCACGCATCCCCGCGGACCAGATGGACGCGCTGGTGGCCGAGTTCGGCAGTGACCTGACGCCGCTGGTCATCGGCACGCTCAACGAGGCCTGGAACCCGTACGCCCTGCTGGTCGGCGCCGAGCAGCGCTTCGTGCGCCGCGTGCCGCTGGTGCAGGGCGAGCCCTTCGTGCCCGGTGGCGCCGAACTGGTCGTCGGCGAGCTCGCCGCGCAACGGCTGGGTGTCGCGCCAGGCCGCGTGCTGCAGCTGGGCGGACGGCCGTGGCGCGTGGCCGGCGTGTTCCGCTCGGGCAGCCGGCTGTTCGACAGCGGCCTGCTGGTCGACATCGGCGAGGCGCAGCGTCTGCTGGCCCGCGGCAGTGCCGCCGGCCACTACACGCTGGCCGCCCTGCACGTCGCCGACGGCCGTGGAGCCGACGAGGTGATCCGCCAGGTCGATGCGCGCTTTCCGGGCCTGCGTGCGGTGGTCGGCACCGAGCTGTCGGGTTCGCTTCGCCTGGTGCGCATCGTGCGGGCGTTCGTCGGCACGATCGCCGTGATCTCGGTGTTCGGCGCGGCGGTGGTGCTGGTCAACACGTTGCTGATGTCGGTGGCCGAGCGCACGCGCGAGATCGGCATCCTGATGACGATCGGGTGGACGCCCTGGCGCGTGCTGCGCCTGCTGCTGGCCGAGAGCCTGGTCCTGTGCGGGCTGGGCGCACTGCTCGGCGACGCCCTGGCCGTGCTCGTGCTGCATGCGGTCAATCGCATGCCGTCGGTCGGCTTCGGCTGGATCCCGACGCAGGTGTCGGCCGTGCAGGTGGCCGCGTCGCTGGCGGTGACGATGGGCGTGGCCGTGCTGGCACTGGCATGGCCGGCGGTGGTCGTGTGGCGGCTGCAGCCCCTGGCTGCCCTTCGGCACGAATGAGCGCACGGGCGGTCCCATGAACCCGCCTGCCGCGCCGCTGCTGCGCCTGGAGTCGGTAGGGCGTCGCTTCGAAGACGGTGCCGTGCAGGCCCTGCACGCCGTGAGCCTGCGTGCCGACGCCGGCGAGACCCTGGCCTTGACCGGTCCCTCGGGCTGCGGCAAGACCACGCTGCTGTCGCTGATCGGCCTGCTCGACCGGCCCGACAGCGGACGCATCACGATCGACGGCCAGGACCTCGCCCGCGTCCGCGGCCCGCACGCATTCAGGGCCCGGATGCTGGGATTCGTGTTCCAGTTCCACCACCTCGTGCCGACGATGACGCTGCAGGAGAACGTCGAGGCGCCGATGCTGGCGCTGGGCGTGCCGGCGGCGCTGCGCCGCGGCCGGGCCGCCGAACTGCTGCACGCGATGGCGCTCGAGGGGCGCGCGCGCTTCCTGCCGCGCGACGTGGCCGGTGGCGAACGGCAGCGCGCCGCCGTGGCGCGGGCGCTGGCCAACCGTCCGCCGATCCTGCTGGCCGACGAGCCCACCGGCAGCCTGGACAGCCGCAATGGCCGGGCGGTGGTGGATCTGCTGCTCGCACATGCCCGCACGCAGGGCGCACTGGTGATCGTCGCGACCCACAACCCCGAGGTGGCCGCGGCACTGGGGCGGCGCATCGATCTGCGCGATGGCAGGCTGGTGGCCGACTCGTCCCGCCCATCCGGCCCGACCCTGCCATGCCCGGAGCCCGTGCCGGACGAGCGCGGGCCGCTCACGGTCGGCCGCGGGACCTGAGGCCGGCCCGCCGCAGCGCCGCCGGCGGCTGCCCCAGCAGTCGGACGAAGGCGCGGCGCATGCGCTCCGGCTGGCCGAAGCCGCAGTCGCGCACCACCTGCTGCACCGACGCGCTACCGCTCTCCAGCGCGGCGCGGGCCGCCTCGACGCGCAGCCGTTCCACGGCGCGGGCCGGCGTGCTGCCGGTTTCGGCGGCGAAGGCGCGCGCGAAGTGGCGCGGGCTCATGCAGGCCTGCGCAGCCAGGTCTTCGACGCTCAGGCGGTCGCCGAGGTGGCTGCGCACGTGGTCCAGCAGCACGGCAAAGCGCCCCTGCGGCCGCTGCAGCTCGAGCAGCGCCGAGAACTGCGACTGCCCGCCCGGCCGCCGGTGGTAGACGACGAGCTGCTGCGCGACGGCGCGGGCCAGGTCCTCGCCGTGGTCGTGTGCGATCTGCGCCAGCGCCAGGTCGATGCCGGCACTGATGCCGGCGCTGGTCCACAGGTCGCGTGCGCTGCGGGCGCGCGGCCGGGGGTCGTGCACGAAGATGCGGTCGGGCTGCAGCCGCACCTGCGGGTGGCGGCGCCGGAAGCTGCGCGTGCGGCTCCAGTGCGTGGTGGCCGCACGGCCGTCCAGCAGGCCGGCCGCGGCCAGCAGCAGGCTGCCGCTGCACACGCTGCTGACGCGCACGCCCGGTGCGGCGGCCGCGCGCTGCAGCCAGCCGAGCAGCCGGGCATCGCCGCAGGCGGCGTCGACGCCGTCGCCACCACTGAGCACCAGCGCATCGAAGCGGCCGCGCCGCGGCAGTGTCTGTGCGGTGATGGCCAGTCCGGAGCTGCTGGCCACCGGGCCGGCGTCCGCCGCGACGAAGCGCCAGCGGTAGCTGCCGGGCCGGATGCATTCAGCCACTTCGAAGGCCGCCAGTGGGCCGGTGACGTCGAGCTGCTGGAAGCCCGGGAAGAGCACGAAGACGATGCGCGAGGCCATGGCCGGAGCATGGCATGAAAAGTGGGATCTTGGTCCTTGCTGCCAACATCCAGGAAGGCGATGCTGTGCCCGTCGTCCACTTCCAGAGCCATGGCCCTGCCTGCCGGCCCGCCCCAGGGCGTGGTGGCGTGCAGGGCCCGCCCGAGACCCATGACCCCATCGCTGCACATCGTTCACGCGCTGTTCCCGCGCATCACCCAGCTCGACTTCACGGCACCGCACGAGGTGCTGTGGCGCCTGCCCGGCGCGGTGCAGACGCTGGCCTCGGCCGCGGGCGGGCGCATCACCGCCGACGGCGGCCTGGCTTTCGACACCGTGCCGCTGGCCGAGGTGGCGCGCTGCGACCTGCTGCTGGTGCCCGGTGGCATGGGCGTCGTCGACGCAATGGCCGATCCCGCCTTCGTCGCCGGCCTGCGGCGCCTGGGCGGCGGCGCGCGCTACGTGGCCTCGGTGTGCACCGGGTCGCTGGCGCTCGCCGCGGCCGGGCTGTTGAAGGGTCGGCGCGCGGCCTGCCACTGGGCCTGGCGCGACCTGCTGGCCGAGTTCGATGGCGTCACGCCCGACGCCGGCCGCGTGGTGCGCGACGGGCCGGTGATCACCGGCGGCGGCGTGACCGCCGGGCTGGATCTGGCGTTGACCCTGATGGCCGAGCTGGCCGGCCCGCCCCAGGCGCAGGCGGTGGAACTGGGCCTGGAGTACGCACCGGCCCCGCCCTTCCGCTGCGGGCGGCCCGAGCTGGCCGATGCAGGTGTGCTGCAGGCGGTGCGCGGCCGCCTGGAGGCCGTGCGGCCCGACCGCCTGGCCGCGGTGCGTCAGGCCGCGGCGGTGCTGCGGTCGGCGTGAAGCGCCGACGGGCCGACGGCCTGCCGGTTTGCAGTCCGACGGGCCCGCAGGCTCGCACGCCCCCGCGGACCGAAGGGCGCTGCAGCGCTACAGGCCGAGCGCCTCGCGCAGCAGGTCCAGGGCCAGTGCCACCTCGTCGGTGCCGATGTTCAACGCCGGCACGAAGCGCAGGCGCTGCGGACGCACGGCGTTGACCAGCAGGCCAGGGTCATCGCCGCGGGCGCGCTCGCGCAGCACCTCGGCGACGCGCAGCGCCTGGTCGGGTGCCGGCAGGTCCAGCGCCAGCAGCAGGCCCCGGCCGCGCACCGGCGGGCTGCCCAGCGCGTCGGCGATGCGCTGCAGCCCACCGCGCAGGGCCTCGCCGCGCGCCCGCGTGGCCTCCAGGAAGCCCGGCCGCGTGACGACATCGAGCACCGCCAGCGCCGCCGCGCACATCAGCGGGTTGCCGTGGTAGGTGCCGCCCTGGTCGCCGGGCGCGAAACAGCTCGCTGCCTCGGAGGCCAGCAGGGCGCCGATCGGCGCGCCGCCGCCCAGGCCCTTGCCGAGCGTCATCACGTCGGGCATCACGCCGCTGGCCTGCCAGCCCCACAGGCGGCCGGTGCGGCCGACGCCGGTCTGCACCTCGTCGAACATCAGCAGCAGGCCGTGCTCGTCGCACAGCGCGCGCAACTGGCGCAGGAAGGCGGCGTCGGCCTCGATGACCCCGGCCTCGCCCTGGATCGGCTCCAGCAGCACGGCCACGGTGCGTGCACCGATGCAGGCGCGCACGCTGTCGAGGTCGTTGAGCCGTGCCTTGGGGAAGCCCGGCACCTTGGGCTCGAACAGGCGCTCGAATCCGGGCTTGCCGCTGGCGCTCATCGTCGCCAGCGTGCGGCCGTGGAAGGCGTGGTCGAAGGTCACGATCTCGTGCGCGCCGCCGCGATGCACCTGGCCGAACTTGCGCGCCAGCTTGATGGCGCCTTCGTTGGCCTCGGCGCCGCCGCCGGTGAAGTACACGCGCTGCAGGCCCGACAGCGCTACCAGCCGCTCAGCCAGCGCGACCGCGCGGTCGTTGTACAGCCCGGGCCCGGGCTGCAGCAGGCGGCCGGCCTGGTGGGCCAACGCATCGCGCAACTCGGACGGTGCATGGCCCAGGGTGTTGACGGCCCAGCCCTGCACCAGGTCGAGGTAGCGCCGGCCGTCGCTGGCCCACAGCCAGCTGCCGCGGCCGTGCGTGAACATCGCCGTGGGGCGGTCGGTCACGCGCATCAGGTGCTGCACGGGGTAGCGCGCGAAGTCCGGCCGTGGGTCGGCCGCCGCGTCGGGACGGGTGGTCGCCGGGCCCGACGAAGGGTCGTCGTCGGCGGTGGGGATGGCAGGTTCGAGGGTCATCGCATCGGTCCAGTTCGGTCGTGGGTCGGCGAAGGCCGGCGGGACTTCTCGTGGACTGCGGCGGCGGCGACACGTCGCACGGACGGCCACCAACGACAAAGGCCACGAGGGGTCTCGTGGCCTTCTTCGGATGTGAACGCCTGGGGAGGCTATTCGTTCGACGGGCACGACACCGCTCGACGGGAACGTCGCGGCAGTCGTCGCAGGTTCATCGAATGGAGGGCCGGGCCAGGGTTCACGGGGCGCAGCATAGTCGAATCAGCGCGATCCCGGGGCCGGAATGTGGGCAGCGGCGGCCTGCAGGCGCGCGGTCCAGGTCGTGCCCTGCGGGCTGGTCCAGCGCAGTTGCGTGCCGTCGACCTGCACGCGCCCGAGGATGCCGCCCCGGCCATCGGGCACCGGCTCGCCCGGGTCGGCGGCGGTCGACGGATCGCGCAGCCAGGGTCCCACGACGCGCCGCTGCAGGTCGCGCAGCCGGTCGCGCCAGGCGGCGATCGCGGGGTCGTCGCCGGCACGCGACGCCAGGGCCTGGATGGCGGCCGACAGGGGGTCCGCGCCGGCTGCCGGTGCCAGCGCGGGCGCCGGTGCGGGCGGCTGGCGCAGGGCGGCCGTCGGGGGCGCCTGCGCAGGTGTCGGCGGCGCCGTGCGGCGCAGCTCGGTGACTCCCGTCGATGGCGTCGCGAGGGCCGCGGTGGCGGTCGCCGCCGCCTTGGCAGCGGGTGGCGCGTCGGCGGATGCACCGGTGCGGGCCGCCCCGGCGGCGTCGGCCAGGTCCGGCGTCGCCGAGGGCGGAGCGGCGGCAGGCGGAGCCGTGGCAGGCGAGGCGGCTTCGACCCGGTTGAGCGCGGGCGCCACGGAGGGCCGCATCGGCTGCGGCGCGGCGGCGGCACGCCGCTCGGCCGAACCGGACCGCTCGGCCAGGGTTTCAGGCGAGGGCCGCGGCGCCGGCTCGATGGCGCCGACGGCGGCTGGCGGGGTGGCTGCGCCGGGTGCCGGTGACGGCGGCCTCTGCGGGGCAGCAGGCGGCGCGGCCGGTCCGGCGGGGGGTGCAGGTGCCGCCGCAGGCGTTGGCGCAGCGGCAGGGGCTGCCGCGAGGGAAGGCCGGGGCGTGGGGGTCGCTGCAGCTGTCCGCGCAGGCATCGGCGTGGGCGTCTGCGTGGGCGTCTGGGTGGGCGTGGGTTGGGATGTCGGCGAAGACTGGAACGCTGGAGCCGGCGCGCGCGAGGGCGGGATCGGCGCCGCCGCTTCCCGCGGGGCCGCCGGCACCGCCGCCGCAGGCTGCGCGCCTGCAGGTGCTGCGGTGTCGCGCTCGCCGGCTTGGCGCGGGGCTTGCGCCGGCGACGGTGCCGCGGTCGCCGACGGCGGCTCCGCGCGATCGGCGGGGTGATCGGTGGGAGGTTCGGCCGGGCGTCCGCTCGGCACCGGGCGGTCGGCGGACGAGGGCAAGGCCTCCGGGGGCGGCCCTTCGCGCCACATCATCGCCACCAGGCCTGCCACCAGCACGAGGCCCAGCGCGCCGGCCGGCATCGGACGCGACCAGGCGCCCAGGCTCTCGAGCCAGGCCATCAGCCGTCCCGGCACGTGCCGGCACGACGCGGTTGCCGGCCGCGCCGATGCCGCCCCGGCGGCGGTCCGCGCCGCCATGTCGAGGATGCGCCGGTCCAGCTCGGCGGGTGGAACCGCCTCGCGGTCGGGCGCATGCGCCAGGGCGGCCAGCAGGCGCGGGTCGCGCTCGTCGTCCGTTGGGCGGGTCGGCGTGGAGCCCGGGGCGGCCATCAGCAACCCTCCGCGGGCAGGTAGGCGCCCATGCAGGTGCGCAGCTTGGTCATCGCGTAGCGCAGGCGGCTCTTGGCAGTCTCGAACCCCAGGTCCAGCGCATCGGCCAGGTCGTCGACCGACAGGCCGTCCTGGTGGTGCATCAGGAACACCGCGCGCTGCGCCACCGGCAGCGCGTCCAGGCAGTCCAGCAGGCGCTGGCCGGCGGCCCGCCAGAAGGCGCGATCGACGGCCTCGTCGCCTCGGGCCGCGCCCTCGGCGGCCGGCCAGCCGGACCAGGCCGTGCCCGCGGGCTCGAAGGGGGGCGGCTCGTCGTCGCCCACGTCCAGGCTGAGCTCACGCCCGCTCTTGCGCAGGCAGTCGATGGCCCGGTGGTGGGCCAGCGTGAACAGCCAGGTGCGAAAGGTGGCTCCTTGTGGGGCCCAGCGCTCGCGGGCCTGGATCACGCGGGCCCAGGTGTCCTGGAACACCTCGTCGGCCTGGCCCGGGCAGGCACTGCCCAGCAGCCGCCGGACGAAGCGGTACAGCGCGGCCTGATGGCGACGGTACAGGCGTTCGAAGGCCTGCACCTGCCCCGCGGCGTAGGCGCGCATCAGCGTGTCGTCGTCGTCTTCGGAGGTCATGAGGGCCCGGGCGGCGGCAGTCTGCCATGTCGCCGTACCGCTTGATACGTGCCGGCAGCGACTTCGGGGTTGAATCGACCCCGCTCAACCCCGCCGGGCTGTCCGGCGCGTATCAGGGCTCATGCCGGTCGACCGCTCGCCTCCACGCCGCCGCTTCCGCCCGCAGCGCGCGGCCGACCGCATCGGCCGGGCGCGACCGGGCGCCAGCCGAGCGGCCGTCGTCGAAGCCCGGCCGCTCGACCTAGCCCTTCCGCGGCAGCCGGCCCATCAGGTAGAACTCGTCGTTGGGCCGCATGGCGATCACGTTGGCGATGCGGTTGCTCAGGCCGAAGAAGGCGGTGATGGCCGCGATGTCCCAGGCGTCCTCGTCGTCGAAGCCGTGCTCGCGCAGGCGGGCGAAGTCGCTGTCGTCGACCTCCTGCGCACGCTGGCTGACCTTCATCGCGAAGTCCAGCATCGCGCGCTGGCGCGGCGGGATGTCGGCCTTGCGGTAGTTGGTGGCCACCTGGTCGGCGACCAGGGGCTTCTTCTCGTAGATGCGCAGGATCGCGCCGTGGGCGACCACGCAGTACAGGCACTGGTTGGCCGCCGACGTGGCCACGACGATCATCTCGCGGTCGCCCTTGCTGAGGTTGCCGCCGGACTTGAGCATCAACGCGTCGTGGTAGGCGACGAAGGCGCGCCACTCGGCCGGCCGGTGCGCCAGTGCCAGGAACACGTTGGGGACGAAGCCGGTCTTGGCCTGCACCTCGAGGATGCGGGTGCGGATGTCCTCGGGCACGTCGTTCAGGTCGGGCACCGGGAAACGCGAGATCGCTTGCGCGCCGGTCGCGGGGCTGGGCGTGGGGGTGGGGGTGTTCATGGCGGTCCTTCAGCTGCGGAATTGCATCGCGTGCAGGCGGGCGTACAGGCCGCCGGCGGCCAGCAGCGCGGCATGGCTGCCCTGCTCGACCAGGCGGCCGGCGTCGAGCACCAGCACGCGGTCGGCATGTTCGATGGTGGCCAGCCGGTGGGCAATGACCAGGGTCGTCCGGCCGCGCATCAGCCGCTCCAGCGCGTCCTGCACCGCCCGCTCGCTCTCGGCGTCCAGCGCCGAGGTGGCCTCGTCGAGGATCAGCACCGGCGCGTCCTTGTAGATCGCCCGCGCGATGGCCAGGCGCTGCCGCTGACCGCCGGAGAGCTGGTTGCCGTTGTGGCCGATCGGGCTGTCGGCGCCCTGCGCCTGGGCTTCGACGAAGTCCAGCAGGTTGGCCGCGCGCAGCGCGTCGAGCACGCGGCCGCGGTCCGGCGCGGGGTCGCCGAGCGCCACGTTGGCGGCCAGGCTGTCGTTGAACAGCACCACGTCCTGGCTGACCAGCGCGAACTGGCGACGCAGGGCGCGCACGTCCCAATCGGCCAGCGGCGTGCCGTCCAGGCGCAGCGTGCCGGCGGTGGGCTCGATGAAGCGCGGCAGCAGGTGCACCAGCGTGGACTTGCCGGCCCCCGACGGGCCGACCAGCGCGATGGTCTCGCCGCGCGCCACGCGCAGGCTGATGTCCTGCAGCGCCGGCTCGGCGTCGTCGCGGTAGCGCAGCGAGACCTGCTGCAGCTCGATGTCGCCGGCGGCACGCGGCGGCGCGTGCGACCCGCCGTGTTCGAAGGGGCTCTGCTCGATCAGGTCGACGCTGCGCTCGACGGCGGCCAGCCCGCGCGTGATGGGCGCCATCACGTCGGACAGGTGCTTGATCGGCGTCACCAGCAGCAGCATCGCGGTGATGAAGGCCACGAAGCTGCCCACCGATGCGCCGCCGCTGCCGCTCTGCCACAGCGCCACGGCAATCACCGTCGACAGCGCGAAGGCCGCCAGCACCTGCGTCAGCGGCGTGATCGACGCACCGGCGACCACCGACTTCAGCAGCAACCGCCGCAGGGCCTGGGCGCGCTCGCCGAAGCGCGCCGCCTGCGCGCGCCCGGCGGCGTGCAGCCTCACGATGCGCCAGGCCAGCACGTTCTCCTCGACCACGTAGGCCAGCTCGTCGGTCGCCGCCTGCGAGGCCAGGGTCAGCCGGTGCAGGCGCCGGCCCAGATGCCGCATCACCAGGGCCAGCGCCGGAAACAGCAGGCCCACCACCAGGGTGAGCTGCCAGTTCAGCCACAGCAGGTAGGCCAGCAGGGCCACCAGCGTCAGCGAATCCTTGGTCAGCGTCAGCAGCGCGCCGATCAGCTGCGTGGTGCCCTGCTGCACCTCGTAGACCAGGGTGTTGGTCAGCTGGCTGGCCGACTGGCGCGTGAACAGGCCAGCCTCGGCGCGCAGCAGACGCTCGAACATCGCCTCGCGCAGCGCCAGCACACCGCCCTGCGCGGCGGACGCCAGGCCCACCTGGGCCGCGAAGCCCGCGGCGCCGCGCACGATGAACAGCACGATCAGTGCCGCCGGAATCATCCACAGCGGCAATTGCCCCTTGGCGAAGCCTTTGTCCAGCAGCGGCTGCAGCAGCGCCGGGATCATCGGCTCGGTGGCCGCCCCGACCACGGCGCCGAGGGCCGCGATCACCAGGCCATGCCGGCTGGACCGCAGATAGGGCGCGATGCGCGCGAGGCGCTGCGAGATCGTCGTCATGGGGGCCGGCGATTATCGCGGGCGGCCTCGGCCGCACCCCCCTGCCTACAATCGGCGCCGTTCCTCTGTCCGAAACGCTATCGAGGTTTCGCATTCAATTGAACCAAATCGACCTGCCACGATCCATCCGGGCCATGTGGTCTCGCAGACAAGTCCTCGCAGCGCTCGGTGCCGGGGTCGCCGGCCCGGCCGCGGCGCAGTTCCGGGTGGAGATCTCGGGCATCGGCGCCACGCAGGTGCCGATCGCGGTGTCGAACTTCCGCGACGAGGACAAGTCCGGCGTCGCGCTGGGCAGCGTGATCCGTGCCGACCTGCAGCGCAGCGGCCTGTTCCGCGTGGCCGATGCCGGCGTGGCGCTCGACGAGCGCAGCAGCGTGGCGTCGGCCGACTGGCGCGCGCGTGGCGTGGACGCGGTGGTCGGCGGCTCGGCGACCCGGCTCGCCGACGGCCGCTTCGACGTGCGCTACAAGCTCTGGGACGTGGTGCGCGGCGAGGAGCTGCTGGGCCAGAGCAAGGTGGTCGTGGCCTCCGACGTGCGGCTGGCCGCCCACCGCACGGCCGACGAGATCTACCAGGCCATCACCGGCGAGCCGGGCGTCTTCGCGACGCGCATCGCCTACGTCGTGCGCAGCGGCAAGCGCCACACGCTGATGGTCACCGATGCCGACGGCGAAGGCGGGCAGGTGGCGCTAGCCAGTGCCGAGCCCATCATCTCGCCGGCCTGGTCGCCCGACGGCAAGGAACTCGCCTACGTGTCGTTCGAGTTGCAGAAGGCCGTGGTGTACGTGCAGAACGTGCAGACCGGCGCGCGCCGCGTGCTGGCCAACTTCCGAGGCTCGAACAGCGCGCCGGCCTGGTCGCCCGACGGCCAGCAGATCGCCGTGACTTTGTCGCGCGACGGCATCGCGCAGCTGTACGTGATGCCGCGCGCCGGCGGCGAGCCGCGCCGGCTGACCACCAGCAGCGCGATCGACACCGAGTCGGTCTTCAGCCCCGACGGCAAGATGATCTACTTCATCTCCGACCGGGGCGGCGGCCCGCAGATCTACCGCGTCGGCGCCACCGGCGGCGCCCCCGAGCGCGTGACCTTCTCGGGCGCCTACAACATCAGCCCGGCGCTCAGCCCCGACGGCCGCACGATGGCCTACGTGGCGCGGCAGGGCAACTCGTTCAAGCTGGCCACGCTGGACCTCGAGTCGGGCGCGGTGCGCCTGATCACCGACACCGTCGACGACGAGAGCCCCAGCTTCGCGCCCAACGGCCGCCTGCTGGTGTTCGCCACCCGCACCCAGGGCCGCGACGTGTTGATGACCACCACGCTCGATGGCAAGATCAAGACCCGCCTGGTGAGCAGCGGCGCCGACATGCTCGAGCCCGCCTGGGGACCGTTCAACCGCTGAACCGCCGTCCCCGACCCCCCTGTCCGCAGCCACCCACCGAACCACCCACCACGCCAAGGAGATCCCGATGAGAACCCCCACCCATGCATCGTTCGCGACGCTGGTCGCCGCCGCCGTGCTGGCCGGCTGCGCGTCGGGCGTCAAGCTCGACGAGACGCCAGTCGAGACGCGCACCGCCACGCCCGTGGGGTCGGCCGCGGGCAGCGTGAGCACGACGCCCGGGGCCACCAGCGGCGCGGCCGGGCAGTCGCGCGTGACCACCGTCGACCTGACCAAGCCGGTGTCCGGTGCCTCCTCTTCCAACCTGGCCCGCGTCGTCTACTTCGACTTCGACAGCTTCGTCATCAAGGACGAGTACAAGCCGCTCATCGAAGGCCACGCCAAGCTGATGTCCTCGGCCAAGACGCGCCGCCTGGTCGTCGAAGGCCATGCCGACGAGCGCGGCAGCCGCGAGTACAACCTGGCGCTGGGCCAGAAGCGCGCCGAGGCGGTGGTCAAGTCACTGGCGCTGCTGGGTGTCGGCCAGACGCAGGTCGAGGCGGTGAGCTTCGGCGAGGAGCGGCCGGCCTCCGACGGGCACGACGAGGCCGCCTGGGCCAAGAACCGCCGTGCCGAGCTGAAGGACCGTTGATTGGCCCCCCCCCGAAGCGCCTTCGGCGCCTCCCCCCTGGGGGGGCGCACCCAGCGGCCCGGCGAAGCCGGATCCGTGGCTGCCGCTCGCAGCGCCTTGTCACGTGCGGTGCAGCGGGCGCTCGTTCTGGCGTGCGGTGGATTCGTGTGGTCAGCGGCGCAGGCGGCGCTCTTCGAGGACGACGAGGCGCGCAAGGCCATCCTCGACCTGCGTGCCAAGGTCACCCAGAGCGAGGAGCAGAACAAGGCACGCCTGGCCGAGCTGTCGGCGACCAACGGCAAGCTGCTCGAGCAGGTCGACACGATGCGGCGCAGCCTGCTCGACCTGAACAATCAGATCGAGCTGCTGCGCGGCGAGCTGGCCCGGCTGCGCGGCGCCGATGAGCAGATCCTGCGCGACGTGGCCGAGCTGCAGCGCCGGCAGAAGGACATCGGCCAGGCCGTCGACGACCGCCTGCGCAAGCTCGAGCCGGTGAAGGTCAGCCTCGACGGCCGCGAGTTCAGCGCCGAGCCCGAGGAGCGCAAGGCCTACGAGGACGCCGTGGCGCAGATGCGCGCCGGCGACTTCGACAAGGCCGCGGTGTCGCTGACCGGCTTCGTGCGCCGCTGGCCGACCAGCGGGTACGCCGATTCGGCGCGCTACTGGCTCGGCAATGCGCAGTACGCACGGCGCGACTACAAGGAGGCGATCGCGACCTTCCGCGCCTTCGTGACGCTGGCCCCCGACCATCCGCGGGCGCCCGAGGCCATGCTGGCCATCGCCAACAGCCAGGCGGAGATGAAGGACACCAAGGCCGCCCGCAAGAGCATCGAGGACCTGCTCAAGGCGTATCCCAAGAGCGAGGCCGCGCAAGCCGGCAAGGAACGCCTGGCGGCGCTGAAGTAACCGGCTCTTTCACCGCCTCGACCGGGGCCGTCGCGCGCGCGCGGCCGGCCCGGTGCGGCTCCTAGAATGCCGCGCAGCATGGCGGAGAGCGATCTACCCGGTCTGATCCGGACGGTGCTGTGGGCCGCCTTCGGCCTGTCGGTGCTGTTCGGTGCGATCGTCCAGCGAACCCAGTTCTGCACCATGGGTGCGGTGGCCGATGTCGTCAACATGGGGGACTGGACGCGCCTGCGCATGTGGGCGCTGGCCATCGGCGTGGCGATGCTGGGATTCAACGGCATGGTGGCACTGGGCTGGATCCAGGCCCGCCACAGCGTCTATGCCGAACCGCAGCTGCTGTGGCTGTCGCACGCCCTGGGCGGGCTGCTGTTCGGCTTCGGCATGGTGCTGGCGTCGGGCTGCGGCAGCAAGGCACTGGTGCGCATCGGCGGTGGCAGCCTCAAGGCGCTGGTGGTGTTCGCGGTGCTGGGCCTGGTGAGCTACGCCACGCTGCGCGGCGTATTGGCGGTGGCGCGTGTGGCCAGCGTCGACACGGTGGTGCTGGCGCTGCCTGCCGGGCAGGACCTGCCCTCGCTGGTGTCCTGGGCCACCGGCTGGCCGCTGCCGCCCACCGCGCTGGGCTTGGCGCTGCTGGTCGGCGGGGGCCTGGTGGGGTTCGCCCTGGCGACGCCGGAGGGCCGCAGTGCGGAGGTCCTGAGCACCGGCCTGGGCATCGGTGCGGCCGTGGTGGCCATGTGGTGGGTGTCCGGGCGGGTGGGCCATCTGGCCGAGCACCCGGTGACGCTGGACGAGGTGTTCGTCGGCACCTCCACGCGGCGCATGGAGTCGCTGACCTTCGTGGCCCCGGTGGCCTACACGCTGGACTGGCTGATCCTGTTCTCCGACCGCAACAAGGTGCTCAGCACCGGCATCGTCAGCGTGCTGGGCGTGGTCGTGGGGTCGGCCGCGGTGGCGCTGGCCAGGCGGCGCTTCCGGTGGGAGGGCTTCGCGGGCACGGAGGACACGGCCAACCACCTGGTGGGTGCCGCACTGATGGGCTTCGGCGGCGTCACCGCGCTGGGCTGCACGGTGGGGCAGGGTCTGTCGGGCGTGTCGACGCTGTCGCTGGGCAGCTTCATCGCGCTGGCCGGCATCGTCGCCGGCGCGCTGGCCGCGCTGCGCTACCAGACCTGGCGCGTCGACCGCCAGGGCTAGGGCCGCTGATGTCGAGCGTTGTCGAGCCCGACCTGCCGCCGGTGGCCGGTGCCGACCTGGATCGCCGCTTCGATGCGGCGCGCCGCCTGTACGGGCCGGCCGGCTACCGGCGCATCCGCGCCGCTTCGGTGGCCGTCGTCGGGCTGGGCGGCGTGGGCTCGTGGGCGGCCGAGGCGCTGGCCCGCAGCGGGGTCGCACGCCTGGTGCTGATCGACCTGGACATCGTGGCCGAGTCCAACATCAACCGCCAGGTGCAGGCCGGCGCGCGCACGCTGGGCATGGGCAAGGCCGAGGCGCTGGCCGAACGCTTCGCCGACATCCACCCGGGCTGCGACCTGCACGTGGTGGACGCCTTCGTCGACGAGGGCAACTGGCCCACGCTGCTGCCCGTGCCGGTGGACGCCGTGGTCGAGGCCTGCGACCAGGTGCGTGCGAAGGCGGTGGTGGCCGCCTGGAGCCTGCGCGAGCGGGTGTTCTCGGTGTGCGCCGGCGCGGCCGGCGGCAAGCAGCGGGCGCAGGACGTCGAGGTGGCCGACCTGGCCGAGGTCACGCACGATCCGCTGCTGGCCAGCCTGCGCCAGCGGCTGCGCAAGGCCGGCGCCGTGCCTCGCACCGGGCGCGGCGGCGTGACCTGCGTGTTCTCGCGCGAGCCGGTGCAACGCCCCGACGCGACCTGCGACCCGGTGGTGCCCGGGGCGCCGCTGGCCTGCCACGGCTACGGCTCGAGCGTGGCGGTGACGGCCACCTTCGGCATGGTCGCCGCCGGCGAGGTGCTGCGACGCCTGGCGGGCTGATCGGCGGCCGCGCCGTGGCTATAATGCAGGGCTCTGCGGATGGGGTCGTTAGCTCAGTCGGTAGAGCAGCGGACTTTTAATCCGTTGGTCGCAGGTTCGAATCCTGCACGACCCACCACGTGCAGGACAGCGGTTTCCAGGGCTCTT
>WBZL01000613.1_pt1 | contig 39919 bp, 38 predicted proteins | sample 5204291 | NCBI WGS metagenome assembly WBZL01 (sample SAMN12344345, study PRJNA552823) | activated sludge metagenome | biome: Activated sludge suspended growth; feature: Nitrification reactor; material: Wastewater; isolation source: activated sludge from nitrification reactor of wastewater... | reverse complement strand
CGATGTGCGCCCCACCCAGTTCACCTGGGCCCGGGTGGTGAGGATGTCACCGACGCGGACCGGTTCGACGAACACCATGCCGTCGATGGCGGCAGTGACGGCGGGTCCGCGGCAGTGTCTCGCGGCGCAAGCGCCCGCGGTGTTGTCCACCGCCTTCATGATCACGCCACCGTGCACATTTCCCAGAAGGTTCGCCTCGCCGGCGCCCATGATCCGGGCCAGCGTCACCCGCGAGTAGGACGTGGGCTTGGGCGCCCGCCCGCCGGTCATCCGCGCAGCAGGGAACGGGCCATCACCAGACGCTGGATCTGGTTGGTTCCCTCGTAGATCTGGGTGATCTTGGCATCGCGCATCATCCGCTCCACCGGATGGTCGCGCACGTACCCGGCGCCGCCGAACACCTGGACGGCATTCGTCGTGACCTCCATCGCGGTGTCCGATGCGAAACACTTGGCGGCCGCACCGAAGTACGACAGATCGGCCTCCATGCGCTCGCACTTGGCCGCGGCCTGGTACACCAGCGCCCGTGCGGCCGCCACCTTCATCCCCATGTCGGCGATCATGAACTGCAGCCCCTGGAACTCGGCGATCGCCTTACCGAACTGTTTGCGCTCCTTGGCGTAGGCGACCGCGGCGTCCAGCGCCCCCTGCGCCATCCCGAGCGCCTGGGCCCCGATCGTGATCCGGGTGATGTCCAGGGTCTGCATGGCGGTGGTGAAGCCGGTCCCCTCAGCACCGATCATCCGGTCGGCCGGGATCCGTACGTTCTCGAAGAAGATCTCGCGGGTGGGCGAGCCGTGGATGCCGAGTTTCCGTTCCGGAGTCCCCAGCGAGAAGCCGGGATCGTCGTCGTGCACGACGAAGGCACTGATCCCGCGTGCGCCGGCGTCGGGATCGGTCTTCGCCATGACGGTGTAGTACTTCGAGATCCCCGCGTTGGTGATCCAGGACTTCTGCCCATTGAGGACGTAGTCGTCGCCGTCGCGCACCGCCCGGGTCTTCATCGAGGCAGCGTCGCTGCCTGCCTCGCGCTCACTGAGGGCGTAGGAGAACATCGCCTCGCCACTGGCGACCTCGGGCAGGTAGCGCTGCTTCACCTCCTCAGAACCGCCGACGAGCAACGGAGTGGTGCCCAGCTTGTTCACCGCCGGGATCAGCGAACTGGAACCGCAGACCCGGGCGATCTCCTCGGCCACGATGCACGAGGCGAGCTGGTCACCACCCTCGCCGCCATAGGCCTCAGGGATGTGGATGGCGTGGAAACCGGCGCCCACCAGGGCCTCGTAGACGTCCTTGGGGAACTCGCCGGTCTCGTCGATCTCCGCCGCGCGTGGGGCGATCCGATCCTCGGCCAAGCCACGCACGGCCTCGCGCAAGGCGTCGTGCTCCTCGCTCAGCTGGAACAGGTCGTAGTCCGGGTGGGCCTCGTAGGGCACGGCGGTCTCCTCGTGACGGGGTTTCCAGAATACGGCCCGGGCACTCGGCGGTCCCCGCCGGTTCAGGAGGGCAACGAGTCGCGCAGCGCGCTTCCCTTCGCCTGGGCCAATGCCCGCAACGATCGGCGGTGTTCGTCCAAGGCCCGGCGCAGTGATTCGTCCGACGCGGCCAGGATCCGCACCGCCAGCAGACCCGCATTGGCCGCATTGCCGACCGCCACCGTGGCCACCGGTACCCCGGTGGGCATCTGCACGATACTGAGCAGTGAGTCCATACCGTCGAGGTACTTGAGCGGCACCGGGACCCCGATCACAGGCAACGACGTGACACTAGCCAACATCCCGGGAAGGTGAGCCGCACCCCCGGCCCCCGCGATGATGACGCGCAGCCCCCGGCCCGCGGCCTCGGAGCCGTACTCGATCATCTCGGCCGGCATCCGGTGGGCCGAGACGACATCCACCTCATGCTCGACCCCGAAGTCGGTCAACGTCTGCGCAGCGTCGGACATGACCGGCCAGTCACTGTCACTGCCCATGACGATCCCGACCCGCGGCCCCACCTCAGTCACCACTTGCCCACCTCGTCCCTCGCTCACTCATCACTCACTCCACCACGACTCCGGTCAGATAATCAGCGGCGTGCCGCGCCCGCTCCAACAGATCGTCCAGGTCGTCACCTGAGACCGTCACATGTCCGATCTTGCGCCCGGGTCGGACCTCCTTGCCGTACATGTGGACGTGCAGATCAGGGTCACGCGCCATGACATGTCGGTAGGCCCGGTACATGTCGGGATGGTCGCCACCGAGCACATTGACCATGACGGTCCACCGGGCGACCGGTCGGGGATCGCCCAGAGGAAGGTCCAGCACGGCACGCAGGTGGTTCTCGAACTGGCTGGTGACGGCCCCTTCGATGCTCCAGTGCCCGGAGTTGTGCGGCCGCATGGCGAGTTCGTTCACCAGGACGCCGTGCTCGGTGGCGAACATCTCGACCGCCAGCATGCCCACCACGTCCAGTTCTCCCGCGATCCGCAACGCCAGTTCCTGGGCGGCCAACGCGGTGTCCGGATCCAGATCCGGCGCCGGGGCCACCACTTCCTTGCAGATCCCGTCGGACTGGACCGTCCGCACCACCGGGTAGGCCACGGCCTGCCCGTGCGGCGAACGCGCCACTTGCGCCGAGAGCTCCGCGGTGAACGGGACGTACTGCTCGATCAACCACCGGGCGCCCGGTGCGAGCGGCTGCGCCAGCACCTCGCCCAGCTCTTCCGCATCCGCCACGACCCACACGCCGCGACCGTCGTAGCCACCGCGCGAGGTCTTGACCACGGCGGGCCAGCCGACATGGGCGGCGACCTGGGCCACCGTGGTGTCGGGACCCCACTCCAACCACGCCGGGCAGGGAGCCCCCAAATCGGTGAGCGCCTGCCTCATGACGATCTTGTCCTGCGCATGGGCCAGGGCGCCGGGTCCCGGACGGATGGCCGCGTCCGTGGTGGCCAATGCGGTCAGGCCCGGCTCCGGCACCTGCTCGTGGTCGAACGTCACCACATCACACAGCCGACCGAACATCGCCAGCGCCTCGGGATCGTCCGGATCGCCGACCACGACATCCCGCACCACCCGGGCAGCGCTGTCGTCGGGTCGGGCGGCCAGCACAGTGAATCCGATGCCCAGTGCGATGGCCGCCTGCTGGGTCATGCGGGCCAATTGGCCGCCGCCCACCATGCCGACCACGGGAAACCCGCGCGGCGGAGTCACTTCAGTCGGCTCTCGGGTCATACGATGCACCCTATGGGACCGAGTTTCGATTGTTCGGTCCGTGGGTAGCGTGATGGGGTGACGACAGTGGAACTGCTGCGAGAGCGTGCCGCAGCCTCTTTGCCCGCCCCGCTGCGCCCGTTCGCCGGTCTCATCCACGAATTCGGGAAGTTCGGCGTCGTGGGAATGATCTCCCTGATCGTCGACGTCGGACTCTTCAACATCCTCATGTACGCGGGCGGCGGCATGCTCGCGGATCGACCGCTCACGGCCAAGGCCATCGCCGTCATCGCAGCGACCGCCGTCTCCTATGGACTCAACCGCAACTGGACGTTCTCGCATCGCGGCGGCCACACCAGCAAGTGGCGGGAGTACGCGCTGTTCTTCGGCCTGAACGGCGTGGCCATGCTCATCACGCTGTCGGTGCTGTGGTTCTCGCACTACGCGCTGGGACTGGACTCCGTACTCGCCGACAACATCTCCGCGAACGTCATCGGCCTGGCCCTGGGCACGGTCTTCCGCTTCTGGTCCTACCGCAAGTGGGTGTTCCCGCCGGAGGACGACAACGCGGCGACCGACGATCAGATGCCCAGCCCGCTCGTCTGAGTGGTCACTCGGCGGCCGTCAGGGCGTACGGCCGCACGATTCCCAGGCCCCGCACCGGCCGTGGCGCCAGCGCTCGGGTGCTGTAGATGTGGCCATACCCCTCGAAACCATGCAGCGCCTCCGCTGTCACAGAATCGACCACGGTGGTCCCCGGACGGGCCAGGGCCGTCATACGTGAGGCCCGGTTCACCGTCGTGCCGAAGACATCTCCCATCCGGTTCAGGACCGCGCCCGTCGCCAGTCCGATGCGCAACTGGGGCATCTGAGCCACGGTGTGCGGGATCCGGTGCAGGCTCAGACAGATCCGCGCGGCGTGGTCGGGCGTGTCGGCCACGAACATGACCTCGTCGCCGAGGGTCTTGACCAGTCGGGCGGATTCCCCGTGCACCACGTCTGCGCTGACCGACTCGAACGTCTGCACCAGCGAGGCCAGTTCCGACCCGTCCAGTTGCCGTGACAGCCGGGTGAAGGACACAAGATCGGCAAAGCCGACCGTGGCGAGCACTTCGCTCTCGGGGTCGCCACCCGCAGGCTGTTCCAGGTAACGGCCCACGGTGGCCGCCAGTTGGCGGCGCCACACATACCCGAGCAAGGTCTCCAGCTCCGGCAGCAACTCGGACATCTCGGCGGTGAGCTCGGCCGCCGCGTCGTCCTGCCACGCGACCTCACCGTCGAGGGCCACGCTGCGTCCGATGGTCTCGACCTGCCATTCGGCCAGCCGCGAGGTGGTCTGCCCCATGGACCGGGCGACCTCGACGATGCCATCCATGTCGATCATCCCGCGCTCGAGGAGAGCGGCGACCCGCAGGAGCGCGTTGAGATCGGCGTCGGTGAACGCGCGCGCCTCACCGACGTCAGGGAATCCCATCGCCCGCCACAGGCGACCGACCTCGGTCAGGCTCATCCGGGCCGCGTCGGCCATCTCCTCGCGCGTGTAGCGCTCGGCGCCACCGAGAACGACGGCTTCGATCTCGTCGTTGTCCATCAGGACTGCGATCCACCACCGTTGTCCTCGGAGCGGATGTCCTGGGTGTAGTCCTGGACCACGGAACGACGACGGCGCTCGTCGTCCTCCTCGTGCAGTCGGTTGACCTCGCGCTGGATGTCCTCGACGTTCGGCACATCGTTGATGATCAGCGCTTCGTCGCTGGCCGAGTCGATCGTGAGCATTCCGTAGTTGAGGATTCGACCGGCGGCGCTCACATCGAAGGACACGTTGTTCACCTTGCTCAGCGGCATGTCCCGCCCGTGCCGGGCGATGAGGCCGGAACGCACGATGATGCGTCGGTTGGTGAACACGTACTGAGTGGTGATCCAGTACAGGAACGGCCGCACCGCGAACACGATGATCAGGAACAGCGCCACGATCACCGTGGCCCAGGCGGCGATCGTGTTGTCGCCGAAGAGTCGGATGAGGAAGAAGAACCCGAAGATCACGGCGAGGAGCACGATGGCTGGAACGACGAGCGCGCGCCAGTGCGGCCGCATCTCGAAGGCGACATGTTCACCGTCGGACAGGAGTTTTTCCGGGTAACCCATGACGACTACCGTACTGCCCCGGGGCGCTTACGCCGGGCGAACGTGAGTGACATCCCCCGCGGTGAGCGGTCGGCCGCCAGCTTCCGTGACAAGAAGCAGCCGACCGTCGTCGTCGATCGCCTCGGCCAACCCCTCCAGGACCGAACCGTCCGGCAGTGTCACGCGCACGTCGGAACCGATGGTGGCGCACAGAGTCCGGTAGGTGTCGAGCAAACCTGCCCCTTCGGCGTTGTATGCCGCCTCACGCCACAACTCGTTGGCTGCCGCCAACTGTTCCAGTGCCGTGATCAGCAGCCGGGCGCGGCTGACGTCGGCTCCCGACGCTGCCAGGGAGGTGGCCGTCGCCACGGGCAGCTCGTCGGCCGGGACCGACACGTTGATCCCGCAGCCGACCACCAGTCCGGTGCGGCCACCCTCGGCCAGAATGCCGGCGACCTTGCCACCGGCCACCAGCACGTCGTTGGGCCACTTCAGCGACACGTCCAGGTCGGTCAGCCCACGGATCGCCCGGGCTACCGACACCCCGGTCAGTGCGGGCACAAAACCGGCACGCTCCGAGGGAGGGGTGAGCACCACGGAGAAGGACAACGACGTTCCTGGCGGCGACTCCCAGTCCCGGCCCTGTCGGCCCCGACCCGACACCTGTCCCCCTGCCGCGATCACGGTGCCCTCGGGGGCGCCTTCGGCCAGCGCGGCCAACAGATCGGCATTGGTGGACCCGGTCGATTCGAGGACCGTGATGTCGCGCCAGGGCAGGCTCGAGGCGGCCAGGAGCTCGGCCACGAGGGCGGGGGTCAGGTCGGAGTGGTCACCGGTCGGTTCGGCGTGAGTGGTCACGGCCATAATGTAGGAGACCCACCTGGAGGTGTCATGACCGTTTCGGAGTCCGTCCCCGAAGAGATCGACCTGAGCACGACGGCAGGGAAGGCCGCCGATCTGCTGCAGCGCCGCAGCGACGCTCAGGGGCGCCGCCAAGCCGCGGTCGACAAGCAGCACGCCAAGGGCAAGATGACGGCGATGGAGCGGGTGCTCCAGTTGGTGGACGAGGACTCGTTCCAGCAGATCGACGGGTTGGCGCGGCACCGGTCGCACAACTTCGGCCTCGAGAAGAACCGCCCGTACGGCGACGGGGTGGTCACCGGCTACGGCACCATCGACGGTCGGCCGGTCTGCGTCTTCGCACAGGACTTCACGGTCTTCGGCGGGTCGCTCGGCGAGGTCTTCGGCGAGAAGATCGTGAAGATCATGGATCTCGCACTGAAGACCGGTTGCCCGGTCATCGGCATCAACGACTCCGGCGGCGCGCGCATCCAGGAGGGCGTCGTGTCCCTGGGCATGTACGGCGAGATCTTCATGCGCAACGTGCGCGCCAGCGGTGTGGTCCCGCAGATCTCGCTCATCATGGGCCCCTGTGCCGGTGGCGCGGTGTACTCGCCGGCCATCACCGACTTCACGGTCATGGTCGACCAGACGTCGCACATGTTCATCACCGGTCCGGACGTCATCAAGACGGTCACCGGCGAGGATGTCGAGTTCGAAGAGTTGGGCGGCGCACGGACCCACAACTCCAAGTCCGGGGTGGCCCACTACATGGCCACCGACGAGGAAGATGCGCTCGACTACGTGCGCGCCCTGCTGTCCCACCTCCCCAGCAACAACCTGGAGGAGGCGCCGGACTTCGCCACCGAGGTCGACCTGGCGATCACCGATGAGGACCGGGAACTCGACACGATGCTGCCGGACTCGGTCAACCAGCCGTACGACATGCACACCGTGATCGAGCATGTGCTCGACGACGGCGACTTCCTCGAGACCCAACCACTGTTCGCGCCCAATCTGCTCACCGGGTTCGGCCGGGTCGAGGGCCGCGCCGTGGGGGTGGTGGCCAACCAGCCCATGCAGTTCGCCGGAACGCTGGATATCGATGCCTCCGAGAAGGCCGCCCGGTTCGTGCGCACGTGCGATGCGTTCAACGTGCCCGTCCTCACCTTCGTGGACGTGCCCGGGTTCCTCCCCGGCACCGACCAGGAGTGGGACGGCATCATCCGGCGGGGCGCCAAACTGATCTACGCGTATTGCGAGGCCACCGTGCCGCTGGTGACCGTGATCACCCGCAAGGCTTATGGCGGCGCCTACGACGTCATGGGCTCGAAACACCTGGGTGGTGACATCAACCTGGCGTGGCCGACCGCGGAGATCGCGGTGATGGGAGCCCAGGGTGCGGTGAACATCCTGTACCGCAAGGAGCTGGCCGCAGCGACGGACCCGGACGCCACCCGGCTCGAACTCATCGACGACTACCAGCGCACGCTGTGCAACCCGTACCAGGCGGCCGAACGGGGCTACATCGACCGCGTGATCATGCCCCACGAAACCCGGACCCAGGTGATCCGGGCGTTGCGCGCCCTGCGTAACAAGCGCAAGGAGTCGCTGCCCCGTAAGCACGGGAACATCCCGCTATGACCAGCGAGACGCCCCAACCGCCGGTGCTGCGCGTCGTCTCCGGCGACCCGGCTCCCGAACATCTGGCCGCACTCGTCGCGGTGTTCTCCGCGATGGGGACCGGCGAGCCCGCCGCTGCCGCCGACAGCGCTTGGTCGCGTTCGGCCCGTGCGTCCCGTCGGTTCCCCCGCCCCGGCGCCGACGCCTGGCGGCTGTCCCTGCGCCGATGAACCCATCGGTCAACTGGGAGGTCGTCCTCGGCAGTGCCTCGCCGGCGCGGTTGGGTCTGCTGCGCAACGCCGGGATCGACCCTCGCGTGGTGGTGGCCGATGTGGACGAAGACGCCATCACCCGGGAATGGGAGCCCGCAGACGTCGCCGGATTGGTCCAAGCGCTGGCGGACGCGAAATCGGACGCGATCCTGGCCGACCGGCCGGCGCCGACCGTGCCGACGATCCTGATCACTGCGGACTCGCTGTTCCGATTCGACGGCGAGGCTCTGGGCAAACCGGGAACACCAGAGCTGGCCCGGGAACGGTTGACGGCTCTGGCGGGCCGCACCGGTCACCTGCTCACCGGGCACACACTGGTCGTCGAACGGGACCGTGACCATCGACGGGTCGGCCGTGCGGTGGCCGCCACCGAAGTGACCTTCGCCGAATTCGGCGCGGCGGAACTGGACGCCTACATCGCCACCGGCGAGCCGCTCAACGTTGCGGGCGGATTCACCCTGGACGGGCTGGCCGCCCCGTTCATCCAGGGGATCACCGGTGACCCCAGCAATGTGATCGGACTGTCCCTGCCCCTGTGCCGCCAACTACTGGTGGATCTCGGCGTTTTCTGGCCGCAGTTGTGGCGGCTCACGGACTGACGGTCGCGGCCGGTCCGGGGGGACTCACGACTCGCACGCCCGACCAGTGCACCGGATCGATGACCCGGAGCAACTCCTCGTCGCGGACCACCTGCAGATCGGTGTGACGGCGGCCGTGGGCGACGGTCACGATGACCGTCTCCCCGGACCGACGAGTGGCGACGATCCGGCCCGAGGTGGGCGGCTGGGCGCCGTACTCGGCCAGGTGTCGTCGACACAGCGCGACGTCGGCCGCCCACTGCCCACACCAGGAATCGTTGTGGTCGGTGTCCATCAGGATCTGCCGGACGAGATCCTCTGCTTCGGCCGGACCGATGGCCCCCGGAGCGCCGACCGCCGCACCACAACCAGCGGCACCGATCGCCGACACGAGGACGGGCGTGAGCCGTACCCATGGCCTCACAGCGCCACCACTCCAGCCAGGTTCCATCGGGCCACCAACACGGGAAGCCGCCGAGGGGGCGTGCTGAACCCGATCTGGCTGGCCACCTCGCGGTCGGTGCGCGACGCCCACCCGCGCCAGGTGACCACCAGATGCCCGGGCCGGGAGAACTTGCGCACGTCGATGGTCTCGCAGGCCGCGAAGCCACCACCGATGCCCAGCCCGACGACGTTGATGGTCAGCGACACGTCCCGACAGGATCCGTCAGAGTCGCTGCGGGGCGACCAGTCATCCCACGCCAGCCGCGGTCCGGTCCGACCGCGGTCGGTGCCGAGCCGGCACGACGTGAGCCGGAACCCGTTGTGACTGCGGCAGGTGCCGTACTGGCGGTAGACCCAGTGGCGTCTGCGGTCGCCGGTGCGCACGACCCGGCCGAACTGACCACACGTGTCGAACCACCCCACCGCCTGGTCCCAGCGGGACCGGCAGACCGCGGGTTGCCACGCCACCTGCGGGTTCGGGACGCCCCACGCGCGTGCGACCTCCCGGACGCGGTGGCCGCGGGACGGCGTCACCGGCATGGTCATCGACATCGAGGTGCTCCGCCCGTGGATGTGGGGAACTGATTCCCCGCGGGGGATCACCCAGGTGCCGGTGGGGTCGCCGTCGGGCCCGGAGATCACGCGCAGTTCCGACGGCCGGACGCTCACCCCCCATCGAGCCTGCCGCTCCGCGGCGGTCACCCGCAGTTGCCGCGACACGGCTGAACGCGCCAGGTTCTCGTCGGTCGCGGTCTCCGCCGTTGCCGGCTGGAGCCCGAGCACGCTGCCCGTGGTCGCCACCACCGCCATCATCGGGACCAGAGCCAGAGTTCGCATGTTTCCCCCTATCCGCCGACCGATCGGTCGATGCCGGAACGCTATGTGCGTCGGCGGCCGGGGCGTTGTGGTTGTCCACAGGGTGACGGCGCGGTGTGCTCTTCGCGACACCGTCGGCGAGCCGGGCGGGAGCGGCGCCAGCCGTGACGCTGGGTACCCTGGTGCCATGCGCAAGGTTCTGATCGCCAACCGTGGCGAGATCGCTGTCCGGGTCGCTCGAGCGTGCAAGGACGCGGGAATCGCCTCGGTGGCGGTCTATGCCGAACCCGACCGCGACGCGTTGCACGTCAAGGAGGCCGACGAGGCGTACTCACTGGGCGGGGCGACCGCAGCCGAGAGTTACCTGGTGATCGACAAGATCATCGCGGCCGCCAAGGAGTCGGGCGCCGACGCGATCCACCCCGGCTACGGGTTCCTGTCCGAGAACGCCGAGTTCGCCCAAGCTGTGATAGACGCCGGACTCATCTGGATCGGACCCCCGCCGCAGGCGATCCGCGATCTGGGGGACAAGGTGTCCGCCCGGCACATCGCGCAACGTGCGGGTGCGCCCCAGGTCGAGGGCACCCCGGACCCGGTGGAGAGCGCCGAAGAGGTCGTCACCTTCGCCAAGGAGCACGGGCTGCCCATTGCCATCAAGGCCGCTTTTGGTGGCGGTGGTCGCGGTCTGAAGGTGGCCCGCACCCTGGACGAGATCCCGGAGTTGTACGACTCCGCCGTGCGCGAGGCCGTGGCAGCCTTCGGTCGCGGCGAGTGTTTCGTCGAGCGGTACCTGGACAATCCGCGCCATGTCGAGACCCAGGTGTTGGCCGACCAGCACGGCAACGTCGTCGTGGTGTCCACCCGCGACTGCTCGCTGCAGCGCCGCCACCAGAAGCTGGTCGAAGAGGCGCCCGCCCCGTACCTGTCCGATGAGCAGGTCGCCGAGCTGTACCGCGCGTCGAAGGCGATCGTGAAGGAAGCCGGCTACTACGGCGCCGGGACCTGTGAGTTCCTGGTCGGGATCGACGGCACCATCTCGTTCCTCGAGGTGAACACGCGGCTGCAGGTCGAACATCCGGTCTCCGAAGAAGTGGCGGGCATCGACCTGGTCCGCCAGCAGTTCCGGATCGCCGACGGCGAGGAGCTGGACTTCGACGACCCGGACCTGCGGGGCCACTCCTTCGAGTTCCGCATCAACGGCGAGGATCCCGGCCGCAACTTCCTGCCCGCCCCCGGTCAGCTCGACGTGTGGGAGCCGCCGTCCGGTCCCGGTGTGCGGTGGGACGGCGGGTTCCTGCCCGGTGACGTCATCGGGGGCAACTTCGACTCACTCCTGGGCAAACTCATCGTCACGGGTGCGACCCGCGAAGAGGCGTTGGAACGGTCCCGACGGGCCCTTGACGAGTTCAAGGCCGAGGGCATCGCCACCGCCCTGACGTTCCACCGGGTGGTGGTCCGCGACCCGGCGTTCGCACCCGTCGATCCAGACAAGCCGTTCACGGTTCACACCCGCTGGATCGAGACCGAGTTCGACAACCAGATCCCGCCCTACAGCGGCGGCAGTGGCGAGCCCAGTGAACCGGAGTCCCGGGACACTGTGGTCGTCGAGGTCGGGGGTAAACGTCTCGAGGTGTCGCTCCCCGCGGGCCTGGGTGGTCTCGGAGGCGCTGGCACCACCGCCGCCAAGAAGGCGCCCGGTCGTAAGAAGGCCAAGGCCGCTGCCGGAGCGGGCGGGAACTCCGTCACCGCCCCCATGCAGGGCACCATCGTCAAGATCGCGGTAGCGGAGGGCCAGGAGGTCGCTGAAGGCGAACTTGTCGTAGTCCTCGAGGCCATGAAGATGGAACAGCCGATCAACGCACAGAAGGCGGGGACCGTAGCGAACATCGCCGCCGAGGTCGGCGCCACCGTCGCCAACGGTGCGGTCCTCATGGAGATCAACGACTGACGGTTGCCCGATCGCGGCTGTTCCGTCACCCGTTCCGTCGGTCCAGCGGTTACGGTGAGGCGCATGACACGTCGTGCCGGATTCCTCGCCGGAGTCATCGCTTTGTTGGGCCTGCTCGCTGTGCTGGCGGGGGGCGCGGGATCCGCGACCGCCCGGTCGACCACCGACGTCCAGGCCGTGGCCGCGAACCTGGCCGCAGCACCCGTCTACAACGACCCATCGGCGGAGCGAGCCATGACCGCCGCCGAGACCAACGCCCTGATCGGGGACTGCCGCGAGACCGGTCTGCCGTACTTCATCGCTGTGCTTCCGAGGTCGGCGTTGACGCCCCAGTTCCCCACGGCCAGCGACTACCTCGCGGGGCTGAACCGGGCCGTCGGAAAGCCCGGCATCTACGCCGTGGTGATCGGCAAGGACTTCCAGGCCGGCGCCACCCGCAACACCGTCGCCGACATCGCGACCACGGCGCTGCAGGAGTACCGGTCCGCGGGGACCTACGCGGTGCTTCAGGCCTTCGTGGCCGCCAGCGCGGAACGGTTCGGCGGCACGGTGCCCACGTCCTACAGCGAAGCCAACCCGGAGGGGTTCCCGTGGGTATCGCGGTGCTGTTGGGCGCGGGTGTGGCCGGTGGCGGGTATCTGATCTACCGCAGTGGCAAGAAGGCCAAACGACGGCAGGTGCAACAGCTGGCCGAAGTCGCCACCGTGATCGACGAGGACATCACTGAATACGGCGAGCGCCTGGCGCAGTACAACATGAGTGATCCGAGGCTGGACGCGCAGGCGCGCGACGACCTGGAATCGGCGCTGGACTCCTATGAGAAGGCGAAGAAGGAACTGGCGGCCATGCGCTCCACGGCCGATGCCGCAAAGGTGACGACCAACCTGGAGGACGGCCGCTACGCACTGGCCTGCGTCTCAGCGCGGTTGGCGGGAGAGCCGATCCCCGAGCGCCGGCCGCCGTGTTTCATCGATCCCCGGCACGGTCCCAGTACCCAGGACGTCATGTACACCCCGGCGGGCGCCACCGCCGCCCGTGAAACACCGGTGTGCCCACTGTGTGCCGCGAAGATCGCCAAGGGCGAGGATCCGGCTCCTCGGACGGTGCCCGTCAGCGACGGCCGTGAGGTTCCCTACTGGCAGGCCGGGGGCCAGTACGGCCCCTACGCCAGTGGGTACTACCAGTCGTTCGGAAACGTCCTCCCCAGCATCCTGATCGGCACGATGCTCGGATCGATGATGTCGTCGGGTCACGCGTACGGGTACGAACAGTCCGGAGCCGGATTCGACAACTCGGGTGGCGGCGGCTTCGGGGGCTTCGGCGGAGGCAGCGACTTCGGTGGTGGCGGCGACTTCGGGGGCGACTTCGGCGGGGGCGATTTCGGCGGCGGCAGTTTCTGATCCCGGAGTCGCCGACCCCGTTGAGCCCGTTATCGGGCTGCGGCTGAGTCGCGCGAGACCCGCAGGCTCGCTGAGTTCACGGCCTGGAAGGCGCGTGACGGAATCCGCTTGAGTTCCTCGATGAGTCGCGGCGGCCAGCGCCGGTCGGCGGTCCCCTGGAAGTACCAGGGGCTGCCGTTGTCCGCCAGGACCAGCCCGTAGCGCTTCATCCCGGTGAGCACGACGCGGGCGTCGCGCGACCACCCGGACAGGTCGAACGACCGGGCCAACCGGAACCGGGCCCCCATCGGCGGGGCACTGCGCGCCGAGGTGCTCCCGGCGTCGTGGCGGGCGGGCCACACGTGCGCCCGGCGGGTCACCGGTGCGGTGAATCGGATCGCATGGGCCACACGGCCGCCGCGCACCTCGTCATAGGTGAGGAGTCCGGGCAGGATCGGCAGACCCGCAGCGTCGGCCGAGGTCCACCCCTGGGGGCGCAACCGGTTGGAACGCAGGTCCCAGGTCGCACCGGAGCCGGCCCGCCACCGCGGAGAGCCCGGGTGAGTGTCCCAGGTCTCGTACAACCGGCAGGAGTCGCGGTCGACGACGACGGCGTGGCGGTCGCCGTCGGCGGACCGACCCCCTTCGATGAACGTGTCCGACCCCAGCGGATAGGGCACCTGGTCGCTCTCCGAGGCATAGTCGAACCGCAACCGGACCTTCGGATGGGACCGGCTCACCACTGTGACCCCGATCCCGTACGGGACGCTCTGCTCGCCGAACGAGGGTCCGAAATCGGGGTGCAGTCGGAGATCGCGGCCGATGGTGCGCACCCAGTCCCGGGACCGTCGGGCGCGGGGCAGGTCATCGACCCGGGCCTGCCACCAGTTGTCGGAGGGGAACAGCGGGCAGTCGGTGCCGGGAACGGTGATCGGTGCCCGCGCGGCGGTCCGGGCGGCCGGCGGGGATTGGGCGGTCCCGACGGTCGTGGCTGACCAGAGTGCCAGTGGCGCCGCCAGGGCCACGGCGGCGGTAATGACGACACGTCTCACGCTGCCAGTATCGGCTCAATGGAGCCCGATCTGATCCCCGACGTTGCGCCGAAGGGAACGCTTCGCTGTCGGACCCTGGTGGTGGAGTAGTCCCATGAAGCCGCAGACTCTCTCCCTCGGCAGGACCACCTGGGACCTGACGGGGCTGGACCTTGGCTTCCATGGCGCGCTCCGGGAGGTGCCCGGTGACCCGGAACCTTGCGAACCTGGGTCACCCGCGGCGTCCGAGTGCGAGGGGTTGCTGGCGCGAGAACTGTGGCGGGCGGTGCGGCCGGCGTGGGCGCAGGCAGGGTGGTGGGATGCCGAACTTCGGCCCGAGGTGCGCAGCCTCATGTGGCTTCCGGTGGGGCCGGAACTCATGCAGTCGCTCGTCCGCCTCACGGACCGGTCACTCCGCCAGGGTGAATGTCGCTTCCCGCACCACCGTCCGAGCGTCGAGGAACCGATCGGGACCGCCGGCTACCCGTGCGCCTGCCAGGTCGTCATAGCCGCAGCCTGGACCAGCGTGGCGTCCTGGACGGCTCTGCAGGTCGACCAGTCGGTGCTGCAGGCCACCGGGACCGGCTCGCTGACCGTGCCGGTGTTCCCGTCCCGTCCCGATCTGGGAACGATCACCGATCCGGCCATCGAAGACATCGCCCCTGCGCTGCGCGCGGGCCCTGCGTCGGCGCAGCGCCGAGTGGCCCAAGCCCGAACGCTGTTCGAGGTGGGGAAGCTGTGGCGCGCGGTCGCCTCGGGTCGGATCCTGGACTGGCACGCGCGGCTCTTACTCTCCGACCTGCGTCACATCAACGAAGAGGTGCGAGATCAGGTCATCACCCAACTCCTCGAAAAGATGGCCGATCGAGATCGACGCGGACTGGCCGAGTGGACGTTCACCGAGATGCGCCGACGCGCCAAGACCCTCACCGCCCGACTCGACCGCGACTTCGCCCAGCGGCGACGCGCCTCTCACGTGGGTCGCGGGGTCAGGGTCCGCTATCACGGCGACGGCGCAGGCACCGTCTCCGCAGACCTGGCGGAGGACACCGCCTCCCGGGTGTTCCACCGGCTCAGCGCCCTGGCCCAGGGTCTCGACGACCCGGACGACTCCCGCAGCATGGACCAGAAGCGAGCGGATGTGTTCCTCGACCTGATCCTGGGTCAGACGTACCTCGGCGAGGTGGTTCCTGCGGTCGGCACAGCGTCCGACCCGGGACGCCGCCCTCCGTCCACCGGGGAAGACCCCGCCAGTGACGCCCCCTCAGGTGGTCCCAGGCCTGGGTCGACCGTGATCGGTTCCGGCGAGATCGCGGTCGTCATCGACCTGGCCACCCTGGTGGGCATGGATGACACACCCGGCCAGGTGCCGGGGATGGGCCCGGTCCCCGCATCGGTTGCCCGGGAGCTGGCGGCGGGTCGGCGGTGGCGGGCATGGCTGACGGACAGCCGGTCAGCGGGGTCCCAGATCGTGGCCACCAGTCCCGGCACCTACCGACCACCCGCCGCCTTGGCCCGCCTGCTGCGCGCCCGAGAGCCGCACTGCCGCATGCCCGGCTGTCGTTCGATGATCACCGATCTCGACCATGTGGTTCCCTTCCCTCGAGGGTCGACCACGGTCGACAACCTGCAGCCGTTGTGCCGTCGCCATCATCGGATGAAGACCCACACCCGCTGGCGCCAGGAACCGACCGAGGGCTCGACCGGCTGGCGTTGGACGAGCCCGACCGGGATCACCTACGAGGACTCCCCCGAGCCGCCGCTCACCCCGGTTCCACCGGCTTAGTCGGTGACGTGGAGCTGACGCGCTGCCTCGGCAATCGAGCCCGACAGGGATGGATACACCGTGAACGCGCCGGCCAGTTGATCAACGGTGAGACGCTGATCCACGGCGAGCGCCAGAACATGGATCAACTCACTCGCGTGTGGCGCCACCACGACCCCACCCACCACGATGCGGGTCCCCCTGCGGCAGAAGACCTTTACGAACCCGTCGTCGAAGCCCTGCATCTTGGCCCGGGCGTTGGTCCGTAGCGGCAGCATCACACCCTCGGCATTGATCTCCCCGGCATCCACCTGAGCCTGGGACCACCCGACGGTGGCGATCTCCGGCTCGGTGAAGACGTTGCTCGACACCGTCCGCAGGTCCAAGGGGTGCACCGCCTGCCCCAACGTGTGCCACATAGCGATCCGGCCCTGCATGGCCGCAACCGACGCGAGCATCAGGACGCCGGTGCAGTCACCCGCGGCATAGATGCCGGGCGCCGAGGTCCGCGAGACCCGGTCGACGGTGATGAAACCGGCGTCGTCCGTGGTGACTCCCGCTTCCGCGAGGCCCAAGTCATCGGTGTTGGGCACCGACCCCACCGCCAGGAGGCAGTGGGAACCCTCGATCACCGAACCGTCGGTCAGCTCGACCTCGACGTGGTCGTCGACCCGCCGTACCGCCGCGGCCCGGCTCCGCGGCCGGACCTCGACCCCCCGCCGACCGAACGCCCGCTCCAGCACTGCGGCGGCGTCGGCGTCCTCACCGGGAAGCACCCGGTCGCGGGAGGACACCAGCACCACTTCGCTGCCCATGGCCCGGTAGGCCGATGCGAACTCCGCTCCGGTGACCCCGGACCCCACGACGATCATCCGCGTCGGCAGTTCCGGCAGCCCATACAACTGCTCCCACGTGAGGACCCGTTCCCCGTCGGGTCTACTCCCCAAGAGGACGCGCGGCCTGGCACCTGTCGCCAGGACGATCGCATCGGCGGTGAGTTCCCGTCCCGCCACCGAGACGGTGTGCGGTCCGACCAGCCGACCGGTGCCGGCGATGACCTCGACCCCGGCATCCACCAACTTCGCCAATGTGTCGCTCGACTGCTGCTGGGCCAGTTCCACGATCCGGGCATTGACCTGCGCGAAAGCGACCGAAAAGCGGTCCGGCTGCGCCACCATCCCGTCGACCGTCACCCCCAAAGCGCCGGACTCCCCCGCTTCGGTGATGACATCCGACACTGCGATCAGCGCCTTGCTGGGGACGCAGTCCGTGAGGACGGCTGAGCCGCCTATCCCGTCCCGTTCGATCACGGTTACTTCCGCGCCGTTCTGCACCGCGACCAACGCCGCTTCGTAGCCTCCCGGTCCACCGCCGACGATCACCACACGAGTCACAGGGGCATTCTGTCGCACTCACCCCGTTGGGCCGTCAAGGCCCGCTGCGTCGATCACATCTCCGATCTGCGGCCTGTCCTGGCAGGATGGCGCGGTGAGCACCGCAGACGACCAGCACGCGCCCACACCTGCGGTTGGTCCTCGGCGATTGCTCATCATCGCGGCGGGGGCCTTGATCCTCATCGCCCCCGGTGTCGTCGTATCCCTCGCGTGGAGCGCCGAGGCGGCGAGTCCGATCATTCTCGGTTCCCTGGTGGGAGCGATCGCCACGGTCGCCCTGGGGTGGCGCCTGGCACTGGTCGAGGTGTTCATCCTCGGCATGTCCATTCCCGTGGCGGTGGTGGCCGGGGCGGAGCCCCTGGCGGGCGCCGGGCTCATGGCGTTGCTGTGCCTGTTCACGGGGTTGAGCGCCGCCTGGGGGATGAACAACGCCTTCCGTATGGTCCCCCTGGTCCTGGCTTATCCGATGATCCACCCGCCGCCGCTGGGGGCGTTGCCCACCGACCGGATGGATGCGGCGTACCTGCTGGCCCTCACAGGTCTGATGGTCGGCGGTGCGCTGTGGATGACAGTCATCATTTCGGTGTTCGCCCGACACCGGTCGATACCGGAGCTGCAGCCGGCAGCCCGGGCCGACGCCATCGAGTACACGATCCTGATCACCGTCCTGGTCACCGTCAACACCTTTCTCGTTCTGCTGCTCAAGCCCTCATCGGAGGGTGCCTGGCTGATCCTGACCCTCATTGCCGTGACCCAGCTCGGCCCTATGGTGACCGTGCGTCGGACCGTGCTCCGGATCGTCGGGACCGTGATCGGCACGGGGGTCGCAGCCGGTATCGGACTCGTGGTGACCTCGCCCGCGGTGCAACAGCTCATCGCCGTGGTTGCGATCACCGCCGCGATGTACTTCCGCTCGTCCGCGTACTGGCTGTACGTGTCCTTCCTGACTCCGGCGGTGGTTCTGCTGTCGTCGAGCGGTGACGTGGCCGAGACGGGCGAGTACCGGTTGGCCTACACCGTCATCGGTGCCACTCAGGTGCTTCTGGCGTGCGCCCTGGCCGTCGGCTACCAGCGGCTGCGCGAAGGGGGGCGGGCGCCTGCCAGCACCCTGCAGGCCGAGCCGCTGGCCGAGCCCGCGCCAGTCGACTGATTTGCCGCACGTGGACCCACCCCGATCACTACGCTCGGGGCCGGAAGGCGGTGAGCCGTGAACTTCGAGAAGGTCGTGTTCGGCTTTTTCGTGCTGCTCGCTGCCACCTTGAACTTCGGGTTCTTCATCGGCGACATCGACAAACCCGAGCTGCACAACATCTACGAACTCATGGCCGCGGTCGTGGTGAACCTGATCGTGACGGTGCTGAAGTTCGGCGACCGCACCCAGATGGGCGCCATCCATCTGGCGACGAGCCTGGTCGCCGACCTGCAACTCATCGCGGCCGCCGCGGTGTGGGCCTACTACAACAACGTGACCGGTGGGAACATCACCGGCGATCAGATGGCCAGCGTGGTGTCGTTGTCGGGCGGCGCCCTGTTCGCCAACATCGTGTCGGTCGTCCTGTTGGTGATCGAGACCGCGTCGTTCCGCCGGAACTGACATGACCGACCCGGGCAACGCCCCTTCACCCGCCGTCACCGCTGCGGCGGCCCTAGCCCGGGACTCGGCACCGTCCTCGACCGCGATCTTCCTCGTCCTGCGTCGCATGCGGGCACCGCTGCTGGTCCTGATCTGCACGTTTGCGATCGGTGTGTTCGGTCTGACGCTGATCCCGGGCAACGACATGGACGGCCGTCCCTGGCGGATGGACGTGTTCGACGCGTTCTATTTCATGTCCTACACCGCCTCGACGATCGGGTACGGCGAGATCCCGCAACCGTTCTCGACCGGCCAGCGGATGTGGGTGACCATCGTCATCTACATGAGCGTCATCGCCTGGGCCTACGCGATCGGCACGGTCCTGGCGCTGCTGCAGGACAAGGGGTTCCGAACCGCGGTCAGTAGCCAACGTTTCAGCCGGTCGGTGCGCTTGCTCCAAGAGCCGTTTCTGCTCCTGGTCGGTTACGGCCAGGCCGGCGAGACCCTGGCACGGGCGTTGGACGACCGGGACCGGCGGATCGTCGTTGTCGATCACAACCAGGACCGGATCGACTCGCTGGATCTTGCGTCCTTCCACTCCGACGTCCCCGGATCGGTCGGAGACGCCCGCAATCCCGACGAGTTGCTGCGGGCCGGTTTGGACCAACCTCATTGCTCGGGCGTCGTGGCGCTGACTGATGACGACGAGGCCAACCTGGCGGTCGTGATGGCAGCCAGCCTCATCCGGCCCGACCTTCCGGTGGTCGCCCGCACCGTGGAACCCCAGATCGCCGCCCGGATGAACGAGTTCGGGTCGCCGTTGGTGGTCGACCCCTTCAACCTGTTCGGCGACGAGCTGATGTTGGCCGTCACAGAGCCAGATACGGCGCGGCTGATCAACTGGCTGACGGCCTCACCCGGTGACCCGCTGCCCGCACCCCCGGAGCTCCCGCGCAAGGGTCGCTGGATCGTGTGTGGTTACGGCCGGTTCGGCTCTCGCCTGGTCGAAGACCTGCACCAGCATGGCGTGGAGACCACCATCGTCGATCCCCGTGCGACGTCCACAGCGGACGGGACCGTGATCGGAGCGGACGCGGCGGACCCCGACGTCCTGCGAAGCCTCAACCTCGCCGGCGCCGTCGGGTTCGCGGCCGCCACCGACAACGACACGACCAACCTGTCCCTGATCGTGGCTGCGCGACGCACCAACCCGGACCTGTTCCTGGTGGCGCGGCAGAACCTGCCGGTCAATGCGCCGCTGTTTGCCGAGCTGCCGATCGATTCCCTTCTGGTGCCCACCACCTTGATCGCCCACGAGGCGCTCGCCCGGATCGGGGACCCGATGTTGTGGCGGTTCGTCCAAGGCGCCCGCGCGAAGCCCGACGACTGGTCGCGGGAACTCCTGCAACGACTGACTTCGGCATGTGGAACCGGCCGTCCCGACCTGTGGGAGCCCACCGTGGTCGGCGCCGACAACCGCGCCTTGGACACCTGGCTCAGCTCGGGAAGCGCCCGCCTCGGCGATCTCCTGCGTGACCCCGAGGACCGCGAACGCACGATCGCCTGTGTGCCCCTGCTGCTCCACGGCGCGGGGCGGACGGTACTGGCGCCGGAGGACACGATCCTGGTGCGCGGCGACCACCTGTTGCTGGCCGGTACCGCATCCGCGCGACGTGCCCTGGACGCCACGTTGAGCGTTCCCACGGTGCTGGAGTACGTGGTCAACGGCCGTCGGGTGGGCAACAGCTGGGTGTGGCGGACTCTCGTCAACCGCGACTGACGCGTCAGCCTTCGGACAGCAGTTGGTCGGCAGCCGCAGCCGGACTCAGTCGGCCGGCCCGGACCTGCTCGCTCAATCGCGGCAGCGCGGCCACCACTGCCGGGTGCCGGGAGAAATCGCGGATCAACCGATCCTGCACTGACTCCCACATCCAGGCCACCCGTTGTTCGCCGCGTCGTCGCTGCAACTCGCCGGTCCGGGCCAGCCAGTCCCGGTGCGCCGTGACCGCGTCCCACACCTCGGGGACACCGACGTCGGTCAGACCACTGCAGGTCAGGACCGGTACCCGCCATGCCGACTCATCGTTCGGGGCCAGGAGGCGCAACGCGCCGGACAATTCACGGGCGGCCTGTCGCGCTTCCCCGGCATGATCGCCATCGGCCTTGTTGACCGCGATCACATCGGCCAGTTCGAGGATGCCCTTCTTGATTCCCTGCAACTGATCGCCGGTGCGGGCCAACGCCAACAGCAGGAAGGTGTCGACCATCTCCGACACGGCAACCTCGGACTGGCCAACCCCGACGGTCTCGACGATCACCACGTCGAACCCGGCGGCTTCGAGCACCACCATCACCTCGCGCGTGCACCGGGCCACACCGCCGAGCGTCCCGGCACTGGGTGACGGCCGGATGAACGCGTTGTCGTCCACCGACAGTCGCTCCATGCGCGTCTTGTCGCCGAGCACGCTCCCCCGCGAACGGGTACTGGAAGGATCCACCGCCAAGACGGCGACCCGGTGACCCTGGGCCGTGAGCATGCTGCCGAACCCGTCGATGAAGGTCGACTTCCCTACCCCGGGGACCCCGGTGATCCCCAGCCGGATCGCGTCGGGCGAATCGGTACCCAGGTCGGCCAACAGCTCGGCCGCGACCATCCGGTGTTCACTGCGGGTCGACTCGACGATCGTGATGGCCCGTCCGATCATCGCTCGGTCCCCGGCGCGGACTCCGGCAGCCAGGGACGCTGCGTCGGCGTTCAGAGCCACTCAGGCGACCTGCCGGTCGATGTCGGCGAGCAACTCAAGTGCGGCGTCGGCGATCACCGTCCCGGGCGGGAAGATCGCGGCGGCCCCGGCCGCGCGTAGGGCGTCGAAATCATCGGGCGGGATGACCCCGCCCACCACGATGAGGATGTCGGCACGTCCCAGTTCGTCGAGCGCCTTGCGCAACGCGGGCACGAGCGTCAGATGCCCGGCGGCGAGCGACGACACCCCCACGACATGGACGTCGGCCTCGATCGCCTGGCGGGCGACCTCGTCCGGCGTGGCGAAGAGCGGTCCGACATCGACGTCGAAGCCCAAGTCGGCGAAGGCGGTGGCGATGACTTTCTGCCCCCGGTCGTGACCGTCCTGCCCGACCTTGGCCACCAGGATCCGGGGTCGGCGCCCGTGCTCGGCCGCGAAGCGGTCGGTCGCCGCACGCGCATCGTCGATGGCTGTCACCTGACCGGCCTCCTGGGTGTAGACACCAGAGATCGTACGGATGGTCGCCTTGTGCCGACCGAACACCTTCTCGACGGCCTCGGAGATCTCTCCGACCGTCGCCCGCGCCCGGGCGGCGTCGACGGACAGCGCAAGCAGGTTCTGGTCCAGGCCCGGTCGCCGAGTGCCGTCGGCGATCGCCTGCGCGGCGGAGGTCAGGGCCTGCAGCGCCGACTCGACGGCCGCCGGATCCCGCTCGGCGCGCAACCGTTCCAGCTTGGCCAACTGCGAGTTTCGGACCGCCGTGTTGTCCACCTTGAGCACCTCGACGGGCGGGTCGTTCTCCGGCCGGTACCGGTTGACCCCGATCAGGGCCTGCTGACCGGAGTCGATCCGGGCCTGGGTGCGGGCCGCCGCCTCCTCGATGCGCATCTTGGGCAGGCCCTCGTCGATGGCCCGGGCCATGCCGCCCGCCGCCTCGACCTCGTCGATGTGGGCCAGGGCCCGCACCGCCAGATCGTGCGTGAGCCGTTCGACGTAGTAGGAACCGCCCCACGGGTCGATCACCCGGGTCGTGCCCGACTCCTGCTGCAACAGCAGCTGGGTGTTGCGGGCGATCCGCGCGGAGAAGTCGGTCGGTAGCGCGAGCGCCTCGTCCAACGCGTTGGTGTGCAGCGACTGGGTATGCCCCTGCGACGCGGCCATAGCTTCGATGGTCGTGCGCATGACGTTGTTGAACACATCCTGGGCGGTCAACGACCAACCCGACGTCTGACAGTGGGTCCGCAGTGACATGGACTTGTCGCTGGTCGGGTCGAACTGACGCACCAGCCGGGCCCACAGCAGCCGGGCCGCACGCATCTTGGCGACCTCCATGAAGAAGTCCATGCCGATGGCCCAGAAGAACGACAACCGCGGCGCGAACGCATCGATGTCGAGGCCGGCGGCCAGCCCCGCCCGGATGTACTCCACGCCGTCGGCCAACGTGTAGGCGAGCTCGAGATCAGCGGTCGCCCCGGCCTCCTGCATGTGATAGCCGGAGATGGAGATCGAGTTGAAGCGAGGCATCTTGGCCGACGAGTAGGCGAAGATGTCCGAGATGATCTTCATGCTCGGGGCGGGCGGGTAGATGTAGGTGTTGCGGACCATGAACTCCTTGAGGATGTCGTTCTGGATGGTCCCGGCCAGTTTCTCGGGCGGCACCCCCTGTTCCTCCGCCGCCACGATGTACAGCGCCATCACCGGCAGCACGGCGCCGTTCATGGTCATGGACACGCTCATGCGGTCCAGGGGGATCCCGTCGAAGAGTTGCTGCATGTCCAGGATCGAGTCGATCGCCACCCCTGCCATGCCGACGTCGCCGGTGACCCGGGGATGGTCGCTGTCGTAGCCACGGTGGGTCGCCAGGTCGAACGCCACCGACAGCCCCTTCTGACCGGCGGCGAGGTTGCGCCGGTAGAAGGCGTTGGAGTCCTCGGCGGTGGAGAACCCGGCGTACTGCCGGATGGTCCACGGCTGACTGACGTACATCGTCGAGTACGGACCGCGCAGGAACGGCGGCGCCCCCGGGTAGGTGTCGAGGAAGTCCAGCCCCGCTACATCGGCGGGGGTGTACAGGTCCTTGATCTCGATGCCCTCGGGTGTGGTCATCGATGCGTGGTCGCCGGTGGGTTCGGCGCCGATAGCCGCATCGCCCCACAGGTCGACATCCGAGAACGACGGGATCATGCCGGCACCTCCAGATCGGTCAGCACCTGGTCGAGCAGGGCCTGGGCGTCACACCCGACGAACAGGTAGTCGAACACCCCGGCTTCTTGATCGGCCTCGGTGCGATTACCCGGTTTGCCCGCCACGAGCAATCGTTCGACCCCGGCGGCCCGGGCCTGCGGCGCGATGGCGGGGATCGCCTCGTCGTAGTCGGGATCGGCACCGATGATGCACGCCACTGTGACTCCGTCGGGCAGTTCCAGATCCGCTCCCGGCCGGTACGGGATCGCAACAGTGTCGATGCCACCAGCCGCGAGGAGGTTCTCCGTGAAGGTCTGCCGGGCGGCATGCCGGGCCAGCGGGCCGACCGTGATCAGCGCCACGGTCGGTGGCTGGGGTGCGGCGTCGGCTCGGTCACGCAGCGCCTCGAACGCTTCGGCGTACCGGTGCTGGGGCAGTCCACCGCCCGGGCGCTGCCAGCCGACGCCCACCCGTGCGTCGCGATTCCGATCCGGGAACTCGGTCACTCCGGTGATCGGGGCCTCCCGATGAGCGGTGTGATCCATGCGGCGCTGCCAGGTCCGCTCGATCCGTTTGGCCACGATGCCCGCATCCAGTGCGGCGCGCATGCCGCCGGCCGCTTCGATGTCGCGCAGCCAGGACCAGCCCGCTTCCGCCAACTGCCGGGTGCGGGTCTCGACGTAGTAACTGCCTCCGGCCGGGTCGGCCACGAAGCCGACGTTCGATTCCTGCAGCAGCAGCAGTTGGGTGTTGCGGGCCATCCGCCGGGCGAAGGCTTCGACGTCGCCGGTGGCCAGGGTGTGAGGTTCGACCGTGACCGCTGCGGCTCCGCCGACCCCACCGGCGAAGGCGGCCACGCAGTTGCGGATGAGGTTCACCCAAGGATCGCGGGCGGTCAACATGGCGATGGACGTCGTGGCGTGCTGCTGCTGGCCCACGGAGGTACCGGCCCCGGCGACCTCGAGCACCCGCGCCCAGAGGATCCGAGCGGCCCGCAGTTTGGCGATGGAAGCGAACTGGTCGTCGGTGACCACCCAGCGGAACGAGATCAGCCGCGCCGCCTCTTCGATACTCAGCCCGGACTCGTTCAACAGTCGCAGGGTGGCCAGACCGGAAGCGGTCACCGCCCCCAGCTCTTCGGCGAAGGACGCACCGGCATCGTGATAGACGGTGCCGTCGATCGTGAACGCTCCGATCCCGGCGGCCTTCGCCTCGACCGACAGATCCATGGCGTCGTCGATGTCACCGCTGCGCCGGGTTGCAGCCACGAGTCCGAGCGGATCCAACCCGAGCGAGGACCGGGGGTTCATCGGCCGGTCGAGTTCCAGCAGCGCACTCGCCAAGCGGTGGCCGGCCCGGAATCCTTCGACCACCACCGGAACCTGTTCCAGGTCGACGTCGGCCAAGGCGGCGATCAGGTGGTCCGGGTCGCCGTCGGTGAGCCACAGGCTCGTGACCCCGTTCGCCAGGTCATCGGCGATGGCAGCCGGAGAGTCGGCGTCGAGCCAGTGCCGGGCGCGGACGTCCCAGTCGATGGACTCGTCGGCCGTGGTGGCGCCCCGCACGTAGTCGAACCGGCCGGGGTCGTGCGGCGCGGGGAACGACGCCACGTCCTCCGCGGTGTAGAGCGGATGGACGGCGTACCCGTCATCGGTCGGGGTGACCAGCAACCGCTCCACGTCGTCGGGCGCCACGTCACCGTTGCTCCGACGCATCGCGGCAGCCACCAACTCGCGCCACCGCGCCCGGTCCACGGGGTCGAATCCGTCGGCCAGCGCAGTGGTGTCGCTCATGGCCCCAGGGTAGTCGGGCGCCGAGTTGCGCCGTGCGGGCGACTCAGGCCAGCGGTGCCACGCCGAGCGGTTCGGAGGTGGGCTGAGGTGACCCGCCGTCGGGTTCCTCGGTGATGGCCACGGCCGCGGTCCCGGAGAAATCGCCTTCGATGATCACCTGGGCGGCGCCGCGCTGATCGGTCCGGAACACCCCCGCGCTGGTGGCCCGGTCGTCCGACCCCACCCGCCACAGTTGGTAGACCCGGTCGGTACGCGGGGTCGGCAGTCCGGCGACAAAGACCGCGGCCCGATCCTGCTGCGGTGACACCACCACCGTGGAGCGGGCGTCGCCCGGGAGGTCCATGCGGCTGAGCCGCGCGTCGGGGGCAGTGACGATCGTGTCGATGGGGGCTTGGGCGACCGGCGCCGGTTGGGACCGTTGCTGGGTGACGAAGGAACCGAGCACGAACGCACCGACCGCTAAGGCCGCCACCGCTGCCACCGACCACCAGGGGCGGGTGCCCGGTCGTCGCGCGGGCGCCGGATGCGGAGCGACTTGGGGCGTGCGTGCCACCTGGGCCAAGACCTCGCTGCGCAGGTACGCCGGTGGATCCGTTGCCTCGGCAGCACCGAGCGCCGCCACCGTCTCGCTGAGTTCGTGGACCTCCGCACGACAGGCCTCACACGAGTCCAGGTGTCGCTCGAAGGCCTGACGTTCCAGGTCGTCGAGGCTGTCCAGCACATACGCGCCGGTCAACTGATGCAGGTCGCCGTTCACCGTCTCACCGTCCGGTTCATGGTTCCACCGCCAGCTCGTCACGCAGGCGGATCATCCCGTCGCGCATCCGGGTCTTGACGGTCCCCAACGGAAGATCGAGTTTGTCTGCGATCTCCCGTTGGGTGAAGCCTTTGTAGTACGCCATCTCGATGGCTTGGCGCTGGACGTCAGTGAGTCGCGCGACGTGGTGGCGCACGCGCTGGCGATCGAGCCGTCGCTCCACCTGCTCGGCCACGTCGTCGTGGGCCGGTTGGTAGTCGCGCGCCCCCACCCGGGCGTCCCGGTCGGTACTGGCCTGCACGGAGCGCACGCGGTCGACCGCGCGGCGGTGCGCCATGGTGATCACCCAGGCCTTACCGGACCCTCGGGTGGCGTCGAAGCGGGTCGCCGTGCGCCAGATCTCCACCATGACCTCCTGTGCGACCTCTTCACTGTGGCTGGGATCCCGAAGCACCCGGCGCACCACGCCGAACACCCACGGGATGACGGCGTCGTACAGCTGCCGGAAGGCGGTTTCGTCCCCGCCGCCGACCTGGCACAGGAGACGGGTGACCTCGTCGGCCTGCGGCACCCCCTGGGGAGCCGAGGCAGGTTGTGAGGTCACCCGTCCGCCTTCCAGCGATGCCCCGTCAGTTCTTGGCCGGCATGAGCACGCCGTCCACGAGATACACGGTGGCGTTGGCGGTCTTGACGTTGCCGCAGACGATATCCGCCTGGTCGCCGTTGATCATGAACCGCTCGCCGGATCCGGACACTTTCAGCGGCTCGCCGGACAAGGTCTTGTGGCTGCCGGTCAGTTCTTCGGGCGTCAACTGGCCCGCCACGACGTGGTAACTCAACACCTCGGTGAGAGCCTTCTTGTCAGCAAGGAGCCCGTCGAGGGTGTCGGTGGGTACGGCCGCGAACGCGTCGTTGGTCGGCGCGAAGACCGTGATTCCTTCGGCGGAGTTGAGGGTACTGACGAGGCCCGCCTTGTCGACCGCCGTGACCAAGGTGGACAAGACCGGGTTGTTCCCGGCCGCAGTGGCCACCGGGTCGGCGGACATCCCTTGGAAGGAGCCAGGGCCCGAGGTGGGGACGGCTAAGCAGGCGGGCCCGAATTCAGCAGTCATCGCAGAATCGGCGGTGGCCATGGGCGACTCCGCCATCGGGTCGCTCGACATGGGGTCGCTCGACGTGGTCGATCCGGTGCCGGATGAACAGGCGCTGATGGCCAGTCCGCCGGCTGCGGCCATCAGTGCGGCGCCGACGACGCGGGACCGGTTCGTGCGGGGCTGATACATGAGAACTCCTCGTGTCTGGAGGCGACCGGATGGGCCGTCTCTCGTGGGCTGTCGACTGGTATTCGGAGTCGCCGTCCGCCTGGATTGGTCCTGGGATCCCCGTCAGCCGAAGGTGAGCGTGTACACCTCGAGGCCTGGACTCAGTCGCAGATCGAGAGTCCCGCCGGCACGATCGGTGACCACGGGGTACAGGCGTGGTGCACCCGAGACGGGCACCTCCGGCACATCCTCGCCATTCAGCGTTCCGCGGATGATCCCGCGGCCGCCGACCACGAGGTTGACCGACTCCCCTTGCCAGTTCACATGCAGCCGGGCGTCGCGCCTCGATCGGGCGAATTGCGGTTCCACCCGCCAGCGACCGCCGAACGAGAAGCGGTCGTCGGGCACCTGCCTCGCCGCCACATAGTGAACTGTCCGACCCTCTTGGATCGGTTGACCCACCGCGAACTCCAGCCGATTGGCACCCAGGTACATCTCAGGACTGCGCGTTTGGCTGTCGGGCTCGGACCCCCCTTCCTCGATGGGGGTGGGCAACGGTCCGGGGCCATCTTCGGTGAGGAGTTGTCGCACCAACTGCTCGGTCTCCCGGTAGGCGCCCTCCCCGTAATGCACCTGCCGCACGACGCCCTGGCGGTCTATGAGGTAGTGGGCCGGCCAGTAGCGCTGGGCGTAGTTGGTCCAGGTCTTGTAGTCATTGTCGAGTGCCACCGGGTAGGTCGCTCCCAGTGCCGCCGCCTGATCGCGGACATTGGCGGCCACCTTCTCGAACGGGAACTCGGGGGTGTGGACCCCGACCACCGTCAGACCCGCCTCGGAGTATCTGTCGTGCAGCGCACGCAGGTGGGGGATCGTGCGTTGGCAGTTGATGCAGGAGTAGGTCCAGAAGTCCAGCAGCACCACCTTGCCGCGCAACCGGGGCAACGAGAGCGGTGCGGGCGTGTGAAACCACTCGTCGATCCCGACGATGCTGCGAGCGGGACCACAGTTCGCTAACCGGTCCGGCGCTTCGGCGCACTGATCGAACGTCCGGGCTGATCCCAAGTCGTCGCTGGCCCGCCGGGCGTAGTCCGGGTTCTGCGCGTCGGTGTCCGCTGCGGCATCGGCACGCAGTTGATCCAACGTGTCCCTGGTGGCGTTGTTGTCCTCGATGCGCTCCTGGATGTCCGCCAGGAACCCGGGGGTGGCCCGCTGCAGCGGTTCCGCCAGACCCAGTGCCAGCACTACGGAGGTGGCAACCAACACCCCACCGAGCGCCTTACGCAGGGTCTGCGACCGGCCTCGGTTGCGGCGGATGCGATCACCGAGCCGGGCGCCGGCCAGGGCGAAGAACAGCAGAGGCACCGCAACACCGGCGGCGAACGAGATCGTCAGGAGGACCAACTGACCGTCCACCCGGCCGGTCGCCGCGAGCACTGTGATCGCCGCCAGGATGGGACCGGCACAGGGAACGAACACCAGTCCGAGGCCCACGCCGAGCAGCCACCCGTTGCCCTCTCGGCGTAGCCGCAGCATGGGGATGCGGGCGAACGGTCGCTCCAGGAGGTGACCCAACGCCGGGATCAGAAGACCCACCCCGATGAGCGCCAGCAGGACGAGCCCGACGGTGCGCAGGATGTCGTCGGGCAGGCCGAGGGCGCTGATGAGCGCACCCCCCGCCAAGGTGAAGACGGCGAAGCTCGTGACCAACCCACCGATCACGATGTACGGGCGCCACCGCGACGGCGTTGCCCCTTCTCCGCCGGCCGCTGCGGTCAGGACCACGGGAAGGATGGGGAGCACACACGGGGAGAGCCCGGTGATGATCCCGGACAGGAGGCCGAGGAGTGCGATCACAACACGGATTCGGAACGACTCCCCGGTTCGGATTGCTCCTGCTGAGCGCCACAATGACGTCATGCCCAGCGCGCGGTCGGTTCGAAGCTCACTGGTCCTGGGTGCGAGCGTCGTGATCGCCACCGCTCTGGCAGGGTGTGCCGCAGACTCGGGAATCCCGGACGTGTCGCCGTCCAGTTCCGTACCGGCTGCGACCCAGCCGGATCCGCGTCCCACATCCCGACCCGCCCGGGTCGCGAAGGACCTCGTCGGGCTCACCGAGAGCGATGCGGTTCTGCGGGCCCAGCAGGCCGGGCTGACCACCCGGGTCGTGGAACGCGACGGGGAGCAGTTCCCGGTGACGATGGACTACAGCTCGACGCGCGTGAACCTCGTGATCACCGACGGCACCGTGACAGCTGCGACGATCGGCTGACCCCGGTCTCCTGCTGGGCAGGGACCACTCAGTCGGCCTCAGTCGGCCTCAGTCGGCCAGTACCCGGAACACCACCGCCCGATCGGTGTCCAGGTTGTTGCCGGCCGCGAGGTACGTCCCGCGGGGTCCCGCGATGATGGTGCTGGCCGACCCGGCCAGAAGATCCGCCGTGCCCGAGCAGGCACCGGCTTGGGGGCACCCGAAGTCCTCATCCAGGCGCCGGTCGGTGCCCCATCGGGTCAGTAGGGCTCGCGACCCCGGATCCAACGACGAAGCGCCGCCGACCACGAGCCGCCCTTTGCGGTCGAGCAGTACCGCCGCTTCCGTGATGAGGTCCATCGTGGGTCCGCGCTGATACCGGCGGATCCGGACGCCGTCGCGGTCCAGTAGCCACCCGGCGACCCGCGCGCTTCCCTGCTGGCCCGTCGTCCCGACTGCGCTCACCCGGTTGCCGTCCACCACGATGCCCGCGTCTGACGTCTGGTCGGTGATCGCCCCGCCGGGCAGAAGGAGGTAGCCCGGGCAGCCTGAGTCGGAGTCGCACCCGAAAGTCCGGTCGAGTTTGCCGTCCAGGGTGTATCGGGCGACCTTCAGCTGGCGCGTGCTGGGATCACCGGGCGCCCCGACTGATCCGATCACGTACACGACTCGCCTTCCGTCGCCGGACCGACCGAGCGCCGCCGCTTCGCTCCACCCAGGGGTGGTGCGGTACTGCTTGTCCACGACGCCTCGGCGATCCAGCCGGAACAGTTGGAACCGCTCGTTCTCCTCGCCCCGGACCACGGCCAGGACCTTGCCGTGCGGCAACGCCAGAAGCGAGCGGGGTATCCCGTTCACGCCGAACCCGACGGCGGTGTAGCCCTGACACTTCTCGCCCGCCGGACATCCGTAGTCCATCCGTTGGGTTCCGTCGGGACGCAGGCGGATGAGCCGCGACAGACCTTGGAAGTAGGTCAATTCGGTGACCGCGCCGTTGTCCGACACCAGTTGTGACTGCACCCCTTGGCCGGCGTTGACGAAGGCGACACCGTCCGTGCCATAGGTCGGATCCAGGCGACCGCGCCCGGAGATACGCTGGAGGCTGGCCACCATGCCCAATTGTGAGCCGCCGGCGACGATCCGGCCGTTGCCGTCCCGCCCCAGCGCCCAGAAGAAGCCTCGGACGGTGGCCGTCGGCGCCGTCTGGCCACCCTTCCCGAAGGTGGGGTCCAGTGCCCCCGGATAGCCGCCGCCGGACACGGCGATCCGCCGCGCCGTGTCCTCGTCGGCACCCACAGCGAACGGAACCGGTCCCGCGACGAGGGTCCAGCCCAACCCGGCGGCAAGGAGGGGAACGAGGAGAGTCCGGCCTGAGTGACGCATGGGCCATCTTCGGTGACTCCAGGCACGGCCTTGACCAAGGGACCACGATCGGCGCAGACACCGGGCGCCGACAACGCCCCGCCGGTCCACCCGTGACCTGCGGACGGTGGCGATCGGACTACGATGGGCACGTGCGCCCGGTCAGGGATCGGGCGGGATTCGGAGTCGCGAGTGGCTAGCGTCGGCACCCTCTATAAGGGCGACATCTCCATGTGGTCGTGGGTGGCCCATCGGATCACCGGTGTCGCGGTCCTGTTCTTCCTGTACGTCCACGTGCTCGACACCGCCTTGGTGCGTGTGTCGCCTTCGGCGTATGACGATGTGATCGCCAGTTACAAGACGCCGCTGGTCAACCTCATGGAGGTCGGACTGGTCGGTGCCGTGCTGTTCCACGCGCTCAACGGACTGCGCATCATCGCCGTCGACTTCTGGGGCAAGGGCACGAAGTATCAACGCCAGATGTTGTGGACCACTGTGGCGATCTGGGCGGTTGTCATGGTCCCGGGCATGTACTTCATGCTGCGCCATACCTTCGCCGCACTCTTTGGAGCAACGCCATGACCGCGACCCACGACCTGGCGGCCCCCGGAACCCGGACCCGCAAACGCGGCGGACGCAACGTCGAGATGGCCTCCTGGGTGTTCATGCGGGCCTCGGGCCTGGTGCTGGTCATCCTCGTCCTGGGGCACCTGCTGATCATGAACATCCTCGACGGCGGCGTGCAGCGCATCAACTTCGCCTTCGTCGCCGGGCGCTGGACCAGCCCGTTCTGGCAGTTCTGGGATCTGACCATGCTGTGGCTGGCCATGCTGCACGGCACCAACGGACTGCGCGTGATCATCAGCGACTACGCCAAGAGCGGGAAGACCAAGTTCTGGCTGCACGGTCTGCTCTACACGGCCAGTGCGGCAACCATCATCCTGGGCACCCTGGTGATCTTCACCTTCGATCCGAACCTCGCCTGATCGTTCCAACGACAAGGAGTCCCGTGGCCGTTCACAAGTACGACGTGGTCATCGTCGGAGCCGGCGGCGCAGGAATGCGCGCGGCACTCGAGGCGGGCACCCGTACCCGCACCGCCGTGCTCACCAAGCTGTATCCGACCCGGTCCCACACCGGTGCTGCACAGGGAGGCATGTGCGCCGCCCTCGCCAACGTCGAGGACGACAACTGGGAATGGCACACCTTCGACACGATCAAGGGCGGCGACTACCTGGTCGACCAGGACGCCGCCGAGATCATGTGCAAGGAGGCCATTGACGCCGTCCTCGACCTGGAGAAGATGGGGCTGCCGTTCAACCGCACCCCGGAGGGGCGGATCGACCAGCGCCGTTTCGGCGGCCATACGCGCAACCACGGCGAGGCCGCGGTCCGACGCTCCTGTTACGCGGCCGACCGGACCGGTCACATGATCCTGCAGACCCTGTACCAGAACTGCATCAAGCAGGGCATCGAGTTCTTCGACGAGTACTACGTGCTCGACATCCTGCTCACGGAAGGTCGGTGTGTCGGAGTCGTCGCCTACGAACTGGCCACCGGCGAGATCCACACGTTCCAGGCCAAGTCCGTCATCTTCGCCACCGGTGGCTTCGGCAAGGTCTTCAAGACCACCTCCAACGCACACACGCTGACCGGGGACGGCATGGCCATCACCTACCGGCGGGGGCTGCCGCTGGAGGACATGGAGTTCTACCAGTTCCACCCGACGGGCCTGGCGGGACTGGGAGTGCTGCTCACCGAGGGCGCCCGCGGCGAAGGGGGGATCCTGCGCAACGCCTCGGGCGAGCGATTCATGGAACGGTACGCCCCCACCATCAAGGACCTCGCCCCGCGCGACATGGTCGCCCGGGCGATGGTGCAGGAGGTCCGCGAGGGGCGGGGCGCCGGGCCGCACAAGGACTACGTGTACCTCGACCTCACCCATCTGCCGGCCGAGCAGATCGAGTCGAAACTCCCCGACATCACGGAGTTCGCGCGCACCTACCTGGGGGTCGATCCGATCACCGAGATGGTGCCCGTCTTCCCGACGGCGCACTACGCGATGGGCGGGATCCCCACCAACATCGAGACCGAGGTGCTGGCCGACAACGACCAGGTCGTGCCGGGACTGTATGCCGCCGGTGAGGTCGCCTGCGTGTCCGTGCATGGCGCCAACCGGCTGGGGACCAACTCCCTGCTCGACATCAACGTGTTCGGGCGTCGCGCCGGGATCGCCGCCGCCGAGTACGCCAAGACCGTCGATTTCGCCCCGTTGCCGGAGGACCCCGAGGCACTCGTCCGGGACCAACTGGAGGGACTCCTGACCAGCACGGGCACCGAGCGGGTGGTCGACATCCGGCGGGCGCTGCAGGAGACCATGGACATGAACGCCCAGGTGTATCGCACCGAGGCGACGTTGAAGCAGGCACTCTCCGACGTCCAGGAGCTGCGCGAACGGTTCCGCAACGTGTCGGTGCAGGACAAGGGCAAGCGGTACAACACCGACCTGCTCGAGACCGTCGAACTCGGGTTCCTGCTCGAACTGGCCGAGGTCGTCGTCGTCGGGGCACTGGCCCGCAAGGAGTCCCGTGGCGGACACGCGCGCGAGGACTACCAGGCCCGTGACGACGTGAACTTCATGCGCCACACCATGGCCTACCGTCAGGTCGGCGCTGCCGGCGACACCAGCGTGCGACTGGACTACAAGCCCGTTGTCGTCACCCGTTACCAGCCGATGGAGCGCAAGTACTGATGGCTGTCGAGACCCCCGCCCCCGCCACCGCGACCGCACCTCCGGAAACGCCGGATCCGGTGGCGTTCGATGTCACGTTGAAGATCCGTCGGTTCGACCCGGACACCAGCCCCCAGCATTTCTGGCAGGAGTTCACCGTTTCGGTGTTTCCCACCGATCGCATCCTGGACTGCCTGCACAAGATCAAGTGGGAGCAGGACGGCACCCTGACGTTCCGGCGCTCCTGCGGTCACGGCATCTGCGGCTCCGACGCGATGCGCATCAACGGCAAGAACCGTCTGGCCTGCAAGACGCTGGTGAAGGATCTCAACACCAAGAAGCCGATCACGGTGGAACCGATCAAGGGCCTGACCGCCGAGAAGGACCTGATCGTCGACATGGAACCGTTCATGGCGGCCTATCGCAAGGTGAAGCCGTTCCTCATCACGAACGGGCAGGAACCCACCAAGGAACGACTGCAGTCGGCCGAGGACCGGGCCAAGTTCGACGACACCACCAAGTGCATCCTGTGCGCCGCGTGCACGACGTCCTGTCCGGTCTTCTGGACCGACGAGCAGTACTTCGGCCCTGCTGCGATCGTGAACGCCCACCGGTTCATCTTCGACAGCCGCGACGAGGGCGCCGATGAACGGCTGCAGATCCTGGACACCAGCGAAGGCCCGTGGCGTTGCCGCACGACCTTCAACTGCACTGACGCGTGCCCCCGGGGCATCGAGGTGACCACCGCGATCCAGCAGGTGAAGCGGGCCATGATGTTCGGCGTCGACGACGCCCAGTGACCTGCCGCCTGGGTCCGCTCAGACCGGTTCGGTGCCCCTCACGATGAGGGCGATGGTCGCGTCGTCGACGGGGCCGTCGGACCCGGTCCACTCCCCCACCTGGCGCCGCACCTTGTCCTCGGCCTCCTTGCGTTTGTCCTCCGGCTTCGCCTGAGCAGAGTCCCAGTCGCGCTTCACTTCCCACGCCAGTTCGCGGGTCCGCAGGACCGCTTGCACGCGGTTCATCTGATCGTCGGTCGCCTCGAACCCCCAGACCTGGCGGATCGCCTCCGGGATCTGGAGCCGGTAGTCATGACCGCCCTCGGCAAAGAGCCCCGGCGTCGGCGTCAGCGCATTGAGCATGTCGGTGAACGTGGCGACGAACGTGGTCACCGGCTGCCAGAACGTCCCTCGGGGCGCTCCGATCGGGCGGGTGTCGTCCGGACCCAGCCAGTCGGGCTCCCGCCACAACAGGGGGGCTTCGAACTTCGGGATCGGGTCGTCCCCGTTCTGCAGCAACAGGTACCGCACTTTGGCCCGTTCATCTGCCGGTAGATCGGTCCAGTCCGGGATCCCTCGGGGCAGGAACGTGGCCCCGGGCCCCACCTGCGGGGGCACGTTCTGCGGCCGGCCGCCCCAGAGGGCCTTGCGCCAGTGGGTGAAGGCCGGGGTCCCGACGAACACCGCCGCCTCGATCCCCGCACCTCGGGGTCCGGCGTCGCTCGCGCCGCTGAACATCTCCTCGCTGACCTTGCAGCCCAGCGACTCGCCGAACAGATAGAAGGCCGGGCGTTTGTCCGCCGGCAGCGCCAGCAGCCGCTCGGTGATGCCGTTGACGACCAGCCGGGTCTGACGCGTGCCCATGGCGGTGCGGGTCAACGACAGCGCCGACGGCAGCACCGAGTACTCGATGGCCATGCTGGCGCAGTCGCCCCGGGTGAGGTATTCGTAGGTCTCACACGCGACGTAGTTGACGTAGCCGGAGCCGGTCGGCGAGAACAATGCGATCGCCGACCGCTCGAAGGCCTTCGTGCGGTCCAGCTCTCGCAGCAGGAGTTCCGCGCGCTCCTCTTCGGTGTCAGCGGCGGCCAGACTGGCGTAGACCCGGATCGGCTGCTTGGCCGGCTCTTGCATGACGTCGGAGATGTGTCCGGCGAGCAGGACCGCACTGAGCCAGCGGGTCCCCTCTCGGCTCTGTTTGTCCCACGGGACCCCCGAGGCCGGGCTGCCGGTCACCTCGGGCAGCGACGGTTGGGCGATGTTGGCCGTCTCGACCTCGCTGCCGGCCTTGTTGAGTTGTGACACGACCGCCGACAGCCCCAGCCACGCCACCGAGTACGACACTGCCGTGGCACCGACTCGTCCGAGGGTGCGGTGATCGTCCGCCGCCCCGCCGAGCACGTGGGCGCCCACTCGCGCGAAGGCGGCGCTCAGCATGGATTCGCCCTTGGCCAGACCGAACAACATCCCTCCGGTGGCCACCCCCAGTGCGGCTGCCTTGGGTGGGCTGATGGAGCGGTAACTGTCCTCGAAGTACTGGCCGTCGTCGAGTTCCGAGCCGACGCGGGCGCCACGCGTCTGCGACCAGGCCCCCACCCCGATCCCGGTGGCGACGCCGGCGCCGATCAGGCCCCGTAGCGCCCGCCCGGGAATCGCCTGAGTTGCATGTGACAGCACGCCGGCGGCGGCAGCGGCCGCGGTGCTCCGTGCGATGAGCCGACCGACGGCTCGTCGAGCCGGTTCATCGGGTCGGTGGGCGAGTGCTCGGGTGGCGGCCGCGGCACCTGCTGCGACCGCGGAGTCCATCACCATCCCGGAGGCTGCCTGCCCGAGGGGAAGTCGGTCGGCGAAGGACCGGAGAAAGGAGTTGGCCGACAGACCCCATCCGTAGGTGATCGCGACCCCGATGCCGGTGATCAAGGCCTGGTCCATCGTGCCGCGGGTGAGCAGATTGGGTTGAGTGGACGAACCCGCAGCGTACGCCGCCAGGTAGACCCCGGCGCGGGACGAAGGGTCCAGCACCGCGTCGCTGGTCCGAGGGGTGGCCAGGTCGGCCAGTTCTCCCAGTTGGACCGGGTCCGGTGACGTCAGCTGCGGGTCCGCCATGATCACTCTTCTTCGTCGGCCAGTTCGGCAACCTCGATGTTGCCATCGGCGTCCATGGTGGCGACCGTGTCCGAGATGACCTCGGCTGCGCCGTCCTCACCGCTGATGGCGGTGACGATCTCCTCCGATGCCACCGAGCCGTCGGGGGACTCGACGGTGACCAGATCGTCGACGATCGCGTCGCCGGTCTCCTCGTCGACCGCAGCGATGACGTCCTCGCTCACGATGTCGCCGTCCTCGGTCACCGCTTCGCTGACCTCTTCCACGATGTCGATGGCCGACTCGTCCTGTTCGCTCATTCCTGCTCCTGGGGATCGCGGCCGCCGGGCGACGGCTCACGGCGAACCTATCGCCAAAGACGGCGGGTGGCAGGCCGGAACGGCCGCTTGATCACCCGCCCGCGAGCGAGTCCGCGGACACGGCAGAATGTCCCCCATGCCCCGCGTACTGTCCGGCATTCAGCCGACCGCCGATTCGTTCCACCTCGGCAACTACCTGGGGGCCCTGCGCAACTGGGTGGCCATGCAGGACACCCACGAGTGTTTCTACATGGTGGTCGACCTGCACGCCATCACCGTGCCGGTCGATCCCGAGACGCTGCGGGCGCGGACCCGCTCGTCGTACGCCCAGCTGGTGGCGGCCGGGATCGACCCGCAACGGGCGACTGTCTTCGCCCAGAGCCAGGTGCCGGAACACGCCGAACTCGCCTGGGTCATGCAGTGCCTGACCGGGTTCGGCGAGGCGTCCCGCATGACGCAGTTCAAGGACAAGTCCAGCCGCCAGGGCACCGACACCGCCAGCGTGGGCCTGTTCACCTACCCGATCCTGCAGGCCGCGGACATCCTGGTGTACCGCGCGGACGAGGTGCCGGTGGGCGAGGACCAACGCCAGCACCTGGAGCTCACGCGCGACCTGGCGCAGCGGTTCAACGGCCGGTTCGGGGACACCCTCACCGTCCCCCGCCCGTTCATCGTGAAGGACACCGCCCGCGTGGTGGACCTGCAGGATCCGACCAGCAAGATGAGCAAGTCCCTACCGACTGGATGTGTCTTCCTGCTCGATGACCCCAAGGCGATCGAGAAGAAGCTCAAGCGCGCGGTCACGGACTCGGTGGGCGAGGTGAACTTCGACCCGGAAGGCCAGCCCGGGGTCGCGAACCTGATCACGATCATCGCCGCCCTGTCCGACCGCACTATCGACGACGTGACCGACGAATTCGCGGGTGGCGGGTACGGTCCGCTCAAGGTGGCCGCGGCGGAGCAGGTGGTGGCCTTCGCCCAGCCCTACGCGGCGCGGGTCGCCGAGTTGCTGGCGGACCCGGCCGAACTGGACCGGATCATGGACGCCGGCTCGCAACGAGCTCGCGCTGTGGCCGCGGCCACGGTGTCCGACGTCTACGACCGGGTCGGCTTGCGCCGACCGGTCGCCTGACCGCCACGTCGTGACCGCCTACGCTCGGCTTATGCTCCGAACCGCGGTGAAGTCACGGTGAACCAGATCCTGATCAATCTGGGAATCGTCGTGATCTTCATCCTGATCGGCGGCTTCTTCGCCGCCTCGGAACTGGCGTTGGTCTCGCTGCGCGAGAGCCAGATCGACCACATCGACCAGAAGAACCCGCGCCAGGGAGCCCGACTACGCCGACTGGCCCGCGACCCCAACCGGTTCCTGGCGGCGGTCCAGGTCGGAGTCACCTTGGCCGGCTTCCTGTCGGCCGGGTTCGGCGCGGCGCAGATCGCCCCGGATCTCGCCCCCACCTTCGTGGCCTGGGGTCTGTCACCCGGGCTCGCCGAAACTGTCGCGTTCGTCCTGGTGACGATCGTCATCGCCTACCTGTCGCTGGTACTGGGCGAACTGGTCCCCAAACGGATGGCCCTGCAACGAACCGAAGGTATCGCGGCGCGCACCGCGGGCCTGGTGGACTGGCTCGCGCGGGTGTCGCGCCCCTTCATCTGGCTGTTGTCGGTGTCGACAGACGCGCTGGTCCGACTACTCGGCGGGGATCCGGCGATGGGGCGGGAACGGATGACGCAGGAGGAACTGCGCGGCCTGGTCGCCACACACGACGAACTCACCGAGGACGAACGCGACCTGATCGACGACGTCTTCGCTGCCGGGGAACGGGAACTGCGCGAGGTGATGATCCCCCGCACCGAGGTCGCCTTCCTCCCCGAGGACATGCCGTTGTTCACGGCGGCCGAGAAGGTCGGGAACCAGCCGCACTCGCGCTATCCGGTCATCGGGCGCAACTCCGACGATGTGATCGGTTTCGTCCATGTCCGGGATCTGCTCGATCCGGGCCTGTCCGGCCGGTCGATCCGGGTGGGAGCGCTCGCCCGGCCGGTCCCCCGGATGCCCAGCACCAAACGGGTCATCCCGACGCTGACCGAACTGCGCGACTCCGGTCACCACCTGGCGATCGTGGTCGACGAGTACGGCGGGACCGACGGGATCGTGACCATGGAGGATCTGGTCGAGGAACTGGTGGGCGACATCAGAGACGAGTACGACGCCCCGGAGCGGCCGGATCCACCCACGGGCGCCGTCCCCGTCACCCCACAGCAGATCGATGGTCTGCTCAATCTGGACGACTTCGCCGAGGACTTCGGCACCGAACTGCCGGAAGGGCCGTACGAGACCGTGGCGGGCTACGTGGTCCACCGGCTCGGGCGGCTGCCGCAGGTGGGAGACGCTGTCGAGTGGGCGGGGATCCGGATCACGGTCGACTCGCTCGACGGACGCCGCGCCGACCGGCTCACCGTCACGCCGGTCGAGGTCAGCCGTTCACCCGAACCACAGTGATGTGGTCGATCCGGTGCCCCCGGGGCGGCACCCGGAACGATGTCACGGCGGTCCCCGGCAGCAGCACCCCTACGGTGCACACCACGGCACCGGACCGTTCCTTGTCGCATTCCACGTCGTAGGCCCGACGCAACTGCGCGATCGTGGATCCGACGCCGATGCCCTCC
>WBZL01000612.1_pt1 | contig 40057 bp, 31 predicted proteins | sample 5204291 | NCBI WGS metagenome assembly WBZL01 (sample SAMN12344345, study PRJNA552823) | activated sludge metagenome | biome: Activated sludge suspended growth; feature: Nitrification reactor; material: Wastewater; isolation source: activated sludge from nitrification reactor of wastewater... | reverse complement strand
GAGCGAATGGGTCTTCGAGGACAGCATCAGCTGCTGGATCCCCAGTGATTTGGATGGCCACTTGCTCATCTTGCCCCATAGCCTTGTTTGAGCCGAAACTAGCTGTGGAAAGGCCCCAAGGCGCCTAGCCAGCAGTGATGATGTCGCGGTGGATCCTGATCTGTTGGACGCCTTGAATGATGAGCTCTTTGCCCGAGCCAGCTGGCTGGCCGGACGGCGGGTCTGGCCAAGTGAGTTGCACATCGGCTTTCCCACCCGCGATCGCATCACTATTGGTGTTCCTGACGCTTTTCTGCCTGACCTGGTCATGCGAGCAGCAGAACTCACCGATCTCACAGGCAGCCCACTTGCTTGGTTCAGCCGGATGCCCCGCGTGGATGCCTGGGATGATCACGTGCATGCGTGTGTACGACGAGCCTTCATGTCATGCGGCATCCCCCTGCCCCATTTCGTAGTCATGGATCATGACGCTTGGCATGACCTGGTCACCGGCGAATCTCGGTCTTGGTATCGCGTACGACCAGAGCGGCACCGCGCTCCCGAGATCGCGGCATTGGATCCAACAAGAGCCCAGGATCCGCTGGCCTGGCTCTGGACCTGATTCAGATACTGGGCCAACTGTGCACGGGCTCATTGGAGTGCATCAATTTCATGTACTCCAAGGTGATCTGACGCAGAGCTTCTGCCCGATCAATCCCTCTGGACTCCAGGGTGTGCACGCCGTCAATGAGCCATTGGGCGCCGTTCTGTCTTGAGGTGCAGCGCTGCTCCAAGATCGTCAACAAGCGGTCTGTTGCCCTCGGATCAAGCCCCCAAAGGGCCAGTCCCTCGGCAGCCATCGGGATGAGCCTGCGCAGCGCCAACTCCACCACCTCGACATCACCCAAATCCGGCCAGTAGACACGAGCATGGATGCCGTGTTTGGCACCGGAATGGAAATTCTCTGCCGCTGCGGAGAATGACATCTGCGACCAAAGGGGGCGCTCGTCTTGAGCCAGCTTCCGGACCAGCCCAAAGTAGAAGGCGGCATTGGCGAGAGTGTCGACCACCGTTGGTCCGCCGGGAAGCACGCGATTTTCAACCCTCAGGTGTGCGATGCCGTCAACCACGTCGTACACCGGACGATTCCAGCGATAGATGGTGCCATTGTGGAGCCTGAGCTCACCCAGGGTCGGGGTCTTGCCTTGCTTGAGCATTTCGTCGGGATCCTCGTCATCCGTCACTGGGAGTAACGCAGGGAAATAGCGGACGTTCTCCTCGAACAGATCGAAGATCGAAGTGATCCAGCGCTCGCCGAACCAAACTCGTGGCCTGACGCCCTGTTCCTTGAGCTCTTCACCACGGGTGTCTGTGGCTTGCTCAAAGAGCGGGATCCGGGTCTCGGCCCATAGCTCCTTGCCCAATAGGTAAGGACTGTTTGCTCCCAGCGCCAACTGGACTCCAGCGACTGCCTGGGAGGCATTCCAGTAGCTCGAAAACTCCTCTGGGCTCACTTGCACATGCAGTTGGGTGCTGGTGCACGCCGCCTCAGGCATGATCGTTTCAGACAGAGTCCGCAATCGCTCAGGCCCTGAGATGTCGATCATGATGTCCTCACCGCGGGCGGCAAGGATCTGGTCGCTGAGCAGCTTGTACCGCGGGTTCGCGCTGATGGTGGAAGGGGCGAAGTGCCCCTCCTCGAGGGTCGGCAGGATCCCAATCATCACCAGATGGGCACCCACTGTGCTTGCTGCATCTTCAGCGCTGTTGAGGCTTTCGCGCAGGTCGTGTTCGAAGCCTTGAACGCCTTGGGTGTGCAGCAGCTGAGGCGGCACATTGACTTCGAGGTTGTACTGCGCAAGCTCAGTCTGAAAGGACGGGTCGGCAATTTGCTCGAGCACTTCGACATTTTTCAGGGCTGGGCGCCCGTCCGCATCGACGAGGTTGAACTCGATCTCCATGCCCGTCTTCGGGTCATCGGCATCAAAGTGCGACTCACGCAGCATTCGGGCGAGTACGTCGAGACATGACCGTACTTTCTCGCGAAACCGTGTGCGATCAGCTCTGGTGAACTCCTGAGCATGGACATCCTGTCCCATGCCAACACCCTATTGCCTAGCGGTGCCTCAGGACCGCGAAAAGGGGTTTGTCGTCACGATGCGGATGCGCCAGACGGATCTGCTGGGTCGGCATTTCTGAAAACCTCGAAGATGCTGTCGTCTGACGCCTTCCAAGCATCGGGTGGGATCGCATTCATCAGGATGTCGCTGATCAGATGTGCCATGGAGTAGTGCCGGTCGAGGTTCAGGCAGTGCTCTACTGCACACCACGCCATCGCTCCGTCACCGGCATGCCACGACGCAAAGGCCAGCAGTGCGACGGCGGACTTTCGATCATTGGCGCGCAGCTGACTGCTTCGCCGAGTCATTTGCAGCCAGAAGTCCATCCAGACCATGCTGCGCTCCTTCATCGCCATCCAGGCGATATCTCGCAACTCGATGTCAGTGATCAGATCAAGGACCTTTGCGCAATCGCGCACATCCAGGGGGCGACGGTCTTCGGCGAAGCTGCGCAGTCGATGCTGCAACCACCTGGCGTCGGCATATCTGCTCGCCTCAGTGAGCGGTTGGCTGCGGCGGCGAGACCGCAACTCAAGCTTGATCTTGCGGGCATCGGCTCGATCGTATTCCTTGAGGCTCTGAGCCAGATCTGCCCGCGATTCGCGTACGACGTGCCCGTCGAAGTGGGCCTCGAGAGTGGCGGGATGACTGGCATTGTCGAAGGGCAGTCCTCCTGGCTCCTGCTGCGCCAATTGCGGGTCGCTGACCTGGGTTGCGAAGAAGTGTCCGTCGTGCACGCGGATGGCGGTCGTCAACTTGAGACCCTCTGCCGCAATCACCTCCGCACACTTGCTGGCATGCTGCTCGGCAAGCTCCGCGTCCGCGGTGTAGTAGACCAACACCACAGCCGTACGCCCGTTGTTGATCGCCGCAGCGATGAGGTACTCCGCCAAGGTCTGTTGTTGACTCGCCGTAGGCAAAAGATCAGCACGGGCGATGAAGGATGACTTGTCATCTCGATAGGCCACCATCACCACCGATTCAACAGGTTGAAAGCCGAGCGTGAGTGGGATGGCTGCTAGGACGTCAGGGATGTCACGAATCACAGTGCGCTTTGTCATGGCCTCAATCTGCACAAGCCAAGAGACAGATCCCAGTGGCAAAGCAAATCTGTGGATTGCCGATCCGTGAAACGCCGTCTGTGGATGACAACCGGGCATAGCCCACGTCATGGGACGATGCGGGGGTGCGCGCAGAGCCTTCGATCCTGCACCTGGATCTCGATGCCTTCTTTGCGTCCGTCGAGCAGCGCGACAAACCTTCACTTCGTGGCAAGCCAGTGATTGTCGGCGGCACAGGTGGCCGTGGCGTCGTAGCTGCTGCCAGCTATGAAGCCCGTGCATTTGGGGTTCATTCGGCGATGCCGACCGCCCAGGCTCGACGGCTTTGCCCCAATGCCGCCTTCCTTCGTGGCCGTTTCGCGGCGTACAGCCAGACCAGCAAGGTGGTCATGGACGTGCTCCGGGAGTTCACCCCAGTGGTGGAGCCATTGTCACTTGATGAGGCATATCTTGATCTGACTGCCGGTGACTTCGCGTCTTTGGACTCCCAATCGGTCAACGAGATTGGCGCAGAGCTCAAGGAGCAAGTACGCCGAGCCACCGGCGGGCTCCGAGCCTCGGTGGGTGCGGGCACTTCGAAGTTGATCGCCAAGATCGCCAGCGATCTCGACAAACCTGATGGTCTCGTCGTGGTCGCACCCGGGATGGAGCAAGAACTCTTGCGCCCGATGCCGGTGAGTGTGATCCCCGGGATAGGTCCGGCCACAACCCAACGGCTACGTCAGGTAGGCGTGCAAACAGTGGGTGACGCCGAACGACTCGATGAGAGCGAGCTGATCCAACTCCTGGGTCAATCACACGGTGCCGGTCTCTTCCAAGTAGTGCGCGCCCAGGACGACCGTCCGGTGATCGCCGTCCGCGAAGCCAAGTCAATCAGTGTGGAGGACACCTACGAGACCGACCACACCGACCCAGCCATCTTGGGATCTCTGCTCGACAGGCAAGCCAGGCAAGTCGCCCAGAGGCTGTCCAACGCGCACCTGTCCGGGCGCACCATCTCATTGAAGGTCAGGCTCCACGACTTTTCCACCTTGACCCGATCTAACACCATCCCTGCACCCACAGATGACCCAGCGGTCTTGTCCAAGGTGACTCGCCAATTGCTCAGCGACATAGACACATCTGGAGGGGTGCGTCTGCTCGGACTTGGCGTCTCCAGTCTGACGGACTGGGTCCAAGAAGCACTCTTCCAGGATCCAGTCGACGACGACTCTCTCCCTGACGCAGCCACCGTCCCTGCTGTCCGAGCGAGTCGAGCGTGGGCGCCCGGCATGGATGTCGAACATGCTGTCCATGGCCGCGGTTGGGTGTGGGGTTCGGGTCATTCGATTGTCACGGTGCGTTTCGAGACCGCCAGCACTGGGCCCGGACCGATCAGGAGCTTTGTTGTCTCCGATGCTGACCTACACCCTGTCACGCTTGATCAGACCAGCCCAGATCCAGAGGATTTGGCAGCTGGCCCTCCATCAGGATCTTGAGGCTTCGCGGTACTGAGCCACCACGCGTCGGACTGCGTCAACCTGATCGTCGGTGACCGCAGTTGGATCAACTCCCGAGACCGACCGTGGACGCAACTCGGCCAGATCGCCAACCACGCGCATGCCTTGTTGGGCCAATGCTTCGAGGCGCCCCGAGAGGAAGTCATATTTCTCGATCAACCAAGGCTCCACCTCAAACCCAATCGGCTGATCATGCTCGCGATAGGTCGAGAGCACCTCACGCACCAGATTGCTCTTGATCTCCACGTTGTATTCATCCCAGGGCATGTCCAGTGTCGAGGCATTCAACTCCAGGAGATAGGTGGCTGCCGCTGCCCCCAATGACGGATTGTTGAAGTCCCCAGGCAGCCAATCGGCCCCCTCAATGCCGCACACCCCAGCGAATCGCTCCCACAAGGTCTCTGGGCCGCCCGATTGAGGGACCGTGACCAGGGTCAGCTCCGGCACATACTCAGACCAGCGCTGCAAGATCGTCCCGGTAGCATGCTGACGCCAAAAATGCTTGCCCGCATCACCCACACGATCGCGCACTCCAGCGACGTACTCCGGCCAGGAGTAGGTGTAGCGATTCTTCAGGCTCTCCTGCCACATGGCCGGCACATTGCGCCCCAGATCTCTCACTGTCGCCACCACGCTGATGGGGGTACCGCGAAAATCGTCTACCAATCTCTCAATATTGGGTCGCACCACGGCAGCCAACAACTCCAACGAGATGATTGTCAGCCCCTGGTGATCGTCGATCTGCGCTCGCAGCTCTGACCAGGCCCCAGGTGTAGGTCTCATTGACCGTGTGAAGCCAAAAAACTCACCCAACCCGTGCACTTGATCCTGCCAGCCGGGGCCCGGAAACAAGATCCCTTGCTCTTGGAGACTCTGCCGGTTGGCGTCCAACCTCCCTTGCAGGAAGGTCGTCCCTGACTTCATCAAACCGATGTGCAGGATCACGCGTGAGGCCATGCATCCACCCTAGGGGCCCAGGACCACCCGGAACTCAATCGGGTCTCCGGGTTTGGCCTGAGCACAATTGAACAGATCATCTGGATGCACCACGCCAATCACGGGATATCCACCTGTAGTCGGATGGTCATTCAAGAAGATCACCGGCTGACCATCGGGTGGCACCTGAATTGCCCCCAAGACCATGGGTTCGGGAGCCAACTCGCCTGGCCTGCGTCGTACCAACTCGGGGCCTTGCAGCCGCAGGCCAATCCGATTGCTCGCGGCAGAGACGAGGTATTTGGCGCCGTCCAACAACTCCAAAGTGGCATCAGCGAACCAATCGTCACGTGGTCCCAACAGCACTCGAATACCGGGCCCAGGATTGCGCTGAGCGATTGCGGTGTCTGCAAACCGAGGCTCACCTGGGTCCAAACCGATCCGGAGCCTGTCTCCACACCCCAAGGGACGGCCACCCAGTCCAGACAACAGGTCGGTGGAGCGCGAGCCCATGACAACGGGCGCATCGATGCCACCGGAGACCGCCAAGTAGGACCTTGCCTGGGCGCTTGGTCCGAGTCGCAACGCTGACCCCGAGGGCACATGGACTGGTCGCAGCATTGCTGCCTGACGCTCCCCCACCCACAACTCACACCGGGCACCAGTCACGGCAACGACCACAGAATGGGCAAAGGTCACTGTGACACCCAACAGCGTGGTCTCCAAGGTCGCTGCCGACTCAGGATTGCCAACCAACCTGTTTGCCAAGCGATGCGCGTCAGGGTCGACGGCACCCGAGCCACTCACACCAAGGTGCGCAAGCCCGGGTCGCCCCAGGTCCTGCACCGTGGTCAGAAACCCCGGGTCAAGCACGGTCATGGTGTTCATGGCACGAATCTCACTCTGCAGCCCGGACGCAACAGAGCCGGATCACCCGAGCCTTCCTGCCACACCGGTATGTCCACTGACCCGATAAGTTGCCAACCCCCTGGAGATGCCCTCGGATAGACGCCGGTATATCCAGCAGCGAGTCCTACGGATCTTGCGGGTACGGCGCTGCGTGGCCGAGTCAGGCGTGGCACTTCATATCCCTCGGGCAAGCCTGAGCAATAGGCAAACCCAGGGGCAAACCCACAGAAGTCGACCGAATATTCCAAGGATGAGTGAAAGCTGGCGGCTTCTTGGGCAGTGCAATCCCAAAGCCGCGCCACAGACTCAATGTCGGGGCCGTCATAGCGAATCGGCAACTCGATCAACTCCGGTTGCTGCTGCTCACCAGCGCCTGCTCCCCAGTGCTCAAGGTCACCCAGCACTCGATCAACCTCAACTCCACTCAGCAACAATGTGCGGGCTGCCGGGATGATCTCGATTGCCTCAAGGAGGCCCTCGTCGCGTCGTGATCGAGCACTTCTGAAGGCCTCAACCACCTCTCCCCCGGAGCCAAACTCCAATAGGAGCGAGTCAAGACCGACCTTCAGTGTTCGCAGTGGTTCCATCTATCTGAACCCTCCACAAATCATCTCCAGCTCATCAATTCGAAACCCGCTTCTTCCAATGCAGCACGCACGGCCCGAGCAGCATCCACGGCGTACGGCGAATCGCCGTGCACACACACCGACCCCACCTGCCCACTTCGAGCCAGACTCACCGCGTTGTCTGCGATGGACATCACGTCACTCACCAGATCTCCCGGCTCGCCTCTTGGAATCAGCGTGCCCTGTCGGGTGTAGCCCCGATCGGGGAAGCCTTCGCTGCAGATAGCGCGCTCGCTTGCGCGAGCTTGTTCCAAGATGACTGAGCCAGGCAGCCCCATGACCGGAAGCCCCGCGCTCCCAGTCAGCACTGCTGCTGCTTGCCGGCCATCGCTGACAACTCTGTTGTAGAGAGCTCCGTGCGGTTTCACATAGGCCACCACGGTGCCTGCTTGACGGGCCACTTCGGTCAGGAGCCCAACTTGTTGTCCCACCCAATCTGTGAGCACCCGGAAGTCAACATCCATCTGTCGTCGCCCGAATCCTTCCCGGTCAAGATAGGAGACTTGAGCCCCAACCACGACTCCTCGCGAAGCCGCCTGCTCACACACCCTGCGCATGGTCTCCAGGTCACCGGCATGGAATCCGCAGGCGACATTGGCACTGGTGATCAGCTCAAGCAGGCCAGCGTCATCGGTGATTCCTTCGCCCAAGTCAGCATTGAGATCAATCAGCATTCGCGCCTCCTCCATCACCTGTGGTTTGAGCCTGGGTTCCATCCATTATTGAGAAGAATCTGAGAATCGCGAACTTTCGCAACTAAACATCGGGCCAACTCGTCATACCAGTGAGGTCAAAGACAAGGGCCACGACTCAGATCAAGGGAATCTTGGATCAGGGAAGTGCGTTTCAACATTGATGGCCTTGGGAATGCAAGATCCAGAGCCGATGTGAAAGGAACGGTGATCAGCATGGCTGATGTCCGCGTGGAGCGAGAGATCGAAGGTCGTGACAGCGTCGGTCTCTATCTTGACGAAATTGCCCGCACTCCTTTGCTGGATGCTTCCACTGAAGTCGAGTTGGCCAAGGCCATCGAGGCTGGACTCCTGGCCAAGCAGTTGCTCGATGAGGGCCGGATTGGTCGTCGCAAGGGCGGCGCCCCAGGCTCGGCAAACGAAGAGGAACTGCTCTGGCTGGTCGAGGAAGGAGAGCGTGCGACGCAACGCTTCATCCAAGCCAACTTGCGGCTGGTTGTCTCGATCGCGCGCAAATATGGTCGTTCGCAAATGCCGATGCTCGACCTGATCCAAGAAGGCAACACCGGCTTGATCCGGGCAGTTGAGAAGTTCGACTACGCCAAGGGATACAAGTTCTCCACCTACGCCACTTGGTGGGTCCGGCAGGCGATCACCAGGGGCATCGCACAGCAAGCCCGCGTCGTCCGCCTACCTGTTCACGTGGTCGAAGAGCTCAATCAAGTCGGGTCCGCGAGGCGCGAGCTGGAGCGCACTCTGGGCCGCACTCCAGAGCCAGAAGAGATCGCTGCTCAGCTCGACATGGACATCGAGAGGGTGCTTGACCTGATGTCTTGGGGGCGCGATCACGTTTCTCTCGACAGCCCACTTGAGGTTGATGGCGACACTTCACTAGGCGACCTGATCGCCCAGGAGAGCACGCCTGGCCCTGACCTTGAGGTGCTTGACGAAGAGTCGAGGGCACTCATCAATGAACTGGTGAGCCACCTCGATGACCGATCGGCTGACATCGTCAGGTGTCGTTATGGTCTCGTCGACGGACGCCAGCACAAGTTGGCCGACATCGGCACGAAGCACGGGATCTCTGCTGAGCGGGTCCGCCAACTGGAGCGCGAGGCCATCTCCAAGCTTCGTGCCCTCGCAGACCCCGAGCTAGCTGCTTAAGACCGATCGCTACCCCTCAACTTGCGGCCAACCGCCGCAACTCATCGAAGACCTCCGTGACACGCTCACGGAGGTCTTCGAGCGTCCCGGTGTTGTCAATGACATGAGTAGCTATGGCGAGGCGATCCTGCCTCGTGGCCTGAGCCGCCATCCGGGCACGAGCATCGGCCTCGCTCCAGCCCCGGTCGTGGATCATCCGCTCCAATTGGTCGTCTTCATCAGCGTCAACTACTAGCACCGCGTCGAAAGTGTCGGCTCGTCCACTCTCGGCCAACAGCGGAATGTCATGTACGACGATGTCCGTCGAAGAAGCCTGAGCCTCCAACTCCAAGATCCGCTCGAAGACCAGAGGATGGACGATCGCTTCGAGGGCCGCGCGCCGTTCAGGATTGGCAAAGACAATCTGTCCTAGGGAGGGCCGATCTAATTGCCCATCTGGACCAACTAGATCCTCGCCAAATTCAGCAACTACCTTGGCGAATCCCGGTTGGCCAACTTGCACAACCTCGCGAGCCAATTGGTCTGCGTCAATGATCACAGCACCAAGCTCACGCAGGATTTGCGAAACCGTGCTCTTTCCTGAGGCAATTCCACCGGTGAGTCCCACACGCATGGACTCAGGCTACTGATCGCATCATCTAGGGCCCATCTGGGTCAGGCTCGTGTTTCTGATTTTGCTCGGCCTGCCAATCGTCGAGTTGCTTGTCTTTCAACTGGCGCTGGTATTCGTCTCGCTGCTCCTGGGCACGTTGTCGCAGGCTACGCAAGAAGTCCTCATCATCATCAGGTCCTTGAGGAGCTGGTGACCCATTGTGGAGATGCGGGTTCGACCTACCCTGGCCATTGGCCCCCACCCAGAGATAGCCCACAGCACCAGCCAAAGGGAAAAGAATGATCAGGACAAGCCAAACAAACTTGGGCAAGCCCTTGATCTGGCTATCGGGGCGTTGTAGACAATCCACCAAGGCATAGATGGCCAACACCAAGGCGACAATGCCCACCAACAGTCCGAAGCGAATCACCACTTCAGTCTACGGAGTCAGACCCAGCATCGGTGGAGGAGAGCAGGACCGGCCCTCGAATCCTGACCATAGGCCATGATGTGACGATGGTGCCTGTGAAAGAGCCTGAGGAATTGGCGCCTAGAGACCGTGTCGGGCTACTGGTGCCTGGGTCACGGATCTATCTAGATGTCGTGTTGTCGCTCCTGGTCCGAGGGATCATCCCTGTTCCGATGGATCCTCACATGACCGAGGCCGAGCGACGTCGGATCCTGCCCGGACTCGACCTCACGCTGATCGTGGATGATCCCGACCTTCTGGAGCCGCTGGACTTCGGATGGTCGCCTGGTGACCTGCCATTGGGCCGCCCCATGCACTTGACCAGCGGCACGACGGGCACCCCCAAGGGTGTCTGGAGTGATGTGCTCTCGCGCCATGACGCTCAAGAGTTGCTCTCAGAGGAGACGGAACTGTGGGGGTTCAACCATGCAGACCGCCATCTCTTGGTGGGGCCCGTGCACCACTCAGCGCCGTTGCGGTTCGCGTCGTACACCCTGCTGGCCGGAGGCCAGGTCGTGGGATTCGACAACTCCGGAAGGCAGCCGAGCTTTGACCCGGCCTTCTTGACACAACAGATCAACGACCATCACCCGACCTCGCTCTTCGGCGCCCCCACTCACATACAGCGTCTCTTTCGCTACTGGGAGACGCACGGGCAACCAGACCTGTCCTCTTTTCGTCTGGTTGCCCATGCCGGTGCCCCCTGCCCCGAGTCGACCAAACGCCGCCTCATCGACGCATGCCCTCCGGGGTCTGTATGGGAGTTCTACGGCTCGACGGAGGGACAGTTCACAACCTGTTCGAGCAAGGCATGGGAGCAGCACCCGGGCACAGTGGGCCGAGCTCGGCCTGGTCGAAAACTCAGGGTGGATGAGCAGGGTCAATTCTGGTGCGCCACACCAGAGCACGCTCGCTTCACCTACTTCAACGATCCGGAGAAAACAGCAGCAGCTTGGGCCGAGAACGAATTCACCGTGGGCGACTTGGGCCGCATTGATGCTGACGGCTTTGTCTATCTGGACGGCAGACGTGATGACCTGATCATCAGTGGCGGAGTCAATGTCTACCCGACTGAAGTCGAGCAGGTTCTGGGGCAATACCCAGGTGTTGTGGAAGTCGCGGTCTTTGCACAGGCTGACGACGAATGGGGCCAGCGTGTCTGTGTCGCACTTGTCGGTGAAGTGAACCTAAACGAGATCAAGGCCTACGCCAGGTCCAACCTGACTCCAGCCAAGCGACCCAAGACCTGGCACCTGGTCAACGCACTCCCCCGCACCCCATCGGGGAAGATTCAGCGCCAAGTGCTGGCCGATGGTGTGCCCGAAATCCAACAAAGGCACTGAATGTGACCTAGCGTGAGCTGATGAACATCTCGTTCCGAGTCATCGTGTGCGTCTTGCTCCTGCCCCTGACAGTTGTTCTCACTCAAGGGGCTCCCGCATCAGCTGAGGTGTCGCGCACTCTGACGGTCAATGGCCAAGGCACGGCGATGTATCCGGCGTACGCCCCGGTAGTGACTCGATATGGCATCACCACGGACTCCACCTCGGTCGGCAGTGTCGAGATAGTTGCCACCACCACCGACCCGTCGGGACAAGTATTGATCAATGGTCAACCCCGCGGTGGATCCACTCGCGTCAGCGGACTCAGCGCTGGCGAGGAGATCTCCGTGATTTTCGATGATGCCTTAGGTCGCACCGCCCATTCATTGGTCTACCTGCCACAGGGCTTCCCGAAGCTCAAGGCAACCGACTACGACAGTGGCCTTACGCCACAGGCTGTAGCGATCACACCAACTAGATTCAAGGATGACAAACCGGCCTTTGAAGCCATCGTCAATCGTGATGGAGTCCCATTCTGGGTTGATGCAGACAATCGCGGCATGGACCTAAAGCAACAGCATGGCCGCTGGACGGTGTCCAGAAAATCCATGGGTTTGGTGCATTTGGGAGCGCAGATGGAGCCGGAGAAGTCTCTTACGACCTCCCCATATCCGACCGACAGCCACGACTCCGTCTTGCTGCCCAATGGCAATGCCGTGTTGATGTCATATGCGGTCGATCCGGCAACCCAGCTGGTCCACGCCGTCATTCAGGAGGTTGACGGCACAAACCACCCTGTTTTCACGTGGAACTCCCGCGACCACATCGACCCAGTCACAGACTCAGTAAACCCACCACCGGGCACGGACTACGCTCACATCAACAGCCTGCAGATACTCCCAAACGGTGACATCTTGGCGTCATTCCGCAATCTCAGTGCTGTGTTACGAATCGCCCGAGCCGCACACGACGGATATCAGGAAGGCGAAGTGATCTGGAGGTTCGGAGGGCGCCGCTCCGACTTCACCTTCCCCAGCGGCGAGAACGGCCCCTGCGCTCAACACTCCGCCACCCTGCACCCCGACGGCAAGTTGGTGCTCTTTGACAACTCCCCGAACCCCTTTTGGGGAAAGCTATGCGTTGACCAACATGATCCGGCCAAACCTGTCTACGCCAACGGTCCAACTCGGGTCACGACCTATGACCTCGATGAAATCAACCTGACCGCCACGGTCTCCTCCGAATACAGTCCCGCAGGCTATGCCGCAGGCTTCGCAGGTTCGGCTTTCAGGCTCGACAACGACCACATCTTGATCGGATGGGGTGGCGCACAGACGTCCATCGCCCAAGAAATCAATTCCAGTGGCGACTTGGTGTGGGATCTCAGAGACGACAATCCGGTCATCGGTGAGAGATTCATGACCTATCGAGCTCACTCCGGGAGTTGGACAGACACCACTCCTCCAACGATCCAGACATCTCTGCCCAAACACTCGACTGTCACTCAGGGCAGCCAAACAATCGTCTCGATCAGTTGTCACGATCGCGGCGGCTCAGCATTGGCGACCTGCGAAATCCCAGACCATGGCGACCTTGTCTTGGACACAAGCACGCCAGGAGCCAAGAAGATCACTGCAAGGGCGACCGACCTCGCCGGCAATCAGGTTGAGCAGGAGTTCAGCTGGACGGTGACCCCTGGCAATGCTCCGGCGGTGAGGGTGCACCGGGCCGGTTCCAAATCCAAGAAGGGCCAGCAGCTTTCTGGAGCACTCCTGTCCAGGCGCAAGACACGGGCTCGAGCAGTAGTGGTCTTGACCAACAACAACTTGGTTCCAGATGTGATCCAAGTGCGCGTAAGCATGACCAAGAAGTCCTTTCGCGCCACATGGCGCACGATGGGCAAAGAAGTCACCAAACAGCTAAACCAAAATCTGTGGAAGACCCGCACCTTGCAACCCGGAGAGTCGCAAGAACTCACTCTCGTCCTCAGGGCTGGCAGGCACCGCCTTCGCCTCGGCACGGCATCGCTCAGGATGTCATCGTTCTCAGAGCTTTCCGGGCAGAGCGTCATCCAAGACATCCGCCTCACAACCAGACGGGCGAGATAGCCTCATCGGTTGAGCTCGCCCCATGCTCGCGATGGTCAAGAAGAGACAACGAAAACGATTGGGGCGGCTGGTTCACGCCAGCCGCCCCAATCGTTGGTCAAACTCCAGACTCAGTTGCCTCCGGTGAGCTTCTCTCGAAGCGCTTGGAGGGCCTCGTCGCTGGCGAGTGCGCCAGCGTCGGCAGCGGGGGCCTCCGAGCTGTACGACGATGCCTCACCTGCGTCGGCGTCGGCTTCCTTGGCCTCAGCCTGCTGCTTGACGTGGGCTTCCCAGCGCTCGTGGGCGCGAGCGTACTGGTCTTCCCACAGCTTACGCTGGTCCTCATAGCCCTCAAGCCACTCTCCGGTGTCGGGATCGAAGCCTTCTGGGTAGATGTAGTTGCCCTGCTCGTCGTAGCTGGCCGACATGCCGTAGAGGGTGGGATCAAACTCTTCAGCCTCGGCAGCGGTCTCGGTCTCATTGGCCTGCTTGAGGCTGAGTGAGATCCGACGACGCTCAAGATCGATATCGATGATCTTGACCATTACGTCATCACCGACCTGAACGACCTGTTCGGGGATCTCGACATGACGCTCAGCAAGCTCGGAGATGTGCACCAAGCCCTCGATGCCCTCCTCGACCCGGACGAAGGCGCCGAAAGGCACCAGTTTGGTGACCTTGCCGGGCACGATCTGGCCCATCTGGTGAGTCCGAGCGAAGTGCTGCCATGGGTCTTCCTGGGTGGCCTTGAGCGACAAGGACACCCGCTCGCGATCCATGTCAACGTCAAGGACCTCAACGGTGACTTCGTCACCCACAGCAACGACCTCATTGGGATGGTCGATGTGCTTCCAGGAGAGTTCCGAGACGTGCACGAGACCGTCCACGCCACCGAGGTCGACGAAGGCACCGAAGTTGACGATCGAAGAGACCGCGCCCTTGCGGATCTGGCCCTTCTGCAACTGGTTGAGGAAGCCATGGCGCACCTCAGACTGGGTCTGCTCCAACCAAGAGCGACGCGAAAGCACAACATTGTTGCGATTCTTGTCAAGCTCAATGATCTTCGCCTCAAGGGTCTGGCCCACATAGGGCTGCAGATCACGCACTCGCCGCATTTCAACCAACGACGCAGGCAAGAAACCACGCAGACCGATGTCAAGGATCAAACCACCCTTGACCACCTCGATGACGGTGCCTTCGACAACGCCGTCTTCTTCCTTGACCTTCTCGATGGTCCCCCAAGCGCGCTCGTACTGGGCGCGCTTCTTGGACAGGATCAGACGGCCTTCCTTGTCCTCCTTCTGGAGGACCAAAGCCTCGACCTGATCGCCGACATTGACGATCTCAGTGGGATCAACGTCGTGCTTGATCGAGAGCTCACGCGACGGAATGACACCTTCGGTCTTGTAGCCGATGTCAAGGAGGACTTCGTCGCGGTCGACCTTGACGATCGTGCCGTCGACGATGTCGCCGTCGTTGAAGTATTTGATGGTCTGGTCAATGGCGGCGAGGAAGTCTGCCTCGGAGCCGATGTCATTGACTGCGACCTGGGGAGCCCCAGAAATAGCTGGGGAAATGGTGGGGGAACTCGTCATGAGGAAAGGTGTTCCTAGGGGTTGATAGATGTCGTTGTGGCATGCGCAAGGGCCGGTTTCACCATCACGATTTCCCTGTTGGGAGCGTCGCTTGCCCCTAGCGGGGCCGACAGCGAGCCAGCGACTGCTATGTCTGAGTCACAGGCAAGCGATTGTGCACCCCCTAGGGTACGTCGCCGCCCCCCTGATCGTCCAACCAGGTCGGCCCTGGTCACCGATAACCTGTCCGTGTGGGCGACGTCGAACCAATTCGAATACCAGTCAGCGAGTCAGAGTCACTGCGGATCAATTCCGCTGATTGGGATCGCTATGCGGATGAATACCAAGCAACCCACGGAGAGTTCTTGGGCGACAGTGGCTTCCTCTGGGGCCCCGAAGGACTACGCGAAGATGACCTGCAAGCGTTGGGTCCCCCCTCGGGCAAGCGCATCCTTGAACTCGGCTGTGGGGCGGCACAATGCTCAAGGTGGGCAGCCGAACGCGGTGCCTCCGCAATCGGTATCGATGTCTCGATGCGCCAACTTCAACACAGCCGACGGATCGATCAAGACCACGGCATCCAGATTCCGACTGTTTGTGCCAGCGCGGCCCAACTGCCGTTTCGGGATGAATCCTTTGACATCGTGTTCTCCGCATTCGGCGCACTTCAATTCATTGCCGACGCCAAGAGCCTTTGCGATGAGATCGCTCGAGTGCTTTCTCCGGGCGGACGCCTGAGTTTTTCAATCACTCATCCGACTCGATGGATGTTCTTGGATGACCCGGGCCCCGATGGTCTTACTGCTTGCCAGTCCTATTGGGATCGTACGCCGTACGTCGAGATCGATTCGGTGACCAGCGAGCCGATGTACGCCGAGCATCACCGCACCATCGGCGACTGGGTCCGGGCATTGGCTCAAGCGGGCTTTGTGATTGTCGACCTGGTCGAGCCTGAGTGGCCCCCGACACACGATCGCACTTGGGGCGGTTGGAGCCGCACCCGCGGCCTGCTGACCCCAGGCACCGCGATTTACATCGCGGACAAGGCCTAGTCTGAGATTGGCCAGACCACGCTGCAGGTCAGGCCAACTTCTCGTCTTGACGACGCCTGCCGTTGAGGGTCAAGACCACACCACCAAGTGCAAGCGCCAAACCAAGCAGGATGCCAACGAGTGGAAGCCAGGTGCGCACGATCTTGAGCAGGGTTGCCTTCGAGCCATATTCCTTGGCATTGGCCTTGACATCACGCTCAGGATAGGCCGCGCTGGCATCGGTCACCGTGGCAACCTTCTCGCCCTGGTAGTTCAAGGTCACGAGCGGGTTGGACTCCAAGTTGACGTATGCACCGGTCTCCGGCTCGATCCAGAAGTTGACGGTGTTGCTGTAGAGCCTGTCCAGGGTCACATCACCGTCGATTGGGAGTCCAAAGGTTGACGCGGGTGCCACCTGGGTGCCGGCATCGGTCTCATCGACCTTGGACTGGAACTTGTAAGTGGTGACACCGTCGATCTTCTCGGTCCCCTTGTAAGAGGCTGGCACCGCCTCGCGCAAGGTGGTGTCCCAAACCTGATAGGTCTTCTTCTGAGTGTTGAAGGGGAACTTCACCAGCAGGCCCTGGAACTTCACATCAGCATTGCGCTTTTCGGTGCCGGTATCGAGATCCGCGCCATCGGTGACGAAGGTGCCGCAGCATTGCACTGCTTCTGCAGTATTGGCGTCAAAGGCGATCCGCGAGCGGGATGCCGACAATGGAGCGTGCCCATCTGACTTGTTGAACTCAGGAGCATCGCTGTAGCTCATCTGCTCCCAGACCACAATGGGCCTGCCGAGCTTTTCACTGATCTGCTTGGAGGCATTCACATCCCCGACGGTGTTCACCGTGGTCAACAGGTCTCCGGTCTTCTCGGCTCGGTCAGCAATGCTGAAATAGGTGGCATCTTTGGCAAAGGCCAAGGTCACGGAGTTCTGATTAGCCGGGGCCACAGCCAATCTGGGATAGGCGTAGAACTTAGACAACAGGCCCAATGTCAACAAAAAGACACCTAGTCCGACCAGTACGGCCCCTAGCTTTTTACCCACTTGCGACTCCCTGTTCGTGGAGCGCCCGGCACGCTCCTGCAAGGGAGGATAGCAGCGTTGATACGCAAACGGGGTCAATAGTCGCCAGTTCCGGCCTACTTGATCAGGATGTGACAAACTCCAGCGGTGGCGACACCGAGTGAAATCATGCGACAAGCCAAAGTCAGCAACGACTCAGCAGCACAATCTGGGCTGTCTGGACAGTTGTCCCGATTGTTGCGCAAACCGTGGCTGGTGGCGGTCTCCTTGACCACTGTGATGGCCGTGTTCAGGTTTATCCTCTTGGGCAAGTCGTGGTTCTATTTCGATGACTTCGAGTTCCTCCAAGATGCGCATAGCGGATCGATCAGTCCGGAGACCCTGCTTAAGCCCATCGCCGGCCATGTCCTGGTCACAACCAGGTTCCTCACTTGGGTGCTGTTACTGCCAGGTGAACCCAGTTGGTTATTGGCGCGGGTGATCTTGGTGGCACTCTTCGCGGCGTCTTGCTGGTCTCTTTGGTGGATGCTGAGAGTCTGCTTCGACAACCCTCGGATGAGCTTGATCCCGTTCACCCTGTACGCCACCAGTGCAACAGTGGGGTTGTGGGCAGGCTGGTGGGCCTCAGCTATCCAAGAGTTCACCTTGGCAATCGCGTTGTTCAATGCCATTGGCTGGGGGGTGCGTTATTTGCGTACGCCGCGCCTCCATCTACTTTGCCTCACCTACGCATGGTGGCTCTTTGGCATGATCTCGTTTGAGAAGAGCATTGTCATCTTGCTCGTATTGCCGATGATTGCCTTCGCCTATTTCTCATCGGGCGGTCCGATGAGTCGAGTAAAACAGTTGTGGAGTCGTTATCGAGCCGCATTGATCGCCACCTTTGCGCTCGCACTCGGGACCAGCGTGCTCTATGCCTGGTATGTCCCAGAAGCAAGTCAGACCAAACTGGAGTTTTCCAGCATCTGGCCGCTCCTCGACGTCATGCTGGGCCAGGCCCTGTGGACCATGTTGGCCGCTGGCCCGCTGCAATGGTCAAACGCGACCGGGGCCGTCATTCCTGACCCTGCAGCCCTGTATTTCAACTTCGTCTTGGTGTTAGTCATCGGCTGCTTCGCCTATCTGATTGGCCAACGCCAGCGGGTCGGCAGGGGTTTGGCGATGGTAGGAGTTGTCTTCTTTTTTGCCTTCGCGCTCCTGCTAATCACGCGAGCAGTGTCCATGGGAGCAGCTCTGGGTTATCTCTACAGATATCAGGGCGAGGTCTTCCTGGTAGCTGTGTTTGCGCTCTCCTTGGCCTTGATGCCGCTGCACGGCTCCATCGAATCTTCTGGGCCCAGGCCAGAGCCGCTATTTCGATTGGCACCAACACAGAACTTTGTTGTCGGGCTGATCGGCCTGGTCATTGTGTTCTCGTTGATTTCAACCTTCACCTACTACCAGGCTTGGCAGGTGTTCCCGAAACGAGCTGAGTCCTATCTGGCTAATCTGGATGAGGGAGTACGAGCCAACAAGGGTTCGGTTATTGCGGGCGGAAGGGTCCCAGAAGACATCTTGTGGGCTATCCATGGGCCCTACACCAAGGTCGAAAATTTCATCAAACCCTTCGGTATCCCAGCGAAATTCGACAAACCCACTTTCTCGCTGCGAGTGATCGACGATAAAGGTCACCTCAAAGCAGCCGCTGTCAACGCACGTGGAGAGACCACTATCGGACCAAGCAAAGAGTGCGGCTGGATGGTCACGGCGGCAAAGCCTGTCAACCTTCCGTTGACTCATCAGATGATCCCGTGGGACTGGTGGGCTCGGCTTGGATACATGGCTGGCACCAACACTCGGATCCAGATATCAGCAGGCTCTGAGCGCTTCCAAAAGACACTGCCCGCTGGGCTCGGCGACCTCTATTTCCCTACGAGTGGCGACTATGACTCGATCAAGGTGGAGGCGCTCTCCCCCAAAGCCACGATCTGTCTCGACAAAGTCTCTATTGGAGACGCTGTGCAAGCACAGTCTGCCAAAACCTCAGGAACCAAGCCATGAAATCTGTCGTACCAAGACCTAAAACAAAGGCGTCTGAAGCAGCACCACACACAGGAAGCTACTTCCCCGCGCTAGACAGCATCCGCGCCTTCGGAGCAATCGCGGTCGTGGCCACCCACACGTCGTTTATGTCCGGCGCCTATGTGCGACATAGTTTTTGGGGACCAGTCTTGGCTCACCTAGACATCGGGGTGGCGATCTTCTTCGTGCTCTCGGGATTCTTGCTGTCTCGCCAGTGGCTGGCCAGGCGAGCCACCTCGCGGCCGCTACCCGAGACTCGCGACTATTTTTGGAAGCGATTCCTGCGGATATATCCGGTGTATCTGATCGGGATCCTCCCTGCTCTCCTGTGGGTGCAGCAAGACACTGGATTTGGGCTGGTCCGATGGATCACTAACCTCTTGATGATCGATCTATATCTCAGCCCAAGGCTGCCCCACGGGATGACCCAGATGTGGAGCCTGACAACTGAAGTGGCCTTCTACATCATCTTGCCGACCTTGATTTGGCTAATGATTGGCCGAGTCAAGTCCCGTCGCAATCCTGACGCGGAACGGGAAGCGCCAGCGATCCCGGCTCGCAGGATGGGATGCGTGATCGCATCATTGTTCGTCATAAACATCGGCTGGTTCCTGCTGATTCCGCACCTCAATGTCGGCCCCGGCACTCCCGCACTCCCCCAGTGGCTCCCTGGCTCGATTGATTGGTTTGCGGTAGGCATCTTGCTCGCCTGGGCTGATCTGCACATGAACGTGTCTGAGGTGACATTGGCTCGACCCGTTGCATGGCTTCGGGCCCTGGGCTCTACACCATGGAGTTGCTATGCCATGGCTGGCGCTCTGCTCCTGATCGCGAGTACGCCGCTCGCCGGACCGATTTACTTCGACTTGCCGACACCAGCCGAGCAGATCACCAAGAACTTGCTGTATGCCTTGATCGGTGGGCTGATCGTGCTGCCGGGGGTCTTCACCCCAGCTACCGGAAGCTATCGCTCGATCATGACGGCTCGGATCCCCCGCCATTTGGGCTTGATCTCATACGGGATCTTCTGCATCCACCTGCCAATCTTGAGCTTGCTCTTCTGGGCCACACCGATACAGATGTTCACCGGGCATGGCTGGTTGATCTTCGCCATGACCTTAGGCTTGAGCCTAATCGCCGCCGAGTTGATCCACCGATTCGTAGAGATACCCAGCTATCGCCTACGAGGCCTGCTTGCAAAACGCTCGGGATCTGCTTCTGAATCAAGCACGATCTCTTTGTGAAGGCTCTTTCGGGATCACTACCGAAGCCAATACCGCTCCGATTGACACCATCACGAGGAATGCCGGCAATAGCTGGTCTCCGAACCAACCCTCACTACTACCCCAGGGCTTCAGGGCATAACCAATCGCCGCGACGAACACAGGCAAGCTGCCCAACCAAGGCACGAATGCCGCGGGGACAACTCTTCCTGCCCTTCGGTAAAGGAGTGCGCCAAGACCGGCAGCCGCAAGCGCCACCCAGCCACCAATCACACCGACGGCCAATATCGCAAACCCGCCGTCAAGCCATGCCCGACCACCAGCAGCACCTATTGGCGGCATCTCACCATCACCGGGTCGCCGGAGCTGGATCAGGATCACGATGAGGAGCACCCCGGAGCTCAACAGGCCACTGGCCAAGCCCATCCGATAGCTGGAGTCTGGCGCGAAAGTAGCCTGGATTGGCTTGCCGGTTCTTATCCGCCACCCCTGTTGCCAGCCGTCCACCACAGCCGATTCCAGTTCTTGGCCGCCTTGTCGAGCCTGCCAACCCGGATTGGTGTTAGTCCGGTGAACTGCGATTCCTTCAGGAGAGCTTGGGCGCATCAAGAAGGACTGTCCAGACTGGTCAAACTTGCCTGAGATTTCTGCTGCTGCTTGAGGTGACCAACCTGGCTGGCGCAGCGTCACAGTACTGACCGCAATTTCTGGGGTCGACTTAGCAACCACCTTGGTACGGCCTCCGGCTAGCGCTAGGTCAGCATCGCCACAAAGTCTCAGTCGCGTCTGTTTAAGCGCAAATAGGTCTGCATCTGAGGCCACTAATGCCGTAGCCTTCTCCTGCCCGCCAAGAGTCAGCTTCGGGCCGCTACCGCACCCATAATCTACGATCTCAGTGGACGGTGGCGCTGGCAGGCCAGGGATCCCATCCAACCACAACTCGCCGATGCCAACCCCAAGCCCGCGCTGATGCAAATCGAAGTCCAACCCAAACGCGCGCTCGCTGGAAGTGAACCGCATGACCAACTGATCGGTCTTGATTGGCTCAAATGAAGCGGCACCGTCAGTGAGTTTGATGTCTCGAGTGCCAGTTGGCCACTGTAGAGTCACCTGATCAGGAAGACGTGCAGCTGCTCCGTCCTGAAGTGTCAGTTTGATCCCTCGGATCATGCGTTTACCCAACCAGCTAATCGTTAGCGCAGGGTGCTCCGCATACGGATCGGCGATCCAAGTCGTCCCCGGATCTCCATCGATAGCCGCCAGAGCCGACCCTCGGGGATCACTCACCATCGCCGAATCCGCCTGGATTGAAATCAAGCGATCCCGCTGGATCAGTGACTCCAAGGCATCACCGCCGCGTGGTTGTCCAGTGACCTCCAGGTCGTAGCCAGCTCCTTGCGGAATCGTGAATTCACGAGCAAAACCATGGTCTTCTTCACCTGATGACGAAATATCAAGACACCTGACAGCCAAATCCACGGAAGCACATGCTGCTGTCTGATCGAGTGCCGCCTCAAGCAAGATCGCGGCGGGGGCACCCCAAGCAGCCGGAACGGCGGGCAGTCGCAGAACTCGCTGCACGCTCACCCCTGGCATCGACACTTCGGCCAATGACATCGGGAAGCCATTGTTGGTCTCACCCAAGACCTTGACCCAGGAAGTTCTTGTGCCAGCCAAGCTGATGGTCTGGGGCACACCTGCTCGCAATTTCACTTGGTCAGTCAGGTGCCCTTCTGTCTGGACACTCACCACCTGCGGATCAGGTGAGTCCGGTGGAGTTGTCAAGGTGATCTCGCCAAGCGCCATGGGCTGATCCAGTCCAATGCGGAGCCATGGATCTGAGTCAAGAGCCGCGCTCACCCAATAGGTACTCGGATTCTCGTCCATGGCGGCTGAGGGGCCTCTACCCAAGTCCGCCCCAGCATCGCTCTTCGAAGAGGACACCGTCAAGGATGAGATGCCTTCATATTTGGCTTGTGTTCGCCACTTCTGTGCATCTACGGAGAGATAGTCGCGAGGATCTACAAAGCGCGTGTCTTCGTTTGGTGAGAGCACATATGAATAGGCCTTGTTCAAGCTGCCAATCTCACGCACCCTGGCGCGCTGGGAGTCCGTCAAGATGACCGAGCCCGGACTTGGGTCGGACCTGCTTAGGTCTTGCGCCAAGATCGTCGGTTGATCCTGAATGACCCCTTGATCTGCCAGGCTCAACAGACTCTCAGTCCCACCCACTACGACCGGCGCGGTGCTGGCCTGGACGAACTGCCCGCCACCGTCGTGAACCTCGTAGACCTCCAATGCTGGATAGCTCGACTGCCAGCCTTGATTGATCACCACTCGATGGCCGCCCTTTTCCAGATAGGGCTCTCCGCCCACGCCTGGACCAAAACTCTTCACTCTCGTGATGCCCGGTGATTGAGCCAAGGCTTGATGGGTCAAGATCGGATCGACGAGCCCAGGAGCACGCTGGAGATCATTCCTCAGCAAGATGAACCGAATCCCGGCTCGCCGGAGAAAGTCGGCCAAGCCCACCGATCCGCGTCCTTGGTCAAAACGCTCCTGAATCGCATTGAGCATCCGAATGTTGTCAGGAGGGACGAGTGGAATCGAGTTACGCACCGCCCATGGTGCCGATGACACGAACTGCACCGGCTCATCTCTTGGGTTGCCCCACATGTAGGTGGCAAAACTCGATCCTGGAGCCAACAGGGTCGTTCCCGCTGGGTCCTGCTTCTGCAGCCAAGCAGTGGCCTCGCGCCAATAGCCGGGCACCTCAGTCACTTCACCGACTGGAGTGATCCGCATCATGAAGGCTGGCGCCGCAGCCCCAAGCGCAGTGATCCCGATCAGGATCGGAATGGCATATGCCGCTGCAAACCGGGTTGCCCGGCGCCAACGTGCGCCATCTGTGAGTCCTCCTAGGGAAGCCTCTCCAATCACCAACGACTGCTCGAAGACCCAAGCCAGCGAGATCATCATTGGCAGGCGGACAATCGGATCGAACTTGTGCACATTGCGCAGGGCCGACAAAGCCCCATCGAGCAGGTCGTTCAGATCGCTGGCAAACCAGCCCGACATGGCTCCGAGGTGAGAGCTTGAGAGCAAAACCAAGCCAGACAGTACCGAAGCAGTGAGGAATCTACGCTCCGGTAGTCGTGGCATCAGCAGTCCAAGAAGAGCGAAGAGCAAGACCACGCCGCTATTGAGCGGAGCATAAAAGGCGGTGATCAAATCGTTGCCGCCACGTGCCAACGAGTCGATATAGGGGACCCAGTTCGAGGTACCACGCAGAGCGTCGAAGACATCCGTCGACAAGGTGGTCACACGTGCGGTTTCGATATAATCAAGGAATGGCGGGCTGTAGCGCCCCAAAATGAAGAGCGGCACCAACCACCACAGAGTCGCCAGCAAGGTGAAGGTCGGCCACCACGTCAGCAGGATCCGCCGCCGCTTCCCTCGCTCTCGGGTGAGCAGCCACAACACACCCATGGGTAAGACCGCCGATGTGGCTGCCGCGTTGACCCCTCCGATCATCCCGATCGCGAGTGCCGATAGCGCAGCAGCCTGACGCGGCGAACCACGTCTACTGCCCACGATCAGAGGAAGGAGCACCCAAGGAGCCAAGGCCATCGGCCAAACCTCAATGGAGTGCGGCCCTAGATCCGTGATCATCCTTGGAGACAACGCATAGAGGAAGCCGGCCAAGATCACCGCAGCGTCTCGTCGTACGCCGAGTGCTCGGGTCACCAGCGCCGCCCCCAAAAAGGCGACCACCATCACGAGCGCCAGCCACGCGCGCTGGATCGCCCAGCCAGGCAGCCCAATCTCATGACCCAACCAGAAGAACGGACCCATCGGCCATAAATAGCCATAGGCCTGGTTCTGAACCTGTCCAAAGGCCGTGGTTGGGTCCCAAAGATGTAGCGCCTTGCCCAAGAATCCGGCTGGATCAACAGCTAGGTCGAACTTCGTGTCGGCAACAAGCAGCCCCGGGCTCTGCACAAAGGCGACGGCCATCAAAAAGACGCTGCCTGCAGCCAGTCGGATTACGCTCTTGCGTCGGTCAGCCGAATCGTCAAGCGCACCAGTCACAGCTTCTGGAGCACGATCACCAGATTCCACGTGATCACCTCCCTGATCCCTGGAATGCGCAACAAGGGATAACTCCAAGAAGGGTTGTAGCGCGGGATCGTGTCAATGACTCGAGCCCGGCTCTGGCTCTGCGCCCAAAGCAGGCCGTGTTGCGCAGTCACCTTGAACAACGACTCCCCCCACCTATTCTTCGGCTCATGCCCGTGCTTTCGCAGATATCGCTTGCGGGCATAGTGACCACCGAAGTAGTGCCAAGGAGCAGTCTCGTGACCACCCCAGGGCCCATACCAAAGGGTGTAGCTCAAATAGGTGATCCCACCCGGACGCGTTACCCGCACCATCTCCTCGGCCATCCGCCATGGATCTGACACATGCTCAAGAACATTTGAGGAGTAGACCAAGTCAAAACTGTCGTCGGGGAATGGCAACTGCATTCCACTACCGATAACCGTTCCCGAGCCGATCTCACCAAGACCCGCCAACTCACCAACATCGGCATCGAGTGCGAAATACTCAGCACCAGCACCGGTAAAGGCGTCGCGGAAATATCCCGGTCCGCCACCGACGTCGAGCATCGTGGCTCCATCGAGCCGAAGATAGTGTCCCAACTGACCCACAGCATCATCGGCGAGCGCTGTGTAAAAACGGGCTGGGTCTGGCTGTTCATGGCGGAAGTCATTGAACAGTCGCACGGAACGTCGCAGAGTGGGGGCCCAAGTTGGGCTTGGGGCGACGGGCGGCACGGTCAGGAAGGATACCCGAGGGTGGCTGGGTTGTGCCCCAAGCCGGGTAGCCTCTGTGCGGTGGAATCAGCAAGTAGGCCTGCCGGAGCCCGAAAACAACATTCTGGCTCTCCCCTTCAAGACAAGCACGTGGTCTTCTTCAGTTGGCGCGACACCTTCAATCCAGAAGGGGGTGGCGCAGAGCGTTATCTTGAGCAAATGGCGATTGGCCTAGTTGAACGAGGTGCCAGAGTCACTATCTTCACAGCCTCCTACGACGCGGCGCCAGCAGATGAGTTCAGGGATGGAATCAGGTACGTACGCCGCGGTTCGAAACTCAGCATCTATCTGCGAGGTCTACTCTGTTTGGCCTTGCGGACCTTCGGCCACTTCGACGTGATTGTCGACGTCCAAAACGGGTTGCCCTTCTTCACCCGCCTACTCACGCGCAAGCCAGTCGTAGTGCTTGTCCACCACGTGCACAAGGAACAGTGGCCGGTGGTGTACCCCGGGCTCACCGGAAAGATCGGTTGGTGGATTGAGAGCAGGTTCGCCCCCCTCCTCTATCGCCGGTGCAAATACATCGCAGTGTCTGAGGCCACCCGTTCAGAGTTGACGATGCTAGGCGTTGACGCAGACCGGATCAGCGTCGTACGCAATGGCACCGACCCAGTCATCCCGTCTGACGATGCGAAAACCAGCCACCCCTCGCTGTGTGTGGTCGGAAGACTCGTGCCGCACAAGCAGGTAGAGCATGCAATCGACACTGCCGTGAGTTTGTCGGCCCATCACCCCGAGTTGACCCTGCGTGTGGTCGGTGATGGCTGGTGGGCCCCACAACTGCATCAATACGCAGCCGCACATCAGGCAACGGAGATCGTCACCTTCGAAGGGCATGTGTCCGAAGAGCGCAAACAGCAGATCTACGCGGAATCTTGGTTGATGCTCCTGCCCTCGTTGAAAGAGGGCTGGGGCTTGGTGGTCGGGGAGGCGGGTGCTCACGGTACGCCAACGATCGCCTACAGATCGGCCGGCGGAACGCGTGAGTCCATCAAAGACCAAGAGTCTGGCATCTTGGTGGACAGCTCAATCGAAATGACTAATGCAGTGGAGGCACTTATCAATGACGTCGAACTCCGCCAGAAACTAGCGGCCGGAGCTCGGGCGATGGCAGAACAACACTCTTGGCAGGTGGCACAAGAGGATTTCTCAAAGACGATTCAGACCTGCTGAATCAGACTCTAGGTGAGGAGTTCGTTCAGAACTTCGAGTTCGTGCCGTAATCGCCGACCTTCTGACTCACTGAGCCAATCGGCGAATTACCCGCAGAAACTTGGGACTGGACGACACCGATAATCGTGGCCGCGCTGACTCCGGCTGCAAGAAGTGCCGCGATAACTGGTGCCAAGAAACCGCCGAGTGCTGTCTCCACGATGAATCCCTTCCATAGCTTGCGTAAATCATAGCAACACCTTGGACGAATCAACCTAATCTCGTGATTTTCCGAAGCGCCGTCCAGCTCTGATCAAGGCAACGAGCACCCCTGACAACGCGAATGCCAACAACCCAAAGAAGCCACCCCAGGCTCCCGATAAGGAGACGGCCGAGGCAGAACTCCTGGCTTGCCTGACTTGCTGGCCCGTGTCTTCAAGGAGGATCAACTCGACAGATTCGTCAGACCACACCACGTGCCCCGCAACAGCCTCCGGCTCCATCCCTGCATCAAGCTCTCTCACCACTGCGAGCACACCCAATTCAGCCAACTGATCTGCCCGGGCCTGTGGGTTGCTCGCGGCCAACGCGTCAGCGGCAGCAGATGCCGATGGGTCCTCGCCGTGAATTGTCTTGCCCGAGATCTGAAGCGCGTCATTGGCGATGAAATCCTGCGGCAAGAAGCGGCCCATCGGATCAAGCACTGGCCAGTGCCTGTTCCAGGTCGGGGCACGGTAGCTGGTGAACGGGAGGATCAAGATCTTCTCCCCCGGGCCGGACAGGTGCTTGCTCACTGCTTGGCGGGCATTGTCGAAAGAAGTTGGATAGCTGGATGGCTGCAGCCGTCCCATGGCACCCCAAGCAAGGTCTGGCATCAACACGACTGGCAGGCAGGCCAGAGCGATTGCCGAGGACATCCCTAACGCAGCCAGCTTGCCCACAAGCCAAGCCACCGCATGTGCCAGGAGCAAGGCTTGAAACAAGGCCACAGGCCCCAGGTAACGTGAGCCGTCCCTCAGGAGCCCCAGCACCGGCAAACTGCCACTCAACTGGCCCACGATTGTGGGAAGCAATGCTCCAAGAAGCGCAACCAACCAACCAGTCGTCGCGGTCACCAAGACGACACGGCGTACCCACACTTCACTGGCGCGCCACCACGCGGGGAATGAAAGAAGCATCGGCACTTGCAGCACGAGAAGTCCTACCCAAGCCAGGACACCAGTACGCGATCCCGGTACGACGAGTTCGTTCCAGATACCGCCCAGGGACAGCGTGGCCAGGGGCACTGGCAGCCCACCCTCGCCGTGTGCGGCGAATGCCCGAAAGCCGGCGGGGTCGGTGGAGAGCCCCCAATGCCACAGCCCAGTAACGACCCAGACCGAATTCGCGGCGAGGACGATGATCAGCAAACCAAGATTTGCCCGCCATCGGCCCCGCCGCCATAGCGCAAGCAGCGCCAATCCCCCAGTAACCAGACCCGCCGACGCACTCAATGAGCCCAGCCAGACCCAGCCAGCCAAATGTGGCCAACGAGACTCACCACCCCGGATCTCCCGTGCAGTTTGCAGCACCCAGGGAAGCGCCGCATAACCAAGCAGGACCGGCCAGTGGCCAATGATGAGTCGTTCGGCAACGAATGGATTCCACAGATAGAAAGTGGCCGCCACAGTGCCCGGCAGCACTCCAAGCCCACAGCCCTTACTGACGAAGCGGGCCATGCCCAAACCAGCGAGGGCAAGGGCGGCAAACAAGGTGACCCGTTGCAACAACATACTTGGGACCACGTTGTCGGCCAGCGCAACGATCGTGTCGGAGGGGATGGCTCGGGGCCAGCCAGAGCCCAGACCCCAAAAGGAAGGCCTCATCGACAACTGCGGCACCCAAACCATGTCGAAGGTAAGCAAATAGCCAGAGCGGAAGAATGCCGGGCCCAAGATCAGCGCTGGAAGGAACAGCAGCCAACCAAACTGGGCCTTTGTAGCCAGCGACGCCACCTTGGGTGAAGACATCGCTGATCTTGGCAAGGCAGCACTCCTCAGCTACTGAAGGGCTAGACGGTAGGCTCGCAACCGTATCTTGCCAACCCCCATTCGATCTGCCAAAGGAGTCGCCCATGTCTGAAAAGGCACGGGTTTCGTCTGGGTTGGGCAAGCAGGTTGAGTCCGGCGGAATGGTGATTGCCATTGCGATGGCAATCATGAATGTCACCACCTACGGCTACCAGATGGTGGCAGCCAGGCTGCTGGGCCCGGTCTCATACAGCGGCTTCGCCGCCTTGATGAATCTGCTCCTCATCGTCACGGTGCTGGCCCTGGCATTGCAAGCCAATGCGGCCCGCCGCATCGCCACTGAGCCCGGCGACGTGCACGTGGTCGAAGCTGCCGTCATCCGCGTTGGGCGCCAAGCGGCCTTTGGTCTGGCGCTGATCGCCTTGGTTGGCGCCCCTTTGATCAACTACGTCCTGCAACTCAACAGCCTTCCAACGGCACTTCTGATCGGCTTCAGCGCCTTGCCCTTGACCTTGGTCGGAGCTCAACTTGGCGTCCTACAAGGGGAACGCCGATGGCGAAGCCTGGCAATGGTGTATTTGGCCTCCGGCGTCCCTCGCCTGGCCATCGGCACCATCTTCTTGATAGTTACCCCGACGACCTTTTGGGCCATCCTGGGGGTGATGGTTGGAGCTTGGGCTCCAGTCCTGGTAGGTGCCCTGGCCTTGCGCCGTCCGCGCGATCACCATCGTCAGTCTGCAGCTACCGACCACACTGCTGGAGACCTGTGGCGAGAAACCCTGCAAAACGCGCTGGTGCTGCTCGGCTACTTCGCTCTGACCAGCGCGGATGCCCTCATCGCTCGCAACAGCATGGATCATCACGAAGCTGGCCTCTATGCAGCGGGCCTGATCATGACCAAGGCGGTCTTGTTCATGCCTCAATTCATCGTCGTGATCGCCTTCCCATCCTTGGGCGCGAGTGAACGACCTCTGATCACGCTGTTCAAGGCACTGGCTGCGGTGCTCACCATCGGCATCGTCATGGCCGTGGCTGCCAAGGTGATGTCAGGCTTCGCTCTGATCTTCACCGGAGGCCCAAAATATGGTGCCATCGAAGACTCGTTGTGGAAGTTTGCGATCCTCGGCGCGATGCTGGCCCTGCTGCAGTTGTTGGTCTACGGCTTGATCGCCCGCCGCTCGAAATTCTCCGTCTATTTGGTCTGGGTCGCACTGGGCGCCTTGGTGTACTTCGGGCTGCAAGCCGACACGTTCACCGACATGCTCAATCGAGTCATGGCGATAAATGCACTGCTGCTCACATTGCTGTTGATCCTGAGCATCAGAGGATTCTCCAAGCCACGCACAGTGCAAGAGGCAGGAGCACCAGCAAGCTAGTGGGCCGCCTCATACCAACTGCGCCCGATCCCAACCGACACATCTAAGGGTACGGTCAGATCGGCCGCCGCACCCATCTCACGGCGCACCAATGCCTCCAGTGCCTCAGCTTCACCCGGGGACACTTCCAAGACCAACTCGTCATGGACTTGCAGCAGCATCCGTGATCGCATCCCCTGAGCTGCGATTGCGGCATTCACCTTGAGCATGGCCACCTTGATCAGGTCGGCCGCAGAGCCTTGGATCGGGGCATTCAGCGCCATCCGTTCGGCCATTTCTCGACGCTGCCGGTTGTCGCTGCGGAGGTCAGGCAGATAGCGACGTCGCCCCATGATCGTCTCGGTGAAACCGGTTCGTCTGGCCTCCTCAACCACACCGGAAAGGTAGTCAGCAACGCCGCCGAAGGTCTCGTAGTACTCATCCATGAGCGCCTTTGCCTCCGCGGTCGAGATCCGCAATTGCGCGGAGAGTCCGAATGCCGAAAGACCATATGCGAGGCCGTAGTTCATGGCCTTGATCTTGGCTCGTTGCTCTGAGGAGACTTGATCAGTTGGCACATCGAACACGCGTGAAGCCGTCACTGAGTGGAAGTCAAAACCAGACCCGAATGCTTCAATCAAGGCCTCGTCACCGGAGAGGTGAGCCATGATCCGCATCTCGATCTGCGAGTAGTCTGCAGTCATCAGGCCCACGAAGCCAGAGCCCACCACGAAGGCCTGGCGAATCCGGCGCCCTTCCTCCGTGCGGACAGGGATGTTCTGCAGATTGGGGTCTGTGCTCGACAACCGGCCAGTAGCGGCAATCATCTGATTGAAGGTGGTGTGGATCCTCCGATCAGGTTGCACGGTCTTGATCAAGCCTTCAACCGTTTGGCGCATCCTGGTGACATCGCGATGCCGCAACAGGTGTTGCAAGAAGGGGTGCTCGGTCTTCTCGTAGAGACTCGACAATGCTTCAGCATCGGTCGTGTAGCCGGTCTTGGTGCGTTTCGTCTTGGGCATCTCCAATTCATCGAAGAGCACCACCTGAAGTTGCTTGGGCGAGCCGAGGTTGACCTCCCGACCAATCACGGAATAGGCATCCTGAGCAGCACTGCGAACCGCATCTGCGAACTCAGCCTCAAGCCTTTCCAAGAAGTCCAGGTCGACGGCGATGCCAGTACGCTCCATCTCCATCAGACAGCCCACGAGTGGCAACTCGACATCCCGTAGTAGGGCAGCACCGCCGTGGTCCTTGAGCTCTGCATCCAAGGCATCGGCAAGGTCGAGAACCGCCCGTGCCCTGACCATGGCAGCTTGGGCCGAATCATCATCGCCGCCCACATCGAAGGACAGTTGCTCATCGGCACCAGAGCTTGGGCTCAACTCGCGCTTGAGATAGCGCAGGGTCAGGTCAGCGAGGTCATAGGAACGTTGGTCAGGTCTGACGAGATAGGCAGCCAAGGCCGTGTCGCTGGACACTCCCGCCAACTGCTCACCTCGTGTGGCCAACGCCAACATCGGCCCCTTGGCATCGTGCAGAACCTTGGGAACACCGGGATTGCTCAGCCACTCACCCAAGCGCTGTCCTGCTTCTGGGCTCAGCTCGGCGATTCGGCAATAACCTGCATGGCCATCCTCGGTGGCAATCGCAATGGCATCAACATCACCGCTACCAGCTGCCCATACCCCATCCACGTGGATCCCGACCCTTGGCGCACCCTCTCTTGCATGCTCACCCAGCCACGCACCGAGGTTTTGTGAATCAAGGACTGTGGTGTCGAGCTCGAAGCCAGATTCGGTTACCTCTCCATCAGCCTCAAGAGTGTCAAACAATCGGTCTCGGAGCACCCTGAACTCCAAGGCGTCAAAGAGATTGTGCACCTCTTGGCGATCCCAGGGCTGCCGTTGGAGATCGGATGTGGTCAATCCCAGGTCAAGGTCGTTGACCAACCTGTTGAGTCGCCGATTTCGAAGTACGTCGTCAAGATGTTGCCGCAGGCTTTCTCCCGCCTTGCCCGTGATCTGATCTGCTTGGTTGATCACGTTTTCCAGTCCGTCGTACTGCGTCAACCACTTTGCCGCCGTCTTGGGGCCAACCCCGGGCACCCCTGGCAAGTTGTCGGAATCTTCACCGACCAAGGCCGCCAACTCTGGATAACGCATTGGGGGTACGCCGTACTTGGTGGTCACCGCCGCAGGCGTCATGCGCGCCAACTCTGAGACCCCGCGCATGGGATAGAGCACCGTGGAGTGTTCGGTGACCAGTTGCAGCGAGTCGCGATCACCAGTCAGGATCAGCACCTCAAGCCCGTCTCTCAAGCCGACGGCAGTCAGTGTGGCGATGATGTCATCTGCCTCAAAACCCTGCAGGTCAAGATGTCTGATCTGCAGGGCATCAAGTACCTCCTGGATCAAAGCGACTTGGCCTTTGAACTCATCTGGAGTCTTGGCTCGCTTGGCTTTGTAGTCGGGATACTCGGTCAGCCGAAAAGTCTCTCTGGATTTGTCGAAAGCCACTGCAACATGGGTCGGCGCCTCGTCGCGCAAGACATTGATCAACATCGCCGTGAAGCCGTAGACCGCGTTGGTGGGTTGGCCTGTTGTCGTGGAGAAGTTTTCGACAGGCAAGGCATAGAAAGCTCGGTAGGCCAACGAATGACCATCCAGCAGAAGCAAGCGAGGTCTCGACTCAGTCACAGGTCGACCCTAGACCCTGGCCAACCACCAGCAGCCTCAGACCGGCCTTGAAATCACGGATGCAGGTCCGTAATGGATGATGGCCACCATGAGCGATCAATCAGACCTGCACAAATTGCTCGAAATGATGCCGATGGGTGGCCTCAACGAGAAGCTCGGAGTCGAGATCTTGGAGGCTACGGCAGAGCGAGTTGTCGGCACCATGCCGGTGGAAGGAAACACTCAGCCATACGGTCTGCTGCACGGCGGCGCCTCGATTGCATTGGCGGAATCACTGGGCTCGATCGGGTCAGCGCTGCACGGACTCCCCGACAAGCTTTCCGTCGGCGTTGACATAAACGCCACCCACCATCGTTCAGCCAGATCAGGCATCGTCACCGGTGTAGCAACGGCGATCCATCTGGGCCGCTCCATGGCGGCCTATGAGGTAGTGATCAGCGACGAAGAGGGCCGCCGCCTGTGCACCTCTCGGATAACGTGCGCACTCCTTGATGCAGCCAAGTTGAGCTGAATCAGGAGATCGCTGGCCCTGAGGCGCCTTGCTGACGTCGCCGCTGATTGCGGCGGTGGGCCAAGGTTGCGCGCACCTTGCGATTGGCTCCGGTCTCCCTGCTGCTGCGCTCCGCCGCCAAACGTACGCGCAGTGTGCCCGTCTGAGCGCTCCGGAAACTCGCAGCTGAGCCCATCCCAAGGCGGGCATAGAAACGATTTGCCTCACGAATGGTCGAATGCGCAACCCCGTTGATCTGCTGGATGCCTTGCTCCTCAGCCCAGCTCACGGCAGCTCCCAGGAGTTGGTGGGCATAGCCATGGCGGCGATGTTCGGGATGTACGAGCAAGAAGGACGTAAGCAGTGCCTTTTCGTCGGTGAACGGACCGACGGGAATTAGCTGCATGTGCACCATTGCCACAACATCATCACCAACGGTTCCGACCAAGAAGCGCGTACTCTCGTCTTCGTTGGCGCGACTCAGCGCCGCTTTGATGTCACTGGCCAACAGATCGGGGCTGGGCATCGACTTGGTGCGGAGCAGAATCTCTCGAACCCTTCGGGCATCAGAGTCCACCGCGTCACGAATTGTCAGCGACGCACGCGTCACTACACACTCTCCTCACTATGGCCTGCCCCCGACTGGAAGGTGCATTGCACCGTTGTCAACGATAGTGGACGACACTAAAGACGGTTCTTGACCCTCACGCCTTCGGGCCATGTTCGATGACGCCTTCAGCCACTGCTCTCATCGAGAGTCGCAAATCCATGGCTGTCTTCTGGATCCAACGAAAGGAGTCTGGCTCACTCAAACCGAGCTCTCCTTGAAGCACCACCTTTGCCCGCTCCACGATCTTCCGGGCGGCCAATTGCTGACCCAGATCCTCAACTTCTCGCGCCAATTCCTTGACCTCGCCAAATCGGCTGAGCGCGATCTCGATTGCAGGCACCAGGTCGGATTTGTTAAACGGCTTGACCAGATAGGCCATGGCACCCGCATCTCTGGCGCGCTCAACCAACTCGCGTTGGGAAAAGGCTGTCAAGATCACCACCGGTGCGATTTGGCGCTCCGCGATCTGCTCGGCCGCCGCAATGCCATCCAGCTTGGGCATCTTGATATCAAGGATCACCAAGTCAGGTTGCAAACTGATCGCCAAATCGACCGCATCAGCACCGTTATCAGCCTGGGCCACCACCTCGTAGCCCTCCTCGGCCAACATCTCAGCCAAGTCCAATCGGATCAAGGCCTCGTCCTCGGCAATCACGACACGGCAGGCAGGGTGGCTCGGATTCACACCCCAAAGGCTAGCGGTGTGACCATCCGCTAAGGTTTCGTGCTAGAACATCCCTGCGCCCCGGTATCCCAATCGGCAGAGGAAGCGGTCTCAAACACCGTCCAGTGTGAGTTCGAGTCTCACCCGGGGCACCCGACACTCCACCCAAGTTCATGTTTTCTTGACTTATTCCAGATAACTGTTAGACATGGTGGCATGCACACCATGGTCGACTTCGAGACGCAGCTGCGCGCTGCGGGCTTGCGAGTGACCAAGCAAAGGCTCACGGTCCTTGACACCGTTGATCGCCAACCGCATTCAGACACGGCATCGATCCTTGATGCAGTCAGGCGCACCTTGACTTCCATCTCGCACCAGGCCGTCTACGACGCATTGAGCGACTTGACCGATGCGGGCCTGCTGCGAAGGTTTCAGCCACAAGGCTCAGCAGCTCTCTACGAAACTCGAACGGGCGACAACCACCACCACTTAGCCTGCCGAGACTGCGGGAATGTCGTAGATGTCGACTGCACTTTGCAGGAAATGCCGTGTCTGACTCCCCTAGATGACCAGGGTTATCTCATCGATGAGGCCGAAGTCATTTATTGGGGATCCTGCCCTTCGTGTTCAACCCGTAGCCAACCGACTCCAGACCAAGACAACCAACAAGGAACAAGTAGAGGAGAACGACATGTCCCCCGAAGCAACAGGTGAATGCCCTGTGGTGCATGGTGCCGCCGCGCACCCCACAAGTGGTGACCGCAACCAGCAATGGTGGCCCAATCGCCTGAACCTGAAGATCCTCGCCAAGAATCCAGCCGTGGCCAACCCCTTGGGGGCTGACTTCGACTACGCAAAGGCATTCGCATCGGTTGACCTTGCCGAAATCAAGCAGGACATCGCCGATGTGCTGACCGACTCCAAGGACTGGTGGCCAGCGGACTTCGGCAATTACGGCCCGATGATGGTGCGGATGGCCTGGCACAGCGCTGGCACCTACCGCGTACACGATGGCCGTGGCGGTGCCGGTTCTGGCCAGCAGCGCTTCGCCCCTCTAAACAGCTGGCCTGACAATGTCGGCCTCGACAAGGCCCGCCGCCTGCTCTGGCCGGTCAAGAAGAAGCACGGCCAGAATCTCTCCTGGGCCGATCTGATCATCCTTGCTGGCAACGTAGCCATGGAGACCATGGGCTTTGAGACCTTCGGTTTCTCCGGGGGTCGAGTCGACGCTTGGGAGCCAGACGACGATGTCTACTGGGGCCCTGAGTCAGAGTGGCTTGGCGAAGAGCGCTACACGGGCGAGCGTGATCTCGACAATCCATTGGCTGCCGTGCAGATGGGTCTGATCTATGTCAACCCTGAGGGACCGAATGGCAACAGTGATCCGCTCGCCTCAGCCCTTGACATCCGCGAAACCTTTGCTCGGATGGCGATGAATGACGAGGAGACCGTCGCACTCATCGCAGGTGGTCACACCTTCGGCAAGACACATGGCGCCTCCACCGTCGATGATCACGTGGGCCCAGAGCCGGAGTCGGCACCCATCGAACAGATGGGCTTGGGTTGGAAGAGCAGCTACGCCAGCGGCGCGGGACCAGACACGATCAACTCAGGTCTGGAAGTGACCTGGACCTATCATCCGACTCGTTGGGACAACGAGTTCTTCCACATCCTGTTCAGCTACGAGTGGGAGTTGTTCGAGTCTCCAGCTGGCGCCAAGCAATGGCGTCCCAAGAACGGCGCCGGGTCCGACATGGTTCCCGAAGCTCACGGCGATGGCAAGCGTGAGCCCAGGATGCTCACTTCCGACATCGCGCTCCGGATGGACCCGACGTACGAGAAGATCTCCCGTCGATTCCTGGAGCACCCTGAGGAGTTCGCGGCAGCGTTCGCGAGGGCGTGGTTCAAGCTCACCCACCGCGACATGGGTCCTGTCTCGCGCTATGTCGGGAGTGAAGTGCCCAGCGAGCAGTTCGTTTGGCAAGATCCGCTCCCCCAAGCCTCGACCGAGGCGCTGTCTGACTCAGACACTGCAGACCTCAAGTCAGCAATCGCCAACTCCGGGCTGAGCATCTCGGAATTGGTGGCGACTGCGTGGTCCTCGGCAGCATCCTTCCGCAACAGCGACAAGCGGGGCGGAGCCAACGGAGCCAGGATCCGCCTTGAACCGATGCGGAGTTGGGATGTCAACACCCCCGGCCAGCTATCCAGCGTGCTGAGCAAGCTCGAGGAAGTCCAAGCAAACTTCCCAAAGCCAGTCTCACTGGCCGATCTGATCGTGTTGGCTGGCGGCGTGGGCATTGAGCAGGCTGCCAAGGCTGCGGGGCAGGACATCAGCGTGCCATTCACTGGCGGTCGAGTCGATGCATCCCAGGACGAGACCGATGTTGAGTCAATCGGTCACCTTGAGCCAGTCGCAGACGGATTCCGCAACTGGATCGGCAAGGGGAACAGCCTGCCCGGGGAGTATCTGCTCCTGGATCGCGCCAATCAGCTCAACTTGAGCGCACCTGAGATGACCGTGCTCGTGGGAGGGCTTCGCGTGCTCGGCGCCAACACCGGCGGCTCCACGGCAGGCGTACTCACTGACCGTGTCGGCGTCTTGTCCAACGACTTCTTCGTCAACATATTGGACATCGACACCTCATGGTCATCGGTCGGCGAAGGCGGGCCCGAGGCAGAGTCCTTCGAAGGCACCACCGCTGAGGGGAAGAAGTGGACCGGCACTCGCGCCGATCTCGTCTTCGGCTCCAACGCCGAACTCCGCGCGGTGGCAGAGGTCTATGCGAGTGATGATGCCCAGGAGAAGTTCACCAATGACTTCGTGGCTGCTTGGGTGAAGGTCATGAACAACGATCGCTTCGATCTGGCGAAGTGATCGCTGGGGTCTTGGGGATGGCCAGCGACACGACCATCCCCAAGACCTTGGCCTGATCTTCCTTCCAAAATTGTTAGCGTCCCTGACATGACCACCCAACACGAACCGCGGATCGCGGTGCTTGTGGTGGCCTACAACGCCAGCACCACACTCGAAGAAACCCTCGAGCGCATTCCCGACGGCTTCCGAGACCGGATTGCCGAGATCATCGTCGCTGACGACGCTTCAGACGATGACACCTTTGAGAAGGGGGCAAAATGGCGAGACCGCAACCCACATATCAACACCACTGTGGTCCGTCACGTCGAAAACCGAGGCTATGGCGGCAACCAGAAGGCCGGCTATCAGGTCGCCATTGACAAAGGTTTCGACGTCATCGTCCTTTTGCACGCCGACGGTCAGTATGCCCCCGAGTGCATAGAAAAGCTTGTCGAGCCAATCCTCCAAGGACATGCGGACGCGGTCTTTGGCTCCCGGATGATGGAGCCAGGCGCAGCCAGGCGAGGGGGAATGCCGCTTTACAAGTACGTCGGCAACAAGATCCTGACCAAGGTTGAGAACACCGTGCTCGGAAGCAGTCTCTCTGAGTTCCACTCTGGATATCGCGCCTATTCCGTCGCTGCGCTCAAGGCGATCCCGTTCACTGCCAACTCCGACGGCTTCGACTTCGACACCCAGATCATCGTGCAACTACTCGATGCAGACAAACGCATTCTCGAAGTACCAATCCCAACCTTCTATGGCGATGAGATCTGCTATGTCAACGGGCTCCCCTATGCACGTGATGTCGTCAAGGCAGTTGTCTCCTATCGCATGTCCAAGGCCGGTTTTGGACTCAGCAACTGGGTGCCCCCGCCTGATGAATATGACCTAAAGGAAGAAGAAGGGTCATCTCACTCCATCATCTTGGATCAACTCAAACACCTACCTGCGGGCAAGGTGCTCGAGGTCGGTTGTTCGTCAGGCTTGCTCGCCGAGCAGGTCAGAGGGATGGGACACCACGTCACTGCCATCGACCCAGAAGAACATCCCAAGGTCCATGGCCGAGCCGATGCCTTCTACCGAGTTGACCTTGATGCTGATCTACCAGACATTGGCACCGGTTTCGACATCATCATAGCTGCAGATGTGATCGAGCACGTGAAGCATCCAGAGCACCTGATCAGTGAGTTGACGCAGCGTTTGGGCAAAGACGGTCGATTGATCATTTCCACGCCAAACTTCGGGCACTGGTATCCACGGATCAGGGTGGTGACCGGCTCCTTCGATTACGATCGCCGCGGCATCCTGGACGACACCCATCTGCGTTTCTTCACCAAACGAGGGCTCACCAGAATCTTGGACAAGGTGCCCTTGGTCGTGGAAGAGATCAGGTATTCAGCAACACCGTTTCCGATGGTTGAGTCTCAGAGCAGAACCCTGCGAGCAATCTCTGCAATCGACCAGGCGCTGGTGAAGGCGCGACCAAGCCTATTTGGCTACCAGTTCATCATCACAATGCGGCCCAAGAATCTTGACTCAATAATCGGGTAGCTGTAGAACGAGTGCCGAGTGCTGTCCGGAGGCCAAGCCGCCGTAAGCGTCTCAGACTCGATAGGCCGCTGATACTTCGTTGATTGCATCGCCCATCCTGTGGATGCGCAAAGCATTCGTCGAACCAGGAATGCCCGGCGGGCTACCTGCGATGATCACCACCGAATCACCTTCTGCAACGCGCCCAATCTTCAGAAGCTCCTCATCGACCTGGCGCACCATGGCGTCGGTAGACGCCGGGCTCTCCGTCAAGAAGGTCTCCACGCCCCAGGTGAGAGCCAGTTGCGATCGCACGTGTTGATTGGGAGTGAATGCCAGCACAGGCACATCTGAGTGATAACGCGCCAGCCTACGGGCCGAATCACCAGAAGCTGTGAAAGCCACCAGATATTTCGCGCCGACCCGCTCTGCGACCTCAGCGGCGGCCTTGGCGATCACTCCGCCCCTCGTCTTTGGTTGCCAGTCGATCGGATGGATGTCGTAGAAGCCGCTCTCCTCGGTGGACTCGATGATGCGAGTCATCGTGGTGACCGTCTCAACCGGATAGCGGCCCACACTGGTCTCACCAGAGAGCATCACCGCATCGGTGCCGTCGAGCACGGCATTGGCCACGTCGGAGGCCTCTGCCCTGGTCGGAGCTGGTTGGGAGATCATCGAGTCAAGCATCTGAGTGGCCACTATGACCGGTTTGGCCATCCGTCGGGCCCTGAACACGATGCGTTTTTGGATCACCGGCACCCGCTCAAGCGGGATCTCCACACCGAGATCGCCACGAGCCACCATGAGCCCGTCAAAGGCAGCAATGACTTCATCCAGGTTTTCGACGGCCTGTGGCTTCTCGATCTTGGCGATCACGGGCAGCCTCTTGCCAACCTCATCCATGATCTTGCGTACGTCGAGCACGTCCTCAGCACTACGCACGAAGGACAACGCCACGAAGTCGACACTCAAGCCCAACGCAAAGCGCAGATCATCCTCATCCTTGGCGGAGAGTGCGGGAACACTGACCGCTACGCCAGGCAGGTTTATCCCTTTGTGGTCGCTGATCCGACCGGGGACGATCACCTTGGTGTGCACCTCGGTGCCCTCGACTGCCGTGACCCGCAATCTGATCCGCCCGTCGTCGATCAGGATGGGGTCGCCAACCTGCACATCATTGGGTAGCCCGGCATAGGTGGTCGGCACAAGATCTCGGTTGCCGAGCACGTCGCGGGTTGTGATGGTTAGGGCTTGGTCGCGCGTGAGCGCGGTCGAGCCGTCCACGAAGCTTCCCAGCCGGATCTTGGGCCCTTGCAGATCCGCGAGAATGCCGACGCCATGGCCAGACTCATCGCTGGCCTCACGCACGAACTGATAGGTCTGAGCGTGATCTTCATGAGTGCCGTGACTCATGTTGAGTCGAGCCACATCCATGCCCGCAT
>WBZL01000610.1_pt1 | contig 40149 bp, 47 predicted proteins | sample 5204291 | NCBI WGS metagenome assembly WBZL01 (sample SAMN12344345, study PRJNA552823) | activated sludge metagenome | biome: Activated sludge suspended growth; feature: Nitrification reactor; material: Wastewater; isolation source: activated sludge from nitrification reactor of wastewater... | reverse complement strand
GTAAGCATGCTGGTCTTAATTCATAAAGAATGCGGCGGTCCGGCGTTGGAGGAATCTCCTGTCGGAGAAGTGTGCGCCGTTCCAGTCGACCGGTTTCCGTTTGCCTGTTTCACCTGTCTGGAAGAAATCGTCGACGAAACGGAATTGCGGCTTGCAGAAGATTTGGGCATCTGACTAATTTCGAAAAGCGAGGAGCCAATGTCATCGTTAGGCGCACATAACAGCGGACCGGATTCAGACGGTCCTGACGTTCCCGAACCATCCCATGCCGAAAAAGCCAGGACGTTGGTGCATCTGCAGCAGACGGGCGGACTTTCGACCATTTCGCGTAAACAACCGGGCTGGCCCTTCGGGTCGGTGATGCCATACGGCTTGGACGAGCAGGGGCAGCCGAGTTTTCTCATCAGTTCCATGGCGATGCACACACAGAACCTGCTCGGCGATCCCCGCGCGAGCCTGCTGGTCACGCCCCCGGAGAGTCAGCGGGATCCGCTGGGCGCAGCCAGGGTGACGCTGATGGGGTCGGTGACGAAGGTGCCAAAGGACGAGGCCGTATCGGTGCGCCAACGGTATCTGGCTCGTCATGCGAACGCGGCCTACTGGGTCGACTTCGACGACTTTAACTTTTTCCGCATGGCCTTGGCGGACATCTATTTTGTCGGCGGGTTCGGATCGATGGGATGGGTGGCGCCGGCCGACTACATGGCGGCGGCAGTCGATCCCTTGGCCGAGACCGCTGCGGACCTCATTCGTGAGATGAATACGGCACAACAGGAGACGCTCCTCCTGCTGGCCCGCGAATGCGGCAAGTTGGATGCCGAGCAGGCGAGTGTCACGACGATGGACCGATTGGGATTTCATCTGCGGGTCAAAACACCCGACCGCATGCAGGGCGGACGATTCGCGTTTACCGACCAGGTACGCAATGCTGAGGAAGCCCGTGCCGCGCTCGCCGATCTGGCCGCGAAGGCAAGGGCGGGAACCCAGGTGCTGCACTCTCTGTAACTACACGGGAGGCCCGGGACGATGATGGGTCTACCAGCCGGCCAATATTATTTTCTATCGATCGCTCGCAAGATCTCCGTACGCAACGTCTGCGAATGCGGGTTCTTCACTTCGCGGCGGATGACGATGTCGGTCGGGCTGACGGGCTTACCATAGTAGGCTCGACTCCATTCATCCCGCGAGATGAGTGCCGCTCCTTCCAACGACACACCCGCGAACAGGCCCTTGGCCCGTACGAACGACAAGAGGTCCGCGCTGAGGTTGGGCGTCGTCGCGCCGGAAACGCCGGCGCCGACCGGGCCGACGGCGACCGATCCATCTGCCCCCAGTTTGAAATTACCCAGCAGCAACGAATCGACCCCGCGTTGCGTCAGAACCAGCAACACCACCTCCGACATTTGCGCGCCGAATTGAAAGCCGAAACTGGCCGCTCCCATCGTGAAGAAGGCCGGCTCGCTCCATTCGCCGGTCTTCTCGTCCTTGGCGACGAAGACGCCGCTGCCGCCGGCCGCGCCATAGATCAATGCGCCCTTCATGTATTGCGGCACAATGAACAGGCCCTTGGCGTCATGGATGTGGTCGCGAAACCAGGACATATTGGAATCGGCCAGAAAATTGGAGAGGGTCATACGCGACTGGTCTACGAGATCGCGCTGCTCGCGGTCATCCGCACGGGCGGAGGCGGCACCCGTCCAAGCGGACAGGGCAAGGAGGAGTATCAGCATAAGGCGGCAGGATCTTCGCTGACTCTGTGTGTCTGGAATCATAGGCTGGCACCCTCGGCGCGGTTGTGAATACGGCCGGGCTTTGTTATGGTCATCGATTGCACGCTCGAACAGACGGTTCACACTCTACTGAGGATGGCTATGGCGACGAACGATAAGCAAGTGATTTTTTCACTGGTCGGGGTAGGCAAAGTCTATCCACCGAAGAAGCAGGTACTCCGCGATATCTACCTGGGTTTTTATTATGGCGCCAAGATCGGCGTTCTCGGGTTGAACGGGTCCGGGAAAAGCTCGCTGTTGAAAATCATCGCCGGCGTGGATCCCAATTATGTGGGCGAGATCACCCGTTCGAAAGGCTACACCGTCGGCTTGCTCGAGCAGGAGCCGCAGCTCGACCCCAACAAGACCGTGAAAGAAGTCGTGGAAGAAGGCAAGAAAGAACTGGTCGCCTTGCTGCACGAATACGAAGCGGTCAGCAACAGCATGGGCGACGCGAGCCCGGATGAGATGGAAAAACTCATCGACAAACAGGCGCAACTGCAAGAAAAGATCGAAGCCGCGAACGGCTGGGAACTGGAAAGCGAGCTGGAGATCGCCATGGATGCCCTGCGCTGTCCGCCCGCCGATCAGAAGGTCGGCGTGTTGTCCGGAGGCGAAAAACGCCGTGTAGCGCTCTGCCGGCTGATGATTCAAGAGCCCGACATTCTCCTGCTCGATGAGCCGACCAACCATCTCGATGCCGAATCGGTGCAATGGTTGGAGCAGCATCTTCAGCAGTACAAAGGCACCGTCATCGCCGTCACGCACGACCGGTACTTCCTCGACAACGTTGCCGGTTGGATTTTGGAACTCGATCGCGGGCACGGCATTCCGTTTCAGGGCAACTACACCTCTTGGCTGGAACAGAAGCAGGAACGGCTGGAGAAGGAAGAGAAGGCCGAATCCAAACGGAAGAAGACGCTGGAGCACGAGTTGGAATGGATTCGGATGTCGCCGAAGGCTCGGCAATCGAAGGGCAAGGCGCGCCTCAATCGCTATGAAGAACTGGTCAACCAAAAGCAGGACCAGCTGGCCGCCGAGCTGGAAATCTACATTCCACCGGGCCCTCGCCTGGGCGACGTGGTCGTGGAGGCGAAGGGGATCAGTAAGGCGTTCGGCGACAATGTGTTGTATGAAAATGTGGAATTCAGCCTGCCGAAGGGCGGCATCGTGGGCGTCGTCGGTCCCAACGGGGCGGGCAAGACGACCATGTTCCGCATGATCATCGGCAAGGAGAAGCCGGATACAGGCACCATCCGCATCGGCGAAACGGTCAAGTTAGGGTATGTGGACCAGGACCGATCGCTGGATCCCAACAAAACCGTCTACGAAATCATCTCCGACGGGCAGGACACGATCATGCTGGGCAAGGCCGAGGTGAATGCGCGTGGCTACTGCGCCCGCTTCAACTTCGCCGGGACCGACCAGCAAAAGAAGGTCAAGGATCTGTCGGGCGGGGAACGCAACCGTGTGCACCTGGCTCGGATGCTGAAAGAAGGTGCGAATCTGATCATCCTCGACGAGCCGACCAACGATCTCGATGTGAACACGTTGCGCGCGCTCGAAGAAGGGTTGGAAGATTTTGCCGGCTGTGCCGTGATCAGCAGCCACGACCGCTGGTTCCTGGACCGCGTCGCCACCCACATTATGGCCTTTGAAGGCGATAGTAAGGTTGTCTGGTACGAAGGCAACTACAGCGAGTATGAAGCGGATCGAAAGCGCCGGCTCGGTAAAGAAGCCGACCAGCCGCATCGGATTCGGTATCGTAAGCTGACCAGGAATTAGCCCGCATGATTCATGAGCACTTCTGCTGCAATCGCCGAGTCACTGCTACCACGGGCCTTCGGCCAGCGGGCTCGCCACGTGACTCGACGATTTCGCGACGAACCGTCATGAATCTTCGGGCTAACAGGCTGTTGAAAAGGGCTGCCGGCAGCGTCCTCAGTCGGCGTGCTTCCTGCGGCCCTGCCGGACAACCCTTTTGAACAGTCTGCGATCGCCAGTTCAGGGGACTGGTTCGTGACCACTTTTCTTCTCAGCCGCACATCCATTCACCGCATTGCGTCGTAGATTCACACATGAGCATGGTACTGGGACGCTCCCTCGGTTATTGCCTCGCGACGCTGCTGCTGATCTCTCCTGCATGTACGACGCTTGATCCTCCTCGGGCCGTCTCGCCTGATCTTCGCCCGGCTCCGACGAGAGCCACACTACAGTTGGGACAGAAGGAATTGGCGGATGGCCGGTTCGTCGGGTTGGCCTTCTCCGGCGGGGGCAGCCGCGCGGCCGTCTTCGGGGCGGCCGTCATGAAGGAATTGGACCGCCTGGGGCTGCTGCAGCAAGTCGATGTGTTGTCCGCGGTGTCCGGCGGCGCCTTGCCTGCCGCAGCCTATGCCCTGGAGGGTTATCGGGACTTGAATTTTCAGAACGGGTTCGTAGAACAGATCGGGCGCGATATTCAAGGCGCAGCAGCGGGGCCTTGGTACCAAGTGCCCCGCAACCTGCTCCGGTATACCTTCAAAGACACCATACCCGCCGAACCGGTGATTCGCGCCTTGGACGACCAACTGTTTCACGGCGCCACCTTCGCCGACCTCAACCCTTCGCGGCCGATCTTGCTGTTGAACGCCACGGATGCCCTGACCGGCGATCCCCTAATCATTGCCGAGGAACGGTTTGCGTCGTTGGGCATCCCGTTGGGGCCGTTCAGTATTGCCCGGGCCGTCTATATGTCTGCGGCCTATCCCGGCCTGCTGGAACCCTTAGCGCTGACCGACGGACGCACAGGCACGAACGGCACGGCTACCGATCCGGTCCTAGCCTATGACGGAGGCGCCGCCGACAATCTGGGTATTCGAACGCTCATACATGTGGTGGAGGAAACTCTGTCGGAGCAGCCGATGGCGGATCGTTTCCCGCAGGGCTGCCTGGTCATCTCCATCGATGCCACGAGTCGCCCGAGGAACGAGGCGAACACACCGCTCTCCGCTGCCGCGGCCTTGCTCAGAGGCCACCGTCGCCATGTATTGGAGCTCGTCGGTATTCCGGCCACTCAGCAAGACCGAGCCATGTTCGGCACCTTCCGGGTCGGTCAAAACGGAAGCGGAGGGATCTGCCGATTTTGGCATCTGGCATTGCGCCAGTTACCGGACAGTGATCCATTAGGCGAGCACGTCACACACATCACCACGAATCTGGGCTTGTCGGCTGAAGATCAGGCTGCGTTGCTGACCGCCGCCGCCCGGCTTGTGGCGAAGGGGCGCCAGGAGATGAACGGAACGGGCGGCTGGGCCGGTTTTCTTGAGACCAAGCCGGCGTTGTTCTCCCATCCATGACGCACCCCATCGTTCAGCAGCCTGTGTTTGTCACCGGCGCCACGGGATACCTAGGCGCCCGACTCATTCCGTTGCTGCTCCAACGTGGCCATCACGTCACGGCTTTGGCTCGCGAGAAGTCTCTCAAGAACGTTCCAGCCGGCTGTCGGGTTGTGACTGGTAATCCGTTACATGCGGACACGTTCGCGGAATCTGTGCGGGGATGCGATACGCTGGTTCAACTGGTCGGCGTGCCCAAACCGTCACCCTGGAAAGGGGCGCAGTTCCGCGCGATCGATGGGCCTTCCGCCATGGCAGCGGTGCGAGCCGCTGCTTCAACCGGGGTGCACCACTTTGTCTACGTCAGCGTCGCCCATCCCGCGCCCATCATGCACGACTACCTCGTCGTACGTCGTGAGTGTGAAGCAGCCATCGCGCGAGCTGGGTTGATCGCCACCATCCTTCGCCCCTGGTATATTCTCGGCCCCGGGCATTGGTGGCCCTTGGCGCTGAAGCCGGTCTATCGTGTCCTGGAACGGGTGCCTGCGACAAGGGAGTCCGCCATGCGCTTGGGATTGGTCACGATTCGGGAGATGCTCGCGGCCCTGTTGTGGTCCATCGAGCACCCCCCGGTGAAGACCAGGCTCATCGAGGTGCCGGAGATCAGGCGTCTGGCACGGAGCGAGACATGAAACCGGTGGCACTCGTTACCGGTGCCGCCGGACTGATCGGTGGCTATCTCGTCAGAACGGCTCCGCGCTGGGTGCCCGGTTGGGATGTACGAGGCGTGACCAGGGACGAGGTCGATCTCACCGATCACGGGCAGGTGGAACGACTCTGGAATCGTCACCGTCCGGATCTGGTCATTCACTGCGCGGCGTTAAGCCGAACCGGTCTCTGTGAGCAGGAGCCCGAGCGGGCCCGGCAGATCAACGTCGAGGCGACCAGGTCCCTGGCCGACCTCGCGAAAGACGTGCCCTTCATCTTCCTCTCTACCGATCAAGTCTTCGACGGCGCGAAGGGGCAGTATGTCGAAACCGATGCCGTCCGTCCGCTGAATGTCTACGGGAAGACGAAGGCTGAGGCGGAGCAGGTGGTGCTCGCGAATCCAGCCCATGCGGTGGTGCGCATCGCGCTGACGGCGGGAACGTCACCGACGCGCGACCGGAGTTTCGTCGAAGATATGGTGCGGACGGCGGCGAAGGGCACCATGATGACGCTCTTTACGGACGAGTTTCGCTGTCCGTTGCCGGCCGGTGCCTTGGTGCGGGCGCTCTGGGAAATCGGACTCCAGGGACGACGGGGTCTCTATCACCTGGGCGGTCGTGAGCGGCTGTCGCGCTGGGAGATCGGGGAGTTGCTGGCGGCGCGATTTCCGGAATTGCGGTCTTCGATCCAGCCCGGTTCGGTTGCCGATTACCAGGGTCCGCCACGCCCGCCGGATTTGTCGATGTGCAGTGACACGATCCAGACGCTTCTGTCCTTCCGCCTGCCGGGCTTTCGCCAGTGGCTGACGGAGAAACCGTCGAATGGCGGCGATCCTTGGGACGATCCTTCTGCGGTGGCGCGCTAACAGGCTGCGGAACCACTCGTGTGTTGCCCAATACGCTCGGATCACCTCATGCGCCGTATCGGTAGCAGAATACCCCGCAGGATGCGCACAAAGGCCGTCCAGCAAGGCCGCAGCGAGCGACGTGGCGAATCGTACTCACGCCGTACGGTGAGCCGCTGAGGGATGGGAGCACGCCGCTCAATCAATGCGGAAGCGTGCGAATGTAGGCTAACACACTCTGGATGTCGCGGTCGGAGAGGAGTCCCTTCCAGGAGGGCATGTTCGGTTTGCCCTCATGGATGGTAGTGAGCAACGCGCTGTCCGATTGCTTCCTGGTCGCGGGTGCCGTCAGGTTCGCCGGATCCGCACCGAGCAACTTATACCCATCGCCTTTTCCCTCAGGACCGTGACAACCGGCGCAGTGTCGGCTGAAGATGCGTTTGCCTTTGGAACTCTCCGGTGTCTTCGTGCCGGCGGCGCCACTCGCCTCCGAGGGAATACCGGACCAGCCGATGCATGCCACGATGATCATCACGATGCCCACGACACCCGCCTTCACCATAGTCCCCTCCATACCGATCCTTCATCTTGCAGCGTAGGGCCTCGGGCATCATACCCCCGGGCGGCGGACAATACCAAGACCATCTGCACCGGCCGGCCCGGTATTGCCGGCGGCAATTGTCATAGTACAATCGCTGCATCACATCCTGCGTGCCCTGTGCACGCGGTGTACATCCGGGGCCCATCGCATGTCGCCGACGGATCCACTCTCCCTCCTCCTCACCGCCTGGGTTGCCTCGGCGATCCTCATGGTCGGACTTTGGCTGCTTGAGCGCCGCCTGCAGCATCTGTCGATTGCCGATGTCGGGTGGTGTTACGGATTGGCCTTGGTGGTGTTGTGGTACGCCAGTGCTGCTCCTGGTGAACCGGCCAGGCGGACGCTGGTCGCTCTGTTGGTTCTATTGTACGCCGTGCGCTTGGGTACGCATGTGCTGGTGGATCGGCTGTGGCGCAAACCCGAAGACGGCCGGTACCGTACCCTGCGTGTGCAATGGGGCGAGCAGGGACCGCTACGCCGGTTCTGGTACTTTCAACTGCAAGCCGCTGCCATCGTGTGGTTCTCCCTTCCTCCCCTGGTCGTCATGCACAATCCGCATCCGCCGTTTCATCTCATCGAACTGCTCGGCCTACTCCTGTGGGGAGTCGCCGTGACGGGGGAGGCGGTCGCGGATCGGCAGTTGGCGGTCTTTCGACGTCAGCCCTGGAACAGGGATCGTGTGTGCCGGGAGGGACTCTGGTACTACTCGCGCCATCCCAATTACTTTTTCGAATGGCTGCACTGGTGGAGTTATGTGGTGATGGGGTTGGCGAGTCCGCTGGGCAATTGGGGGCTGACGCTGATCGGCCCGCTGACGATGGGGTGGGCGCTCCTGAAAGTCACCGGCATTCCCTGGACGGAGACGCAGACCATGAAAAGCCGTGGTCGAGAGTATGCGGAGTATCAGCGTACGACGAATGCGTTTATTCCCTGGCCTCCGCGTCGGCTCTAGCTGCGAGCCTCTCCGGGGGTCACTTGCCGGCGAGTTCAGCCAATCGCGCACGAGCCGTCTTGGCGGCGGGGCTGTCGGGATACTGGCGGACGATGTTCTCGTACAGCTCTCTGGCGTGGACCAGGTTGGTTTGGCGCTCCTCGAACTGAGCGGTTTCCAACCATTGTGTCGCCTGATCCGGGCCGCAGCCCGATCCGAGCAGCCCCACGGTGATTGCCATCCAGGCGAATGATCTCGTCATGCGATCGGTTCCTTTCACGACTGTCCGGCGCGGCGCATGCTGCGCTGGCGATTGCCGTAGTCTGTCGCAAGTACGCACAGGTTTCAAGACGATGGACGCGGCACCCTGGTTCCGTTACGAGGTGTGTTCCTCACGGATGCCGAAGCGGGGGGAGGTAATGCCTTCGCTGCGGCAGCGAGGGCAGCGGCTGGGTCTCGTCAGCCTGGTGCGGTCGTGGAACGTATAGGTGCAGTCCTGGCAGGTCGAGGGCTCCAGGACAAATGTTCGAGCCGGATCGCGCGCGAGTGTTTTGACGATGTGCGTCAGGTGGTCCTCCACGTGGCGCTCGGGCATGCCGAGCAGCTGGGCCAGTTGGTGAGAAGACAGGAGCGTACCCGTCAGCAGCGCGATCATTCGGCGGCGGGGCGTCTGTTCCTGCGAGGTCATGCGCGAAGATTTTACCAGGATGGACGAGGTCTGCTCCAGCGCGACGCCTCGCGCCGAGCCTGGGCTGATGAAAAGGCAGGCAGCGGTCGACGCGATCTTGGTATACTACGCACGATTGCTTGTACGTGCCCCGCAACCAGAGATGCTGCGATGACGGGACCCTCGTGGGACGAATTGGCGGAGCTGGCGCTCTCGCGCGTTCGTGCGGCCGGGGTGGAGTATGCCGATATTCGGCTGCTCGATTCGACCACGCGGACGATCGTTGGTGAAGACCGGCGCATCGCGCATATCCGCGAGTCGACCGATCGCGGGTTCGGTATTCGTGTGCTCCATCGAGGCGCCTGGGGATTTGCCGCTAGTTCCATCCTGTCCCTCGAAGAAGTGCCACGGGTCGCCGACCTTGCGGTGGAAATTGCGAAGGGATCGGCTTCTCTTGCGATCTCGAAGGTGCACCTCGCGCCCGAGCCGGTGCATCGAGACCGGATTGTCACACCCTGCCGCCTGGATCCCTTTGCCGTTCCGCTCGAAGAGCAAACGGCGCTGCTGCTGAACACCATGGACATCATTCAGCGGCAGCCTGGCGTCGTCAGGAGCCATGCCGGCATGTGGGCGCAGCGTGACCGAAAACTATTTGTGTCCACCGAGGGTTCCCATCTGGAGTTCGACCTGTTGGCGATGCAAGGCGACTGCACGGCGACGGCGGTGCATGAAGGGCGATTTGCCAGTCGCTCCTTCAACACGCCCCATCTCCGGATGGGGTATGAGCTGGTGCGGGATGCCGACTTTGCTCGTGAAGCGGAACGAATTGCGGCACAAGCGGTGGAAAAGGTGCGAGCGCCGGTGATCGAACCGGGCCGCTACGATCTGGTTCTGGATCCTGAACATCTCTCCTTGACGATGCACGAGTCGTGCGGCCATCCGAGTGAATTGGATCGTGCGCTCGGGTATGAGGCGAACTACGCCGGCACCAGTTTTCTTACACCCGACAAGCGTGGCACCTACCGCTATGGCTCCTCCGATGTAAATCTGGTGGCCGACAACACCGAAGCCGCTACGCTGGCGGCGACGGGATACGACGACGACGGTGTGAGTTGCCAGAAATGGGATATCGTGCGGGAGGGTATTTTTGTCGGATATTGCACGAATCGCGAGGTGGCGCCGAAGATCAACGAGGAGCGGTCACGCGGGTCGAACCGGGCCGATAGCTGGGGCAGCGTACCGATGGTACGTATTGCGAACATTGGGCTTGAGCCGGGAACCGCCACGCTCGACGGGCTCCTGGCCGACGTGAAACGGGGCATCTACATCGAAGGCCACGGGTCGTACAGTATCGACCAGCGGCGGTACAATTTTCAGTTCGGCGGCGACGCCTTCTGGTTGATTGAAAACGGCCGGCGAACGGGTATGGTACGCGACGTGATCTATCACGGGATCACGCCGGAGTTTTGGGGACGGTGCGACGGTGTTGCCGACCGGAGTCATCGCCGGCGGTATGGATTTATCACCTGCGGAAAAGGCCAACCGGGGCAATCGGGCTGGATGACCCACGCCGCGTCCCATGCCCGGTTCCGTCGCGTGGACGTCATCAGCGGAGAAACGAAGGCGAACCCATGACCTCCTCGATCACTGCGTCATGGCCGAAATTGACGAGTCGTCAGGAGTTTGAATTCCTGGCCGACCTGGTGATGGGCCGCTCAACCGGGGACGAGACGTTTCTGTCGTTGCGGGATTCCCATGGCGGGACGACGCGTTTCGCCAACAACCAGGTCATTCAGAATGTGAATCAGCGGCGGGGCAGTCTGTCGATCACGGTGGCCTTTGGGCGCAGGCACGGGACGGCCAGTACAACGGACTTCACGGCCGGGGCGGTACGAGAAACGCTGAAGCAGGCGGAATCGATCGCCCGTCTGTCGCCGGACGACCCGGAATATCTTCCGCCGGTCGGCCCGCAGACCTACTTGTCGCTCCCGACCTCCCGTCCGGAAACGAGTGCCGCAGGACCGGCACGTCGGCTCGATTACGCGCGCGAGGCTATCGGCCAGTGCAAGATGGAAAATCTGAACGCGGCCGGCACAGTGTCGTCCGGCGTCGCGACGATTGGGTTGGCCGCCGGGACGGGATTGCGAGCCTATGAGGAGCGTACGGAGGCGCGGTTCAGCCTGACTGTCCAGGCCGGCGACGCCACGGGCTGGTCGGCGGCAGCCCATCGATCCATCGACCGGTTGCATGTCCAGGAGCGCACCTTGGCCGCGATTATCAAAGCCAAGCGCGGAGCCGACGAGCCGCAGGAATTACCGCCGGGCCGCTATACGGTCATCCTTGAGCCGGCTGCCGTGGCGGGCCTGCTCAGTTGGATGATCTGGATGTTGGATGCCAAGTCGTTTTACAAAGGCACCAGTCCGTTCAACGGGAAGTTGGGCTCGCGCATCATCGATCGACGCCTGTCCCTGTCGAATCAACCGGCCCATGCCGACCTGCTCGGAAACGGTTTTACCCATGAGGGGCTGCCGGTCGTCGAATCAGGCTGGATTGAGTCGGGAGTACTGACGCAACTCCTGCACGACCGGTACACGGCGCGGGAACATCGGATCGACCCCCTCGCCACGTTGGAGTCGCCCCATTTCTCAGGTGAGCGTCCCATCGGCACGCGGGTGGACGACCTCATCCGTACCACTCAGCGTGGGATCTTGGTGACAAATTTCTGGTACATCCGTCCGGTCAATCCGTCCGACCTGACGCTGACCGGGATGACCAGAGACGGCACGTTTCTCATTGAAAACGGTGAGATTACCTCGGCCATCCGGAATTTCCGGTTTCATGAAAGTCCGTTGCGCGCGTTGAACCAAGTGGACGCCTACACGACCCCCGCCGAGGCGGTGACCTCGGAGACCGGAAAGGCGCTGGTTCCTGCCATGCGGATTCACGACTTCAACTTCTCCAGCGTCACGCGCTTCTAGTCGCGCCTGTGTCCGGGCTGTCGGACCGAAAAAAGCCCCTCTCGGCCATTGACTCGGCCTATGGGAAAGAGTAATGAATTAAGGGTAATTGTCCGATATGAGTTCGGTGTGCGCCTATGAATCGGAAACAACAGCGTCTGGCGGAAAAGCCCGTTCATCTCCTGACCCTCGCGCCCGACAAGGGTGAAAAAGGAGCGGTGAATCCGTTCGCGCCTTCGCCTCTTCGCGCGGCGATCGGAAAGGTGTTCGTCAAGCTCGAAGATATGACCGAGCGGTTCGAGGACTGGTGCCAGTACGGCAGCTCCGAAGACCGGACGGAACAGCCGTTGGGACAACGAGTCTCGAAGTGGCTGGGAGCGCCTGTCGCGCGGCATATCGAGCATGAGGTTCAGGCGGAACATGGCTTGGTCCCCGCTCGTCGATGGGATGGTGCTGTCGGCGATCTTATCTTCCGGTTGCGCGACCGTGCGGGATTTGTGCAGCGCGCCTTGGCGGCCCAAGCCCGTGAACTCAAGGACTGGGTCATCCACCACACCCAATCCACTCAGGCGGAACTCCATGAGTTGCGCGAACAGGTCTCCACTCAGAAAGCCCAGATGGAAGAACTCTCGTCGCAGCTTCAAGATTTGCGTGCGCTGGTGAGTTCACAGCAGCAAGTCTTGATGTACATGGGCAAGGATATGGAGATGGCCCCGCCTGCCGAGTTAGAGCTGTCCCTCGTCCCGCCGCGTCCGTTACCCTATCGCGACCGTGAGATGAAATCTTCGAGAGATCGGCGCGAGGCCTCTGCCGAGGCCTCCGAGACTCCCTACCTCAACGCGTAGATCACCGGTGCACGATCCGGCAGTACGCCTGGACCGAGCCCGTCCTGCTGGCTGCTCATCGATCTCGTAGATCCACCCCTTAGCAGGCGATACCTCTTACCGATTTGCTGTCGTGAACAGCGGGCGACGTCGGGCGCGGTGAGGTTGTGTCAGGTCGCATCCTACGTATCTGCGGCTGTGCCCATCATCAATCCACAACGTGCTGGCAACTTCCTGATAAGACTGCTACTTTGTGCGTCTCCTCACGGGCGAGCCGTTGCCGGAGGATCGAAGCATGGTCCGTTCTCTCGCCGTCACACGATCAGGAGCGCGATCAATGGTGAAGCGACGATATCTGCAACTACTACTGTTCGGTCTCGTGTGGGTGGGGCTGGCGTCATCTGTCGGGGAGGGACGCGCGCGGGCGGAGGTGACCTTATTCGACAATCTCGGTACGTTACATCACGAGATCACCACGACCTCCGAGCTTGCGCAGCAATATTTCGACCAAGGACTCAGACTGGTCTATGCATTCAACCACGAGGAAGCCATCGCCGCATTCACGGAGGCCTCCCGCCTGGATCCCGAGGCACCCATGCCCTATTGGGGTGTGGCGTTGAGCTTGGGGCCGAACATCAATGCCGGGATGGACACGAAAGCGGAATCGCGCGCGGTCGACGCCATACACAAGGCCATCGCGCGCCTTTCGCAGGCCACTCCCCGTGAGCGGGCCTATATTGAGGCCTTGGCGACACGGTACTCCGGCAAAAAATCTCCCTCCAGAAAAAGCAGGGATGACGCCTATGCCAAGGCCATGCGCCGGCTCGCGTCGGAGTCTCCCGACGATGTCGATGCCGCCGTGCTGTTCGCGGAATCGATGATGGTCCTTCGCCCCTGGGACTATTGGCGAGCCGATGGCCGTCCACAACCGGGAACAGAGGAGATCGTGGCGACGTTGGAAGCGGCCATGCAGCGAGACCCGAATCATCCGGGCGCCTGCCATTATTACATTCACGCCGTGGAAGCCTCGCCCGATCCGCAGCGCGGGTTGGCCTGCGCCCAGCGCCTACCGTCACTCATGCCCGGTGCCGGGCATCTGGTGCATATGCCGGCGCACATCTTCATGCGGGTGGGCCGTTATCGGGAGGCGTCTGAGCGGAATGCGAACGCCGCGACGGTGGACCATGAGTATTTGCGCCATCACCCCCTTGAGGGCAACTACGCATCAGGATACTATGCGCACAATCTGCATTTTCTGAACGCCTCTCTGGTGATGGAAGGGCGGAGCGCGGAGGCTGTGCAGGTCGCGCACGACCTGCTGGGAAAGATCTCGGTCGACGAGATCGTGAAGGAGCCGTCGCTCGAATGGTACGCCCCGACTCTGCTGCTCACCATGGCGAGATTCGGTCACTGGGCAGAGTTGATCCGGCAGCCCCCGCCGCCCAGGGAGTTACGGTTCACGACGGGTCTTTGGCACTACGTGCGCGGATTGGCCTTTGCCGCGACGACCCGGTTTGGAAGCGCGGAAGGGGAATTATCGAATCTCAGGAAGTCGCTCAAGGCCTTCACCAAGGCCAAGACGACGGAAGGCAAGTTGAGTCGTACGTTGCTCAAAGTGGCGGAGCGAGTGCTGGTCGGAGAACTGGCGGCGCGCCGCGGTGAGTATGAGGCGGGGATTCAGGCCTTGCGCGAGGCGCTGCAATTGGAATCGTCGTTGCCGTACAGCGAACCGCCGTTTTGGTTTCAGCCGGTCCGCCACAATTTGGGAGCGGTGCTGTTGCTGGCGGGACGTCCCGGCGAGGCAGAGGCTGTCTACCGGGAGGATTTGCGCGTGAATCCGGAGAACGGCTGGGCGCTGCACGGACTCGTGCACAGCCTCCAGGCCCAGCGCAAAGAGGCGGCTCAGGAGGAGGCTCGGCTGCGGGCCGCCTGGGCGCAGGCCGATGTGGCGTTGACGGGGTCGCGGTTCTGAGAGTCCGCCGGAGCGGCGTGCATGGGCGAATGATGAGTCGATCCATGAAAGGGAGACGGTGAACACAGAGTATGTTTTTCATACGAGCGAGGAACCGCGCGAACTCGTGCGCTTGCACATGCTCGAACGGATCTTTGATGCGGGTACGCAGCGGCGCCTGCTGGCCACGGGTTTGACGAGCGGGTGGCATTGCCTGGAGGTGGGGGCCGGGGCCGGCTCCATCGTCCGATGGCTGGAACAGCGCGTCGGGCCGTCGGGTAAGGTCGTCGCGCTCGACACCAACCCGCGATTCCTGCGGGGGAGTGGCAGCTCGACCATCGACATTCTTCAAGGGGACATTTGCGACATGGAGCTTCCCCTCGCCACGTTCGACCTGGTGCATGCGCGCTACGTGATGATTCATATCGCGGAGTATCGACGCGCGTTCGAGCGGATGCTGCGTTGCGTGAAGCCGGGTGGATGGGTCGTGCTTGAGGAGCCGGATTTTCAGGCGGCACGCGCGGTGGTGGGGTCGGAGGAGAGGCGGGCCTCGTTCGGTCGGGTGTCCGATGCGATCGAACGGATGTTCGCTTCGCTCGGAATGGATCATGCGTTGGGGGTGAAGTTGCCCGCGCTGTTTCAGCACCACGATCTGACACAGCTGACGGTGGAGCACGAGGGACATCTGTCCGCCGGCGGAGGGATGGTGGCACAGATGATGAAGTTGTCCGCCGAGCAGTTGCGCGACAAATACATCGCGACCGGCATGGTCACGGAGGCCGATATCGAAGAGTATGGCCGGCTCGCCGACGATCCCGACTCCTGGGCGATCTATTATGCGACGGTGGCGGTGACGGGCTGGTGGCAGCCGCAATGCGGCGGGCGGATGTAAGGATGGGCATGCGCTATATTGTGGGCGTGATGGGACCGGCGAAGGCCCGGAAGAAGGATGTGGACAACGCCCGTGTGCTGGGCGAGTTGATCGCGCGCCGGGAATGGGTGGTGCTGACCGGTGGACGCGACGTCGGCGTTATGGATGCGGCCTGTCAGGGGGCGAAAAAGGTCCCCGGCAGTTTGACGATCGGTGTGCTCCCGTCGGCTCGTGAACGCGTGTCGAAATATGTCGATCTGGCGATCATCACCGAGATGGGCAACGCACGCAACAACGTCAACGTGATGTCCAGCAACGTGGTGGTGGTGTGCGGCCTGATGGGGGCCGGCACGGTGTCCGAGGTCGCACTCGCGTTGAAGGCAGGGAAGCCGGTCATTCTGGTCGGCGCGACGCCGGCCGAGGAGAAGTTTTTCAAGAAACTGGGCGGACGGCTGATCGCTGCGGTGGAGACCCCGGAAGAGGCCATCACTCTGATGATGAAGCAGTTTGAGCGGCAGCAACCGGATCTGGTCCAGGGCGCGCGCTCCTGGGGCGTCTAACAGGCGGCTGAAACAGCCTCCCAGCTTCGTTCTCGCATCGCTCTCAGACTCAACGTACCGCAGGGGTACGCCTCGTCTGTTCGCATTGCTGCGGCCTTGCTGGATAGGCTGTTTGAGCCACCTGTCTCTTACCGGCAGTACGTTGAGATCTGTTACTGGGCAGAGGGAGAACCGGAGAGGGCACCCTTGTCCAACAACACACCGGAGTTGTCGAAGGGGAGTCGGCCGTCCTTCGTGTGCAGCACCCCCGTGACATGGTAGGTGAGCGACTGATTCCCGGAAAAGGACAGGAGCTGCCTCACGACCTGTAGGGTGGACGTACTGGTTTCGACGGAGGTCACGGCGTCGCTCAACCGAGGCACGACCAATTCTTTGTTGCCCAACCCCCGTACGAGCCGATTCCCGTTCAGATCCAGACGAAAGTCGATTCCGGTCACAGCGAGGTCGAAGTCGTTGGGATTCCGGATACGAAGATCGACCTGAAGTCGCTGTTCGAAGGCGCTGGCCTCCAACGGCGTGACATTCGTCACCAGCACCTCCGGCGGTTCGCCCTTCATCAGCCAGGTCGCGCATCCGGCAAGCAGGAATACGGCCAGGAAGCCGCTCAGCAGCGTTAATCGCCTCATTCCGCGCATCATACACACACATTCAATCGTTTGCGACTTGCGGAGAGATCGGCAAGGATCCCGGCGGGTTGACCTGCGTCGCGAAGGTCCGGTTCTTTGGTAAGATGACCGGGCAGGGGTCGATTAGGTTTCCCTTCAGGAGGTTGCCAGCCATGAATTCCATCGCACGCACGAAACTCGGTGTCGTACTCATGTTGCCAGTGGTGCTGGCAGGGGCGCTCGTCTCCATCGGTCATGCAGCCGACCAGTCCGGCGGGAAGGCGTACTTTGCCGGCGGCTGTTTCTGGTGCATGGAGGAAGTGTTTGAGAAAGTCCCTGGCGTCCTCTCCGTCACCAGCGGCTATATGGGCGGACGGGTCGAGCACCCGACCTATGAGCAGGTATCGGCGGGGGGAACCGGCCATGCCGAGTCGGTGGAAGTGGTGTATGACTCGACCAAGGTCTCCTACCAGGTGTTGCTGGATGCCTTCTGGCACAATGTGGACCCGGTCACGCCCAACGCGCAGTTCTGCGACCATGGCAGCCAGTACCGCGCGGTGATTTTCTACCAAGGGGAAGAACAGCAGCGCTTGGCCGAGGAGTCGAAGCGCGCGATCCAACAATCTCCGCGGCTGTCCCAACCGGTTGTGACGGAACTGACGAAGGCTTCGCAGTTTTATCCGGCGGAAGACTCCCACCAGGATTTCTATAAGAAGAATCCGGTCCGGTACAAGTTTTACAAGTTCAATTGCGGCCGCGCACAGCGTCTCGAGGAAGTGTGGGGTGCCCCATGACGGGCGACGTGCCGTCGCAGGATACGCTCAGGCGCCTGCTTGTGGATTGTAGAAGGATTGCCGTGGTGGGGTTGTCGTCGAATCCGGCCAGGCCGTCCTATCGCGTGGCTGCCTACATGCAGCAACAGGGAAAGGTCGTGATTCCCGTCAACCCCCGTGAGACGGCGGTGTTGGGGCAACCGGCTTATCCGTCATTATCCGCAGTCCCCGGCGCGTTGGATCTCGTGACGGTCTTTCGCCGATCCGAGGAGGCCGGTGTGATCGTCGACGAGGCGATTCGTATCAACGCCAAGGGAGTCTGGCTCCGAGAGGGCGTGATCGACGAGGCTGCGGCGTTGCGCGCCCGTCAGGCCGGGTTGGAGGTCGTGATGGATCGCTGCTGGCTGAAAGAGCATAGTCGGTTTCCCTCATTTTCTTGAGCATTCCCCCCCTCCGTGAAATAGTGACGTCACGGGGCGCGTCGACCACTCTCGCACCGGCTTCCATCCCATACATTCTTGGAGGGTTCAACCATGATGCCTGTCTTCACGGGTTCCGGACGTATGACGCTTGTTCTGCTCTCGCTGTGCTTCACCGGAGGTTGTGCGCAGTCGGCCCTGCAGGGTCATTCCTCACAAGAAGATCTGGGTATGGGGATCGTCTCGGGAACATTGGGCGCGCACATCCGGTCCGCCCAATCGGCGGCTGAACCGGGATTCGTCTCGGTGGTCGGTCAAGTCCAAGCTCTGGAAGGGGGGGCCTATCTGGTGCGCGACGTCCGGGGACAGGAGCACCGTATCCCCCATGATGAGAATACGAAGATCGATCGTCCGGCTCATGTGGGCGATCGCATTCAATCCTGGTTCGACCGGCATGGACGTGCCGTGCTGATCCGAAGTGTTGGAGAGGAAAGTCGATAGGGGCCGTCCGGCCGCCGTCGGTCGATTCCTCATCATGCAACAACCGAACTGGAATCAGCTGTGGAGCCGAGTCGCCCGCGCGCTCGCTCCCCTCGCCGTGGCCGCCTGTCTGATCGCCGTGATGCCTCCGGCCAGCAGGCTCGCCATCGATCCCGCGATCAAGGCGTATCAGCATCGACCTGCCACTGAGCCGATCGTCTCCCTGATCGCCACGTATGCCGAACAATTTGCGCTGGATCCCGCGCTGCTGCAGGCGATCATCAAAGTCGAGTCGAATTTCAACTCCGATGCCGTGTCGTCGAAAGGCGCGATCGGACTGATGCAGCTCATGCCCTTGACCGCTGCGGCGTTTCATGTGCTCGACCCCTTCGATCCCAAGGACAATATCCGGGCCGGTGCGGCGCTGCTCCGGGGATTGCTCGATCGGTTCGGCGGAGATCTGTCGCTGGCACTAGCGGCCTACCACGTCGGTGAGGCGCGTGTCCGACACGCGGTCGGCATACCGGCCCTCCCGGCCACGCAGCTCTATGTCGACCGGGTGCTGGGGTACTACGAACGGTTTCGGACGGGCAGCGAGCAACCGGCTCTCCATACCGTCGTCCCTCGCCGTGCAGCCCAGCGGATGATCGACCAGCCGCGTTCAGCCGAATGAGCGGCATCCGGTTGCATTTTCCTCCGGAAACGGAGTAGGGAATTCGGCGAGAACACTCAGATTTCAAGATCGAGGACGCGCATGAAGAAAAGTGATCGGACAGCCCGGTTGGCCCAGTCGGATATCCGCGCGATGACCCTGGCCTGCGCGAAGGTCAACGGCATCAATATGTCTCAGGGAGTTTGTGATACACCCGTGCCTCCGGTGGTGGTGCAGGCTGCACAACAGGCGATGGCGCAGGGTCACAATACCTATGCCCGCTTTGACGGTATCGCGGAGTTGCGTGAGGCGATCGCCGACAAATTGGCCTCATACAATCGCATCACGGCCGATCCTGAAACCCAGATCACGGTAAGTGCGGGCGCAACGGGGTCGTTTCAAGCCACCTGCATGGCGTTGCTCAACCCCGGGGATGAGGTGATTCTGTTCGAGCCGTTCTATGCCTACCATGTGCAGGCGATCCTTGCCGTGGAGGCGGTACCTCGCTATGTCACGATGCGGCCCCCGGATTGGACCCTGGACGTGAAGAGCCTGGAACAGGCCGTGACGGCCAAGACCAAGGCCATCGTCGTCAACAGCCCCGGGAATCCGTCCGGCAAGGTCTTCACGCGGCGTGAACTGGAGCAGATCGCGGAGATCGTGTGCCGCCGTGACCTGCTGGTCATCACCGACGAGATCTATGAGTACTTTGTGTTCGATGGACGGGAACATGTCAGCATGGCCTCGTTGCCCGGCATGGCCGACCGGACGATTACCATCGGTGGCTATTCAAAAACCTTCAGCATCACCGGCTGGCGCATCGGGTACAGTGTCGCGGAGGCCTCGTGGGCGAAGGCCATCGGCGCGATGAGCGATGTGTTGTATGTCTGTGCCCCGACGCCCCTGCAGCATGGTGTGGCCGCCGGAATTCGTGCCCTTGGCCCGTCGTTCTATCGCGAGCTTGCCGTCGAACATCAACAGAAGCGGGACCGCTTCTGCGGGGCCTTGGCGAAAGCCGGGTTGCCTCCAGCCGTGCCGCAAGGGGCCTACTACGTACTGGCCGATGTGTCTCGCGTGCCGGGGAAGACCAGTCGCGAACGTGCACTGTATCTCTTAGATAAGACCGGAGTGGCGGGGGTGCCGGGAGAGGCCTTTTTTGAAGGGCCGGAAGGCAGTCGCTCTATGCGGTTTTGTATGGCGAAGACCGACGCCGATCTGGAGCGAGCCAGTCAGGCGATTGAACGATGCTCACTCTAAGTTGACGGCCAGGGCATACGGGACTATCGCGTCTGCCAGGAGACGGTTCCGGTTACGACGCCTCCCTCGCCTCGCCGACGTTCCCCGCCCCGTTCACGTCCGCCCTGATTCGCGGCTGATCCAGACGATCCACACGCCCAGGTAAGCGTGTTCTCGGCCGAGCACCAGCGAGACGTCTGTCGCGATCGGTGTCCCGTCCTTCCGGCACCCGACAGTTTTTCCCTGCCAGCGACCGGTTTCTTCGAGGCCTGCGAACGCCGTGTTGTCGATCTCGGCGATCCAGGTATCGGAGAAGAGGTCCTTCCACGATTTCCCGATGAGCTCAGACGGTTCATACCCGTACCAGGCGGCAAGCGCGCGATTCACATAGGTGAAGCGGCCTGCCTCGTCGAGGAAGGCGATGCCGTCTGACGTCTGCTCGGCGGCAACGAGGAATTGCGATCGCTGGAAGTCGCTCTGTGCGAGCTTGGCCACCTGTGTTGCGAGTTGTCGATCGCGCAATCGTAGCTCGAATTGGGCGACCACTTGCCGAGCGAGCACCATCAGGGCCTGCTTCTGTTGCGCAGAGAGCCGTTTCGGAACCCGATCGATGACACAGAGCGTTCCGAGGGCATGCCCATCCCGGTCGATGAGGGGGACACCGGCATAAAATCTTATATGCGGCTCTCCGGTCACCAGCGGATTGGTCGCAAACCGGACATCTCCGAGCGCGTCCGGCACTTCGAACAGATCTCGTTGCAGGATGGCGTGCGCACAAAAGGCGATATCGCGCGAGGTCTGACAGACTCCTACGCCGGTCTTGGCTTTGAACCATTGACGGAGGGGATCAATCAGACTGATCAGCGAGATCGGCACCTGACAGATCTGCGCGGCTAACTGCACGAGTTCGTCGAACGGCGCTTCGGGCTCGGTGTCGAGGAGCTCGTACCTTCTGAGGGCTTCGACCCGCTCTGCTTCCTGGTCGGGATAGGGTGCGATCAAGGGTCTCTCCATAAGATGTGTGTGAAAACTCTGTTGTCGATGTGTCCGGTGAAACGGTCTTTCTCCTGTCTTCTCTGTATCGGATATGAGCGAGTGACCTTGAGGCAGGGCGGGGCGCACGCGGGGTGCGAGGCGGTTCAGGATCGGAGGCGTTGATGCGATGAGACTAGAGAGGTGCTGCGGCGCCGTACAGATCTGGCACAGGAAATACGTTCAACAGGTTGGGGGATTGGTCAGCGCGCGGAGTGGTTGAGATGAGCAAAATTCTTGCTGAGACTTGAGGCTCCCGCCCATGCGTGGTATGTAGAAGATTGCCTCCGCGCAGAGAGGTCGAACCGGCTTCACTATTCAGGATGAACCGCATGAAACACCACCCGTGGTCTCTACTCTCACTCGGTCTCAGCGTGTTGTTGGTACAGGCCTGCAGTCATACGCCGCGGCTGCAGGAGGCTGTCTGGGGCGAACCGGCGGTGGGAGAAATCTCCTTACACCGCGCAGAGAATGTGGTGCTGGCCGGCGAGTGGGAATATGAAGAAGGCGGCATGGTGGTGCCGCTCAAGTTGGATCGATTCGGCAACGGCTCGTACGATTTTAAGGACGGACGGTTTCGGACCGATGTGCTTTCCGATCACCGGTGGGCGGGGGCCTGGGCTCAGCAGGAAAATGATCGCGAAGGCGGATTTGAAATTACCCTCTCGCCGGACTTTTCAGAAGGCGACGGCCGCTGGTGGTACACGCGGATTGAAGAAGACCATGCCCCGACGAAAGCCGGTGGGCGCTTCCATGTCGTGAAGGTGCAATCGGTGGCAGAGCATCGTTCGGGGCCTGCCGACCATGTGCCTCATTAGTCCTTATCTGCCGGGCCCTTCCGTCGGATCTACTCGCTCATACAGCGCGGAATAATCCACCTCTCCCAAACCGTGGGCGATCGTGTCGGTGAGCAGCGATCGCACTCCCTGAAGCCCGTCGGTCGAGAGGTGCGCCTGTTCGGCCGCCGCCAGAAACAAATCGACATCTTTGAGCAGATGCCGCGTTGAAAAGTTCGGCTGTTCGTACCGTCGCGTCGCCAGTCGCGGCAGTTTCTTGTCGAACATCGGGGCATACAGCGCGCTCTGTCGTAAGATGTCCATGAAGGTGTCCCGATCGACACCGCCTTCGCGAATCAGTCCGATGCTCAGGGCGAAGGCCGCCATCTCTGCGGCGATCAGCTGATTGAGCGCGAGTTTCATGACGGCGGCTTTTCCCACCGGCCCGATCAGGCGCACATCTGTCCCCAAGATCTGAAGCAACGGCGTCCATTCGGCATAGGACTCCGGCATCCCGCCGACCATGATCAGCAGCGTGCCTGCCTTGGCCTCCGTGATGCTGCCAAGGACCGGCGCCTCAAGGTAGCGACCGCCAAGCCGCGTGACCTCTGCCTCAATTGAGCGGCTTTCCGACGGCCCGATCGTCCCCATCTGAATCACCATACGCCCGTTGATCTCGGCGCTCGTACAGGGATCGAACAGCACGGCATGGATGGCGGCTGCGTCCGCCAGCAGGAGTAAGACCACCTGTGCCTCGGACACGGCTGCCGCCGCAGTCGGTGCGATACGGATGCCGCGTTGCCGGAGCGCATGGGTCTTCTCGATGGAACGGTTATAGACCGACAGGGAATGCCCCGCGGCATGCAGCCGTTCCGCAACGGCCTCGCCCAACAATCCCGTCCCCAACAGCGCGACGTTCATGACACACCTCCAAGGATAGTGACGTGAGCCGGCATGGTACAGAGAAGTGGCGAGGATAAAAAGGGTCAGGGTGTGGTCGAACGAGTGCCGGTCTGCGCGACGCTATGTCGGAGGACCAGTGTGCGTACCGGTGCCGGCAGGCTCGACCCGATCGCCAGCGTACCCGACAGTGTGGGATCGGAACGATTAAAGGCGAACGGCTGGCCGGCCGGGGTTGTGGCCTGCCCCCCGCTTTCCTCAATGAGCAGGACGCCGGCGGCAATGTCCCACTCGTTGCCGCCACTGAGCGTGATGGCCGCATCGGCTTGTCCGGCTGCGACCAGCGCGAGGGCGTAGGCAATGGATCCGATGGGGCGGCATCGAACATGAGGCTCAAGGCCTTCAAACCGGCCGACTCGCAGTTCCCAGGGGTTGACGAGCGCGAGCGGCCGCTCCTCGGAGGCAAATGGAGGCAGCGCAGATTCGAAGACGCGCTGCATCCGGAAGCCTCCTCCACGTATGGCCGAGAAGAATTCACCGGTCGACGGATTGAAGATTGCGGCGACGACCGGCGAGCCTTGGTCGACCAGTGCCACCGACAGGCAATATTCCGGCAGGCCGCGTACGAAGGCACGCGTTCCGTCGATCGGATCGACAATCCACACCCGTGTTCTGCTCAGCCGCTCCTCAGTGTCGGTGGTTTCCTCCGACAGCCAGCCGTCGTCGGGAAAGGCGGCCGACAGCCGGTCGTGCAGGATCCGATTGACGGCGAGGTCGGCGGAGGTCACCGGTGAATGGTCCGCCTTCGTGTACGTGTCAAAGCCGGCCGCCGAGAGTCGAAGCGCTTCCCGTCCGGCCTGCTGCATGGCCTCCGACAGCAGGGAGAGTTCACGATCCATGGTGCTGCAGCTCCTGTCCATGAGTGCGAAGGAACGGAATCGGTCCTTCTCTTCACCGTACCAGGTCTTCGCGCCGGAACAAAGTCCGGACTGGTTTGGTGCGGGAGGTGGGACTTGACCGGCACAACGCTTACGCGTACAAGCTGCGATGACGATGAAATTGAAACACAAACATTCCCGTAAGGCAGGACTGCCGCCCGGTACGCTGGTCCACATCGGCGAAAAGAAGTCGGAGGCTGTCACCATCACCGTCTATGAGTACGGCGAAGGCCAGTTCCAGGAGCGATCGGTGGCTAAGCCGGACGAGGTCGCCTTGACGGCTGAGCCGACTGTTCGTTGGGTCGACGTCGGAGGTATCCATAGGATGGAGGTGCTGGAGGCGTTCGGGAAAATGTTCGGCTTGCACCCGCTGCTGCTGGAAGATATCGCGAATACCGACCAACGCCCAAAACTCGACGACTACGGCACCTACGGCTATGTGGTGTTGAAGATGCTCTACGAGGGGCAGCACGAAGGCGACATCAATGTCGAACAGGTCAGCCTGGTGTTCGGGGAGAATTTTGTGTTGTCGTTTCAGGAAAACGGCGGCGATGTGTTTCAGGGTGTGAAGGAACGGCTGCGGAACGGCAAGGGGCGCTTACGCCACGCAGGCGCCGACTATCTCCTGTATGCGCTGATGGATTCGATTGTGGATCGCTATTTCGTCATCCTGGAAAGCTTGGGAGAAAAAATCGAGCTGCTGCAGGATGTGTGTGTGACCAATCCCGGCCCGGAAACCCTGCGGGATATCCACGCGCTCAAACGGCAGCTCCTGTATTTCCGACGCTCGGTCTGGCCGTTGCGCGACCTGATGAACAACCTGTCGCGGTCGGATGGTCAGTTCTTGCAGGGCTCTACCAAGGTCTTTTTTCGCGATGTCTACGACCACATCATTCAGATCGGCGACACGGTGGAGACTCTGCGGGAAATGGTGTCGTCGATGATGGAAGTCTATTTGTCGAGCGTCAGCTACCGGCTGAACGGGGTCATGAAAGTGCTCACGATCATCACGACCATTTTCATGCCCCTCAGTTTCATCGCCAGCATCTACGGCATGAATTTCGAGCATATGCCGGAATTGAAATCGCCGTGGGGCTATCCGGCGGTGTTGGGCGTCATGGCCGCGACAGGGTTGGCGATGTTGTACTTCTTCAAACAGAAGAAGTGGCTATAAGCAGGGGGTCAGTCTACGACCTCGACCCGATCCACGAAGTAAGGGGTTTCGCCGAAACAGGTGGTGGGAATATAGCGAAACTCCTTGTAGTGCAGGACCACCCGCTTGCCCATCTGCCCGTCGAGCTTCTTCGCCACGTTCTCATCCCACACCGTGAAGCTCCAGAGCACCGGGGCGACGCCGGGCACGGTCGTCATCGCCAGTTCACCTTCCTGCGTTTTGCACAACCATCCCTTCCGGGACAGTTTCTGCAGGTACCCGGCGCGATCGCCGTCCGAGTAGCTCCAATTAAAGACGACTAGGAGATAGGCTGCGCCGCCGAACACCAACAACGTGAAGAGAAGTTTGGGTCTCCAGAGCCATGCTACAGGAAACAGAATGGTTTCCCACCACGTCATAGAACTCCTTTCCTGACGGTTACCTCACGTCTTGAAACAACCAGGGGGCTTGGGTGCGGCGGCGTTGTTCGTACGCTCCGATTTGGGCCGCGTGCTGGAGCGTCAGACCGATCGCATCCAACCCGCGATACAGACAGTCTTTTCGAAAGGGGTCGATCTCGAAGTGATAGGCCGTGCCTTCCGGCGTCGTGACCTGCTGGGTCGCCAGGTCGACGGTCAATCGGTAGCCGTCATGCGCCGTCACGCCGTCGAAGAGCGCTTGAATTTCAGCCCCCTTCAGGACCACCGGAAGAATGCCGTTTTGGAAACAATTGTTGTAAAAAATGTCGGCGAAGCTGGGTGCGAGGATACACCGGAATCCCTGGTCGAGCAGCGCCCAGGGGGCATGTTCGCGGGAGGAGCCGCAGCCGAAGTTGTCCCGTGTCAGGAGGATCGAAGCCTGTTGGTAGCGCGGCCGGTTCAGGAAGAATTCGGGATCCTGCGATCCATCCTTCCGTCGCCGCCAATCGTAGAACAACCCTTCCCGCAACCCGGTGCGTTTGATCGTCTTCAAAAACTGCTTCGGAATGATCTGATCGGTATCGACGTTGAGCCGGTCCAGTGGCGCGACCAAGCCTGTAAGCGTTGTGAATGCGTCCATGGTATGTCCTTTTGTGCTTCGTAGCGGCCGGCCCTTCTCTGCTACTGAACCGGCATGAGAATCGAAATACCCTTCCGGTTACGACCACTGACGGATATCGACGAAATGCCCTTCAATGGCGGCGGCCACGGCCATGGCCGGCGACACCAGATGCGTGCGCCCACCGGCTCCCTGACGCCCCTCGAAGTTCCGGTTGCTGGTCGATGCACAGCGTTCACCCGGCTGTAACACGTCGGCATTCATGGCCAGACACATGCTGCAGCCCGCCTCCCGCCATTCGAATCCGGATTCCTTGAAAATACGATCCAGGCCCTCTTGTTCCGCCTGCTGCTTGACGAGGCCGGATCCGGGGACGACCATGGCGTGCACGCTGCCCGCGACCTTCTTGCCCTTGGCGAACGAGGCGGCCAGGCGCAGGTCTTCGATCCGGGAATTGGTGCAAGACCCGATGAACACCTTGTCGATCTTGATGTCGCGAATCGGCATGCCGGGCGTGAGGGCCATATACTCGATGGCGCGCTCGGTGGCCTGACGGAGTTTCTCGTCTCCCATGGTCCGCGGGTCGGGCACCGTTCCGTCCACGCCGGTTACCATGCCGGGGCTGGTTCCCCACGTCACTTGCGGGGCAATCGTCTCGGCGCGTAATTCGACGACGGCATCGTATTTCGCGCCGGTATCGGTGTGGAGCTGCCGCCAAGCTGCCACGGCCTGGTCCCAGAGCGCTCCCTTCGGCGCCATCGGGCGGCCTTGAATATAGGCGAATGTGGTGTCGTCCGGGGCGACCATCCCGGCCCGTGCGCCGCCCTCGATCGACATGTTGCACAGCGTCATGCGGCCTTCCATGCTGAGGGTGCGAATGGCGGACCCTGTGTATTCGATGACGTAGCCTGTTCCGCCTGCTGTGCCGATCTTGCCGATGATGGCGAGGATGACGTCCTTCGCGGAGCAGCGCGGCGAGAGTTGGCCGTCGACCCGGACCTCCATTGTTTTGGGGCGCTTCTGCACCAGACATTGCGTCGCCAGCACATGTTCGACTTCACTGGTGCCGATGCCGAATGCGAGCGCGCCGAAAGCGCCGTGGGTGGAGGTATGGGAATCGCCGCAGACGATCGTCATGCCCGGGAGCGTGAACCCTTGCTCAGGGCCGATGACATGGACCACGCCTTGCCGGATGTCGTTCATCCCGAAGAGGGTAATGCCGAACGTCTTGCAGTTATCGTCCAACGTTTGGATTTGTTTGGCGCTGATCGGATCGGCGATCGCCACGCGGCGATCGGTCGTCGGGACGTTGTGGTCGGGAACGGCAAGTGCGGCGCCGGGACGACGAGGGGTGCGACCCGCGACCGTCAGGCCTTCGAAGGCCTGTGGCGAGGTGACTTCGTGCACCAAATGGCGGTCGATATAGAGCAACGTGGTTCCATCCGGTTCCGCTCGAACCACGTGGTCGTTCCAAATTTTTTCGAACAGTGTCTGTGCTGCCATGGTCATGCTCCTTGTAAACCCGCGCCTCTGCGAGAGATTGTGGCGTAAGGGCTGATGCGCGTCTATTATATATGCGAGCAGGCCTGTTGCATCAAGGGCAAAGGGACCGCGGAAAAAATTGCCTCTTCAGCTTTTCACACTGCGGACCGATAAGAGTTCCATGCAACAGGAACCGATCGACGCCGAACACATCACGATCCCTCGCTGGACGATCAAACGCGACCCCCGGGCGCTGGGCTGTTCCATCTGCGGTTCGGCGATCGTGAAAATTACCGCGGAATGGCGACAGGTGTCCTTCTGTACCTGCAGACTGATCGAATACCGTGTGTTGCCGCGAGCTCCTAAGGCCTTGCCTGCCCCGTCCCCGGCCGCAGATTCACGCAAAGACCCGTAATCTTGTTGGAACATCGGCGAGCGCCGATTCTCTCCTCATAGACAGTGGGCGCTGCCGGGTGTTCCGGCTGATTCCCTCCGGGGCCGTTCCGCTTGGCGCAGGCTCCGCTGTGGCATCGAGCGGTCGGACTGTTCCTGGCGCACGGTGGCCGGGGACCGGCTGACTCAAGAGTGACATGGAGGTTCATATGGCACGATGGCGATGGGCGCTTCTGATTGCGGGCTGCGCGACCATGATCGCAGGGGGACTGGCCGAAGCAACGGATCGCCCGCATGCGAAGTCGCTGACGCGGCCCGGGTTGACCGCTCCCGCATCGTCATCGCGGTCCTGCACCGGTGAAGATATGCTGGGCAATTGGAACCTCCTGACATTCGAGTCTTCCTATCGATTCAAACAGCCACAGGCTCCCTATCTATTTCCCTACCAGGTTTTTCAATACTCCTCGGAGCATGGAGCCAAGTCGGCTCATTCGCGCACGCCCATTCTCGGCAGCCCGGATCGGGTGTTCGAGGGCGTGCCGCTGGATCTGACGTATCAGGTCGAGGCGGGAGGCCACGTCGTACTCACGCCCAAGGGGACGGATGCGGCGGTGGAAGTGTGGTCCTGTTCGGTCGTCGGGCAAGACTCGCGAGTGAAGGATGACTACACGGCTCTCCGACGCGGCGACTTGGTCATGACGCTCCTCGGACGCCATGGGCAAGCGTTGTTTGTCCGACATTTGCGAAAAAGCCCGGTCTGACTGGGCTTGGCAGGCGGCAAGCCGACGTGTTACTACCCACGGCATGCGGAGTGCCGGACCTGCTGGTCGGTCCGTTCCGCCCAGGAAGCCGTGGACGATTCACTTCAGGTGTGGCGTAGGCCGGAGGTTGTTGCGTGGTCGCAATGGCTGCTCGACAGCTATCGCCAGTGCGTGGGCCGGGAGTTGATGCCGCGGGCGGGTGGACCTGAAGCACAGGCCGAGGCGTTGTTCACCGCGCCGTTTGTGGTGGTCTCGCATGGGACGCAAGACGATCCGATCCTGAATTATGGATCGCAACTGGCGCTGACCCTCTGGGAGATGACGTGGGAGCAGTTGGTCCAGACCCCGTCCCGGTGGACGGCGGAACCGGTGAATCGTGCCGAGCGGGAACGCATGCTGGAACGGGCCCGCGTTCAGGGGTACCTCGACAATTATCGAGGGGTCAGAATTTCACGTTGCGGGCGCCGGTTTCTGATTGAGCAGGCCCTCGTATGGACGGTCGTCGACCACGCAGGGCATCGCCGGGGACAAGCCGCCACGTTTTCACGCTGGACCTTCCTCGAGCCGACGGAATCGCGGCACACGCTCCCCGTCGAGTGAGACCGATTCGGTAAACATGCTGGCCGGTCTGATCCACAACCCGCCTTCCCCGTAGAGTTGCCGGTAGACCACGTACTCTGCTTCGGTTTCCGAATGCCGGGCCACGCCCAGCACTTCGTAGTCCTTCCCTTTATAGTGACGATAGCGACCGGGTTTGATCATGGTGTATCCTTACAAGCTCCAACCTGCGGGACAGTCTATCGAACCGGGCATGTCATCACAACTCTCTCAACAGACCGACCGTCGACACGATGTCGTGGTGATCGGCGGCGGATCGGCCGGCTATGCAGCCGCGCGGACGGCGCGCGACGCCGGGGCGGATGTCGCGATCGTCGACCAAGGGCCGCTGGGGGGACTCTGTATCTTGCGTGGCTGTATGCCGACCAAGACGATCCTTCGCTCCGCCGAAATCATGGCGCTCATGAAGCGTGCGCGGGAGTTCGGGTTGGCTCCGGTGAACGCGCAGGCCGACCTTTCGGCCATCGTGGATCGCAAGAACCGATTGGTGCAGGAGTTCGCAGATTATCGCATCGCCGCATTGCGTGATCCAGGGTTCACCCTCTATGAGTCCCGCGCCGAGTTTATCTCGCCCCACGAGATTCGCGTGGGCACGCTGCATATTCGCGGCAACGCCTTTGTGATCGCCACCGGATCGCGCCCGGCTGAAATCGCGATTCCTGGGCTGGACCAAGCCGGGTATCTGACCAGCGATGAGATGCTCGATGTGCGGCGCGCGCCGTCGTCGTTGCTGGTCTTGGGAGGCGGGCTGGTTGCGGTGGAGTTTGCCCAATTCTTCGCCCGCATCGGCACCAAGGTGACCATGTTGCAACGCGGTGCGACGCTCTTGTCCGATATGGATCAGGATGTCGGGCAGGCACTGGAAGCCGCGTTCCAGGCCGAAGGCATTGAGGTGATCACCGGAGTATCGTTCCAGCAGGCGACGTCGACGCCCACGGAAAAAACAGTGCATTTCCGTCAGGGAGGTGCCGTGCATTCGCGATCGGCCGAGGTCATTTTTCAGGCGCTGGGGCGCCGTCCGAACCTGAACGGGCTCAATGTGGAGGCGGCCGGCGTGAACGTTATCGATGGTCGTCTGGTTGTCGGCCCCGATATGCGGACGTCGCAGCCGCACATTTTTGCCGTAGGGGACGTCAACGATCTCACGCCCATCGTCCATTTGGCGATTCAACAAGGTGAGACGGCCGCGTTCAATGCGACCCATGCGGACGGGCCCGCGCGGGTCATCGATCACCGGCTCGATAGTGAAATGGTCTTCACCGATCCGCAGGTGGCGGTTGCAGGGCTGAGCGAGCGCCAGTGTCGAGCGCAGTCGATCCCGTATCTGACGGCGTCCTATCCGTTTGCCGATCATGGAAAGGCCATGTGCCTGGGAGCGTCCCATGGATTCGTGAAATTGCTGTGCCGGCCGGATACCGGTGAACTGGTAGGGGCCCAGATTGTTGGCCCCGAAGCCGCGGAATTGATCCATGAACTCATTACTGTGATGTATTTTCATGGGACGGCACAGGATCTGCTCCGCATTCCGCACTATCATCCCACGCTTGCGGAGATCGTGACCTATCCTGCGGAATCCATCGTCGAGCAAATGGGGCAGGGATGAGACGACTCGGTATGGCAGCTCCGTCCGTCGTGCTGGCCCTCGCGTTGGTGTCCTGCGGGCAGCAGACTTGGGATGCCGCGATGCAGGCCGGCGAGGCGGCGGTGCAGCGGGGACAGTATGACGAAGCCGAACGGATTTATACTGCCGCGATGAAGAAGGCTGAAGAGTTCGGTCGGCATGATCGCCGGGTTGCGGTCACACTGGCTCGCCTCGCACAGGCCTACAGCGCGCAGGGGAAATACGTCGAGGCAGAGCCGATGTATCTGGAGGCGCTCAAGATCTACCAGGAGGTGCATGGCGAGAATCACCTGGATGTGGCGGCCATGCTGAACAACCTCGGGGTGTTGCATCGCAAGCACGGGCAATTTGCCGACGCCCAGCGACTCTTGACCCGCGCGTTGGCCATCAAAGAGACCCTGCTCGGGACAGAGCATCTTGAAGTCGCGCTGGCGCTGAGCAACCTGGCTGCATTGTCCATGGCGCAAGGTGAGCCCGGACAGGCCTCCACGCTGCTTGCGCGGGCCTTGGCGGTGAGGGAAAAGCAGTTAGGGGTCGACCATCCCGATGTGGCCAAGACGCTCGTGGATTACGCTGCTGCGTTGCGCAAGATCGGACGGAGCGCTGAGGCAGATGCGCTCGACGCGCGGGCAGGCGAGATTCGCGCGAAAGCGAAGTCCTGACGTCGAACGGAGAAAAGGTTGAACCATGCGGATAGGCCGGTGTAGCGTAGGACATTGACGTGAGTAGGGAGACGGGGATGGCCGATTTGCGGACCAATGCAGTGATTGCGCGCGGAGTCGGCGTGGTGTGCATCGCCGGCGGATTTATGCTTGGCGTCTACGGCTTGGAGTTTCCCAACACCATTTGGCTGCAAACGGCATTGGGGCTGCTGGTGACCGGCATGATGGCTCAAGGGTATGCAATGTATTGTTCCATTCGGTGGGTTCGGGAACAGCGTGATTCAGAACGGTAAGCGATCGATGGATACCACGCGTCGTGAGCGGACAGGCCGGGGGCGAATGACGGCGATCCTGTTTCTGTTGTGCCTCGTGACGCTGTCCGGCTGCGGGGGGCCCTGGCGCGATCGGTATCTGGACAAGGGATTGAAGAGACTCACGCAGGACGATATTGCGGAGAAGTTCGGTCCGCCGAGCACCGCCAAAACACCGGTGCTGGGGGGTAATACCGTCTGGACCTATCGAGTGCCGATGGGGGATCGGGAAGTCCATCCGTGGGATCCCAGTAGCTTGACCGCCGGAAAGAAAACGAAGGCCCCGCCTTCGCCCTCGCCGTTCGGCAAGAGCTTGGCCGGCAGCGAAGAGCCCTATCGGGAGCCGCTGTATTGTTATCGGTATACCTTGTCTTTTGACGAGGACAAACGATTGACGGACTGGAAACGCGAAGAATGTGTTCCTCGCGCGAGTGAGGAAGAGACCGACTCACAGTGAGGCCTGTAGACGACTCTATGCAAGAGCTGTTGCCGGTAATTGGGTCCAGCGTATTCTTCGATCTCCTGAAGTCCATTCTCCTGCTGCTCATCCTCTTAATCGCGCGAACCATCCTGGTTCGCTGGATTAAGGGCAATTCCACTCTGACCATCGACGCGAAGCGCCGCTGGATCGTGACCGCTCGCAACAGTATGGTGTTGGGCCTGTTCGTGGGACTGGTGGTGATTTGGGCCCACGAGTTGGAAGCCTTTGCCGTCTCCCTGGTTGCGCTGGCGGCCGCCCTGGTACTGGCGACGAAAGAATTGATTCTCTGCTGGAGCGGCGCCGCATTGCGCGTCGGGGGCGGGGTGTACGGTGTAGGAGATCGAATACAGCTGGGGACCTATCGCGGTGTCGTGCTGGAGTATGACGTCTTCGCCACCAAGTTGCTGGAGATCGGCCCAGGTCAGACCTCTCATCTGTATACCGGTCGAACGGTCGTGTTTCCCAACAGCCTCCTTTTCGGGAATCCGTTGATCAAGGAAAGTCCGTCGCAGGAATACGGTCTCTACGTGCTCTCGGTTCCGCTGCTGAGCACCGACAATTGGCAAGCTGCCGAGCAGGCGCTTCTCACTGCTGCCAAGGCTGAGTGCGCGCCCTTCATGGATCAGATGGGGCGGCAGATGAAACTATTGGAGCAGCGTAATCTCTTGGAAGCTCCATCGCCGGAGCCCCGTATCACCATTCAGCTTCCTGAGGCCGGCCGTATTCACCTAGTCCTTCGCTTTCCGGCTCCGGACCGCGGCCGTTCGCGAGTCGAGCAGGCCATCCTGCGTCGCTATCTGACCTCGTTTCGCCCGTAACGCCTTCGGCGGTCTCCGCCAAAATCGGCAAAACAATTGGCAAAAGAAACCCATCAGGGTATTGATGGGTGCTACATGCCGGTCGGTGTAATGAGGAAACCGGACACCACATTTCAGTCAAGGAGGGGGTTGTCGATGAGAAGGTCAATCGCTGTGATGGTCGCTGCCGCGTTTGTGAGCATGAGTTCACTGGCCGTTGCCGACGATCTGGGCTTGGGCAACATGTCTGAGGGAATCAAGCAGGACATGAGCGCCGTGTCCGACGATCTGAATGCCCACAAAGAGGAGCTGAAGAGCGACCTGAAGGCGAAGAAGGAATCGGCGAAGCGCGAATTGAAGGCGAAACGGGACGAGGCGAAAGCGAAGAAGAAGCAGGCCAAGGCGAAAAAAGAGCAGGTCAAAGCCAAGGCGAAGGCGAAGAAAGCGGCGGCGCATGCCACGGTGAAAGAAGCGAAGGGAGCCGCGAATGACGCTGCGAGCGAAGTCGGGACAATGACGAATGAGCTGAAGGACGCCGCACGGTACTAGCCCAAACGAATGACATACCCGGCGGGGTCTCCCCCATCGGAGTTCGTGAGCCACGGCCTGTGATCGGCTACCTCCCGGTCGCAGGCCGTGGTGTTTCAACAAAGTGTCGGTTGTTGCGGCGGGCGGGCTCTGTTAGAATCCGCCCGCTGTATGAAAATCGCGACCTTCAACGTCAATTCTCTGCGGAAGCGCCTTCCCATTGTGTTGCAGTGGCTGGAACGTCATCAGCCGGATGTCCTGTGTTTGCAGGAAACCAAGGTTCAGGACAGCGAATTCCCTCTGACCGCTCTTGCCGCGTCCGGCTATGACATCACGTTCCGGGGGATGAAAGCATACAACGGCGTGGCAGTGCTCAGCCGCACCAAGCCTGAAGCGGTGTCTTACGGCTTCGACGACGGGGGTGATGTCGAGGATGCTCGTCTGTTGCGGGTGGTCATTCAGGGGATTCCGATCATCAACACTTATGTGCCGCAAGGGTTCGAGATCGATTCCCCCAAGTATCAGTACAAACTGAAATGGTATGAGCGTCTACGGAACCACTTCGAATCGCATCTGTCCCCGAAGGAGCCGGCGATCTGGTGTGGAGACATGAATGTGGCCCCAAGACCCATTGATGTCCACAGCCCGGAGAAACATCTGAAACATGTCTGCTATCACGAAGACGCGCGCAATGCCTATGGGAAGACGGTTGCGTGGGGCTTCGAAGATGTGTTCTGCAAACTGTATCCAGATCGCCAGCAATTCACGTTTTTCGACTACCGTGCGCCCAGTGCCCTTGCCGCCAACAAAGGGTGGCGGATCGATCATATCCTCGCGACTGCACCGTTGGCCCAACGATGTCAGCGCGTCGATGTAGATTTAGAACCGCGCCGCGCGACAGACCCCTCGGATCACACCGTGCTCTGGGCCGACTTCTCTCTCTAACCTCGTGCCTGCGGCGGGACAGGGCATTGACCAACCCCTCCCCCGCCGCTCGTGCGCTTACTGCAACGCTTCCACTGGTTCCAATAACAAGGGTTCGGCCATTCGGGTACGCCGATTTTGTTCGATTAATGGATCGACGATCGATCCGCAATTGATGCATCGCCACACAAACGTTTCCGGGGAAAAATCCGGCCGCCATTCGTCCACCATCAGTCCTTGGCATCGTCCGCATGTCATGGTGCCCACCTCCTTAGAATGTGCCTCCAACGCGTGAAGGCCATGCCCATGTGAGGTAGAGAGTAACAACGTGAGATTAGAGAGGTGTTAGTGAGACGTTAGAACACATTAATCCTGATTCCTCTTAAATATCAGCTGGTTCATGTGCTCGGCTTAGACAAATTGAGAGGCGATCAAGAGGGTTCTGTCTAAAATCCCCATGCGAAATGAAACTCATCAGCCTGAGACGGTGGGTATCAAGTCGATCAAGGAAGAGGGGAAGCCAAAACGGAGGTGTGGAGAATCGTCCGAGGGCAACGGTGGTGACGTTGGGAGGCCACACGTATGTGTTTTGCGAGGGAGACTGCCCCTCGAGGTGGAAGAACCGTCGAGTTTCTTGACAGAATTTCCTTCGTACTTTATCGATGAACTGGCGCTGGGCTCTCCATCGGGAGCGAACATGTATTCGTGTCATCGGAGTCTGACATTCAACGCCCCGGGCCGTAGCAAGCGGAGGAAGGGGCTACGCGTATCTACGCCGATCACTCAACTATGGCTCAATCGCTGACGTGCCCACAGTGCGGGCAACATCGCGTCTTTCGTTCCCGTTGTACCACGCTCATGGAGCGGCTCAAGTCGCTTGCCTACATCTCGCCATTCCACTGTCAGTCGTGTAGTTGCCGCTTCTCGGCGTCACGGTGGGGATACAGCTATTCCAATCAAGTACTCGATCGTCGCGAACATTTGCGCATCCCGGTTCGACTGTTTTTGTCGTTCTCGGGAGGCAAGATACGTGGTGAAGGTACCGTGCTGGATATCTCGATGGGAGGATGTGTGATCGAGAGTCAGGCGTCGGTCCATGTGGACGACATTTTCTATCTACAAATCGTGCTCGAAAATGAGCAGGCTCCACTTGAGGTCGCGGCGATGGTCCGATCCGTCACCTCGCGTGGGATTGCGTTTAAGTTTCTCCGCTCCGCACAGGAGAACCAACGGCTCTTGGCGTTTGTGCAATCCAAGACGGAAACCTGGGGCACACACTCATCCGTCTGACCCTCCTGGCATCTCGCAGGTTGGTGGCCCTCATCCCAGTCCCCGCAGCATCCACGAAGCAACTTCTTGCGGATATTCTGCTACAGTGGCGTTTCCCAGGCCGAGGCTTGCGGATAGTCCGTGGTCAACCGTTCGTGTTCGGCGTGGTCAAAGGATTCCACGATCAGGTCGGTGCGGTTCAACGGTTCAGGACAAGAAGGTGAGGAAAGAAACTCTACATAAGCCTGTGCCTTCGCCTCAGTGCTGAATCGGCAGAGTCCATATTCAGGCATGTGGGAAGAGGGATGCCAGAAGGCCAAGCCGATGGAGCTACCCTGAAAGACGCCCAGGGTGCGATGTCGAACCTGAAATCCTCCCGGCGTATCCGTTGAGCGGTCAAGTGCCATCATGCGTCCAAAAGCTGATCTGCGAGCGGTGACGGGTAGTATAACAAGCTCACAGGGGGAAGCGACATCTCGGGAGGGGAAGGCCTCGGAGATTCTTGACTTCGTCGGCATCAGCCTTAGGTGTTGAACAGGCGCTGGTATGACGTCGGCGCGGAGGAGGAATCATGAGCATGTGTGTTGCGCGAATGGTGCTGGGCTCGTTGCTGCTCACCGGCATATTGACCTCATCGGGGTGCGGGTACAACGATCTGCAAGGTCTCGATGAAGACACCAAAGCCGCATGGAGCGAGGTCATCAACCAATATCAACGCCGGGCCGACCTCATTCCCAATCTGGTGAATACGGTCAAAGGTTACGCCGCGCATGAACGAGAGACCTTGGAGAGTGTGGTGCAGGCGCGCGCTAGGGCCACGAATGTACAGATCACGCCGGAGTCGCTCAAGGACGAGGCGGCCTTCAGGAAATTCCAGGAGGCGCAGCAGGGCCTGTCCGGAGCGCTCGGGCGTTTGCTTGCGCTGGCGGAACAGTATCCCAACCTCAAGGCGGATCAAGGGTTCCGCGATCTTCAAAGCCAACTGGAAGGAACCGAAAACCGCATCACCGTGGCGCGCAAGCGCTACATCGAGAAGGTGGCGGAGTTCAACAAGATGGTCCGCTACTTCCCCACGAACCTGACGGCCAAATTTCTTCTCCATTTGGACGAGAAGGCGAACTTCACCGTGGCCGACGAAAAAGCTGTGGCGAAGCCGCCGGAGGTAAAGTTCTAACCCCCGTCTCGTGCGGCAGGGAGCGAATGCGATGCAGCTGTGTGGCCGAGGAGAGAAGGCTGTCCTTGCCGGATGGGTATGGCTTGCGCTGATGCCCGGCCTTCCGGCCTGGGCGTTGGATGTTCCCTCGCTCAGCGGCCCTGTGGTCGATGTGGCGCATGTTTTGCCGCCTGCCACAGTCGAGCAATTAAGCCAAGAACTCCGCGCTCATGAAGCGAAGACCTCCAACCAAGTGGCGGTATTGATTGTGCCATCACTGGGGGGCGAGCCGCTGTTCGATTTTTCTCACCGCGTGGCGACGACCTGGAAGCTGGGTCGGAAGGGCACGGACAACGGTGTCGTGCTCCTTGTGGCGCTCAAGGATCGAAAAATTCGGCTGGAAGTCGGCTATGGTCTTGAAGGGGTCTTGACCGACGCACGCTCAGCTCAAATCATCAGAAACGAAATCGTGCCGCGGTTTCGAACCGGCGAGTTTGCGGCGGGTGTTACCGCCGGGGTGCGGGCTGTGTTGAGCACCATCGAGGGGACCGACCATGTCCCTGAACGCCCTTCGCCTAGCCCTTCAGGCAGTGACAGGCTGGGGCAAGTCTTGTCGGCCGTGATCGTCGGCGTGGTGATCGGCCTCGTGTTTTCCCGTACTCATCGAATGCTCGGGCCTGTCGTGGGCGGTGGTGTGTCGTTCATCGCAGCGCCGTGGCTGCTCCCCGCCCTCATCGCCGGAGGGGTAAGTCTGTTGCTGGTGAGTCTGTTGGGTGGATGGGGGCTATCGGCTGGGCCCAGGCGAGGGCATCGCACCAGCGGATTCGATGAGACCTGGTTCAGCACTCACCGAGGAGGGTGGGGAAGCGGTGATCTGAGCGGGTCGTTCGGGGGCGGCGACAGCTTCTCCGGCGGCGGGGGTGATTTTGGAGGAGGAGGCGCCAGTGGCGACTGGTAAGCGGCCGGCACTGACCGATGAGGAGCGCGCACGGATTGAGGCGGCCGTGCACGCCGCTGAACAGCTGACGAGCGCCGAGATTGTCCCCATGATCGTCGGGCGGTCCGGTCTGTACCGCGAGGCGCACCATCGAGCGGGTCTGCTGGCAGCCACGCTGATGCTGACCGCGTTACTCACGATCGACAGCGTCTGGCTGCCCTGGGGATGGTATGCCGCCAATGCCGTGTGGTTCCTGGGGGCGGCGATGGCAGCCTACGCCGGCGGCTCATGGATCGGGCGGTGGCCGCCCGTGTTGCGACTCTTCACGTCCCATGAACGGATGCGGCATAAAGTGCAATTGCGCGCGGAGCGGGCATTTGCCCAGCATGGACTCACGCGCACGCGTGAACGGACCGGATTGTTGCTGATGGTGTCTTGGCTTGAACGTCAGGTCTACGTACTGGCCGACCATGCCCTTCGCGACCGAGTGTCGACTGAACAGTGGCAGGACGTGACCGGGGTGATGGTTGAGCGTTTGAGGGCCGGGGATCTCGCCGGCGGGTTGTGTCGTGGAATCGAGGCGAGCGGAAGACTCCTGGCGCATGTTTGTCCACCGCGCAGCGGAGATAATCCGAACGAATTGTCCGACGATGTGATCCAGGATCTCTGATGGCCGGTTCTTCGCGGAGAATGGACGGCTCCGCTGCGTTTGGTTACAATCCCCGATAATGTCCGATCCCGCCGCTCCCGTTGAACCATCTCGACCAGCTTCGGACGAGACCCATTCCGTCGTCAAGGCGGCGGGCCTCATCGGTGCGGCCACATTGTCCAGCCGCATCCTCGGATTCGTCCGGGATATGGTGTTGGCCAGGCTTTTCGGCGCGACCCCGGCTGCGGACGCATTTTTCGTCGCCTATCGGGTTCCCAATTTGTTGCGGGAATTGTTCGCAGAAGGGTCGATGTCGGCGGCCTTCATTCCGGTTTTTACCGAATACCACACGCTGAAAGCCAAACGGGACGCCTGGGAACTGGCCAGCGCCACGTTCACGACGCTGCTCACGATCGTCACCGCCGTCACGTTGCTCGGGATTCTGGCCGCACCCGGTATCGTGTGGCTCCTCGCCCCCGGATTTCGCGAAAGCCCCGACAAGTTGGCGTTGACGAGCCTGTTGACTCAGGTGATGTTTCCCTACCTGATTTTCATCAGTCTGGCCGCGCTCGCCATGGGGATTCTCAATTCGTTGCGGGCCTTTGCCGCCCCGGCTTTCTCGCCGGTCTTCTTTAATGTCTTCACCATCGCCTGCATGCTGTTCCTGGCGCCCTGGCTACCGGAACCCATTATTGGAGTGGCGATCGGCATCGTGGTCGGCGGGCTGGCCCAGTTTGCGATGCAGCTCCCCGGCTTGAAGGGTCGCGGCATGCTGTTCGGCTGGCGGTTCAATCCCGGCCATCCCGGCGTGAAACGCATCGGGCGGTTGATGGTGCCCTCGTTGTTAGGACTGTCGGTGACGCAGATTAATATCACCGTCAGCACGATTCTCGCCTCGTATTTCCCCGGTGGTCCGACCTATTTGTTCTACGGCATGCGGCTGATCCAATTTCCGCTCGGCATTTTCGGGGTGGCGCTGGCGACGGCGATTTTGCCGACACTCTCCGCCCAGGCCGCACGCGGGGCGCTCGACGAGTTACGGACGACGATCGGATTCGGACTCAGGATGATTTTTTTCATCATCTTGCCGGCCATGGTGGGACTGATCCTTCTGCGTTATCCGATCGTGCATCTGGTGTTCGAACACGGAACGTTTACGCAGGCTGACACGCTGGCCACGGCCACGGCGCTGTTATGTTACGCCGTCGGACTCTGGGCCTTCGCCGGGGTACGGATTATTGTGTCCGCATTTTATTCGTTGCAGGACACGAGGACGCCGGCGGTCACGGCGGGCATCGCCGTCATGGCCAATATTCTCCTGTCGCTCTGGCTGATGACCCTCCTGGGCGCCGCGGGCCTGGCGTTGGCCACGGCCTTGGCGGCTATGCTGAACGGGAGCATTCTCGTCGGGGTCCTCCATCGCCGACTGGGGCGTGTCGATTGGGGAGCCATATTGCGATCGGCCGGTCGGGTGCTGGGCGCGTGCATTCCGATGGTCGCGATCTGCCTATGGATCGCGGGTGCTGCAATGTGGACGGAGGGCGGCGACTGGATCCTGAAGATCGCC
>WBZL01000606.1_pt1 | contig 40215 bp, 17 predicted proteins | sample 5204291 | NCBI WGS metagenome assembly WBZL01 (sample SAMN12344345, study PRJNA552823) | activated sludge metagenome | biome: Activated sludge suspended growth; feature: Nitrification reactor; material: Wastewater; isolation source: activated sludge from nitrification reactor of wastewater... | reverse complement strand
CAAACTCCCAGACTGTCCGAAAACAAAAAGTTTGTCATTCCCGCGTGCTCCTAGCGGGAATCTGCACCGAAATTCGACCATATAAGAGTTGTCCCCGATAGAAACACTCGGGGACGACATGTATTCGGACAGGCTGTCCGTTTGGGAACGCACTTGCAAATGAAACTCCGTTTCATGTGCTCTAAAGTATCGCAACTTTATTTCCTCGGCGGAGTCTCCACGCTCTTTTGTTGTGGTGTCGGCACATCCGTCACGGTACAAATCTTTAGAATGCATCAAACGCTTGTCTGACGCCAGGCAGGAAAGTCCTGATATCAAAAGGAATAAGAAGATCAAAGCCCGAAGGGCTGACATGATTATAGCGTCGAGTATATCAAGTAGTCTAACCCCGAAGGGGTGAAATAATTTTTTGTTTAAGCAATGTCACCCCTTCGGGGTTATTCATATATTAATAATTATTCTATAATCATGACACCCCTTCGGGGTTTTTGTATCTTTCCCACTGCGGCGTTTCCACGCTCTTTTGTTGTGGTGTCGGTACATCCGTCACGGTACAAATCTTTAGAATGCATCAGAACGCCTGTCTGACGCCAGGCAGGAAAGCCCTTACACCACAATGGACTTTATGTTTGTCATTCCCTTTATGTTTGTCACTCCTGCGTATGCCTGCCCGAAGAATACTGAACTTGAACACTCTTCGCAGGCGGGCAGGAGTCTCCCACAAAAGAATCCACCATTCCGTAGATTCCCGCCTGCAGCGATGTATCATGAACACTCTCTGCGGGCAGGCCTGGATTCGCAGGAATGACAAAGAGTAGTTGTAGTGTCGGCACATCCGTCTGGACGCAAACCGTAAGGAAAGTGCGAAAATTGAAACCAACTTTCCCTCCCTCCCCGGAGGCCTGCCCGCCGTATTGTCAAAGTCTTTGTATATTAATTCGCAACAGGCGGGGGACCAAGGGGGTGGGTTGAGTACACGATAAGAATTTTGAAACCGCCTTTTTCCCTCGATGAAAATTGTAGTGATGTAGGAACTTCTGCCCCAGCGCAGACAGTATGAAACAACCAGTCACCCTTCGACCCGTCCTTGCCGGACAGCAAGCTCAGGGTGACACACAATTTTAAATATTACGATTGTCACTCCTACGCATGCCCTCCCGCAAAGAGTGCGACTGCTGAAGCGCTGCAGGCGGGCAGGCCTGGATTCGCAATGAATCTGCCACAAGTGAAGACACTTTTCGGGAGTTCCATAAAATTACGATTGTCATTCCTGCGTATGCAGGAATCCACCACAAATGAAGACACTATTCCGTAGATCCCCGCCTGCAGCGATGTATCATGAACACTCTATGCGGGCAGGCCTGCATTCGCAGGGATGACATTCTTGGTTGTGTGAATGTTCCCGCTCGTTCACAAACTCCGTTTGGGAACGCACTTGAAAATGAAACTCCGTTTCATGTGCTCCAAAGTATCAATACTTCTTCCCAAGGCTGCAAATTCAAGTTGTGAGATGGTTTGAGACCGTTCAGAATATGCAGAAGCTTATCTGTTCTTGATGTTAGATCTATTGCGGATGTTCGTTGACGTGTTGCGGTGCTTCGCAGGCGAGAAGTTGAATTTTAAGATTCCTGCGAAACGGCGCGGATGATCAGCGAAACGGCGCGGATGATCAGCGAAACGGCGCGGATGATCAGCGAAACGGCGCGGACGTTCAGCGAAACGGCGCGGATGATCAGCGAAACGGCGCGGACGTTCAGCGAACCGGCGCGGATATTTAGCGAAACAGCGCGGACGTTCAGCGAACCGGCGCGGATATTTAGCGAAACAGCGCGGATATTTAGCGAAGCGGCGCGTATGACCAGCGAAGCGGCGCAGATGACCGGCGAAGCGGAACAGATGATTGGCGAAAAGACGCCGAATGTTGAAGAAGTGTAGCGGGAAAACAGCGAACTATCGCATGATTTCAACGAAAATGCGCGGATTATCCAAGCTAATGAATCACATAACCACAGCACAGATTAAACTTGGATAGCTATACTAATTGAAGAATGAAAGTTCACTGAGGAAATGAATGGTATAGAAAACGGTAAGTTTTTGCCTGCCCGCAGTCGGTTAATTTAGTACACTCTCTGAAGGCGGGGTGACACTCCTGCCTACAGATGGCATTGCAAATGCAATCTATGCAGTCGGCACTTCGTTCGGGTACCCGACTGAGCCGGGCAGGCATCAACATCGGCGGGAAAGTAGAAAATCAATCTCAGAACTGCAGATGATTTTTTGACAAACATACTTGTTGAATTGAATGTTCTGAGAGAGCACGGAAAAATTATGACAAAGAACATTGAATTCATATTCGTTACTTTTGGTATCCATAAATTTAAAAAGATAATATTATGGCTACAAATTTAGCTAAGTTAGTTTCAGAGTATCTGACGGGTGACAATCTCACAAAGATTGCAAATTTTCTCGGTGTAGATTCGTCAAATACTCAAAAGGCAATTACAGCGGGTCTTCCGGTAATTCTTGGCGGACTTGTTTCAAAAGGTTCCAACCCCCAAAGCGCAAGTGAAATATTCAATATGGTAAAAGGGCTCGACGGCAGCAATCTTTCGAATCTCGGAAGCATGCTTGGCGGCGGAAGTCAGACAGATGATCTGATTTCTTCCGGATCAAAGGTCGTCAACTACCTGTTCGGTTCAAAGACTGAAGCTGTGAATCAGTACATTTCAAAAGAGTCAGGTATCGGTCTTGGTTCGCTGGCAAAGTTTCTTCCTTTGATTGCATCAATTGTAATGTCGTTCATCGGAAAGGAATCAAAAGCAAATGGAATAACTGATGCTGCAGGACTGTCTTCAATGCTTTCAGGACTCACAGGTTCTCTGAAGGGACTTATTCCTGCAGGTTTGTTGGGCACACTTGGTCTAAGCAGCTTGTTCGGAGATACCAAAGAGAAAGTGACACACGCTGCAAAAGAAGTTGAAGAAGAAGCAAAGGGTGGCCTCGGGAAGATTTTGCTTCCGCTGCTTGGAATAGCCGCCATACTCGCATTGATATACTTGTTTGCAAAAGGATGCAATGAGGATAAGACAACTACCACTATTAAAAAAGACACGGTTCAGAAAGTTGTGAAGAAGGATACTGCCGCAATGCAGAACGTGCCAAAAGAATGGATAGCGCTCGGTAAGTTTGCTATCTACAAACTCATCAGCGGTGATTCCATCAACATTCCAGAGCTTGGAGTCGAAAGAAAACTGATCGGCTTCATTATTGACTCAACAAAGATGGTTGATAAAGAAACATGGTTCTCGTTTGACAGAATCTTGTTTGAAACTGACAAAGCAACTCTGAAACCGGAATCAATGGATCAGATGAGGAGCATTGCTGCAATTATGAAAGCTTATCCGAATGTTGAACTTAAGATAGGCGGTTACACTGACAATACGGGTGAAGCAAAGCACAATCAGCAGTTGTCAACCGAAAGAGCCAATGCAGTGATGAATGCAATTGTAGGAATGGGAATTCCATCGGCAAGACTTAAAGCTGAAGGATACGGTTCTCAATTTCCTGTTGCAGATAACAGCACTGAAGAAGGCAGGGCAAAGAACAGAAGGATTGATGTTCGCGTATCAAAGAAGTAAGCTCTGAGATCAATTCCGAGTTCTGAAGTACAACATGCTCAGAATATAAATGAGAAAAGCCGGCATTATCAACTGCCGGCTTTCTTTTTTATGCTTCCAAAGTTTAAACTTTCTTATTGCAAATTCTCAAAACTGTTTGCAATAAGTGCTCTCCTTACTTTCGGGTTTATCTGAAATAATAGCCTATTCCGATATTCGCATTGAAATAGGAATAGTCATTATCGCTTTCACCCTTTAAGTTTTCACCTGAGCTCAATGCATAATTATATTTTCCGTTCACTGACATCATTACATCACTGCCGAGTACATACCAGAATCCTACTTCCGGGGCAAGTCCGAAATGCCAGGTATCGTTGTCAATCTTATTGATTCCAAGCTGTACCTGCTGACCGACAAAGTATGCTCCGACATTTGCCTGTACATAAGGAATGAATTTGCTTCTCTTGCTCTCATTAAAATAGTAACCAATGTTTGCAAGAATCGGAACATAGTTAAGATATCGTGCCTGAGCTCCGGACACAGCACCGTTTGAAAACTCGGTGAAACCGTTTGGATCTTCAACACTGAGTACATTCCAGTTGAATGAAATTCCCAAAGCCACGTTATCTTTTATGAACTTTTTGAAACTCAATGAAGCTCCGGCAAAACTCGGATCATCGATGAAATCAGATGCTCTTCCGGAATTGAAAGCCATACTCCATTCAACCAATCCTGTTGATGTGCCATTTCTTGTTTGCGAAAAGCCCGTATTGGCTATGAATGCCAGGATTACTATTGCTGCAAAAATTACACTCTTCATTTTCATTTATTATGTTTGCTTGATTATTGAGAATTGGTTACTTCAGATAAGGAGATTGAGAGAATGCCTTATCCACTGTTGTGTTGATTCTTGATACGACATTTCCCTGGTCTGCAAGTCCGTTAATTGCTGCAACCCATTCCGGTTGATTGTTACTTCCCTGAACTGCACTTGCTCTGTCATTTAAGAGAATGAACAAAGTTCCGGTCGTGTAAGTGTAATCATATCCGTACGAAGGATAACACCAGTAGTAACCGTAATAATCCCACCAGCAACCTCCGCCGTTGTCAACGTAAGTTGTTGTACTCGTAACTCCGGCACTAATAATGACATTTGCACTTGCGGGATCTGTAACTTTAGTCCAACCCAGTGCTACCAGGTTCTCGTTCACTGAGGTAAATATTGCGCTCTTGTAACTTGCATCAATGCTGTTTCCGATCACAAGCGAGTCAGACATATAATACGAGTTGACATTTTGAAAATTATAAGTGTTGTCATACAACGTTACAACAACATCATAATTGTTCGTATCCAACCCATAATCCTGATAGCAAGAAGAAATCACTACCAACATTAATATTGGCAATGAGTAAAGAAACTTGCGGAAAATTTTCTTGAGGTTTGTCATTTTACATTTTTAAATTTTCGTAATCTTACTTGTATTCTGTTTCTAAATAAAAATATATATCTCAAAACCGTTTTGAAAGTCACAAGTGTAACAGGCGCAAATTTTCATCTGCTTCAGATATGACTATCCTTTTCTTGGCTTGACAACCGGTTCAAGAGGTATCATTTCAATTTGCGTAAAACGAGTCAAATGCGAGTGGGTATTGATTAAGACCATTATACACTGTATTTACTCTTAAATGGGGTTTATCAAAAACATGGGAGAAGTTTGTATGGGTATTTGCATGTAACAAGTTCTTTGCTAAAGAAGCCGGATAGTGTTATTTTCTTATGATTATAAGTGTAATGTTTTCAGTCTTCACCAGCTTATTTTCCAAAACAGAGATATTCCAAAAACAAATCTAAATCTAACCCAGCAATGAAAAGATTTTTTCTCTTGATTCCTGTTCTGATGATGGGATTCATGATCTTTACCGGACAAAACTCAAGTAATGAATCACTCAAATGGAATCAGGATCCAAGAATGACAAGGCTCTACCCCGCAGGTGAATATGTGGCGCTTCCGCGGGACAACAGCTATACACCAAATACACAGACCAGAATAATTACGACCGCCAATGAAGTTTATACAATATATCCGAATTTTCCGGTCCATCCGAGTTTCGGATCACAAACAGAAGTGCCAATAACAAGGCATCCGCAAAATCCGCTGATAATGCTTGCGTCTGCAAATACATTTTATGGCGGCTCAACTTTCAGCGTCGGTTCCTATGCAACAACTGACGGAGGAACCACATGGTTTGGAAGCGACACTCTGAATAACGGAATATTCAATTACGGCGATCCGGGTCCAGCGATTGATAAGGATGGAAGATTTCACATGACCTACATAAATCTCCAGGGAAGAATGGGAGCAAGTTATTCAACAAATAACGGTATCACATGGTCAACGGAATTTGTTATCCCGGGGTCAACTACAAACTCAGACAAGAATTTAGCAGGATCTGACGGAATTCCTACAAGTCCATACTATGGAAGAACATATATGGCTTACACTGAGTTTGGTGGAAGTTTTTTTAACAGGATACTCCTTTCTTATACTTCTAACGGTGGCGTGAGCTGGACAACAGCAGCTCCTGTAAGTCCTCCGCCGCTTGGCCAGAATATACACCAGGGAGCGGATGTAAAGGTTGGACCGAACGGCGAAGTCTGTGTTGTATGGGCAAATCAGCCGGGTATAGGCACGGTTTATGAAGATTCACTCGGTTTTGCGAAGTCAACAGACGGAGGCGTTACATGGGCAATATCAAGGTGCAATGCCAGTGATATGAACGGAATTCGAGATTTCACGACTGCATTCATGGGTATAAGAGTAAACGGATTTCCGAGAATTGACGTTGACATTTCTACCGGCCCGAGAAGAGGCTGGATCTATGTAACCACTTCCGAGAAGTTTCTTGCTCCGGCAACTGACCTGGCTGACATAGTATTGCACAGATCATCAGACGGCGGCAATACATGGGTAAAAAGAAGAGTCAATCAGGATACTCCGGGCAACGGAAAGAGACAATATTTCGGAACAGTGAATGTTGATGATCAGGGAGGTGTGAATGTGTTATACTATGATACAAGAAATACACCGACAAACGATTCCGCAGAAGTTTATCTGTCAAGATCCCTTGACGGAGGAGATACATGGGTTGACATGCTGATCTCTGACAGAAAATTCAAGCCGAAACCGGTTTCAGGACTTGCCGGCGGTTATCAGGGTGACTATATTGGGATTACTTCAGGAAATTCCACTCTCTGGCCTTACTGGTGTGATGACAGAGAAAGTATTTATCAGGCATACACTGCAAGAGTGAACATCAATCTCAATCCGCTTAATCCGTTCAATCTGTCATCTCCTGCAGCGGGAACGACTCTTACAGGATATCCAAATTCAACAATCCCATATACAGTTAGCTGGGATACGGCATCCTCATCAGCAACTTACAAATGGGTATTCGGAAATCCAACAACAACACCGAGAAAGATCACATTACCGACAACAATCAATTATGTAACTTTTACGGCTAATGATCTTGATAATATTTTGTCGGGACTTGGAGTAGCAGTTGGAGATTCACTCGTTGGTCAATGGGACGTATGGGCTTTCAGGAATAATGTTCAGCAGGATTCAATTAAGGCCACAAACGGACCAAGAGCAGTTACTCTTAAGAGAGGTGTTCCTCCGCTCAGGCCTTTTGGACTTTACTTGCCATCAGCCGGCACAAGATTTACAACATCGCCGTTTGATTTTACAAATATCAGATTCAACTGGGCATCATCAGGACCCGGTGTAACTTATAAATTGAAATTCGGGTCACCGACAATTTCAACTGTAAAGATAACAAAGACATCGGCTCTGAACGGAGTTGATTCCTCATTCACGATTCCGAATCACGAAATGGATGCAGCGCTTGCTGCAATCGGAGTTAATTCGGGAGATTCGATCACTGGTCAATGGTCCGTTTGGGCTTATAACGGATTTGATTCAGTCAAAGCAACTCAGGACAATGCAATTACTTTTAAGCGTCAGGGTAAGGGTGATGTTCTTGTGCTTTATGATTCAACGAATGCAAATTGCAGAATTTCACGAGACTCTGTTGTTACAAATCTAAGCAGACTTGCAGTGACTTACGATCTGTATAACAGAAAAGGCGCAACTGCCACAGATGCAGTTTCATTCAGAGGCTATAAGAAAGTAATGCTGGTTGGAGAGGGTTCCTCAGTAATGTCAGCAAAGATAAAAGATTCTCTGAAGACATATCTTGCTTCAGGAACTTCAACCAATAAGGCAAAGCTCATAATAATTTCCGAAGACATCGGATATCAGATTGACAGACCTGCTTCAACAATTTACGATTCAGCATTTGCAAGAAGCATGTGCGGATTCCAGTTTGTTGCAGACAGGCCGGGCGTTGGCGGAAGAGGAATTGTCGGTGTTACCATCAACACAGGGCTGCTCGACAGTACTTACGGACCTTCTTCGGATGTAATTAAAAAGTCAGGTTCGGTTCCAACATCACAGACATTCGATCTTTACAGATACAGACTTTTTGCAGACTCGATGAATGCTGTTGGAAGAGTTTCTCCAAATTATAACGTGGCAGTCATGGCTCTTGATGTTGAATCAATCAGACCCGTAGCTGCCAATCCAAATCCGTTTGCAGTAAAGAGAATAATTTCAGGATTGCTCAAATTTGTTGATGAGATACCGACAGGAAATGAACCTGAGAATGTAACAAGCATTCCAAGTGCGTTTACTTTGTCACAGAATTATCCGAATCCGTTCAATCCTTCCACAAAGATCAGCTATGGTATTCCTGTTTCGGACATAGTCACATTGAAGATCTATGATGTTCTTGGAAAAGAAGTAATGACTCTTGTCAATCAGAAGCAGGAGGCAGGAACATATCAGGTGGAATTCAATGCTGCAGGACTTCCGAGCGGAATGTATGTGTATCGTATCAAGTCAGGCAGTTTTGTTGAAACAAAGAGAATGATGCTTCTGAAATAATTTATTGAAGCAATATATATTTCAGTGAAAGCCTGCGCTTTCATTTTGTAATGAAAAAAACCCGCATTCAAGTTGCGGGTTTTTTTATTTTCAATTATGCAGAGGCAAATACTAACTGTTGCGCCATCAATCTTTCAACTCGAGTAACTTCTTCATGATCCAGCCGGCTTTATTAATAAAGCTTGTTGATTTGATTTGCTTTCGTATGAGTTCGATATCGCCGAATTTAGGATCAGTCTTGGCCCTAAGCAGCATTGAATAGATCTTCAGAAAGTTGGAAGCATAAGTCCTGTGAACTTTGGGCAACTCTTTGTGATTTCTTATATAGTGTTTAAACTTATCTATCTCGGAATATGATTCTTCAATCATACCGAGTTCATAGTAATTACAAAGCTTCAGTGTGGAAACGTCAAGATAGTGTATGAAGTTTGTGGGCTTAATATTTTGCAGATGTTCCAAAGATTCTCTGTAATGTGACAAAGCAAGATCAATTTTGGATCTGGAGATGTTCACTTCATCATCTCTTGTGGCATCCGGAAGATACTTTGAATACTCATTAAGAAAGGACTCAACCCATTCGAGTTCATTGAGGTCGATACCAATAAGAACATAGTCTCTGAAATTATTAAGCGGATATGAGTTTGCGGAGAAATCAGCTGTAAATCCTGACTCGAGTTTCTCCCTGTAAAGATTAAGTAATTCAATTTTATATTTCTTTAATCCCTGATTCTGCTTGTGAGTGCAGTAGTAGATGCTCATCATAAAGATCTTGAGCTTCACTTCATCCGAAAGTCTCGGCTTAAGTTCTTTGAAGATCTTTCTTGCTTCAAAATAATCAGTCTCATTCTCAAGATTCTCAAAACATTTATACAGGTGATTGAACAAGAGAGTCAATCTGAATATTGGAGAATCGCTGTAAGATGAATTCTTTGCAAACTCTTCAAAGTTAATTCTCTTAAGAATCTCCGGAACAATGTTAAAATCATATTTCCTGTTAAGATAATCCTGCTGTCTGAACTCTATTCCAAACTCAAAAAGACTAATGAAAGAAAGGCAGGTCTGATATATTGAATTCTCATAATACTGCGGAAAATAAGTTTCGAATTTGCCGGTCATGATCAGATGCTGCAAATAGACTTTCTGCAGCTCGATAAAATTGTTGAACTTATTGTCATCATCCGGAATATTGTCTAACTTAATCAGTGCCTTTTTGTAAGAGCTGCCGAAGAATTTATGAAGATTTCGTTCGATCAGGGCACTCAACAGTAATTTTTCTCTTTCAATGACATCCTTTTCAATGCTCTTGTGTATCAAAAACTCTTCAGCTATGCGGAACAATTCTGACAATCTGTTTTTCAGAGTCTGAGCACTGTATTTCTTTCCCGGATACAACCTCTTATGAAGTTCTTCCAATGAAATATCATTTCTCATGGATGCTCTCTGCCTGAGAATTTCATTCAGTACAGGAAGATAATTTCTGCCGGATGCGACATAAGGGGAAGAAACAAATTTCCTGAATTCTCCCAGTTCGTTTTCCCGGAAGCTTTCTATTATTCTAAGAAATTTGTTTTCAGAGATCTTCAAATGTTTGGGGATTATTTAAGTTAAAGTTAACCAATTCTAATCAAAAAAGTAATTTTCTAATTGATTTTGCCCAAAAAACTTGGGTACTAATTCAGATTTCTTTCTTTTAACATTTTGCATGAATTGAATTCAAAGCCGGCAGAATTTCATCTTTTCTCCGGACGTCAATTATGATCCGGATTTCATAATACGAATTGGCAGATGAATTTGATTTCTGATTTCCAACTGAATTCTTTCTCCTGTTCATTATTCGGGTATTGAGAAAGTTTGCTTATTCAAATCCTCTCACAAATATTCAATCTTATTTCCGGGAGAATATGGAGACAATTGGGTATAAATCACAAACAGTGTCTTTGTTGATTATGCAGAATATGGTTAGCTTACAAAACTTTTTATCAACGTAAAAATCAAAAGCATGAAAATGATTTTCAGATTTCTCTCAATTTTTCTGATGATGTTACTGGTTTCAGGAAATCTCTACTCACAACAGGATGTAAACGGCTGGTACTGGCTGAACGGAAGACCGACAGGAAACAATCTTAACTGGGTCAATATTCCTTCCGCTTCGAACTTCTATTCTCTCGGTGCAAGAGGAACTTTCTCCAAGTCAACAAACGGCGGTAGTACATGGACTATCAACAGCCAGGTCGGCACTTCTGATGCAGCACTTGCATTCAGAGATCTCAGGACAGGATTTTTCTTTGATGCCAATACCGGTATTGTAGCCGGAAGTGCACTTGTCAATACCGTGCAGGGAGTTGTTTCAAAGACAACAGATGCAGGAACTACCTGGACAAATTACCAGTATAATGATTCCAGCGGTTCAGTGAACGGAATGTATTTCATAAATTCAAATACCGGTTTCCTTTGCGGCGGCACAAGGGCAAGGGTTCACAAAACAACCGACGGCGGCATGACCTGGACAGATATCTCCACAGGACTCTCAGGCACCAATACTTACAATGCTGTATTTGCGATTGACGAGAACAACATCTTTCTGGCATTTTCAACAAGAAGACTTTACTATACTTCCAACGGCGGAGCAAACTGGTCGCTGATAACTCTTCCCGGAACAACAGGCGGATCAACAATGACCGATGTATACTTCAAAGATGCAAGCACTGGTTACGCATGCGGCAATCCAAATTACTTTGCATATACAGTAAACGGCGGGGCTAACTGGACACAAAGCAATGTTGCTTCAGCCACTCTTGGACAAAGAGATCTGGCATTTGACAGTAATGTACTTTATATGTTAGGCGGATCAAGAGCTTATCTGTTCAAGTCAACAAATGACGGTGTGAACTGGGATTCAATCAGATTTTATGACAGCAGCAATGTTAATCAGCCAAATTCACCGACATATAATGGTGTTTCTGTCAGAGGAAATGATTTGGCTATTGTCGGCTCAAGCGGTCATGTTACAGTCAGTACAAACGGCGGAGCTAACTGGAGCAACATGAACTATTCTGTTACTTCAGGAAACAATTTGTATGCAAGCATGAATATGCTGTCAGCTAATGATATCTGGCTAACCTCTGCAGGCGGCGTAGGTTCATTCCTACACTCAACTGATGCGGGAAATACATGGAGTTCAGTACCTTCTCCTCAATCTGCCGCAATTACAAGAATTGACTTTGCCACATCAGATACGGCTTATGCAAGCGGAGGAAATGTTGCCGGAAGTATTGGTTATATTTCAAAATCAGTCAACGGCGGACTAAACTGGACATTGCTCACGGTACCTGCTATCAATCACACTTATCTTACGCTGGACTTCCTGAACGGAAACACCGGGTATGTAGGCGGCGGCGGAGCAGGATTGCCGGCGAACATTTATAAAACAACAGACGGCGCTGCAACATGGATTTCTCAGCCGCTTGGCTACAGCGCTTCAGTACTGAGCATTCAGATGATTGACATTGACAGAGGTTATGCGCTGAGCAATTTATTCCACAGAACAACCAATGGCGGTGTAAACTGGGTTTCAAAACCCATTCCTTCCGGTACCTGGTTGAACATGCATGTAATTGATGAAGATGTTGTCTTCATCAACGGAGCAACAGCGCCAAGTAATGGTAATCCCTTGATCTATAAAACCACCGATGCCGGAAATACATGGACAAATGTATCCGGAGACATGCCGGATTCACTCACAGTGAACAGAACAGAATGGCTGAATCTCACAAACGGTGTAGCAGGTTGCACAAACGGGCTTGTTGCAAGAACCAGCAACGGCGGTATGAACTGGTCTGTATCAAATCCCGGATTCGGAAATATTTCTGACGTGGCTATGACAAGCAACGGCTTGTGGTATGCGGTCAGCAGTACAGGGGCAGTTTATCCGGTAAGCAAGAAGACCGAGAGCATTACAACCATAACCTTGAATGCAAACATCGGTATTGAGGGCTTCTGGAACGGAACCACGCAAGTATCTGACACAGTAACAGTAGAACTGCGGTCTTCAAGTTCACCGTTTAATGTAATAGATGTTGCAAAGACAACACTGACAACGGGTACAGGTTTTGGAACATTTGAATTCCTGGCAGCTCCGGCAGGATCATATTATATCGTAGTGAAGCACAGAAACTCGCTTGAAACCTGGAGTTCGGTACCCGTGAACATGGTATCCGGCGGACATTACAATTACAGCTTTACATCTGCCGCGGCACAATCCTTTGGAAGCAACACTGTTCTGAAGCTAGGAAGATATTGTAACTACAGCGGTGATGTAAATCAGGACGACGTAATTGACGGTACTGATTTTGTTGGCGTTGATAATGATGCATTGATTGGAGCAACCGGTTATGTTGCAACTGACCTTGACGGTAATGGAATAGTTGACGGCTCTGATGCTCTTATAGTTGATAACAACTCAGCCAATTACATAATTGTTTTGACTCCGTAATACTGAATTTTTAAAAAGTGCTTTGTTGATAAAAGGCACCCGGCTGTTGACGGAAGCTATGCTTCTTATTGGCAGCCGGACTTTTTTTGTTTGAATTTTGTAATTGCGAAGAAAAAAAACGGGGTATGTTTTGAACCAAAATATCCTCATTTATTGCCGGTTTTTCTCAAATTGTATACGACTTGAGTGCTTCAAATTGGGTATTTCCCTTCTCTGACATCTTTGTTGAAAGTGAACATTTTTGCTACTTTATATTTCCTTTTTATCAACAAATAATAACAAAAACAAATGAAACAAGTATTCAAAGCTTTATTTGCTTTACTGCTGATGTTTGTATTGACACAAAGTTCATTCTCTCAGCAGGATGTAAACGGCTGGTACTGGCTCAATGGCAAGCCGGCTGGTCAGACAATGAGATGGGTCAAAGTATTTGACGCCGCAAATATTTTTGCCGTTGGCGGCAGAGGCATTTTCATGAAATCAACCGATGGCGGTGATTCATGGTCAATTGCTCAGGCAGGCGCCCCGGACATAAGTTCAGGCGGACTTGCAAAGAGAGATCTTAATACCGGCTGGTTCTTTGATGCAAATACCGGTATAGTTGCAGGAGGTACACAAACCGGCTCACCAAGTAAAACAGTTGTCAGCAAAACTACAGATGGCGGTGTTTCCTGGACAATTAAGATTGTAAACAATACTGCAGGCGGTGCAGTTAACGGTTTCTACTTCATAAATTCAACAACGGGTTATCTTTGCGGTGCAAACAATGCAAGACTGTATAAAACAACAGATCAGGGTGAAACATGGACAAGCATTACAACAGTTCCTGCTTTCACATACTATTCAATGCATGCATTTGATGAGAATAATATGATCGTTACTTCTGATTCGAGAAGGATCATGAGAACAAATAACGGAGGAACAACCTGGACAATTGATACAATTTTTAGTGCTGCGACAAATGTTCAGTTCCTCGGAATAAAATTCAAAGATGCCAATACCGGATATGTTATCGGTAATCCTAACTACTTTGCATATACAACAAATGCAGGCGCAAACTGGACAGCATCAACACACTCTTCTATCAGAGGACAAAGGTCAATTGAATATGACAACAATACTGTGTGGACTGCAGGTGATTATGAATATGTTTACAAGTCAACCAATGATGGAATGACATGGGATTCCGTGAAATTTTATGACTTAAGCAATGTGAACCAACCAACTCCATTCATAATGTATGGTATCGGTGCAAACGGAAATGACCTTGCTGTAGTCGGAAATAACGGACAAATGACTTTGAGCAATGATGCCGGAGCGACATGGAGAAATAAGAATTACAGTGTTGATCCTTCAAATCCAACATATGGCGCAATGTATGTTGAATCACCAACAGGAAGAATCTGGCTTGGTTCAACAATAACAGGTGTAACGAATTTTCTTTATTCTTCAAACGGCGGAACAAACTGGACAACGATGCCGAACGGCATGAGCTACATGGTTTTTGGTTTTGACTTTCCAAGCGCAAATACTGCTTATATTTCAGGCGGTCGTGCAACATCAGGTGTCGGACAAATGGCTAAATCAACAGACGGCGGAAACACGTGGAACGCTCTTACGATCCCTTCTCCATTAAGTACATATCAATTGAACACAGTTGATTTTGTGAATGACAATACCGGATGGGTCGGCGGTTTTGCAGGTGCATTTGCACCTAATCTCGTATCAAAGACCACTGACGGCGGAGCTACATGGAACACACAACCGCTCGAGACAAATCCTAACGGAGCTGTCATAAGCATTCAGATGATAGACGAGAATTATGGTTACCTGCTTGCCAACTCCGGAGCCGCGTTATACACCACAACCGACGGCGGAGCATTCTGGAAAAAAACAACAAACTCATTCGTACTCACAACAAACTGGTCGAATATGGTTGTTCTCAACAAGGATGTGATAATTCTGCACGGCGGCGGAACCGGCGGTGCAAAGTACATTGCCAGATCAACCGACGGCGGAAACACATGGACCGATATCGGAACAAGTTTGGTGAACAAGGCTACTATATTCAGATCAAAGTGGCTTAACACTAATCACGGTGTTATCAGCGGAGCAAGCGGCTGGATGGCAAGAACAACCGACGGCGGAGTAACCTGGACTGAATCAAATCCGGGATTCTCAACAGCAGTTGATGTTGCATATCCTGAGAAGAATACATGGTTCACTATCTCAGACAGAAACGGTGCATATCAGGTTGGAAGAAAATATGAAACAAGTACTTCAATTTCAGTCAATGTAAACGTTGGCATCGAAGGCTTCTGGAACGGAACTTCACAAGTAAGCGATACCGTGACAGTTGAACTCAGGAATTCAACTTCACCATATGCTCTTGTTGATCAGGGCAAAACAGTTCTGACACCGGGCGTAGGATACGGTTCAGTTGATTTCAATTCAGCCGGAGCAGGATCATATTATATCGTTGTCAAACACAGAAACGCACTTCAGACATGGAGCGCGGCACCTGTTGCAATGACAGCCGGCGGCAATTACAACTATGACTTCACAAGCGCACTTACACAAGCATACGGAAGCAATATGGTTCTTAAGCTTGGAAGGATCTGCTTCTTCAGCGGCGACGTGAATCAGGATGAAGTTGTTGACGGTACAGATCTTTCGCTCATAGATAACGATGGTTTCAATTTTGTAAGCGGATATGTTGCAACCGATTGCAACGGTGATAATTTCACAGACGCATCAGATGCGGCTATTGCAGATAATAATGCATTCAATACAGTTACAGTTGTAAAACCGTAATACTCGTACTAACACTCCGGTATCAAACCGTTAATCCCTTTTCGGTTTGATACCACTAATATTGGGTTAACACCCGGCTTCCTGTGATGTTTCAGGGAGCCGGTTTTTTTTTTAGGGTACTTATTTAGGGGTGATTATCTAACTCTATGTCAAAATGAAATCATCAGGCAGTCTGCCGGCAGTTATTGATGGGTATTTTCCAAGTATGGTTCTTTGCAATAACGATCTTTCAATGTTATTTTTAATGATAACAGACAAAAGTTTTTTCAAACCAAAAGGGAAATCAAATTCAAAATGAAAAGAAAATTTTTACTGACAGCATTCATTTTTGCAATGATTGCGTCTTTCAGCAACTCGTATTCACAGCAGGATGTAAACGGCTGGTTCTGGCTTAACGGTCAGCCGCAGGGACATGTTATAAATTGGAGCAAAGTACTTGATGCTTCAAACATTTTTGCAGTTGCAGGAAGAGGTTTGTTCCTCAAGTCAACTGACGGCGGTGATTCCTGGACAATCACACAAGCCGGAGCTTATGATTCCACATTTGCAAATTCCAGAAGAGATCTTTACACAGGATGGTTCTTTGATGCAAATACCGGGCTTGTAGGCGGTGCGTCACAATTACCCAGTTCCGGACAAAGGACGGTGGTAAACAAAACAACTGACGGAGGATTGACATGGACAATGAAATATGTGAATCTTGCTGCCGGAGGCACAGTCTATGACTTTCACTTCATCAACTCCAATACCGGTTATCTTTGCGGAGGAAATAATGCAAGATTGTATAAGACTACTGATAAGGGTGAAACATGGAATCCTATTTCAAGTGTGCCTGCCTTGACTTATTACAGTGTTCATGCTTTTAATGAGAACAAGATCATTCTCGGATCAGACTTAAGAACCTATGTTATGACTACGGACGGCGGCAGCTCCTGGTCAACATTGTCTATTCCTTCAGCCCCTGTTAATGCTCAAATGTTAGACGTGCAATTCAAAGATGCCAATACAGGATACATCATCGGCAATCCTAACTACTTTGGAGTCTCAACAGACGGCGGTAACACATGGACAGCCCGAACACACTCATCAACCAGAGGTCAAAGAGCGCTTGTGCTGAACGGCGGAGATATCTGGACCGCAGGAGATTATGAATATGTTTACAAGACATCTAACGAAGGAGTGAACTGGGATTCTGTTAAGTTCTATGATATTAGTAATGCAAATCAACCGCCCCCGTTCATAATTTATGCAATGGGTGGAAGCGGTAACGATTTTGTTGTGGCGGGACATTTAGGACAGGTTACAACAAGTAACGACGGTGGTGCAACATGGAGAAACAAGAACTATGCTGCAGATCCCGGAACACAACTGTACGCATCTGTGTATGCACAGTCACCTACAGGAAAAGTATGGGTCGGTCCAAATCAGATAGGTGTTTCTACTTTACTGTATTCAGTAAACGGAGGAACAAACTGGACTGCGATAAACAGCGGTACTGCAACTCCAATCAGAGACTTCGACTTTCCGAGCGCAAATGTCGGATATTCTTGTGGCGGACGTTTTCAGGATGGATTCGGTGCAGTAAACAAGTCAACAGATGGCGGAGTAACCTGGAATACTCTGTCACTTCCTTCACCATTCAGTAGTTACCAGCTTAATACAATTGATTTTGTGAATGACAATACCGGTTGGATTGGCGGTATCTTAAGCAATTTTACCCCGCACCTTTTGGGTAAGACAACTGACGGTGGTGTTACCTGGGTACAGCAAATACTCGACGGAAATCCGACCGGCGGAGTAGCGAGTGTTGACATGATCAACGAGAATATCGGCTTCGCAATCGGTTTGGGTGGGCTCTATTATACAACTAACGGCGGTGCAACATGGCCGAGGAATACAAATGCATTTCTGTCTGGAGTTCTTTTTAACGGTATGCAAGTCATAAACAAAGATGTAATATTTCTGTCAAGCCAGGGTTCAGGCGGAGTCAAGAAAATAGTAAGAACTACTGACGGTGGTAATACATGGGTTGACCTGACTTCAAACTTGTATCCGTTATCATCACCATTCAGAACTAAATGGTTAAATCTTTACCACGGAGTTTTATGCGGCGCGGCAGGACACATGGCAAAGACGACCAACGGTGGATTAACCTGGACTGAAACCAATCCCGGATTTTCAACCACGGTTGACGTTTCCTTCCCGACAAAGAATGCATGGTACACGGTCAGCGACAGAAACGGACAGTATCAGGTAGGAAGAAAACTTGAAAATCTTACATCCGTTTCAGTCAATATTTATGCAGGCATAGAAGGATTCTGGAATGGTACAACACAAGTTACTGATACGGTAACTGTTCAACTCAGAAATTCAACATCACCATACGCTCTTGTAGATCAGGGAAAGGCAGTGCTTACCCCAGGGGTAGGTTATGGCTCTGTTGAATTCAGCTCAGCAGGTTCGGGAACATATTATATTGTGGTTAAACACAGGAATGCAATTCAGACATGGAGCGCATCACCTGTTGCAATGACTGCGGGCGGCAATTACAACTATGACTTCACAAGCGCTCTATCACAGGCATACGGAAGCAACATGGTTGTTAAGCTCGGAAGAGCCTGCTTCTATAGCGGCGATGTGAACCAGGATGAGATTGTTGACGGATCAGACCTTTCACTCATAGATAACGACGGATTCAACTTCGTAAGCGGTTATGTGGCAACCGATTGCAACGGAGACAATTTTACTGATGCATCTGATGCATCAATTGCAGAGAATAATGCATTTAACACTGTAACAGTAGTAAGACCGTAACACAAATTGTTCCAAACTCCTCGGTAGCAAGCCGTTATCCCTTTTCGGCTTGCTGCCATTTAAATTGGGTTAACATCCGGCTTCCTGAGATTATTCGGGGAGCCGTTTTTTTTTTGAGGGGCCCAATTCTTTTTTGAGTTATTCAAAGAGGCTTTATTAGCATTAGCAACTCCAGCAGGAATAAAGGTGTGGGTACTTTCTCAATTTGCTTCTTTGCAACAATGATCTTTCAAAGCTATTTTGATCTATCAATTCATAAGCCGATTCAATTCTAAAAGTGAAACATTAATCTAAATGAAAACAAAAATTCTACTTGCCGTCTCAATCTTTGCAATTCTTGCTGCTTTCAGCAACTCATATTCACAGCAGGATGTGAACGGTTGGTTCTGGCTCAATGGCAAACCGCAAGGCAACACAGTCAACTGGGCTAAAGTCATAGATGCAGCGAACATAATTGCTTTGACCAACAGAGGTCTTTTCATGAAGTCAACAGACGGCGGTGATACATGGCTGTTATCACAGGCCGGAGCCCCGGATCAGTCTTCAACTGGCGGTCTGTCAAAAAGAAACCTTCTTACCGGCTGGTTCTTTGATGCAAACACAGGAATTGCTGCGGGTCAGACAGAAGTAACTCAATCCGGACTAAAATCTGTTGTAAGCAAGACAACTGACGGGGGACTGACCTGGAGCATTAAAGATGTTAATGCAAATGCCGGCAGCACCATCTATGATCTATATTTCATAAATTCTACGACTGGGTTTCTTTGCGGGGGAACAAATGCAAAGGCCTACAAAACAACTGATCAGGGAGAAACATGGACAGAGCTTTCATCTGTTCCGGATTATACTTATAACAGTGTGTATGCATTCGATGCGAATAAAATAATTCTTGGATCATTATCAAGAAGAATTGTGAAGTCAACTGATGGAGGTGCCTCATGGACAGAAGAAGAAATCACTTCAGCTAATTCAAACACGACCTTCACAGACATTTATTTCAAAGATGCCAATACCGGCTACATTACCGGCGAACCTAATTTCTTCGGATACTCTACAGACGGAGGAACAACCTGGACAAAATCAAACTCGAGCTCTGTTCGCGGTCAGAAAGCGATTGTATATGATAATGGAACTGTCTGGACATGCGGAGATTTTCAGTATTTGTACAAGTCTTCCAACAACGGTGTAACTTGGGATTCGGTTTACTTCAGAGACAATTCAAATGCATATCAACCTCCTTCATACTTTGTAAACGGACTTGGAGTCAACGGCAATGACCTGATTGCAGTTGGACATTTTGGTCAGATCACTACCAGCAATGACGGCGGTGTCTCATGGAGAAACAAGAACTATTCTGTTGATACATTATATACTTATTATTCAACAATACATGTTGATTCTCCTGACGGAAATATCTGGATAGGTAACGGAACCCTTGGAGCAACAAACCTGCTGTTTTCATCTAACGGTGGAACTAACTGGACTACAATTCCAAATGCAATGAGCAATCCTGTTTATGGAATAGATTTTACTTCATCAAACACAGTTTACATATGCGGGGGAGATGCTTTCTCTTCACAGGGGCAAATATCAAAATCAACAAACGGAGGAATGAACTGGACGGCTTTGTCTCTTTCTTACCCATTGAGCAATTATCAGCTGAATTCCGTGGACTTTGTCAACGAAAATACCGGTTGGGTAGTCGGTTCTTCAGGACCGTTTACCCCTCCTCTGGTTGCCAAAACAACTAACGGCGGCACATCATGGACAGAACAGACATTGGAAACAAATCCGATAGCGGGAGTTGCAAGCATAAAGATGCTTGATGCAAATAACGGATTATTGCTGAGTCATACACTTTACACCACTACAAACGGCGGTGCATTCTGGAAGAAGACAACAAATCCAACAGTATTGAGTGACACCTGGATTGATATGTTTGTGCTCAACAAAGATGTGATCTTCCTTAACGGAGCCGTTTCAGGTGGCGTAATGGGTATCATAAAATCAACTGACGGCGGCAGTACATGGACTGATATAACATCCAATCTGCTGAGTCCCGTAACATTGTTCAGCACAGAATGGCTGAACCCCAAAGATGGTGTGGTGAGCGGTACAAATGGTTTTACAGCAATAACTACAAACGGCGGAGCCTCCTGGACACAGTCGAATCCGGGATTTTCAACAACAGTTGATCTTGCTTTTCCAAATAAGACAGTTTGGTTCACAATCAGCGACAGGAACAGCTTCTATCAGATTGGCAGGAAATATGAAACAAACAACACGATCTCTGTTAATCCCATACTTGGCATTGAAGGCTTCTGGAACGGAACATCACAGGTTGTTGATACTGTAACAATTCAGTTAAGAAGTTCAACATCGCCGTACAATCTTATTGCATCAGCGAAGACCGTTCTTACACCGGGCATAGGATATGGAAGTGCAGAGTTTACATCTGTTGCTTCGGGATCATACTACGTTGTAGTCAAACACAGAAATGCAGTTGAGACATGGAGCGCAGTTCCGTTGGCAATGACTCCCGGAGGAAATTATAATTATGATTTCACTACAGCCGCTTCAATGGCATATGGCAGCAACATGGTACTCAAGCTGGGCAGATACTGCTTATATAGCGGAGACGTGAATCAGGATGGCGCCGTTGACGGAACCGATTACTCTTCTGTTGACAACGATGCTTTCAATTTCATAAGCGGTTATGTGGCAACAGATGTGACGGGTGACAATACTGTTGATGCTTCTGATGCAGCCATCGTTGACAATAACGCATTTAACTTCATCGGCAGAATAACTCCTCCGTAAGAAGTCTTTGTTCATTGATTAGAGCAGATATGTCTCACATATCTGCAGTCGTAATTTGAAATGAATCAGCCCCTGATGTTTAACATCATCAGAGGCTGCTTTCATTTGAACCTGAAAATTGTACTGCTGAAAAAACAGGCAGAACAAAAAATATGTCCTGCCTGAAACAAAAGATCATTCTGCAAATACTTGTACGAACTATGGAGGCGTTATGACAGAGATAAAGTTGAATGCATTATTGCCGGCTAACAAAGCATCAGTACCGTCAACAAAGTTGTCGCCGTCAAGGTCTTGAACAGAATAACCTATAACAAATGCATTTGCATCATTATCAATGAGTTGAGTATCTGTACCGTCAATAATTCCGTCCTGATTTACATCACCGCTGTAGAGTCCGAAATAGCCAAGATTATTATTGATCAGGATCACATTGTTGCCGTAAGTGTTTGAATTGTTTCTCAGCAAATCCAAATAAATTTGGTTGTCAGGATCTGCCGTTAAATAACTCCATGCGGCAATTGTGTTCTTGGTTTTAACTTCCACATAATGATTTTCATTTAACGCCCTGCTGAAATAAACAGTAGAATACAAAGTGTAACGATCTACATATGCGGAAGAGCTGTCAACAATGGAATAAGGAGATGTTGCATTTCTCAAATATACCTTAATCGTGTCTTGCCTGTTGAGTTGATTGGTCACGTTATTATATAATCCTTGAAAAGCAACATTAAGATACAACACACTGTTTGCCTCTTGATCAAAGAACAGATCCTGTGGTCCGGAGCCGGCATAAACCACGGCAGACAGGTTAAGCCCGGATGTATTTATAGTAAGACAAACAGGATCAACCCACGTAGATGCAAAATTGTTGTTGTTGACGTTGTTGAACACGTTGGTAATATTACCAAGGCTTCCTCTTCTTAAGTTCAGGGTGCCGTTACTGCTCTGATTCCAGCCGATTGTGAAGGGATTGTTACCTGAAGCAGATGAAGAACAATAGATCGCAGTTACTCCGCCATTAAATGAAAGCACTGATTCATTTGACCAGGAGTTTCCTCCATTAGTACTGTAGAAATATACTGCATTTGAATTCTTCAAAGAGGTTATCATCATAGAATCAGTTGGTGAATTCTGCTTTATGGTCAGACAGGGAGCCTCATAATCTATACCGCTTCCCGAAGTAATTGCCCTCGTGAAGAAGCTTGAAGTGGGCGTAAACCTTGTACTCAACAATCTGATGTGCCTGTCGCTGAATGAAAATCTTCTTTCTATGGCTATGTAAACAGAATCACCTGAACTCTTGTAAGCAGCGCTGGGATTGAAGTCCTGAAACCCCGTAAAAAGTGTTGCACCGGTCCAGTTGGCGCCCCAGTTGATGGAATTAAAATATCTTATGTTCTGTGAAGTCGCAAGGTTGTTGCTCACTTCATTGCAGACGACACCTAAGTAAGTTGCAGATGAATAAAATGCCCCGTCACTCAATGCACTGACTGATGTGAACTCATTTCCTGCAGAAGGCGATGCTATTATACCTCCGCTAAATCCCGTACTGTTTCTGCGGGTTGTAACATAACTCAGTTCGGCGTCATCGAATGAACTGCTGTTGCTTGAGGTGTAGAACACATAGATCCTTGTCGAATCGGGAATAGAGTTGTTCTTTGACTCAACAAGCATGCTGATTGAGCTTATATAATAAAAGGTACTCAAATTCAAAATCCTATCCCACGTTCTTCCATTGTCGGATGAACGGTAAACTTTGATGTTACCGTTACTGAATTCAGATCGTCCGGTATTGACGGCAGCATAAAGATTATTGTCTTCGCCTGCTTTGAGATCAACACCTCTTTTGTATGATGATGCAGAATTCAACGGACCTTCATAGATCTTGTTGTCCTGACTTAACCAATCACCTTCGGGCTCATTGTTGTCCAATTTATACTGCCCTTCAATTGAACGTGTTTTTATTACAGCATTTCCGTTAGCATTCAGAATATCGGCTTCTATTGCTTTGGCGGTAGCTTCATCTCCAGATTCAAGCGCATGCTTGTGAAGTTTTGACAGTTCTTCAACCGAAGGAACATCCTGAGCAAGTGAAAGTTCTGCGGCAAATGCAAAAATTGAAGCAACTATCGTGCAAAAGAGCAGAGTTGAAAGATTCTTTGTGTTCATCTGTTTTTTTTGATTCGAAAAACTTTTTACAAAATTACGGTTAATCGAATTCTCAAAACAAAGAAAATTTGCCCGAATCTTTGACGGGAAATAACTTTAGATTCTTATTTAAAAGCTTATTTTTGTGTGAAAATATCACTTTTGTTGAAAAGGAAATTAGACAATAATCTGTTTGCAATATTAAGGTCACTTTCGGAATCTGAATGGAAAGAGTTCGAGAAGTTTGCTGCTTCACCTTTTCATAACAGCGGAAGAAACCTATTGCAGGTGCTTAAGCAGTTGAAAAGATTCCGGCCCGGATTTGACTCTCCAGATCTGACCAAGGAGTTTCTTTACAGAAAGCTATTCCCCGGAAGGAGTTACCGTGCAAGTGTTATCAACAGTTCATTGTCCAGATTGAATGCGATGGCTGAGGATTTTCTTCTGCAGTTAGGATTAAGAGAGAACCGCTCGATGATAAAAGAAAAGCTTCTGATCAATCAGCTTGGTATAAGAGGAATCAGGAAGCGTGCAGAGAAACTGATCGCAGATGTGGAGCGCCAAATAAAGGAGAAAAAAGAAGAGCCGTTTGATTTTACTTCGAAGAAGGAATTAGTAATGGAGATTGCCTCTTATTATTCCGTGAACAATATGAGGCTCAAACATCTCAAGTATCTCGATGAATCCAGGAAATATGTGATCTATAGTTTCCTTTCCGAGTTCTTTTTCTTTGAATCAACGGAAATTGCAGGATACAGCATCAAGCAGACAGATAAGAATCCGGACTTCGGAAAACAAATAACAAAGGAAATTGGCTATGAGAATATCATGAGAATTGTGGAATCAAATGATAAAGAGAATTTCAAATTTCTGAATCTGTACTATCTGCTGATGAAAGCTGCAATGCATCATGAAAGCTCTGAGAACTATTTCAGATTCAAGGATGAAGCATATAAGCTCCTCGACGATATGACTGAAAGCATGAAGCGATTTGTTCTGAATACGCTTGGAGTGATTAGCAGTGTATATATGATATCGGGAAAGAGTGAATTCAGGAAAGAGTCATTTGAAATCAAGAAGAAGACAATTGAAGAAAATCTTTTCGCATTCTCATCTTCCGGAAATCCTAAGATTAGTGAATTCAGGTCCACATTTATAGATGCACTGAATGAAAAGGAATATGAATGGGCAGAGAATTTCTGCAAGAAGTTCATTCAGACGATCAGCGCTGATGAAAGGGATAATATCCGCAATTACTTCGAGTCGAGATTGCTTTATGAAAAAAGTGATTACGACAATGCTCTGAAGCTTGCGTCTCGTGTCAATCTCAATCAGATCACGTTCAAGCTCGACATCAAGAATCTTCAAGCCAAGATTTATTATGATACAAACAGTTTTGAACCTCTTCTGTCTCTCATTGATTCATATTCAAAACTCACAGGGAGGCCGGGACAAAGGACCAGCATTCTCCAGTTAAGGCACAGAAGATTTGCAGCAAATCTGAAGAAGTTAATAATGCTCCGGGAAAGGAATGCGGATGCTTACAAGCTTAATGCCTTCAAGCAAAAAATTCTCAAAGACAACTTTACTTCAAAGACATGGATGATGGAAAGGCTTGATGAACTGGTAGCCTTATACTCGAAGGCAGGATCTGCCTACTAATAAAAATTCGTAAACTGTCTACGGTGAAGTCTTTACATCAGAAGGGAGAACCGTTTTGATATATTCAATTGACCGGTAACAGATAATTACACTCAGCATTAATTTTGTCATTTAATCTCATAGCCGTTTAGGTCAATTTTGAATTGACAACTAAAAAGTTACGGCCATGAAAACACTTACAAGAATAATAAGCATTCTCGGAATGCTTTTTTTGCTTTATACGGCAAGCTTGTTCAGAATTTCTGCCGGAAGTTCAGCACAGACGCAAAATTTTACGAATGCTCCTAGAGGAATTCTGCATCACCGGTTCAGCAATTCAAATGAACAAACCGTTCCACCGGATTATCTGATCAAACAAATTTCACCAAAAAATCTGAATGATGAATTTGGACAAACTGCAACAAGAAGATTTTTTGCGGGAGATGATACTCTCGTGACAGATGCCATTTCCGAAAGAATTCTTAACGGATATGCTGCAGAAGATGCATTCGGATTTTGTGTGGCAAATGCAGGAGATGTTAACGCTGACGGATTTGATGATGTAATTGTCGGTGCTCCTAATTCAGATTATACAGCAGTTGATGCAGGAAGAGCATATATATATTTCGGAGGTGTCACCTTTAATTCTACCCCCGATGTAATTATCAACGGCGGAGGTGCCGGCTATTTTTTCGGTAGATCTGTTGCCTGCGCGGGAGATGTAAACGGTGACAGTTATGATGACGTTATAATAGGTGCATATGGATATAATTCCAATCAGGGAAGAACTTACATATACTATGGAGGAGATCCTATGAACATCAGTGCTGATCTGACCATAATAGGTGAAATGACAGGTGATAATTTCGGTGAGTGCGTAGCAGGAGCAGGTGATGTTAACGGAGACGGATTCTGCGACGTAATTGTCGGCGCACCTCTTAATACGTCAGCTACCGGCAAGTCATATATTTACTTTGGCGGATCTTTAATGAACAATACTGCTGATGTCACCATGACCGGTCCTGCAGTCAACAGCGCTTTCGGACGATCCGTATCAACAGCCGGCGACATGAACGGTGACGGCTTTTCTGATGTGATCGTAGGTGCAAGCAGTTACAATACAAACACAGGTCGCACATATGTTTACACCGGCGGAAGTACCATGGATAATGTTGCCGACCTAACTATGACCGGCTCTGCATCAAACTATTACTTCGGTTACAGAGCAACAACTGCGGGTGACATGAACGGCGACGGATATTCGGATGTAATCGTCGGCGCAAATGGCTACAGCAGTTCAAGAGGGAGAGCATACATTTATTTTGGCACAGCTACACTTAACAGCACGGCCGACATTCTGCTTTACGGTGAAGCTTCGGGAGATAACTTTGGCATTTGCGTTGCCCCTGCCGGTGATTACAATTGCGACGGCTATGGCGACGTGATCATTGGCGCAAACAATTTCAACTCAGGCACAGGCAAGGCTTATCTTTACCAGGGAGGCGAAACGCCGGACGACAATGCAGACAAGTTCTTCAACGGTGAAGCATTTTCGGATGCATTTGGCACTTCAGTATCTCTCTGCGGAGACATAAATGGTGACGGCAATTCCGATCTTGTTGCAGGTGCATACTCAAACGACATCAATGGTTCCAATTCCGGAAGAGCTTACATCTTCATGAATTCAATGTCAGGACCTGATATTCCGGATCTGACAATTACGGGTGCATCAGATGACGATTTTCTGGGGTATCCTTCTTCAAAAGCCGGTGATGTGAACGGCGACGGATATGACGATATAATTGTCGGTGCATCGAGTTATAATGCAGGCACAGATCAGGGCAGGGCTTACATATTCTATGGCGGTGCAATAATTAACAACACTTCCGATGTTACTCTTACCGGTGTATCGGCTTCTGATTTTTTCGGCAATTCAGCTACTTATGCCGGCGATGTGAACGGAGACGGGTATGATGATGTCATTGTTGGCGCTGACGGTTACAATGCCGGAACAGATCAGGGAAGGGCATATATTTATTTTGGAGGAAGTTCGATGAACAGCACGGCTGATGTTGTTCTTACCGGTGCCTCGGCAGGAGATAATTTTGGCTTTAGTACTTCTGACGCAGGAGATGTAAACGGTGACGGATTCGGAGACGTTATTGTAGGTGCGTACGGATACAATGCGGGCACTAATGCAGGCAGAGCTTACATATATTTTGGCGGGAGTGCGATGAACAACTCAGCAGATGTCACACTCTCCTATTCCGGCAACTATAATAACTTTGGCTATTCAGTTTCAGGCGCCGGTGACCTTAACGGCGACGGATATGATGATGTTGTTGTAGGTGCATACAGATATGATGGCGGTACTGATCAGGGACAGGTACTGGTTTACTTTGGAGGTAGCAATATGAATATTTATCCCGATCTCATGATAACCGGAGCGTCTGCGGGTGACGGATTTGGTGAATCCGTTTCTGAAGCAGGTGATGTTAACGGAGATGGATATGCCGATCTTATAGTCGGAGCGTATGGTTACAACGCAGGCTACGGCCAGGGAAGAGCATACATTTACTATGGAGGTCAATCTATGAACGCCACCGCTGATGTAACCATAACCGGCACCTCTAACGGTGACGATTTCGGGATTTGTGTATCAAGGGCAGGAGATATCAATGGTGACGGCTATTCCGATGTTATTGTTGGGGCATACAGCTATCCATTTGGTTATGCAGCGGGCAAGGCCTATGTTTATTTTGGCGGGAGTGCGATGAACACAACAGCAGATATAACAATGGACGGAGAGGAAAATTCTGATGCCTTCGGAGGCTGGGTCTCTTCAGCCGGAGACATGAATGCGGACGGACTGGATGACATTGTTATAGGCGCTCCCTGGTATCAGAGCCTGGCATACAGGGGAAGGGCGTATCTGTATATTTCCTCTTCACCGGAAGTAAAGCCTAGAATTTATTCGGCAAAAGATGTTCCGTTCGATCAGGGAGGAAATGTAAAGCTCAGATGGAATAGAAGCGGTTTTGATGCACCAGGACAGAGTCTTGTCACTTCATACAGAGTAGAGATGAGCGATCCGCCTGCGGGTGGAAACTTCACCTGGGAATTGGCGGGAAGCGTAACAGCATCAAACAATACTACATATCAGTTCACTGCCAATACACCTAATGATTCTATGAGCGGCAATTCAGGAGTTCAATATTTCAGGATCACTGCAGTCACATCTGACCCAGATCAGTCCTGGAGATCGAACATTGTATCGGCATACAGTGTGGATAACCTTGCTCCGTTCGCACCGCAGAACCTGAACGGAACACCGGATAACAATTCGATTTACCTCGATTGGGATCAGAACCTTGAAGCTGATCTTCATCACTATGTAATATACAGGAACGGTGTTGAATATCAGAATTCTGTAAACAGCTTCTTCGATGATGTTTCGGTACAGGAAGATTCAACTTACAATTATCAAGTTGCAGCAGTGGATATTCACGGGAATATCAGCGGACTTTCCAACATTGAAATCATAACTTATAACAACTTTGGCAACATCATCCTGAGCGTTATCATGGAAGGATTCTATGATGCAAATCTGAATGCTATGAACGCAAGTGATACCGCGGGTATCTACCTTAGAAAATCCACTTCACCGTATACAATCATTGATTCGTCGAAGGCAGTGATCAACTCAAGCTCATTCACTGGTTCGTTTAACATGATGAATGCGGCTACCGGTAATTACTACATTGTGATAAGGCACAGGAACACTCTGGAAACATGGAGTGCTGCACCGGTTGCCTATACTGCAGGCGGTGTAACCAGTTACAGCTTTATTACTTCAATAACTCAGGCATACGGAAGCAATATGATACAGATAGACGCATCTCCGTTGCGCTTCGCAATTTTCAGCGGTGATGTGAAAAGGGACGGAACGGTTGATGGGACCGATGTCAGTGCAATTGATAACGATGCTTACAATTTTGTCAGCGGGTATGTTGTATCTGACCTCACAGGTGATAATTTTGTTGATGCTTCTGACTTTTCCATTGCCGACAACAATGCTGCAAACTTCGTGAGCATAAGCAGACCGTGAAGTGGAAAGTGGAAAATGGAAAGCGGTGAGTGGAGAGTTGTGAGTTGTTACAAAATTTCGATTCCTTTTACAATTGTCATTCCCGCGAATGCCTGCCCGAAGTCATGTCTAAAGATACACTCTCAGCAGGCGGGCGGGAATCTACAAGCAAAGAATACACAATTCAGTGGATTTCAGCCCTTTTGCAGAGAGTGCATTTGATTAGCCGACTGCGGGCAGTCTGAATTCATGTGTTCGTTACAAGAAATCATAAAATGTTTACAGATACTTGTTAACGCCGGAATCACGAAGTACTAGGAGACTCCGGCGTTGGCGATATTTTTAATTTCACTTCACGGCCTTATCACACTCACAAAGATTGCAGCGTTGTTGTCAGCAATGGCAAAGTCGGGTCCGTCAACAGAATTATCGCCGGTAAGATCTGCCAGAATCTACCCCCTCACCCTGCACTCTCCATGCGGAGAAGGTGACTACCTTAGTTCTCAATCCTATTAATTGCTCTTTCTAAGATTTGAATTCGTGCATTCGTGGCAATATAGCTACGGTGTAATTGCACCAACAAAATTAGCCGCATTGTTATCCGCAATAGCAAAGTCGGTTCCGTCAACAAAGTCATCACCCGTAAGATCAGTCACAACATATCCGCTCACAAAGTTTGATGCGTCATTGTCAACCGTGCTCACATCAGTTGCATCAACGGATCCGTCCTGATCCACATCGCCCGAGTAAAAAGCATATCTCACGGGTGATGCATCAACCAGTGTCATATTGTCTCCGTATGCCTTCGTGTCTGCGGTTGTGAAATTATATGTCAGAGACGAAGCAGTAAACACCTGCCCTGTCTTGCTCCAGGTTTCAATTGAGTTTCTGTGATTAACCTGAACAAAGTACTGCGTGTTGTTGACAAGACCGGTAAAACTGAAAGTACCATTACCCAAAGAATCCAGATAGGCTTTCGCAGTTCCTGCTACAGGATACGGAGATACAGTTGTCCGCATCGTGATCTTTACTGTATCTTTTTTCATTTTATTGCCTGCAGAATTATAGAATCCCTGAACTAATCCTTTGAATGAATAACTGAAAACAGAAGGCGGGACAGTTCGCGCTTTGATGCTTCCCGAAGGTACGGGCACATAGTTAACGTAATACTTCCATGGACCGAACTTCTGATAAGGGTTGTTCACAAGACTGTACTGAACCCTTGCTCTCCATTTGTATTCTCTGTTTGTAAGCAGTCCTGAAAGATCTTTGTTGAACTGAATACCGGGAACTCCGAGATCAGTAGTTGTTCCTGAACCGGTTGATGAAACACTGTTTGTTAATACCGGACCACTGAAAGGCAGGCCGTTGGCTTTGTATTCATATACAATCTTCCCGTCCGCTCTGCCAAAAGGACTTTTCCCGAAAATGTTGATCCTTGCCTGACCGTTCGTTCCGGTCAATCCTCCTGAGTAAACGATGTTTGATGATCCCGGTTCATACTGTGCAACTGATGTACTCATTCCTGTTACTTCATTTCCGTAATAAACAAATGCTCTGCCCTCATCTTCTTGTCCGTTATCAAACAAGTTTGCACCCGCAATTACGTCGGAAAATCCATCACCGTTAACATCGCCCGCTGTTGAAACGCACATGCCAAGTGTTGCATTCATCTGATTACTTTCCGCTGTCCAGTCAGCTTCTGCCGAAAGTCCGGAAGCCGAGCCAAAATAAACAAATGCCCTGCCTTCATCAGACTCTATACTGTCATAAGCAGGAGCCCCCACTATTACATCGGAATATCCGTCCCCATTCACATCACCGGCGGTGGAAACGCTGGTTCCGAATTGTGCGCCAATGATTCCAAATGACTGATTGCTTTCTGCTGTCCAGTCTGCCGATGCCGATAATCCGGAAGCCGAGCCATGAAATACAAAGGCCCTGCCCTCTCCTGTTTCTCCATTTGTATAAAATCGTGCGCCAAAGATCACATCAGAATAGCCGTCGCCATTTACATCTCCCGCTGCAGATACATTGCCAAGATAAGCGCCAGCCTGATTGCTTTCAAATGTCCAACTTGCCAATGCAGATAATCCTGAAGCCGAGCCGTGATATACAAATGCCTTCCCTTCATCCGTTTGTCCGTTATCAAGCCTGATTGCTCCTACAATCACATCGGAATAACCGTCACCGTTAACATCGCCCGCGCCGGATACACTGCTGCCGAACAAGGCTCCGCCCTGATTACTCTCACCGTTCCAGCACACAACAGAAGAAAGACCCGCGGCAGAACCGCAATATACGAATGCCATGCCTTCATTATTATTTCCATTGCTGTATGACTGCGCACCAACGATCACATCAGAATATCCGTCACCATTAACATCCCCGGAAGTTGCCACAGAAGAGCCGAATTCTGCAGTTGCCTGATTGCCTTGAGATGTCCAGTCAGCATTTCCGGGAGTACCATTTGAACCTAATCCCGTTGATGAGCCGTACCAAACGAAAACCTGTCCTTCATCACTTTCACCATTGTCATATAGATTTGCACCGACAATAATATCTGAGTATCCGTCACCGTTGACATCGCCGGCCGTAGATACACTATATCCAAAGTTTGCACTGACCTGATTGCTTTCAGCTGTCCAGTTTGCCGATGCTGGAAGTCCGTTAGCGGAACCATGATAGACATATGCCCTGCCTTCATTTGCCTGGCCGTTCTCATACTGGAAGGCTCCTATGATCACGTCAGAATAACCATCGCCGTTCACATCTCCTGCCGTTGAAACGCTCCAGCCGTAATTTGCATAAGCCTTATTGCTTTCGTATGTCCGGTTAGCTGAAGCGGATGGACCTGAAGGTGCGCCGTAATATACAAATGCCTTTCCGTCATTGGATGAAATGACCAATTGATTTGCACCGACAATAATATCTGAGTATCCGTCACCGTTTACATCTCCGGCTGTTGAAACACTCCAACCGAAGTACATATATGGCAGATCTCCTTCCTCTGACCAGTTTGATGTATCTGATAATCCGGTAGAAGAGCCGAAATAAACGAATGTTGCTCCCTCCGATACTTCAAAACCTGTAAACAGAAGAGCTGCAATAATTACATCTGAATATCCGTCACCGTTAACATCGCCCGCAGTGGATACCTTCCAGCCAAATTGCACATTCGGTTGAAGTGTATATTCCGCAGTCCAGTTTTCCGCAACAGATAACCCTGCCGCAGAACCGTGATACAAGAATGATTTGCCTGCTGTATAAGATGAACCAATGTCAAAGCCGGTAGCACCTACAATTACATCAGAATAACCGTCACCGTTAACATCGCCGGCGGTTGAAACGCTGTTACCGAAGACGGCGCCAGCCTGATTGCTTTCTGCAGTCCAGCTTGCTGAAGCCGACAGCCCTGCTGACGAACCGTTGAATACAAATGCTCTTCCTTCATCGGTCTGCCCGTTGTCATATTCCGGCGCACCCACTATCACATCTGAGAATCCGTCGCCATTAACATCACCTGCTGTGCAAACGCTATGACCGAACAACGCAGAAATCTGATTGCTTTCCGCTGTCCAGTTTGCAGAATCGGATAATCCGGTTGAGGAACCGTGATATACAAATACCTTGCCTTCCCTGTATTCTCCACTATTATAGTATGGTGAACCTATAATTACATCGGAATATCCGTCGCCGTTCACATCGCCTGCAGTTGATACATATGTGCCGAATCTTGAATCCGCCTGATTGCTTTCTGCTGACCAGTCAGCGTTGGATGGAGTTCCATTTGAACCCAGACCGGTTGATGAGCCAAGCCAGACAAACACCTTGCCTTCCCTTGTTTGTCCGTTGGCAAGAAGCTGAGCTCCGACAATTATGTCAGAATATCCGTCACCGTTTACATCACCGGCCGTGGAAACACAGTCACCGAAATATGAAACGGCAATATTACTTTCGGCTGTCCAGTCTGCGGTAACGGAAAGACCGGTTGATGATCCGTTATAAACGAACACCCTGCCTTCACTTGTTTGTCCGTTGCTGTAACTTCGCGCCCCGATGATCACGTCAGAATATCCGTCGCCGTTCACATCACCGGCGGTCGAAACGCTGTATCCGAATTCCGTATCTGCCTGATCACTTACCATTGTCCAATCGGGAGTAGAAGATAGCGGGTCGATTGTGACAGGGTAGACTGCATCTTCGTCGTTTACGACTATGGAGAATGATTTAGGAATTAGGAATTTAGAATTTGGAATTTTTTTGTCCTTAGATATTGGATCACTGATTCCTGATTTTGTTCTTAATTTGTAATTATTCTTTTCAAAATACGCTCTCAATTCCTTCCCGTTTGCATCCCAAACTTTGAGCGCAGAGTACTTCATCTTCTCCTCGCCTTTTTCATTCTTGAACATCAATGCATCAGCGCCTACAATCATCTTCAACTTAGTATCTGCTTCAATATCAAGTCTCAGTTTCTCTTCGCCTGCAGGTTTTTGTTTTATTATGAAGTCTTGTCGCATACCGTCTTTGTCATTTGTATAATCTATTCTGATGTTTTCATTTTCTATCCATGCCTTGTTGCCGGCTGCCCGGATCTCACTATTTTCAATTCCTGATTCGAAACTCCTAAGTCTTAATTGAACTTCCCACTCATTCTTCTCGCCTCCCACATCACGTGTCTTAGCAGTGAAGCCATCGTTGTGATAAATGAAGCGAATGTTATTGGCACGGTTTGGCGATTGATAAGCTCCGAGCTCTTCGTTGTATGAGATATTGTATTCTTCTTTCTCGATCTGTTCCATTGCTTGCTGATACCAGCTCTTATCATATGATTCAGATGAAGTGTCATTTCCTGCTGTTTGTTTCAGATTCCCGGTGAGTGCAGGATAAGGCGGGCACTGAAGCGGGAATGATTCAGAAGTACGTTTCCCGGACCCCATGCCGTTTAGCGGATCAACTTCTGACATTGAAGTAGTCATTAAGATCGCAACGAGTGTAAGTAAGATTGTTTTCATAGTGCAGAATGTATAATGTTTAATTTGCATTCGAAAAGAACACGATCAAAAAAGACAATAATAACCCGGCATACCGGTGATGCCTTTATGAATACTTGCATGCCTGCACAGATTCGGGTTATTATTGTGTTCAATTCGTCTCAGTTAAATTTGTGACAAAACTATGATAATCGGATGGTATTCCCTACGGAGATTTTTTTTGAAAATTCACTTTTAAGTAGGTGAAAGAAATAAGGGAGGATTGTTATTTTAAATAAGTCATTCACCAAAATTCATTCAGTCACTTCATGAATCTCACATCAGCGTAAATGCAAAAGAGTGCATTGATGGAAATAGTTAACAGCTTTACGGCTGAGGAGTCGGAAAGATTTTCTGAGTTCCTTAGTTCACCGTACTTTAACAAGAACAACATTGTAATCAGGTTGTTCGACATCATAAAGAAAAATTTACCGGTTACCGAAGAAGACTTGCTGAACAAGGAAACGGTTTGGAAAGCTCTTTACCACGGCAAGCCTTACAATTACGGCACAATGAAGAACCTGATTCACGAGCTTACACAACTTTCCGTTTACTTCATTTATCTTGAAGAACTTGAGAATACAAAGCAGGTGCGTAATGTGCTTACTGTTTCCGCGCTGAGTTACAGAAATGCAGACAAGGCTCTGAAATCAAAACTGAAGCAGATAGAAAAAACATTTACCGGGAAATCGTTCAGAGATCTTGAGTATGTGCTCAGTGACTACTACATGGAGATGTCGAAGATCTTCTGGACAAAATGGATGTACCAGAAATCGCACCAGCTTAAGCGGGCATCGGAGAAAGATTTTCTCGCAGGCTCGGCAACAACCGTTTACAGTTTTCTGCTTTACCTGTTTAAAATGACCAACAATATCACTGTTCAGTCGAGCGATCACAATTATGAGCTTGACAAAAATCTTGTCATAAATCTTCTCAGGGAATTCGGTACAGAGAAGATCGAAAGAATATTGTCTTCGGTCAGGGAATATTCTGCGCGCGATTACAAAGTACTCAGTGTCTTTTGGGATATGTGCAGATCGCAGTTATTTGATCCCGGACCTGAGCAGTATTACAAGTTCAAGTCATCACTTACGGCGAATGCAAAGATATTCAGCCTTCAGGATCTTGAAGACCTCCTTACCTGTCTTGTAACAACTCTGTTTGGACTGAAGGAATCAGAGATCAACAAGTACAGGGAGCGGATAGATATTTTCGACATAATGATTGCAAACAAGATCTTCATTCAAAGGAACAGAATTCTTCCGGTGCATCTCTTCATACTTTATGTATGGAATCTTTTCAATCTGAATGATTATGAAGGAATTGAGAAATTCATAAAAAAATACGGTAAGTATCTGACCGAAGACAAGCGGGAGAATGCATTGCGGTTTTCCGAAGTATGCCTTAAGATCGGGGAAAAGAATTTTGCAGAAGCATTGGAAATACTTCTTAAGATCGGGTATGATTACTCTGCCATGAAGATCTATGTCAAGCACATAAAAGCGATCTGTTACTACGAACTCAATGACAGTGCATCATTCATCTACGAGAATGATTCGCTCAGAAATTTCCTTAAAAGCAACATGAAGGTAAATGAATCAGTAAAGGAGAGTCTGAAATATCATTACAGAATGATCAGCAGAATGTTTCAGCTGAGGTCAAAATTTGACATTGCAGAGTTTAAATTCTTGAGGAAGGAAGTTACTGAATCAACAGCGAACATTGATTCATGGCTCTTGAAAAAAGTAAACGAATTGAAAGACAGTTAATGGCGAATGTAATGATGCGACTTTCGGCTGTGCCGTTGTTATGAAGCTCATAGTTCCGAGAAGTCAATTGGCGATGGCTATGAATGACAGTGAGCCGGTTGCTATATTAACGGCGTTGGAAATTCAGAAGCAAGAGTGAGTCGCGTAGAAGATTTGCAAAACGGTTTTTGTTTTCGCCGGTATTGGTTTCTCGTCCCCGCAGAGGTACCCGCCAGCTTTATACAATGAACATAAAATTTCATTTTGCCGAGGCGGGAACTCTGCGGTCAACAATTTCACTATCAAGAGCTTCTTAGCAAATTGAAGTTATTCAATTCAAACATTTCCTTCCGCAGAGTCCCCGCAGGTGCTGTTACAGGATCTGTAAAACAAATAGTGCGGGTGACTCTGCGGGGATGTAAATGCTGCAAATTTTGTGTCAATCAATCGGCCATAATGTTGTGTGACAAAGAAGAAGCTCTAAGCTTGATTAACTGTTGACAGAAAAACAGAAGATATAGATTCAGCAGGGTCTTTCATGTAAGTAAAGGAATGTCATTGGTAAGTGATAGTGAAGCCATTTTTAGTTTTTTGTTTTGAGTCACAAAAGGAAATATTTTTCCAGAAAAAGCGGATACCATTCTATGGAGCCTTAACCACAGATAGATGGACTTAATATTCATTAAACATATTACGAAATTTCAATTCAGAGAGGGCTTGAAACCCGCAGTGGCAAGCGCTTTGTATGAAATGAACAAATTAACATAAGAAACTCACAGCACTTCACGGACTCTCATTCAAAGATCCGGCTGACAATCGGGCAGCATCGGAAAAATAGTGTGAAAAATTTCTGTTTTGTAGAATGTTCCGGATAAGCCTATCTTAATGCCCATCAAAAAAAACTCTTAACCAAAAAAAATAAACTCATTATGAAAAAACTAAGAAATCTTGTAGTAGTTGCGGTATTATCATCATTCCTGTTCACATCATGCGGAAGCAGCATTCCTTTTCTCGGACCTTCCATGGACATGATTAACGGTTTGTCTGCTCTTGGAGTGAGCCCTGAACAAGCGATTGGCGGAGTCGGAGCTCTCCTTACACTCACAAAAGGAAAACTCAATCCGTCTGACTTTATGAAAGTTACCGGCGCTATTCCTTATGCCAACACACTTATGAAGTCAGCCCAGGATATGGGAGTGCCTGTATCAATTTCTAATTTGGCAGGTGTTGACAAAGTTTTCAAGGATCTTGATATGTCACCGGACATGGTTGCAAAGTTCATCCCTGAGATGACGAAATTTGCAGGAAAGAAGGGTGGCGATGATGTTACCAATCTGCTGATGGGTGCGCTGAAATAAGAGATCATCAGTAAGAATTTCCAGAAAGCCGGTTCACGCCGGCTTTCTTATTTTACTGCAGAAATTTCTCCCATTAGGAATGTTGCGGCTTTGCCGTGTAGTTCAATGCGGTCTCCGGTCACTTCTACCCCGACTATTCCGCCGCGCTTCGATGCCTGATATCCGACAAGTTTCTTCTTGTTTAATTTACCTGACCAGAACGGGCCGAGTGCGCAATGAGCGGAGCCGGTAACGGGGTCTTCGTTCACACCAACTGCGGGCGCAAAGAACCGTGAGACAAAATCATATTCACCCCCTGAAGAAGAAGTAATTATCAATCCGTACTTTGGCAAACCGGCTATAGCTGAAAAGTCGGGAGTATATTCGACAACATTGATTTCAGAAGGCAATTCAACAAGGAAATGATTGCCTGCAATTCCGATAAACTCAGGTTCGATATCGAAAAGACTTCTTACATATTTTTCATGCTCAGTCGGAAGAAGTTTTGCCGCCGGGAAATCAAGGATTATTTCTTCTCCATTCTTTCTTGCTTTGAGAATTCCCTTTTGTTGTGTGATGAAGAATGCTTCTTCATCTTCACTCAGAATTTGTTCCTGCCAAAGAATATGAGCGCTTGCAAGAGTAGCATGTCCGCACAGATCAACCTCGGAAACAGGAGTAAACCATCTCAGTCCAAAACCGCCGTCCTGCCTGAGCACAAAAGCTGTTTCGGACAGATTCATTTCAGTCGCTATGCACTGCTTCAGAACATCTGAAATATCATTGTCAAGGATGCACACGGCAGCGGGATTTCCACGAAACAACCTGTCTGTAAATGCATCAACGATGAAAATGCGCATGATAAATTTTTGTTTGCATAGTATACAATATGCCGTGAAGAAGCAACTGACATAATTGCCGCAAACCCGCAGTGGTAAAGAGTTTCAGGGAATTTGCACAATACCTGATGATAGCATTGACAGCGGCCCGACGGAAATTTTTTACTGAAAATAGTGAATTGAGCGGGAAGTGAAATTTTTTTTAAAATCAATAGCGAAATTTTCTGAAGGCGTTTGCATTTATAAAACAATTAGTCTAATTTTATTTAAATTTTTTTGACGCAGCAATACACCACCCTAATGAAACTACTGAAAGAATTTTCTAAGAAACATTTAGTCATTAACCGGATAAATTATAGTAAATGAAAATTGACAGACTCTTTGTAAAAAAAGGAGAATCTGCTTTTGACTCAATCGAGTTTGACACCCGCACTTCAGTAATCCGCAATCCTGACGGTTCAATAGTTTTTGAAATGAATGATATAAAAGTTCCTGCACACTGGTCGCAGGTGGCCACAGATATCATCGCACAAAAATATTTCAGGAAAGCAGGAGTACCTATTTATCTTAAGAAGGTAGAAGAAGAAGGTATTCCGGGATGGCTTCAAAGGTCTGAACCTGATACAGAGAAGCTTAAGGAAATAGCGGATGAAGAAAGACACACATCGGAGTCTGATTCACGTCAGGTATTTTCGAGGTTAGCCGGATGCTGGACCTACTGGGGATGGAAGCATAACTATTTCGGCAGTGAGGAAGACGCAAAGAATTTCTACGAAGAGCTTTGCTTTATGCTGGCAATGCAGTTTGCAGCACCAAATTCACCACAGTGGTTCAATACAGGACTTAACTGGGCTTACGGAATAACAGGACCATCGCAGGGACATTTTTATGTTGATCCCGTGACCGAGAAACTTACAACTTCAAAAGATGCTTATACACATCCTCAGCCACATGCATGTTTCATTCAATCACTGACGGATGACCTTGTCAATGAGGGCGGCATCATGGACCTTTGGGTAAGAGAGGCAAGGTTGTTCAAGTACGGTTCAGGTACAGGATCAAACTTTTCTAATCTTCGTGGCGGAAACGAGCCGCTCAGCGGAGGGGGAAGGTCATCCGGACTCATGTCTTTTCTCAGGATCGGTGACAGAAGCGCCGGTGCGATCAAATCAGGCGGCACAACAAGGCGAGCAGCAAAGATGGTCACACTTGATCTGGATCATCCCGACATTGAAGATTATGTTAACTGGAAAGTAGTTGAAGAGCAGAAAGTGGCGGCTCTTGTTGCCGGCTCCAAACTTCTGAATCTGCATCTCAACAGGATCATGAAGGCATGTCATTCCGTTCATCCTGAAAATGACGGATTCGACAGAAGAACAAACAAACACCTGGCTCAGTCAATATCCGATGCACGAAAGGCGCATACACCGGAGAACTACATTGAGCGTGTGATACAGCTTGCAAGACTCGGATATAAGGAAATAGATTTTCCCGAGTATGATACTGACTGGAATTCCGAGGCGTATGTTACTGTCTCCGGACAGAACTCAAACAACAGCATTAGAGCAACAAACGGATTCATGGAAGCCGTTGAAAATGACGGCGAATGGAATCTATATTGGAGAACTGAACTTTCAAAAGCATCAAAGGAAGGAAGGCTGCCCAAGCCGTGCAAGACAATGAAGGCAAATGATCTTTGGGAACAGATCTCTTACGCAGCATGGTCATGCGCAGATCCGGGAATTCAGTTTCATACAACGATCAATGAGTGGCACACTTGTCCCGCCGGCGGTGAGATCAAGGCATCCAATCC